>Ga0210408_10003187_pt1 | contig 15315 bp, 13 predicted proteins | sample IncBWH4MmetaG_FD_155471 | JGI IMG/M metagenome (GOLD analysis project Ga0210408, IMG submission 155471) | Forest soil microbial communities from Barre Woods Harvard Forest LTER site, Petersham, Massachusetts, United States - Inc-BW-H-4-M | ecosystem: Environmental > Terrestrial > Soil >...
ACCAAGTGCACCAGAGGATCATGCGGCCACACTGCTCCCGGCGGAACCCGCTGCCAGGATACCGTGTTCATGGCCTGTGTGCAGCGCCGGTTTCGGAGCTGGGAGCTCATGGTGAGGAGGCGCGCATGCGAACACATCAATCGCCTTTCGATTTTCAGCCAACTGAAACAGCCGTTCGCCGTCTCGCGACGCTGACGCGCCCGAGCTCTTGCATGCATGGCCCTTGCTCCGAGTCGAGAGGGCGCAGGGAATGCCGGGTGCTGGCCGCAACCCATTGCCCCCGTGCAGTGAAAAAAACACGGGGAAGGAACCAGAGGTTCAGCCGATCATCCGGCATTCCCTGCGCGATGGTTTTAACGCTTATGCCGTGCTCTTGGGACCGGGCTTTGTTGCCCCCATCGCCGCGCGGATCGGATCCGCGCAACTTGGTCTCAGCGTCGGGAGACCAGGACCACACGATTTTGCGTCCGCCTCGGCGCCGTTCGTCCGCACGAATGATCGCGCGCGTCGCCAAAACGTCCATCGCATCCCCGCCTCACGCGTCGTGACGATCGCGATACGTCCCTCTTGCATCGAGGCGGGATGACGGGAGAGAGCCATAAATTTCTGAAAACGCAAGCGTCAAATTCTTGCGGCAGGAATTGACGGCAGAATCACCCAAATGGGGCTTGAATCGCTTCACGAATTTCCGATTTTCGGGTACGCGATTTTTTCTCGGTCGGAGGCCCATCTCCGCGCTCCGATCTGGAGAAAATCAACCCGTGTCGGGCGAATCAGTTTCGAAGAATCGGGATGGCTGCTGCTTGCAGTGGGCTCTCGGCTCGCCAAACCAGAACTTTCGTGGATCGCCGTCATGGCGATCAACACGATAAGCGATCGTCGCTTGCACGATCAGTCCGCACTGCTTGCAGCGCAGGCAGTGCCGTTCGGCACTGAGCTGTTCGCTGCGGCTCCCCCGGCGCGCTGGCGACCATGCGGTGGTCTTTCTGCAGGATCTAAAGGTATGCAACGGGTCACGGGCTGCATTCCCGGATGCGTTAGCGCCACGACCGGTGTACTCCAGATGGCTGCCTACTTGCTGCACCACAAAATTTCGGCACCTTGGGCCAGAAGCGGGCATATTGCGAACTTCCGCACAAGCGCTCTCCCACTGATAGGGTCTGGTCAGGTTCGCAATAAGGCCTGGGTCGAAGTCGGCGGCAGTCTGAGGCCAGCGCGTTTGGGGAAAATTTTCTTTGACGACTTGTCGACTTCCGGTCCGGCCGTTCGTCATTTTTGGGGACGCAGTTCTCAGGACATTCTGTCAAAGACCTGACCTCGCGAATGTCCGGTAAGGGTCGTAGATTTGAAGGCGATGCGAAATGACGAATGAGCGCACCTTGGCACCTTGCCGCTGCGGCAAAGTAGAACTCGAGATCGTCGGGGCTCCAATCTTGCAAGGCATTTGTTATTGCGCGAGTTGCCAAGAGGCAGGTCGCCGGTCTCCGGCGGTGCCCAGCGTCGACTCTGTCTTGGCCGAGGATGGCGGCACAGACTACGTTCTCTATCGCAAGGATCGAGTACGCTGCGTCCAGGGCGGGCACCTTTTTCAGGAGCGACGGCTGAAACCAGGTTCGCCGACGAGGCGAATGTATGCGCGCTGTTGTAACACGGCCATGTTCCTCGACTTCACCAAGGGGCACTGGCTCACGGTCTATCGCGGCCGCCTTCCCAACGATATCCCACCAGCAACCATGCGGATGATGACTGCCGAACGGCCCGAGGGTGTGATTTTGCCTGAGGATATGGCCAACTATCCAGGCCACTCCGGAAAATTCATGCTGAAGTTACTCCGTGCGTGGATGGCTATGGGGTTCAGACGACCGGCCGTCGATGGCATACCATAAGCGCCAACCCTGCCGAACCGAAAATGATCGAAGCCTTGGGCGTTCCGTGTAGAGAGCTCCTGGTGCACCTGATCCCCCTGGCACTCGATCGGTACCGCGCGAGACCTCGCGCCAGTCGGCGCCTTGCTCATTGGCATCGAGCATACGTAGATAGGTGACCAAATGCTCTTCGTCGTACCGCGCGAGTGCTGGATCGGTGGGCGCCAGATCGGCGACATCGGGATCGAGGGACAGCTGCATGGGCATGCTCGCGATGAAGGGACAACCCAAGAGACATTCCGAAGGGAGCCAAATCAAGCTATCGTTATGCTCAACGTGTCGCGTGATTAAATACACCTTGCACGGGTCGGCGGCTTGCGGTTCAATGGCGCCCGGATGAACGAGGTTGCGATGCGCATGCTTCGTTGGATAGTCCTGACGGTCACGACGATCCTGGCGATCACCCCAGCCAGGGCTCAACGCTACGATCCCCGCTACCCGGTTTGCTTCGAGGGGAAGCAGCAGGGCAGCATGACCATCGACTGCAGCTTTACATCACTGGATCAGTGCAGGATGACGGCCTCGGGCCGCAATGCGACATGCTATGCCAACCCATATTGGTCGCAAGCAAATCAGGCACCACAAAGCCGCGCCCATCGACAGCGAGGCCGCGTCTACTAGGACCCGGCCTGCGGGTGCGACGCCTCAGCGCTGTCCAATCTTCGGCCGAGGCGTGCCTACGACAACAATTGCTCCAACCACCAGCAGCCAGAATGGAAGGACCCCGACGCCTGGTATCGCCTCCAGGACCAGCCCCGGCAAAAGCAGCCATTGCCAGCCCAGCACGACGAACAACAGCGCGGCAGTCACGACATCGACCGCCCATCCGATCGGCGGCGCCAAGCTCGCGAAAGCACCAATGACATCGGATATACCAGCAATGACGAAGGCGAGTGCAAGTCGCATTGCCGAGAATTTGAGGGGCGCAGAAGCTGCCGTCTCGATTGACCGCTTCTCCAATCCCGAGGGAGCAGAAGGATCGGACATTTTGACCGTCGCTCTCCGGCTTGTAGGGTCAGGAACCGATGATACACCACCATCGGCGCCGCGGAACGCGAAGCCGTGTCGGCAAAACTGCCACAAGACACAAAGACCGCGTCATTTTCTTGCACCGATGACGGACTCGGTTTCTACTATGCGCAGCAGGTGATATCTTGCCGCCCCTGAGGAACAACTCCTTGCCCCGCCTGACCGACCAGGGCTTGCAGAAAATAGATGATCTGGCTCAGCATTACGGAGTCAGTGCCGACGCGGTCATGACGTTGTTGCAGGCCCTCCTGAACAGCAAAGGCACGATGGCACAGTTTGACCATCGCGAACTGGGTGGTGCCGGGCAGTGGATGCCGGGTGGCATGACGATGGTCGGCGACATGTTCAATCACGGCCTCAAGGCGAAGGTCGACGGCTTGTGTTCCGAGCTGTCACAAATCCTGGCTGCGCAACCCTTCGTGCCATTCCCCGCCGGCTTTCAGTCGCAATCACAGAAGCAGGGCGGCGGCCTGCAAGCGGGCGGCCGAGACGTCCTGGATACCGGTTCGGTCAGCCTGTTCGTAGCAGAGACAGCCGGCGGCCGAACGTCGGATCAATGGTGGCCAGCGGAACTGGGGTTCCCCAACGGGACTGGCGCGCAGAACCAGGTCCGCTATGCCTATTTCAACCAAAAACATCGATTGGCAGTCGAGCTGCATGGACATGTGACCGTCTACGACACGCTGGATCACCAGATCAGCGGCGTCTCTCAACAGCAGGGGCACGGCGGCTCGCTTACCCTTACCAGCCAGCATGGGACAGTTCGTATCTCAGCTCTGCCGGTCGTCTCGGTGGACGGTTTGCAGACGAAAGCTCCAGAACCATCGGTGGCGCCTGCCAGCGAGCCGTATCGGCCCGACGGTGCCCAGGAAATGGACCTGTTCGCCAAAATCGAGCGGCTGGCCGAATTGCACAAGAAAGGCATTCTTTCATCGGAAGAGTTCGCCGCCAAGAAGGCGGAGCTTCTCTCCCGGTTGTGAGAGCCTGCCCTACCCCATTATCGGACCTGCGGAGGCCGCAGACAACGGCGGTTCCTTGCGCAGTTCAGGTTCAATCAGCGCCTGATAGCGCGCCGGCTCGGCGCGTTCGATCGCCGCGATATCGGGCGCGCCGCCATTGCGCCAGCCAACATAGGCGTCGCTGGCTTCGATACCCATCGCTTCGGCAACGAGCTGAACCCAGTTCCTGACCCTGATGTTGTCGCGACCGTCGAGCGCCGCGATTTCGCGATGGCACGGATGAAAGATCGTGCACACGGTGTCGGCGCGATTTGTGATCGCCGCCGACCAGGTCTCGCTGATCACCGCCTTCAGTGCGCCTGGCACGGTCGCAAGGCCACTGCACATGTGGCCGGGATGTGCAGGTCCTTCGATCAGTTCGAGCCCTGGTATTCGCGACAGCACGCCGGTGACGCGATCGTTGATCGGCACGTGGGTTGAGAAACCGAGATGCCGGTGCAGCAGCACGCGGCGCGGCACTGGAACAGTCAACAATGGCGCCAGCCGATCGATTGATGCGACGAGCAATTCGGAAATGTGCGAGATATCGAACGCAACCCTATTGCCCGGCGCCATGATGTCGGACATGTGCATGTGGCACGAGGGACACCAGGTCACGACAGTGCCGCGACCATCCTTCGTGGCGGCTTCATTAAAGCGGCTGACGGTTCGGCCCGCCATGTTGCTCGCGCCATGCGGCTGATGGTCGTGGCTGGTGCCGCAACAGTAGGCCGGGCCGCCGGCGGCGCTGACATCGTAGCCTGTGCGCTCCAGCAGCATGATCGACAGCCGGATCATTTCGGCGTGGCGCAGCATGTTGCAGCCGAACCAGAACGTGACGCGATTGTCGCTCACAGCCATTTCTCGAGTTCCTCATCGCTGAGCTGCAGCCGTGCGAAGGTCTTGATGCGCGGGAAATACGAAGGATCCTGCGTGGCCGGCAGCTGTCGCGTTTCGTTCATCGCGCGTTGCTTGGCGATCCGGACCAGCAGCATGGCATCGAGCCCCACAGCCTTTTGCGGGCACGCATCGACGCACTGGCCGCTCTTGGTGCAGGCGCCGACCCAGGCCACCGTCTCTTCCGGAGCGGCTTCCCCGCTCGCCAGCCGGCGCAATCCACTGGTGACGATCTTGGGATCAGCGCCGCGCAAATCGACGTAGTCGACCATCGGACAGGCGTTGAAGCAGGCGCCGCATTCCGTGCACAACGCGGCAAGCTCCGGGCCGGATTGCATCAGGAACGCTTCGGTGGTTTCGGCGCGCGCTGCGGGAAGCCTGGTCATGGCACGGGCAAGATGCGACGTCGTGGCTTTTCAGTCAAGGTTGCGCACGACACGATCAATTGGAGATATCGCCAGGCGTCAAAGCCGCTTTGTGTCCAACACCAGAACTGGCGCCACCCAACAGGAGGGCCGAAGGGGTCAGGTCGCTCGTCCGCCCCTCGAGCTTGCCAATCCAACAGCACGTCAGGGGTTCGCCGCGACGAAGGCGGCAACATCGGTGGGCCAACTTCCTGCCCCCTTCAGCTTTCGCGGCAGAAATAGTTCGTTGCTCATGAACGCGAGGGGTCTTGGTCGTGTAAGGGTCTGGGCGGTCATGGCCGGCAGGCAGAGGGGGCAGCCGCTCTACCCTTAGCTGCGGAATACCCTGTGCGGCCGGCACTTACGATTCGTGCCAGGAGCCGACAATCAGAGCCGACGAAGAAACACCTTCATTTGAGGTTTAGGCGGGCGTAACGGGGGCACACAGAGCGAAAGCTGCGGGAAAGGTCAGCAAAACCGATGCGTGTCAGGAGAGAGATTTTAATCCTTTTAAAAGTTCTCCGAGTTGCGATTTCCAGTCCAGTGAACCTGATTACATGCGCAATGGTCGCTGCGATCTTCGTCATGATCGCAACGGCTCCAAAACCGTCAATGGTCATTATTGGCGATAAACCTCGCGAAGCACTCGTGGTCGCCGCCATCCTGTTCATGCCTTTATTTGGGTTGTATCTCTTGATACGTTTGGCAATTGCGATGTTTGGGCGATGGCGTGATGCGTTGTTTTTCGCCTGCGCACTTTGGGCTTTGCTCCTGCCCATCGTTATGGGCGTTATTGCCGGGACGCGTTACGGCTATGGGGATGACGATGCAAAGCACGCGCTTGTGGCGAGGCTATACGACTTGGAAATGAAACGCATACCAGTCATATTCGAGCACCTACCCCGACTGATTGACTTAGGCGAGTCGTGCTATCCTTATAGAGGGCAACATTGTTGGATCGTTGTCGTGAAGCTGCAAGATGATTTTGACGTCGTTCAAGATGTTGGAAGCTGGCATTCGATAAAATCAAACTCCTTGTCCACCCTTATGCCTGCGTACGTAAAGTACGGGAAAGTTGATGTCAGGCGCATCAGCGATAGCGCATATTCCGTCCTCAGTGAGGACCATGTAGGACGGTGAAGACGGTGCTGGCCATAGCCGATTTCCGCTCCGCGTCACGTGCTAGCCTTCCTGAATGTGTTGACGCCACGGCCGGTGTACCCCGGATAGCTGCCGACCTGCTGCAGCGCACAGTTCGGCAGCCCTCCGCCAGGGGCCCGCGAAATAGGGCCTCGCATCTTTGACGAAATTCCCTGCTCTAGCAGCCGGCTACCGCCGGAGCAGAGCGACCTATAGGATAGGGACCGTGGCCGAGCGCCTCAGGAACCCGAGGTGCAGCCTAACGTTTTCATTCGATGGAACGCCTGCTCTATTTTCTTCCTGCTCATCCGCAGCCTGCCTATATGCGGCTTGGGACGAGCGCACTCATCATGGCGTTCTTCATTCTTGTGCAGATGGGTCTGCAATCGCAGAGCGGCTTCGGCGGATTGTTCTTCCTTCTTCCCGGGATCTTTTTCTGCGGCATTCTCTTCGATCGCGGTAGCTCATTTTTCGCGACGGTGCTCGCCACGATATTTGCGGTGTACACCGCGCCTGCTGGACCCTGGAGTGCACATCTTCTAACTCTGGGGCTCTTCGTCGCGACGGGCATCGTGATCGGCGTCGTCGCCGAGGCATTTCGTAATGCGATGGAGAAGGTGGTTGCCGCCGAGAAAGCGAAGACGGTTCTTCTCATGGAGCTGGCGCACCGCACGAAGAACAATTTGGCGATGATATCCGCGATGATGCGGTTGCAAGCCAGGCGGGCCGACGTGAGCGCCGCCGACGCGCTCGGCGACATGGCCTCACGTATTCAAGTGATGGCGCAGGTCTACGATCACCTCACGATCAGGACCGAGCGGAAGGTCGTCGATGCCAAGCAGTATCTCACGGAACTATGCCAGCATCTCTCCGCATCGATCAGCGGCGCGAGCCCGGTGGCGATCACGGCTCGGGCGGATGAGCTGTACATTCACAGCGAGCAGGCCGTCCCAATCGCAATCATCCTCAATGAGCTTGTTACGAACAGCCTCAAATATGCCTTCCCGGATGAGCGGCCGGGTCACATCCACGTCGAGCTTCACGTCGATGGCGAAGTGGTTCTTACCGTGAGTGACAACGGCATCGGGATTCGAACGCAGCCGCCGGAAGGCGTGGGATCGCGGGTCGTATCCCTGCTTTCGCAGCAACTCGGTGGCACGATCGACTTCGAAAACCTGGATCAGGGTTGCCGCGTCACCCTCCGTATGCCCAAGCCCAGCGTCTAGAGTCCGCTCGTCCTCACGCCTTCGAGTGGATGACACGCCTCCGATCATTGATCCGTCGCGGCCGATCTTCAACCGATGGAGTGTCGCTACGCTGCACCCATCCCAGGCTCGATTCAGGTCGCAGCAGCCTCGAAAAGCGAACACAAAAGGCAGAGGTACGGGATCGTAAGGCGTGCTAAGAGCGCCGCATGATCCCTGAACGACAGATCAGAGCCTCCTACACGGACACGACGATCCGGATTTATCAGGCCTATTCCGACGCCATCGCCGACGCGGCGTTGAAACATGGCAGGTTCGTGTCGCCGCCTTTCAGCATGAACCGGATGACGTGGATCAAGCCGTCCTTCCTGTGGATGATGTATCGCGCCGGTTGGGGCGATAAGGACGACGGCCAGCGCCGCATCCTGGCAATCGACATCACGCATGACGGTTTCAACTGGGCGCTGGAGCATTCCTGCCCGAGCGAGCGGCCGCATGGTCTGGACGACGAAGGCTGGCGGAGGCTCAAGGATGCTTCACCTGTCCGGATTCAGTGGGACCCCGAGCGCGATCTTCACTTCGTGCCGCTGCCGCATCGGGCCATTCAAATCGGGCTGAGCGGAGAAGCGGTCCGCCGTTACGTCCAGGTGTGGATCACAGGGATCACCGACGTGACGACGCTCGCCCACGACATCGGCGCCGACGTGAAGGCGGGTGCGCTCGACGTCGCACGCGCGAAGCTCCCGATTGAGCGCCCCTATCAAGCAGCGACGGTTGCGTAGCGTTTGCGGGCGGGACCGGTTCGCTTGAAGAAGACGCGCCAAAACAAGGAGATACGTGCGCCGCGACCAATCGCATCGGCCGCCGCCGCAACGACGCGCGATGTGCTATCATTGGTCCCGACGGATGGGTTTTCTACACCACGGCGCTGAGCTCAGATGGGTGTTCAGATGATCACAATTCCGGAACTGGTGGCGCAGGCTTTGGGATCGTTCCTGACATCAGATACCAAGAGCAGGTTCGGCTCGTCACATGCCCGCCTTGCCGAGGTTCTTCCTTTCGCAGCCAGACTGACACTGGACTGCATTGGCAACAGCGACGCGCTGTATCACAATATCGAGCATTCGATGCTGGTGACCCTTGCCGGGCACGACATCCTCATGGGACGACAGCTGCTGCGGCCAACCACGGTCGGCGATTATGCCAACTTCATCCTGGCGTGCCTGACCCATGACATTGGATATGTTCGCGGAATTTTGCACGGCGACGTCGGCGAATCCTATGTCGCAGATCTCAGCGGTCGCACGGTTCGTCTGCCGCGCGGATCGTCCGATGCCGCGCTCGCACCCTATCATGTGGACCGCTCCAAATTGTTCGTCACCGAGCGCCTCGATGGCGCCGATGAAGTCGACGCCGGCCGAATTGCCCGGGCAATCGAGCATACGCGCGTTCCCTATGCATCATCCGCGAACGACGACCTGATGGAAGAGGAAGGTTTGTTGCTGCGCGCGGCCGATCTCATCGGTCAGCTCGGCGATCCCAACTATCTGAGAAAGGCAAATGCGCTGTTCTATGAATTCGAAGAGATCGGCCTGAACAAGACGCTCGGCTACGACACGCCGGCAGACATCGTCTACAAATATCCGCAGTTCTATTGGAACAATGTCGCGCCGCAAATTCAGACGGCGATACGTTACCTCAATGTCACGTCGAGCGGGCGTCAATGGATCGCAAACCTCTACGGCAATGTTTTTCGGGCGGAGCGTGAGCTGAACCTGTCGGGTCCGCAACTGTGATCATGATCATGCGCAAACAATGATCCAAGGCGCGATGGCGATTCAACCTGATCCCATCGCGCTTTTGAACCATCCTCACCGCACAAGGGCAGCCAGATGGAGATCGCCGGCCTGGTCCTTCCCGTGTTTGCGATCATCGTCACCGGCTGGCTCGCCGGGTGGCTCGGCTACGTCTCGCGGTCGCTGGCCGACGCCCTCGTGCATTTCGCCTACAATATCGCGATGCCGGCGCTGCTGGTTGTTACCATCGCTCAGGAGAAGGCAGGCAATCTCCTGGAGTGGCGTTTTCTGCTGGCGTTCGGCGGCGGCTCCCTGCTCTGCTTCGCGCTGGTCTTTCTGGCGGTTCGCGCCGGATGGCGACGTGATCTCGGCAGCAGCACGATGATTGGCATGACGGCCGCGATGACCAATACCGGATTCGTCGCGCTGCCGATCCTGCATGCCATCTACGGCCAGCCGGCCGTCCTGCCCGCCGCGGTCGCAACCGTGTTCATTGCTGCCGTCATGTTCCCGGTGGCGGTCGTCCTCCTGGAAAGCGACCGGCACGACGCGCGCGCCTCCTCGACCGGCGCCGCCGTCCTTCTGAAGCAGATCGTGCTCAACCCGATGGTGCTGTCGACCCTCGTCGGTCTGGCGTGGGCGATCGTGGGCTTGCCGCTTCCAGCGCCGCTCGCGGCCTATCTGAACATCCTCGCGGCCGCGCTGACGCCGTGCGCGCTGTTTGCCATCGGACTTGGCCTGTCGCTCGAAGGACTGCGCGCGAATTTGACGGCGTCGATCGTGCTCGCGGCGGTGAAGCTCGTGGTGATGCCGATGATCGTGTACGGGCTGTGCGTGGCCTCGAGCCTCAATCCGCTCTACACGCTCGCGGCCGTCATCTGCGCGGCGGTGCCGACGGCAAAGACGGTGTATATCCTCGCCGGCGCCTACAAGGTGGAAGAACCGCTGGTCGCGGCCACGGTCTCGGTGACCACGCTGTTGTCGGTCGCGACGCTGCTGGGCTGGCTCTACGTTCTCTCGGGACTGCCGGTCCACGCGAGCTAGGCCCATTGTGTCGTGAACCCTCAATGGTGAGGCGGCGGGATTCTCACGGCCGCGCCACGAGCAGCGGCTCCACGTCGGCACCGCCTGCCATCTGGGGGTTGGACGGCTCGAAGCGCTCGTGCAGTTCTCGCTTCCTGACGCGTACGCGCGCGAGCGCGAAGGCGTCCTTCAGGTTTTTTGCGTGCCGGAGCGCGACGTTGAAAAACGCATCGCCGAAATAGGTCCACCTCGCCCGGTCCTCACAGCCGAACGACGAATGCCTGGCGTCGGCCGCCGTGATGACCAGGAGATCGGGGCTCGCGAGACGGCGGACGAAGACGCCGGAATAGCAGGCCGAAATGACCACCACCTTGTGCCGCACCCCGGTCCGCGCCAGCATCTCGGCGAGATCGGACGGCGTGAGCGTCTGCGTGACCCGCCCGGCCCTGACGGCAAGGCCGTCAGGGGAACCGTGCGAGGTGAGGACCACGAACAGGATGTCGTTCTCCGCATCCAACCCGTGAGCGGCCACCCGCAGTGATCGGGCGAGGCCGTCGATCGTTGCAGCTCCGCCTGTCTTCAAATTGTACTGCACGTCGATCGGACCGGTCTCGTAGCGGTCTGCTATGACCTGCGCTGCGCCGGTTGCCTCGCGCCGGAACACGCCTTGATCGCCGAACAGTCCGAAGGACACCACGCCGACCTTGTGACCCTCCTCGACGGCACGCACCGACGACGCCGAGGGTGCGACGGCCAGCACAAAAGCGACGAGCAGTGCGCCGAACCCTGTGGTCCAGGATCTGGGGGTCATGATGGAACCTCGTTTCCGTGATTGCCGTCCTTAGGCGGGCGGCGCGCGAATGCCTCCGGCGTGCGCGATGGCATCTGGATATGGTGCGCTTGCACGCCCATTTCGAGACCCGGAACGAGCCCTCATCGCACCCCACCCCGCCCCCAGGGACCGCGCGGTCATGGCTCGGTCACACCGCCGGAAAACACCAGCACGCGCGTCAGACGGGCGCTCATTGTCGGGCGAGAAGCGCATTCGGCGGCAAAATGGGTCGGCATCGCGATAGCGACCGAACGGATCGCCTACGCGTTCAGCCGTGACGTCGACACCAACGCGGTCACGGCCTCGAGCAATTGCTCCTCGGTCACCGGTTTGGCGAGGACCGGCGCGTGTTGAAAGGCGGTCGGCAAACCGCTTCGCCCGTAGCCGGTGACGAAGACAAACGGAATTTTGCGCCGCGTCAGGGCCGCGGCGATATCGTCGACGGAACGGCCATGAAGATTGGCATCCAGCAAGGCGCAGTCGAAGCTGCTCGCTTCAAGCAGTTCAAGACAGGCCTTCTGGGTGTTGACCGGCTTCGCCAGATCGGCCCCAAAGTTGCCGAGCGCGTCCACGAGGTCCATTGCGATCAGCGACTCGTCCTCCACGACCAGGAACCGCAAGCCCTTGAGTGGCGCGGTGAGTTTGACAGGCTCCGCGACGGGTGGTGCGGCCGGGGCTGAGTTGATCATCTGCGAATCCTCGTTGACGGCTTTGCGTACGTCGGAAGGCGGTAGCTGCAGCCAGATTTTCCATGTCACGCCTTCAGGCTCGAAGAGCGGTTCGGCCCTGCCACCCTCGCTGACGGCGCTTTGCTCGATGAGCGTGGTGCCGAAACCGCGCCGCGACGGCGCCGAAACCATCGGTCCGCCCCGCTCGACCCATTGCAAATTGAGCATCTCGCCGGTGATGGTCCAACTGATCCCGACCCAGCCTTCGCGCGTGGAGAGCGCGCCGTATTTGATGGAATTGGTCCCGAGCTCATGCACCATCACGGCGAGATGCATGGCCATTTGCGGCGGGAGATAGACGTTCGGTCCCCCCGCCGTCAGCCGCGCCTCGTCGACCGGGCCATGCAGAAGCTGGTCGCGGATCAATTCGCGAAGATCCGCGCCGAGCCAGGTCGAATCGGTCAGCAATGAATGGACGCGCGACAAGGACTGGATACGGCCCGAAAATCGTTTGGCGAACTCCTCCGGCTCCTTGGTGTTCCGCATCGTCTGCTGGGCAATGGCCTGCACGCCCGCAAGGGTGTTCTTGACGCGATGATTGAGCTCATGAAGCAGGAGCTGACGCGTGTCTTCGGCTGCAACCTGTCCACCGACGTCGCGAAAGTAGCAGACGGCGCCAAAAGAGCCGTCCGGCAGCGTGATACGATCAACCCGCCAGTCGTAATGCTCCATGACGCCACGATCGGCGCGAACCTCGCTTTGTCGCGGTGTACTGAAGGACTCGCCGCTTGCCAAGGTATGCCGAAAGATGCCGACGATCTCGTCAGCGTACCTTGCGGGCCACATGGTGTGAATGACCTCGTCAAAGTCACGCCCCACGACGCCGCCGGGAATGCCGAAGCCGGCGAGCGCGCTCGGATTGGCTTCACGAATACGAAATTCGGAATCGACGAGATAGACACCGATCGGCGCCCGATCCAGCAGCGTCTCGAACTGATGGGTCCGATATTGCAGGGCTTGCCTGGAGTGCTCGCGTTCAATGGCGATCGCGGCAAGCTGCGACGCCGTTGCGACGAGCCTTTCGTCGGCCGGAACGGGTTGGCGCGGCTCGGGAAAATAGAGCGCCAGACACCCCAAAATCCTTCCATCCGTGCCGCGCACCGGGGTCGACCGGGCCGCCTTGAGGCCCGACGCCAGCATCAGCTCGCGCCACGCCTGGTGGTATCGTTGGTCGGTGGCAACGTCCACCACCAGGACCGGCCGGTCAAACTGCACCGCCTCGCAACAGGTCGCCATGTAAGGCGAGGTGTTGGGGACGGTCTTGATCAGTTCGTGCACGGCCTGCTTATAGGCAGGCGGCAGGCTCGGACCACTCCCCAAGCGGAAGCGACCATAATCGTCGCTCAGCAAGAGGCCGCAGATCAGGCCTGGCTCTTGCGATTCCACGAAAGCCACCAGGGCGTCGAGCACGTCTTGCAGCGGCGCGCCCGTCGCGACCAGCTCCAGGACATGTTTTTGGCCGATCACGAGGCTGGAGGCCTGCTGGCGCAGCTTGGCCTGCTTTATGTTGGCGGCAACGCGAGCGATCAGCTCGTGCGCACTGAACGGCTTGACGAGATAATCGTCGGCACCGGCGCTCAAGCCTTGCAGGCGCGCCTGCTCGTCAGCGCGCGCCGACAGAAGCATGACGGGAAGGTCGGCGAACGCCGGGTCGGCACGCAACTCGCGAACCAGGCCAAGCCCGTCGAGGCGGGGCATCATGACGTCCGCCAGCACCAGGTCCGGAGCGCGCTCGCGAATCGCCTCGATCGCGGCCTGGCCGTCCGCCACCGCTTGCACGTCGAATTGCGCCGCGAGCAACCGCCGGACATAGGCACGCATGTCGGCATTGTCGTCCGCCAGCACAATTCGTCCGCGCTCCGACGATCGCAACGCGGTCTGGATCGCAACGTCCCGAACGCGTTGCTTCGCGGCGCGGGTCTCGCCGTCCGGTAACCAGCGCAGCGCTTCGTCGACATAGGCGTCCGCGTGAACGGCGGTCGATGAGGCATCGCGGGCGCCTCCGATCCGATCGGACGGCAGATGCGCACGTCCGAGTGGAATCGCGACGGTGAAGCAGGTCCCGCGACCCTCGGCGCTGTCGGCGCTGATCGTGCCCTTATGAAGCTTGACGAGCTCCTGAACCAGAGCGAGACCGATGCCGCTGCCCTCGTGGGTACGGCTCCTTTGGCCCTCGATGCGATGGAAGCGCTCGAACAGGCGCGGCAGTTCGTGCGCCGAAATGCCAACGCCACTGTCGCGGACGGTCAGCTCGGCGTGGCCCTGCGCTTCGCGCAAGCGGACCGCGATTTCGCCTTCGAAGGTGAATTTGAAGGCGTTGGAGAGAAGATTGAGCACGACCTTCTCCCACATGTCACGATCGACATAGACCAGCGCGTTCAACGGCGGGCAGTCGATGACCAGCCGCAGGCCTGCGCGTTCGCAGGCGGAGCGGAAGTTGCTGGCGAGGTCTGACGTGAGGCTGGCAAGTTCCGTCGGTTCGTAGGCGGCCTGGGCGCGTCCCGCCTCGATTCGCGAGAAATCGAGCAACGAGTTGACGAGCTTGAGCAGACGAATGGAATTACGATGCGCCACCTCGATCAGCGCACGGTTTTCAGGGAGCACCCTGTCCGCGGGCTTGCTGAGGATTTCCTCCAGCGGACTCAGCATCAACGTCAGCGGGGTCCGAAACTCGTGACTGATATTGGAAAAGAACAACGTCTTGGCCCGGTCGATTTCGGCGAGCGCCTCGGCGCGGCGACGCTCGTCGTCATAAGCCTGCGCGTCAGCCAGGTTCGCGGCGATCTCGCCGGCGGCCAGGCCGAGGAAACTGCGGTAGCCGTCGTCGAATTGGCGAAACGGACTGAGGCCGACAATCAGAACACCCTGACGCCCGGTTTCGCCGCGCGCCGGTATGGGAACCACCGCCGCCTGCTTCGGGCTCCTGTCCCAGGCCCCGCGCGGAAGCGCGTCGCCGAAGCGCGTCTCCAGATTGTCGATCACGCGAACGGCCTGCTCGCCGATGACCTCGGCGAATGGCCACGACGAGGCTTCGTCGATGGCGACCTGTCTGGGAAACGCGGCGTGAGGTTGTCCGAGCGGCGTCCAGCCAACAAGCGAAAGACTCTCGCCATCCGGCTCGGCAAGGTAAATCAGCGCGAAAGGCAGGTCGTGCTGATTGGTCGCAAGAGCCCGCGCGGTCCCTTCATGGAGCTGGCTCAGGGTCCGCGACTCGCTGCCCGCGGCGGCCAATTCGCGCAGCAATCCCAGTTGGCGCTCGCCAATGACGCGCTGCTTGTCGTCGGTGTTGGCACAGATGATGCCGCCCGGCTGGCCCTGGTCGTCCGGGATCGGGCTAT
>Ga0210408_10003189_pt1 | contig 15313 bp, 7 predicted proteins | sample IncBWH4MmetaG_FD_155471 | JGI IMG/M metagenome (GOLD analysis project Ga0210408, IMG submission 155471) | Forest soil microbial communities from Barre Woods Harvard Forest LTER site, Petersham, Massachusetts, United States - Inc-BW-H-4-M | ecosystem: Environmental > Terrestrial > Soil >...
TGTTGGCGTGCACTGACCGGGGCCCGGTATGGACGGTGTCTCTGGAGGACGGCGTGAAGCATTTCGAATCAGGTTTTCGCCCGCCCGGGGTTGGGTCTGAGGCCTGCCTCAAGGACGTGCTTAATGGGGAGCGTTTCCTCGAACTACTGCCGCTCCTGCACTGGCTTCGGGAGATTTGCGCGGGAAGTGCCTTTGAGGGGCCGCCGCTCAGGGCGTGTTTCATGTTTGATGATCCCAACCTGCACTGGCCTCGCTATGGTTGTCTGGACTTTCGGCAGATTGCGGCACATTCCGCGAAAGAGAACTACCACGTTTCGTTCGCCACCATTCCGCTTGACGCCTGGTTCACTCATAAAGGAACGGTGAAGTTGTTCGCGGGGAACGCCGATCGACTTTCCTTGCTGGTCCACGGGAATAACCACACTTATTGCGAGCTGGCGCGCGACTACTCGGAATCAGAGCGGTTGGCGTTGTTACGACAGGCGATTCATCGTATTGAGGGCTTCGAAAGTCTCACCGGGCTGCAGGTCTCACGAGTTATGGTTGCCCCGGGGGGCGCGTGTTCTGAGGCTATGCTCGCGGAGCTTCCCCGGTGCGGATTCGAGGCGGCCTGTATTTCGCATGGCTCATTGGAATCCTTTAACAAAGGACGGCCCTGGACGAGCACGCTGGGGTATGCTCCAGCCGAACTCATTGGAGATTGTCCCGTATTGCCGCGCTGGGGGTTTGCGGGCGCTACCACCAATGCCATCCTGCTGGCAGCGTTTCTGCGCCAGGCGATTATTATCCGAGGCCACCAGCAGGATTTGCGGGACGGCATAGAACTCCTGAACCACCATGGCCGATTTATAAACAGCCTTGGTCCCGTCCGGTGGTCAAACATAACCGAAATCAGCCGGGCGAGTTACCAATGGCGAATGAACGGTAACGCGTGTACGATCAGACCGCTAGGCCGAAGAGTGACTTGCCGGGTGCCGCGGCACGCTAGGCGCCTGATGATTGAGCGACCCTCTACTGCTTTTCCAGAGAGCTGGCAAGTATCGGGTCTGGACGGACCCACGGTGACTTCACCGGCCGGAGAGTGTGTTTCATTACCGGAGACGTTTGGCGGCGAGCTTTCATTAAGTGCCGTTCCAGAAACAGGTGCGCCATCCAGAAATGGAAGATACCGGCCGTCGACAGTTGCCTTTTTGCGTCGCCTGCTGACCGAGGGCAGGGATCGCCTTCTACCGGTGTGAGGACCGCTTGCTGTCTGAATGCTCTCCGTGATTGTCTTACTTCGGGACGGCTCGGGATGGGGGGCTCTATTCGAAGCGGGAAGGTGGCCCGGGGAATCCTCCAGCCCTGGCCAAGGAAGGTCCTAGTGGCTTGTAAACGCGCGCCTGCTCTATCTTTCGTTCTGTTGGGCGCGGGTGCGCGGGTGCGTGGCTCCGGCCGGCTGAACGGGTCGGTTGGCACATGTCTTGCGTAGGTGCTAGGGTAGCGTACCGCGCGGGTACTGCAACGAGTACCAACACTCGAGAAAAACCGAGCGTTTATGAAAGTAATTATGGAACGAAGAGAATCAGTTTTGAGACCCCTCGCGGATGGCTCCACCAGCGCGCCGGAAAAGTTCTGCGGCCGCAGTCGCCTTAGCCAATGGCTCGCAGTAGCGATTGGGCTCGGGGCCCTGGCGTTTACCAGCAGCGCCTGGTCCACGAATTGGTATGTACGGCCCGCCGCCGCCGGCGCTAATAGCGGAGCCGATTGGAACAACGCCTGGACAATCGGCACCATCGCCTGGTCCAGAATTCAACCCGGCGATACTATCTGGATTGCGGGCGGAACGTACGGTCAATCCCTAAACCCACAGGCCAACGGCGCCGCGGGCAATCCTATTTTGATCAAGCGTGTTCTGTCCACGGACGCCGCAGCGACGAGCGCCGCAGGCTGGAGTGGTTCATTTGACTCGCAGGTCGTAATTTCTCCGCTGCTTAACAGCCCGATCACGTGGAACAATGGCACGGTGGGGAGTTATGTCTCAATCGATGGGCGGATTAACTCTGGAATTCAGGCGCGGATAGCTGATTTCGCCGCTTACTCGGCGGCCGTGAGCTTCGGCCCTGGTTGCAGCGGAGCGCACGATGTGAGCGTGGCCAACCTTGACATGGTTGGACCAGGCCTTGGCGCCATCATCCAAAACAATCTGGCCATTTTTGGCATTGCTAATGGGCAGTCTTCGGTGACTACGGCTTACAATATCTCGGTGACCTCGTGTCTCATACATGGTGGGCCAAATCTGATCCGGATGTTTGCTGCCACCGGCGTCCTCTTCGATCACTGCAAATTCTACGAGAACGGAGATGCCAACCCCTCGGTATTCCATCCGAATCTGGCAGAGTTGGCCAACAATTCCAACCTCACCTGGCGGTACTGTGATTTCACCGGTTGGCAGGTGGAAGGCTTGATGCTCTATGGCGACTCGGGCGCCGTTTACATGTATGGCTGCGTGTGGCATATGACCTCGGCGACCGGAAACCGGGTGATCTGGCTGTCACAGACCGGAAACAGCACCGGCAGCCAAGGTCCGATTATTTTGTATAACAACACGTTTGTGAACGCTCCCGTCACGATCAATGAAGCGGGCTCGATCGCATTTGCCGCAGGGAGTCAGTGTCGCAATAACATCTATTGGAATTCCGGCTACGGAGGCAGCGTGCCGGGAGATATGGATTACGAATTTTCGAGCGGCTCTGTGAGCGGAGCCCATAGCATCAGCGGAGGGGCTAATCCGTTTGTCAATTACTCCGGCGGAGATTTTCATATTGGCTCAACCATTGCCGCAAATGAGCCGCGCAACAAAGGGGTGGCGCTTGCCGCGGCGTATAGCACGGACATGGATGGGAATCAGCGGGGAGCCGACGGTGCCTGGGATATCGGCGCCTATGAATACCCCTCGGGAGGGCCGAGCACAAATCCGATCATTTCGATCTCGCCGAGCACACTGGCGTTTGCCCCGCTATTTCAAGGCAAGAGCGCTACTAATTATTTCACGGTTCAGAATGCCGGCAGTGGAACCCTGGCGGGGAGCGCCTCGCTCAGCGGCAGCAACAGCGCCTTCCGAATTACCTCAGGTCAAACTTACAGTTTAAGCGCTGGGCAGACAGCGAACGTAGGTATCAGTTACAGCCCCGCCTCGGCCAATGACGGGGCACTGGCGACCTTCACCGGCGGAGGAGGAGTTACGGCGACGGTCAGTGGCCAACTCCAGATGGTTTTATCCGGGTTATCGTTTCCGTCTTACGCCGGGAGCATTACGGCGCCATTCACAACCAATGGCGGTTACCTTTCGCAGACCGTGGATGCGTCCCAGACCGGGATGGCCAGTGGCGGGAGTGCCGTTTATGCGATCAACATTCCAGCAGCAGGCAACTATACAGTCTCGGCAATGGTGAACGCGCCCAACTCGGCGGCCAAATCATTTTGGGTGAACATGGATGCCCAGCCGACGGATCCAACGATGATCTGGGATGTTTTCCCGTACACCTCGGGTTTTGAGAGCCGGGTCGTTTCGTGGCGTGGTAACGGTTCTCCTACCAATGACCAGTTTGCGCCCGCAGTCTTTAATCTCTCCGCTGGAGTTCACCAACTCATCGTGCGCGGGCGAGAAGCCGGCGTTCAGCTCGGCAATATCACGATCGCCCCTTACAATCCCAATTCCATCCTGCCGCCGACGGTTTCGGCCATCACCTCAAGCGCGTCGGATGTTGATCCGACCGTGGCCGGACTCCAGGTCTTCGCCGGGTCGGCCGTCCAATATTCCGGTTCCGCCACCGATCCCAATGGCTATCCCCTTAGCTGGCAGTGGCTTTACACCGTGAATGGTGGTGCTGAAACGGTCTATTCGAGCGGCACGGGCGCCCCTTCAGGTATTTCCTTTAATTACGGCTCCAGCACCGCCGGCAACACTTTCGTGTGGAAATTGCGCGTAAGTAACGGACATCTGACCTCTGAATCTGATTTGACCGTGGGAGTCGAGGCTCCGCCGGTAGCGGGAGGGGGCCTGAGTTTCCAGGCTACAGCCGCCGTGCTTTCCGGTCCATTTGCCCTGGCTAGCGGTGCGATTTCGCAGTCGACGGAAACGGGTGTTACCAATGGCGGCCAGGCGGCCTTTACCTTCACCATCACCACCGCTGGCAACTATGTGGTCCAGGCACTGGTGAATGCCCCGAGCACCGCCGCCAATTCATTCTTTGTGAACGTCGACGGTCAGCCGCAAGATCCCACGATGATCTTCGACGTCCCGCTCACCTCCGGTTTCGAGCAACGCATCGTAAGCTGGCGCGGGAACGGCACGGACGTGAGCGATCAGTTCGTTCCCAAGACCTTCAGCCTGACGGCTGGTGTGCACCAGCTTATCATTGTGGGCCGCGAAGCCAATACTCAGTTACAGGCTGTTTCGATTCTGCCGTTGCCCGCTGCGCCGCAACATCTGCGGATCGTCGCGGGGCTTTAAGCCAACCAATCGTTTACTCAGCGACTTAGGCTGTGAACGGGTTCTCCGTCACAGCACTTCGCTTTCCCTGGTATGAGGATTACCTTTGTTGCTCCTGGTCCGCTCGGAGGCGGGGCTCGGGTCGTCACCGAATACGCGCGAGGACTACTCAAGCGAGGCCACCATGCGCGCATCTTGTATGGGCGGCATAATCTTAGGGTCCGGGACGCCCTCCGTGATACCTACCTGAGGCTTCGCTACAGCAGTCGTGACAATTGGCTGCGCTCTTTTCCTGGCGAAGCTGTCGCTTACGACAAGCTCACTCCGGAACTGGCAGGACGAAATGACGCCGTAATTGGTGTGGGCGCGAACTGCACGCTGAGCATCGCCAGTCTGCCCGGTTGGTGCGGCGTTAAGGTCCACAACTGTCATGGCCGCGAACTCAGCAACATGGAGCGGATGCGCACGGCTTGGGAGCTGCGCATGCCCCGGATAGTCGTTGCCTCCTATCTCGAACGGGAAATGCGCGCACGGGGCTGCGAAGATGAGATTTATACGGTGCACAACGGTGTAGAATCGGAAGAGTACTTTCCCGCCTTGCCGGAGGAAGCGCGCAGCGGGGTCGGGACCGTGTTTCATGGAGCCTACACAAAAGGGCCGGAACTGATTCTGGGCGTGTTTCAGCAACTCCATCAGTTAAGCCCGAGCACTCCGTTGATGATGTTCGGCAGTTACCCGCGGCCCGCGGGTTTGCCGGCCGGGACGAAGTACGTGCGTTTGCCCTCTATTGCACAGGCCAGGGGCCTGTACTCACGAGCGGAAGTTTGGTTCTGCGGTAGCCGGTCCGAGGGCTTTCCAGGCCCGGTGCTGGAAGCAATGGCCTGCGGTTGCGCGCTCGTCAGCACCGACTGCGGAGGCAGCGCCGACCAAATCCAGGACGGCCATTCCGGGTATCTTGTGCCGGTGGATGATGTCGAGGCGATGACCGGACGCATTCTCAACTTGCTTCGGGAGCCGGACCTGCGAAAGCGGTTCCGGGCTGCTGCACAAGCGGGACTGAGCGGGTTTACCTGGACCAAGGCCATCCAGAGCCTGGAAACGGCGCTGGCTTCTATCACCGCCAAAGGCGCCCCCTCGTTGGTGGGCATTACCGGGTGATGGTTGCTTTGCGGCGACCTGGCCGTTGAATGGAGCAACGTGGGCACAAAGATCCTGGAACAGGCGGCGCGTGAGTGGAGCGTCTTGAGAACACGGGCGATGTGGGCCTGGCGTTTGCACGGGCTGGGCGCCCGGTCGGTTCTGAAACGCAAGCTGCTGGTTAACGAACCGAGCGCGGTTTCGATTGGCTCGCGCGTGACCATTATGGACGAATTCGTTCTGGTGGATCTGTGTCCGGGTGCCGGGAGGAGTCCAAAAATCTTTATCGGAGATGGCTGCACTATCCTGTTTCGGTTCCAATGCAACGCGGCGGAGTCCGTTCGGATCGGACGCAATGTGTTGATTGCGTCGAACGTTTTGATTTGTGATTCTGACCATGTGGTGGAGCCCGGCGGCGTGCCGGCCACAAGGAATGAAAAATTTGTGACCCGCCCCGTATCCGTCCAGGACAATTGCTGGATTGGCCAGAACGCGGTTATCCTGAAAGGTGTCACTATCGGCCACCACTCTATCGTAGGTGCTAACAGCGTGGTTACCCGGGACGTGCCGCCCTGCAGCGTTGTCGGCGGCAATCCCGCCCGGGTCCTCAAGGGTTTGCAACGCGAACCTGCCCCTTCCGACCCTGTCGCTTGATTCTATGAAACTGAGCATTGTCATTATTTGTTGGAACGATCTGAAAGTAATCATCAACTGCCTCAAGTCGATCTTCGATGAGACGGCGAATCTTGATTTCGAAGTGATTGTTTCGGATAACGGCTCAACGGACGGCTCCCGCGACCACATCCGGCAGCAATTCCCTAAGGTCCGAATTGTCGAAAATGGGGCCAACCTCGGTTTTGCCAAGGGGAACAACGCCGGCATCGCCGTCGCCAAAGGGGAGTATATCCTCATTCTGAATCCGGACACGATCATTCACGACCGTGCGCTTGAGAAGTTGGTTGCGTTTGCCGAACGCCATCCCGACGGAGGCGCTTTCGGCTGTCGTGTTCTCAATCCGGATGGCTCATTTCAAAATCCCGCACGCCCCATACCCACCGTTTTTGGCTACTTGGTCGCTGCCCTGCGCCTGCAATGGCTGGGGCACCTCTCGAAAGTTTTCGAGTCCAACGTTTACCCGGGGTGGCAGGGGCAAAACGAGCGTCCGATCGGTTACCAATCGGGTTGTTGCGTCCTGTTTCGGGGCGAGCTGCTTCGGCGTCTCGGGAGTTTCGATGAGCGCTTTTTCTATCATTTCGAGGAGAGCGACCTGTGTTTTCGAGTCTGGAAATCGGGAGCTTCGGTTGTGTTTTATCCCGGCGCTGAAATAACCCATTTGGGCGGGCAATCCGTCGGGCGGTTTCCGATCCGGTTTGCCTTGGAGACCTATCGCAGCGGCTACCGGTTCTTTTACAAACATTTCGGCACCAAGGGGCTGTTGCGCCTACGCAAGGTTTACTTGTTGAATCTCTTCCTTCGCTTCGCCGGTTACAAACTCTTGAACTGCTTTAGGCCCACCGAGGCATTGCAAAACCGCTTGAAGATGTACCAGGTCGTTACCAGGTGGAATCTGCGGCTCAACCCCGTCCGTTTTATTCAGAATGGAGATGAGCCGGACGTCGGCTATGAGCCTTTGGCTCCAGCGCCGAAAATGGCAGAGAGCATGGTTGGTTAACAGCATCAGGGCCGTTGCAACTATGGACAGACCTCTCATCAGTTTCATGATCTGGTGTTATAACCAGGAAGCCTACATTCGTGAAGCCGTGGAGGGCGCATTGTCCCAGGATTATTCCCCCCTGGAAATTGTTATCTGCGATGATTGTTCCAAGGACCGCACGTTTGAGATTGTCCAGGAAATAGCGGCGGGCTACAAGGGACCGCACCAACTGGTGCTGAACCGCAATCGCAAAAATTTGGGCATTGGTGGGAACGTGAGCCAGGCGCTGGGGCTTTGCCACGGGGAACTGGTGGTGATGGCCGGTGGGGATGACATCTCGCGGCCGGATCGAACTACCCGAACGGTGGAGGCTTGGGAGCTTTCAAAACGCAAGGCCACATCGATATATTCCCGATACACGGTAATAGATGAAAAGAGCAAGCAAAGACCGGGGCTGATTTGGGATTGTTTTCCAAAGGGAAGAGCTGGACATGTTCAGCAGCAAGCAACGCCCATTTCTTTCGTTCGAAGGCGGCGCCCTGCCTTTTGCGGCTGCGCCCACGCCATTTCTCCCAAGCTCTACTCACTGTTTGGTCCGTTGGCGGACAAGATTTGCTATGAAGATACTGCGCTTGCCTTTCGCACAACCCTGGCAGGTGGAGTGTTTGCCTTCATCAAAGCCCCGTTGGTAAAATACCGATGGCACGGCTCGAATACGACTTTCGGACTTCACCAGGTTCATCCGCAGAGCGCCGTGGCCTTCCAAGTGGTCCAGGAGAAACGGCGCTGTGAACTGGAAAGATTCGTGGACGTTTATAAAGGTTTCGAAGCTGATGCGCTGCGTGCCAAAGAGTTGGGCCTGATCCCAGCCGCCGACTACCCAAGGCTCAAGACCAGGATATTGCGGGAACGCCGCCGCTTTGAACTCCGAAGCGAGCTGCTGGTTTGCCCTTGGTTTCGGCGGTTGTCGATCCTTTGCAAGCTGTATGCGGGATCGTTTCGTCCTCGGGAAATGATGGAGCATTTGCCGCACCTCCTGCCACGCGATCTTTATTGCGCTGCTGTTACCGCGCGAAATAGACGAGTGGCTTGAAACCCGGGACAAACCCTATGCAGTATCCTTTGGTCTCAGCGGTCGTGCTCTGCTACACTCAGGCAAAATTCGTTATTGAATGCCTGGAAGGGGTGCGTGCCCAGCAATATCCGAATCTTGAGCTCATTGTCAATGATGACGCCTCGAAGGACGATTCGGCTAACATCATTGAGGCCTGGCTGCAGAAGAGCAACATTCCACATCTGTTTCTCCGCAGCAGCAAAAACCAAGGGCTCTGCCGCAGCCTTAATCGCGCGTTTTCCCATTGCCACGGAAAGTATATCTGTGGCATCGCAGCGGATGATGTTTGGCTTCCACACAAGTTACTGACGCAGGTCAAGCTGATGGAACAACTGCCGGAGAAGGTCGGGGTCCTCTATAGCGATGCGTTGCAGATGGATGAGACGGGGAACCTGCTTCCAAAACGGTTCATGGAGGCCAATAAATCCTTCTCGGTGATGCCGCAGGGAAACATCGAGCATACGCTCTGGGAGGACAATTTCATCCCCGCGATGACGACTTTGGTCCGGCGGGAATGTTATAATCGAGTCGGGCTTTTCGATGAAGAGCTGTTTTATGAAGATTGGGACATGTGGCTACGCATCGCCCATCATTTCGAGTTCGCCTACTCGGGGGGGGTTTCCGCGAAGTACCGGTTGGTTTCCACGTCGATGGCCAGGGCTCAGTTTGGCCGGATTTTCGACAGCACCTGCCAGATTTGCGTGAAGCACCTAAAGGGCGGCCAACTCGGCAAACCATGCAGACTCACTGCCGCCGATCGGTTGTATAATTACGCCATCGCCTCCTACGAACACATGACCGCGCGGCACAAGCGCAATCTCCTGCAAGCCCTGCGCTTCAAGCCAAGTCCCGGGATGGCCCTCAGGTGCGTTTTGGCGTTGGCCGGTGTGAACTCCCAAAAATTCGCTCTCCTCAGGGGAGCATCGCCAAGGCAGAAAGGTCATCGATGCGCTGCAAATTCGAGCCTACGTGCAAACGGCCTTGAACCGGCGGAACTTTCAAAGACAGATTAAACTTATAATACGCTGCTTCTCAGCGGCAATTCGGCAGTCGGAAAAGTGTATGAGCACTAAAAAACAGAGTAATGCCAAGACGTCTCTGGTGACCGGCGGAGCTGGTTTCATCGGCTCCCATGTGGCGGAACACCTGTTGGGGATGGGTCATCGGGTGGTCGTGCTTGACGATCTCAGTGGTGGATATCAGGATAATGTTCCAACTGGGGCCAGCTTCGTGGAAGGGTCGATTCTGGATCATGGTTTGGTCGACGCCCTCTTTCAGGAGCATAAGTTTGATCACGTTTACCATCTGGCCGCCTATGCCGCCGAGGGATTGAGTCATTTTATCAAACGGTTCAATTACCAGAACAACCTTATCGGCTCGGTTAACCTGATTAATGCGGCCATAAACTATGAGGCGAAATCCTTCGTTTTTACGTCATCCATTGCCGTCTATGGCGCCGGTCAAACCCCCATGAGTGAAGAGATGGTGCCGGTGCCTGAGGATTCCTATGGCATTTCCAAGCTTGCCGTCGAGCAGGAGTTGAGGGTCTCTCACGAAATGTTTGGACTGGATTATGTCATCTTTCGCCCGCACAACGTCTACGGCGAGCGCCAGAACATTGCCGACCGTTATCGCAACGTGGTCGGCATTTTCATGAACCAGATTCTGAAGGGAGAGCCGTTGACCATTTTCGGCGATGGAGAGCAGGAACGCGCGTTCACGCACATCAATGACGTAGCACCGATCATCGCCGAATCAATCAACTTTCCCGCCGCGCAAAATCAGGTGTTCAACGTCGGTGCCGATGTGCCGTTCAGCGTCAATCATCTCGCCAAAGCAGTTATGATGGTGATGGGCCTGCCTGGGAAAGTACAACATCTCGAAGCGCGCAAAGAGGTAAAGTTCGCATTCTCTGATCACAGCAAGGCGGAACGCGTGTTCGACCGGCGGACCAAGACCTCGCTGGAAGAGGGCCTGCGACGCATGGCGGCTTGGGTCAAGTCGCATGGAGCCAGGACTAGTGGCGTATTCGAGAATATCGAAGTCGTAAAGAACCTGCCGCCCAGTTGGTTGAAAGCCGCTCGCGAAAAATCTCCCTCGGTCGAACCAAGCCCCCGCTCGGCATTGGCTCGTTGATCATCTTGAGCGCCCGGCGTTGCACTCCGTACTTTGACCGACAGGTTGTTCCGTAAACAGCGGATTATAAAACTGCCAGTTTCAAGACTAGTGTCAGGGTATCGCATGATACTTTTGCGGCAGCGCTTTTTGTTTGCCCTGACGGGCTCACGGATGAGTCCTCAATGTGGCCCGCGCCACGAGGTCGGACCCCCTGCAACCGACGTTTTCGTGCGGCGCAAGGGCGCTTCGGCAGGTTGGCTAAACGCGATGAAATGCGCCTGCCTGTGCCTGGCCGGCCTGGTTCCGTCAGCGCTTCAGGCTCAGACCCAGCCGCTCGTCGCGATTCACGATTCCGAATTGACCCGCGCCTTGGAAGTTATGCCCGCTACCGGCGCCACTCCAAAAGGCGCCGGCACCACCGGTTTCCAGTGGTGGCCGACCGATTGGCACTATTTCGTAATGCCCGAAGCGCTCAAGGAAGGGCTGCACTCCGATGGGACCGCCTTCACAGTCGTAAGTGATTCGAATATCAGCGCCGGTGCTTTGCTGACCAACGGCCTGCCCAAATATCCCATCGTCATCAGCCTAGCCTCTGAGGCAATTCGCAACGACGAAATCGCGCAACTCACCAACTACGTTGCTGCCGGCGGCTTTCTTTTCGTCGGCGCCTCGGCTTTCACGCGTAATACCAATGGCACGACGCGCGGCGACTTCGCCTTCGCCAACGACCTGGGGGTGCACATGGTTGTGTCGGGCCTGACGAACTGGACGCAAAACAACACCTTCACCAAGCAGGTGGACCATCGGCTGATCTCTCATTTTCCTTCTGGCTCGCTGACCCACCGCCTGCCGGCTTCGTCCGAAGAAATTCCCTGGGGGATTTCGCCCTCCCATCCTTTCCTGGAACCGCATGATATTTGGCAAGTGTCGGCCGGGGATGCGACGGTCATCGCGACCGGCGACAGTCTGCCCTATTTGCTGGTGAAGCCGTACGGTAAAGGATATTTTATTTATCATGCGGCGTTCCAGCCTTTGATTGGCCACAGCGGTTTTGCGCCGGGCATGTATGCCTATGGAATTTTTCGAAAGGCAATCGAGTGGGCGTTCCAGTCAGCGAACCTCGCCGTCCCCAAGCTGAGCCCTTGGCCGTATCCTTACGATGCCGCGTTCATGATTCGGCATGACTTGGAGAATTTCACAAATGAGATCGCGGCCATTGCCGCTTCAGCGCAGATTGAATTCACCAACGGCGCGCGAGGCGATTATTATTTCTGCACGGGCACACTGCGCGATGATGCCTCACCCACCTATGACACCAATGCGATGATTGCCGGGCTGCGACAGGCCGTGACCAATTACGGCGCCACCATCGGCCCTCACAACGGCGGCCTTAGAAACCCAAACAACCCGGCGTTGGTTCGCGGCCAGTACGATTACTGGCATTGGGGACCTGATGAAGCGCTGGATGTGACTCCTCCGGGGTACGCCAGCGGAAAAGCATACGCCATGGCGTCGATGTCCAATTCCTTTGTGGATATTGAGCATTGGCTCTCGGGCATCACTAACGGCCTGCGTGCCTGGTGTGCCTGTTACTTCAACGGAACGCGCGAGGCCTCCTACGACATCCAGAGCCAGCTCAATGTCAAAATCACCGGCGAACAGAAACTCACGCCCTGGCCGCATTGGACGGTGTCCACCCAGACCTCCGGCAAGCGTTATGTATTGAGCGAACCAGTGAGCGATTGGTTCGTCAATGGCCTGGTCGCACAGTCTCTCGAGCCCTGGCACCCACCCGGGGTGCAAACCAGCCAGACGATGCATGATGGGGTGGATTTCTACTATAACATGGGCGCGCTCATCAACTTTTATTCGCACACGCTCTCGACTGGGTTGGGAGGTGCCGGCCAGCTTACACCGGATTACCTCACCTACAGTCTGAATACCAATTTTCACCCGCGAATCTGGTCGGCCAACGCGGTGAGTGTTTATCAATGGTGGTTGCAGCGGTCCAATGCCCAAATCACTGCCACCAGCTCGACCAACGGCCTGCAGTCGATCGTGACCATTTCAGTTAGCGGGGCAACCGATCCCAACACGACCGTCGAGATATTGGTTCCGTATACAAATAACTTTTGCAGCCTTCAAGTGCTCACCAATGGCGTGTTGGCCGCCGGCAACAGCTATCGGACTAACGGCCAAGTGGTTAAAGTCCGCGTCGGGACGTCCGTCACCAACACGGTCATCAGTTATTACCCGCTCAGTTCCAGCAGTCAGGTTTTTTCGCAGAATTTTGACGGTGTCACCGCCCCGGGGTTGCCATCAGGCTGGACCACTTCGGCTACCGGCGCCCAAGCCCCTTGGGTTACCCAAACCACGAACAGCGACACGCCGCCCAACGCCGCCTTTTCCATCGACGCGACGAACATTGGCCTTAACGAACTGGACTCCCCACCGATAGCGCTCCCGGTAGGCACGACGCAACTCTCATTCCAGAACTATTACGACCTGGAGACCGGAGGCGGCAGTATTGGCTATGATGGCGGCGTGCTGGAGATCAAAATCGGCACGAATGCCTACACGGACATTCTGGCCGCGGGCGGCGGCTTTGCTACCGGAGGATACACCAGTACTATCAGCACCAATTACGGGAATCCATTGGCGGGGCGGCAAGCCTGGAGTGGCAACTCGGCAGGGTTTGTTATCACACTGGTGAATCTCCCGGCATCTGCGGCAGGCCAAACGGTTCAATTCCGGTGGCGCTGCGGCACCGATAACGCCAACGGCAGGAGCGGCTGGCGAATCGATACGGTGGCGATCGCATCCACCGTTTGTTTTTGCTGCAGCGGCACCAACACGCCGCCAGTGCTGCCCGCCCAGACCAACCGCACCAGCAGCGGGACGGCCAGTATCGTGGTCACCAATACCGCCAGCGATACGGACTTCCCCCCCGAGACGCTGAGCTATCAATTGGTCTCGCCACCCGTCGGCGCAGGTATTGACGCCAATGGAGTGATTGCCTGGACGCCCGCTGTCTCTCAGGTCCCCAGCACCAACCTTATCACCACGATAGTAACCGACAGTGGCCTGCCGCCCTTGAGCGCCACCAACAGCTTTACCATTACGGTGAATGCCATCCACAACGGGCCGGTCCTGCCGGCGCAAACCAACCGCACGATCAATGAAATGACCACGCTGACCGTGACGAACACCGCCAGCGACTCGGACATGCCACCACTCCAGCTCACTTACACGCTCCAGTCGAGCTCACCAACGAACGCTGCTATTTCAAACAATGGCATCATCACCTGGACACCAACTGAGGCGCAGGTCGCGAGTACGAACCTCATTACCACAGTGGTCACTGACAACGGCACGCCGCCCTTGAGTGCCACCAACACGTTTACGGTCTTGGTCAACGATCTGAACTTTCCTCCCGCTTTCTTGGGAACGCCACCCAACCGGACGATTGCGCCGCTGACGACCCTGAGCGTGACCAACAACGCTACCGATCCGGATTTAAGCGCCACCCTGACTTACTCGCTCCTGATCGCCCCGACCAACGCCAGTATCGGCACCAATAACGGCGTGATTACTTGGACGCCTGCGCAGGAACAGGACCAGAGCACCAATGTCTTCACGACGGTGGTGACCGATTTCGATCCCCTGGCCGTCAATTCGCAGCATTTGAGCGCGACCAACAGTTTTACGGTAATTGTCAATGGTCATGCCGTGCTGGTGGTGGATACGACGGCTCTGCTGGCTGAAGGCTGCTATCCGACCAACAATGCGATCGATCCCGGGGAAACCGTCACAGTGCTCTTCTCGGTCAAGGACATCGGGCTAGGCAACACGACAAATCTGGTCGCCACGTTACTGACCAACAGCAGTGTCATTTCACCCAGCGGGCCGCAGACCTTTGGCGTCCTGTTGTCCGGAGGAGCCGATGTCAGCCAGCCCTTCACGTTTACCGCCAATGGCGGTTGCGGCAGCAATATCACTGCGAACCTTCAAATGCAGGACGGCAGCTTGAACCTGGGCACCGCAAGCGTCTCTTTTGTGCTCGGCCCGGTTGTGCTCGTCTCGACACAGAATTTCGACAGTGTGACGGCACCTGCCTTGCCGGCCGGTTGGGCCACCGTCGCCACCGGCTACGCCTCCAATTGGGTGACGGAGACCACGAATCGGGACACCCTGCCGAACGCTGCCTTTTCCACAGACGCCACCAACATCGGACTTAATGAGTTGGATTCCGCGCCCATCGTGCTGCCCAATGGCGTGGCGACCCTCGCTTTCAAGAACTGGTACGACCTCGAGGATGACATCACCCACCCCACCAACGGTTTCGATGGCGGAGTGTTGGAGCTTAAGGTCGGCACCAATGCTTACATTGACATCGTGGCTGCGGGTGGCAGCTTCGTTAGTGGGGGTTATACAGCCACAATTAATACTAATTTTGGCAACCCGCTGGCGGGACGCATGGCCTGGAGCGGCAACACCGGCGGGTTCACTAACACGGTGGTGAGCCTGCCCACCTCGGCACAGGGGCAAACCGTCCAGTTCCGCTGGCGCTGCGGCACTGATAACGGCGTCGGCAAGAGCGGCTGGCGCATTGATTCGATTGGGATCACCGGTTATTCCTGTTGCGCCAGAACGCCGCCGCTATTGCCCCTGCAGACCAACCGAACCATCGCTGGCCTCAGCACGCTCATCGTGACCAACACCGCTACCGATGTGAGTGTGCCGTCCAACAGTTTGACCTATTCGCTGGTTGCCCCGCCAGGCGGGGCTCAAATCGACACCAATGGCGTGATTACCT
>Ga0210408_10003190_pt1 | contig 15310 bp, 15 predicted proteins | sample IncBWH4MmetaG_FD_155471 | JGI IMG/M metagenome (GOLD analysis project Ga0210408, IMG submission 155471) | Forest soil microbial communities from Barre Woods Harvard Forest LTER site, Petersham, Massachusetts, United States - Inc-BW-H-4-M | ecosystem: Environmental > Terrestrial > Soil >...
TGGCTTTCAGTATGACGTATTAGGCAACAAGGTGAAGGATTTCAGTAATCCTCCCGGAGTTCAATACAGCAGCAATCTCTATTCTTACGATTCCGCGAATAATCTGGTCGCCATTAACGGTTTCGGCGTTTATAATGATGCGAACGGGAATCCCTATCAAGCGCAGAATAGATTTGGTGGTAGTTTTATCGCTAATTACACCTGGGATGTCAGGGGAAGACTGGTTGCCTTTAGCTATGGTTCCCAGGTTTATAGCTTCAAATATTTTTCCAGCGACATCCCTGCACAACAAGTAATAAACGGGACAACGACCAATTTTGTGAGAACGGGCAGTGATATTTTAGCGGACATTACCAACGGGATCACAACGACCACTCTCAACAGCCCGGTTTTTGGTCAGCCGCTGAACCGGGGCGGCATGTGGCAGTCGACCAATGGAACGGGAAGCACGAAGGCGACAACGAATGGCAGTGGGTCAGTTGTCAATACTTATACCTATACTCCTACGGGGGTGTCTACCCAGTTAGGAAATGGTTCTGGAACGCCCTTTCAGTTCAATCGAACCTACAATACCGGCGCGACTGGAGTCTATCAGTCTGGGTCAAGAATCTACGATCCAACCACTGGCAACCTTTTGGGGAGGCCAGGTGGTGTTCCCCATTCCCAGGGAACGCCTTCTGTTCCCAACCCAATGGCGAGCGTCCAAGGATGGAACCCGCCTAGTCGAAAATTGGTAAATCGCGTCCTGGGAATGATAGGCTCAACGGTACTTTTAGGAGCAGCCGGAGATTTCCCAGAAGTTAACTCCGTAGGCGGAGTGAATGCGCCTGACATAACTATCGCTCCCTCAAGAGCGCCAACGACTGTCAGTGTAGCTGGCCGTAGTGTAACTTTACCTCCATCCAATAGAACTATCCTGCCATTGCCGGCGCCGCCGCCCCCTCCTGCCGGTCCTCACTATGGGTTGGGATTGAGCAATGCAGGGGTGGATGCGATGGAGCATGGGTGGGGTGGACTGGATGATTTCCGGGCACAAGTGGGCGGATGGTCGCCCGGCAGCCGGGGAGGACCGTGGACGATCCCGACGAATTTGGCTGGCGCAGGAAAGATTAGCTTTGAACTGGCGGGTCTTAACTGGCAGACGGCGGTCTTAGCGGATGAAGATATAATGTTTTCCAATAATGTGACGAATGTTGAGTTCCAGATGTCTATTTCCCCTTCCATGTGGGATCGGGTTGAGTGGTACCTTTATGGGGTCAGAGTTGATAATCCGTTTGCGATGAGCCCTATTCCCACGTCACAAGCAACTCCTCCCCCCGGATATGCCGGTGGACCGGGAAGTGATCCGTGGGGCAACTATCCGAGCGGGCCAGGAACCGAGTGACGAAGGAAGATTGTTTCTTACCGGAGAACCTCCTGAATGGAGGTATGTCATGACTATCGAAACGATTGGAGACCTGAAAGCGGCGCTGGCAGCATTCCCGGATGACTGGGAGGTGTTGATCCTCAATTTGAACACGCCCATCGGGCACCACATCTACACCTTGGGGGAACTGAGGCAAGCCCATGTGGATGCACCCATAGTGCTGCTTCCTGTGGGGCCGGAACTGCAGGAAAGCATGCAGCGGGACCTGGATATTTATGATCGGGCCGTGAAGCATGGAATGTGCAGCCCAGAAGAGGCGTTCGATATGAAGCGACGGATCAGGGCAGGAGAGTTCCACAGAGAACGGTAAGCAACGGCGAGGGTTGGCGCCATTTCTTTGCGCCAGCCCTCGATAATAGATGTAGACCAGGCGTTTGGAGAACTTATTGGAAAGAATGCGCAGTCCCTAATAACTGGCCATTGACAGATCGGTATATAATATTAGTAGGGCTAATAGACTGATTTCCCCGTTTTCCCGAGACACCCCCATGGCTATTGAGCGCTCTTTCAATTTAATCAAGCCCTTGGGGGTCGAGCGCAACCTTGTAGGCTACATCATCAAGAAGTTTTCCATGAAGGGCCTGCAGTTGACGGGCCTGAAAATGGTGCAGCCAACGCGGGAAATTGTCGCCCAGAACTACATCGATAACAAGGACGAGCCTTTTTACAACGATCTGGTGGATTACGTCTCCAGCGGCCCCGTGGTGTGCATGATCTGGACCGGGGAGAATGCGGTCGAGTCGGCCCGCCAGGTAGTTGGCGACAAGAATCCCCTGAAGAGTGATGTTGGCTCCATTCGTGGCTCCGTGGATAATAGCGCCGTCAAGAATGTTATTCACGGCGCTAGGACGCCGGAGGAAGCGGAGCGAGAAATATTGCTCTGGTTTGGGTCAGTTGGTCCACCCCCGCTTTACGAAGCAATGCCTGCTGCAGTCGCTGAAGCTTTCCCGCAGTCGATTAAACCTTCTTGAGGTGTCCCCATGGCAGACGATTTTGGTATGTCGGTTAACCCGGTGCTGGCGATGAGTATGCCTTCGGAGACTACCCCGAATGACGGATTCGTGAGCAACATTGGTCCCGAAAATCCATGCTACGGCCCTACGGCGCGTCAACCGGAGCACCTCGGGGAGCCCTTTATTGGCGCTTCCGGTCTGCCAATCCCGCCGTCGCTTCCTATCCACGCAGTTGATCCGTTTCGGTTGACGCATGGGGCGCCGGATTACGATATTCATTGGGATCGTGGCTAATCGAATGCCCTATTCCTCGAAAAGTGAATTACCGGCTGCCGTAAAGCGCTTGCCAGGTCATGGCCAGCGCGTTTTCAAATCGGCGTTTAATGCGGCGCACCGCCAATACTCGGGTGATGAAACGACGGCCTTCAAAGTTGCCTGGGCAGCGGTGAAGCACAAATACAAAAAGTCCGGCAATGAATGGGTTGCCAAACAGGACGCTGGAGGAAGAACGGTGCATCAACTTCTTGCTGATCTAAAGACGTTTTATATGCGAGCCTTGGATCAGGCGGAAGTCGGTGACATGGTGCGGATCAAGGGTGCCATGGATCTGATCGACCAGGTAGCCCTCAATCCCGACAAACACGAGCCGCAGAACGATTTCCAGCAACTGCAGCAACTGCAAGGGAAGTGTGTTCTGGCACTTGGGTTCGATCTGACCCAGCACATGGGGTATACGCCGACTGTTCCTCACGAGCATGATTTCGCTGGCAGCCTCAATCACCGTATCCGCTGTGTTTGTAAAGCCGCCAAAGAGCAGATCCCGGAGTATCTTGGTCCTTGGGGTTTCGTCCTGGCCGTCTACCCCGATCACATTGTTACCTGCGCCGAGGACGACTATCTGGAAGGTTCAGATAAAGACTATTGGTGCGTGGAGTATGAGTTTGACGAGGATTGCGGCGAGGTAACTTTCGGCGATGCGGAGCCAGTTGACGTGGCTACGATTGTCGTCAACAAGGGCGAGATGTCCGCGATGGATGGAGATGACGACGATACCCAGAGCCAGGATGCCCTTGGCCAAATGGAAGGCAAGGATGGTTCTGGCGAATACGGAAACACCAAGCCGAGCAAGGGGGAGTCCAACAAATCAGACGGCGATGGCCAGGATTTCAAAACTGACAATGGCCAGAAGTTTGGCAAGGCTGCCTACCTGATTATCGGCGATCCGAAATCCCCCTCTACCTGGAAGGTGCGCGTGGAAGAGACACCGGGCCATATCACCGTTCCGCAGTTGGGCCGCGCTTATGCCGCGCTCACCAAGGGGTTTCGGGGTAACACGGTTCAAGCGGGGTCTGACGCGAAAACTGCTGCGCTTGCGAAGCTCAAGGGCCTCTACAAGACCCACGGCGGCGAGTGGCCGGGAGAGCAGGATCAGGGGGACATCCCTGATTGGCTGGCGCAGGGTAAGGACCCGCCGGGCGGCGATACGGAGCTTGTGCAGACGAACTCGGTGCAACTGCAGTGGGATGGGGAGAAGCATGAGACGGGCGTGATGCGGGTTAGTGGTGTGGCGACCCGCGCCAACGTGGTCAACTCCAAGAATGAGGTTTATCCGCTCGACGTTTGGCAGGACAACCTTCCTCGGCTGCAGCGGCTGGCGCAGGGCGGTAAACTCGTGGGCGAGTGCCAGCACCCTGCAGACGGCCGGGCTTCTCTTGATCGCACCTGTATCAAGTACGAAAAGTTGTGGTTGGACGGGAACGACCTGAAGTTCGAAGGGCTCATTCTTCCCACTGAGCCGCACGGCAAGAATATTCAACTCTTAATCCAGAACAACGTGGCGGTAGACCTTTCCAGCCGGGGGCGCGGCACCCTGAAGCAGGGGGATTGGGAAGGCGTGACGGGCGTTAGTATCGTACAGCGCGGATTTCGATGTGACGCTTTTGATCCTGTGGTAGCCGGGGCTTCTCCTGGCTCCCAAATAACCGACTGGCAGATGCAGTCAGCGGACCACAACGATACGGAGGAAGACGTGGAAACGAAGGAGCTATTGGAGAAAATCGCAGCCTCCATGGAAACAGTGGGATCGCTGGCTGCGACGGTCGCGAAGCAGGGTGAGATTCTTGCGGAGTTGGGCAAGACGAAGGAAGTGACGCAGGACAAGAACACTGAGCCGACGGCGGATGAGGTTCGGGCACAGAAGTTGAATGCCTCGCTCAACAAGATGGCGACCCGCCAGCGCATCGAGGATCTGACGCAGGAAATCAAGGAGCGGCGCAAGTGGGGCCAGCAGTGGGTGAACAAGTATCGCCAACTGATCGAGAACGCCAAGCCGGAGACGGAGGAGGCGGTGGATCAGGCGGCAAGCCGCGCGGAAGAGATTGTCGAAGGGATTCTCGATCAGGCGCCCCATTTCCCTGGCAACGGGTTTACCGTGCAGGCGGACAAGGGCGAGCGAGGCTTCCGCAATGGCTCGGAGTTGCTGGACGATCTGGTCAAGGACTTGCCCGACACAGAACTGGCGCAGAGCCATCCTGATACGGTGTTCCGGCGCCGGGACGAGCAGGGTAATCCGATCTTCCCTGGCCATTTCCGCACGCCGCGCCGGCAGATGCGCAAGTGGATGGAGAATATCGCTCGCCATCAGGACGCGAACTTCAACGGGCCGGGCGCGTTGAAGGAGCTGGTGCTGCTCTCGCAGGGTTACGATCCGAGCTGCACCGCTGATCAGGTGCTCTTCCAGGATTGTTCCGCAGCCGGGTCGACGACCGTGGGGAACAGCGGCGCACCGCAGTCGGCCATCTTTATCTTCCCGCTGGTGCGGCGGGTCTTCCCGCAGTTGATTGCCACGGAGCTGGCCTCGGTGCAGCCGATGGACCGGCCGGATGGCAAAATCTTCTTCCTCGACTCTTACCGGCAGAGCCCTGGCGTTGACTCAAAGGACAGTGCGGGCGCGACGGTGAGCGGGGAGATGCGGATCGACCGGTCGGACTCGTTCAGTTCGAGCTACTCGAATAACCCTGGTGAGTGCCAGGCAGTCAACACCATTCAGCTTCGGTTGTCCTCGATCTCGGTGACGGCGGATAACAAGAAGTTGCAGGCGGTGTGGACGATTGAGGAACTGCAGGACCTTCGGGCTTACCATGGGCTGGATGCTTCGCTGGAGTTGGTGGGTTCGCTCTCGCGCGAGATTGCGCTGGAGTGGAATGAGACGGTGCTCAACGAGCTTACTACTGGCGCTACCGGAGCAAATCTAACGTTTGGAACGACCAATCCTACTGGCTACACGCAGAAGGAATGGGACGAGTACCTTTCGAGGATGCTCGACTCCGCAAGCGCACAGGTGTTCAAGAAGCGCCATGGTGATATTACTCATATTGTGGCAGGGCCGGATGCTTGGGTAAAACTCGCAGCGACCTTCCGGGTGGGCACCCATCCGAGGGACGGAGCCAATCCTGAGCAGTATGCAGGGCTGACTTTGACGCCGTTCATGCAGGGAACTTTGTCGAATGTCAAGACTTACAAGACAAGTTTCTGGTCTGGGGTCAACACCAATACGATTATGGTATTGCGCAGAGGGGCTGATTGGTCCGATACCCCTTATGTCTGGGCGCCTTATCTTGATTACGTTTCGCCCGTTCTGACTCTCCCGAATACATTCAACCAGAATCAGGGCATTATGAGCCGGGTCGCTCACAAGGTTGTCGTTTCGGAAGCGATTGCCAACATCTCAATCCAGCAAGGGGTGACTGGAGTTCCTTTGTAGGATTGGTCTGAATGTTGCATACAGGGTAGTAGTTGGGTATAGTTGAAACCAACTACTGCTCTGTGCGCAACAGGAGGATCAAGTTGACGACCTTAACAAAGAAGTGTCCATCGTGTATAGTAAAGTCGGCAAACGAGTTCTACTCTGATAACAGTAAGCCAGATGGGCTTTCTGCTTACTGCAAAGCCTGTCGTGAAAAGACAAGACGAGAAAAGCGGATTGCCAAACAATTAGCTAATCCAAAGCCTCCAAGAATTACAGAGTGGCCACCTGAAACTTTGAAGGTCTGCACCTTCAAAGAGGGTTGTGTCAAGCCAATATCAGAGTTCTATAAGGCAAAGGCTGGCAAGTACGGCGTCCATAGTTATTGCAAGGAGTGCGCAGGCGAGTTTCAGCGACTAAACATAGCAAAGAGAGTGGAGAAGTATAAGCCAGTAACTGAAGGGCACAAGTATTGCGCTGGATGCAAACAAGATCATTCAGTTTCAGATTTTACTCCCCAGAAGGGAAGCCCCAGTGGGTTGCACCATTACTGTAGGGTCTGTCAGGCAAAAAAACGGCAGGAAATGAGATATGAAGTACTGTGCCATTACTCCGACGCAGACTATCCTCGGTGTGAGTGCTGTCACGAAACCATACTTGAATTTCTGTCGATAGATCACATTCATGGTGGCGGGGGCAAGGAACGCAAACAGATACGTGGTACCAATTATTATGGCTGGCTAAGGAGTCACGGGCTTCCCGCCGGCATGCGCGTTTTGTGTCATAACTGCAACCAGTCCTTTGGATTCTATGGATATTGCCCTCACCAACGAGAGGAAACACATCTTTGTCTCACGAATACGTCCGCAATACATCCACCATCAAGCAATGCCTTGGTCACTTCGCCCTAGAACCCGGCGAATTCAAACCCGCCCCTGCGGAGGTCATCACTGCCCTCCGCAGCGGCCCCATCAAAGATCTTATAGTTCTCGATCAGAACTCCGATAACTGGCTCTTCAAGACCACCGATCATCTGCCTTTCTCGCCCCGCTACCGTTGACCTTATGTTCAATCGATGCGATTTTAAACTACTTCTCGCAATTCAAGAAAGGTTGTCCCTCATGCCTACCCGTGCCGATTTCGACGCCGCTATCGCGGCTCTCAAGCAGGCAGTGGCCGATGCCACGACCCGCGTGACCAACGATATTCAGACCCTCCGCAATGAGTTGGCCAACGGCGTGTTGGTGACGGACGCGGATCTCGCCTCCATTCAGGCCGATACCACAGCGATTGGTGAGATTGATCCCGCACCCGCGCCCGCTCCGGCCGCGTAGCGTTTGCCTGAATAGTGCTATTTTCTTGTACAAGAAAAGTCCTCTTTCCCCGCAAATGATCTCCGATGACAAATGCTCAGATCATCGCCAGTGTGCAATCGATGGGGTACCCTCCTACCCTGCTTTCGTCAACGGAGATCACCGAGGGGATCAACCGGGCATTGCTGGATCTTCAGTATGAATATCCGCTCCAGACAGCGGGAATGTTCAAAACTGTTGCCTTTCAACAGAATTACGACCTTTTTAACCCGGTTCAAGACCTCACCAAGTCGCAAGGCGTTCTCCCTGGCGGCATCCGCGTGCTGGAAATCGTCTGGTCTCCGGTCTCAACCGGCCAGTCGCTCGACGTATTTGGCATCGCGCCCTTTCTCCAGGGCCTGACGATTGCCCCCGGTGAGATCACCACCTACTCTTTCCAGACACCTACTGACTTCTGGATGTGGGACCTGAACTGGAATGAGTTCGTGAAGCGCTTCGGTCCGCAAGGATTCGAGCACGTCAATAGCGCGCCCGGCTCACCGATCCGCATGTATCCGGTGCCGCGCGATAATGGTTTGTTCGTCTTCGTGCAGTATACCAAGTATCGCACCCTGGACGCGTTGCAGAACGAAGACGAAGCCTGGTTTCTGAAGTTCGTCGAAGCGCAGTGTTGCTACACCCTGCACCGGAAGATGAATAACGTGGCCGGCACCCGCATTGGGGATCTAGGCCACGACGGGAAGAGCGCCCTCTACTGGAAAGTGGAGGGAGACCGGCTGCTGAAGTATGCCTGGGACATGTTCCACCGCCGCCGCTACGAGACCATCGGCGTAGCCCAGAGGTACTAGGATGCCTGTTGGCGATACCGCTGGCCAAATCTATGCGGACCTGGTGTTCACCGAGTGGCCAGGGTTGGGGCCGGATCGCACGGCCACCACCTTCGACCTCTGGCGCCGCACGACGGCGGGCGCAGTCAACGATCTCGGGGTTCCGAACGATCCGTTCACGAAGATCCAGAGCAACCAGCCCTGCACCATTGTTGGTTTCAAGCGCGACAAAGAAGGGGCCTTCGAGATCAAGCCGCAGGGCAAGGTCGAGTACATCATTGAGGAGATGCACACCACGCTTCTCGACGTGCGGGCTGGCGATAACGTCTTCATCTACCTGGACAGCCGCTACTACAATGTCGAGCGCGCCTCCCTGATGGGGACCGTTACGAAACTCGTGTTGGACCACGCTTCGGAACAACTGTAGCGGAGACGACGATGCCCGATCTGGCCACGGCGGTTCGCACTCACCTGAGCCAGACAAAAGTGGTCCTTGCAGTAGCCCTCGATAAGTCGTGTGAGTTGCTCCTGGATGAGATGAAGTTGCTCACAGCGCGGATCGATCACGACTTGAATCAACTGCGAGAGATGGGCCATCCTTACCGCGTGACGGCAGAGCAGGGCTTCCCCCATCCTGATTGGATCGTTCACAATCAGTCAGCCGGGTTGCAGGAGGGGCTGAAGAAAATTCCGGCAACGGTTCTCGGGAATCAGATCGAAGCCGAAATCATCTCGGAGGCTTACTATACCTGGTTCCTCTTGCTCGGGACGCGCTATATGAGACCGAGAGATTTTGTGAGCGCTGCCATCATCAACCGGGAGAAAGAAGTCGAAGCCCTGATCGAGCGTGCCTGGTTTGCGGTTCACGATGGGGCGAACCAGCCGGGGAATTCGGTGTCTGTTAACTTGATTTTGCACGACCTGTATCCCGCACAGCTTCCTGACAGAGTATGAGCCTCCCGCTTCGATCACTGGCAGCCATTCGTTCTCGGTTGCTGACCGACCCTAATCTGGCTGCCATCGTCGGCACGCGGATCTCACTGGCCTACATCTTCGATCAGGCGGAGACCGTTTATCCCTGCATCACGATTGCGCAGATGGATGGCAACAATCCTCCCTGGCTGAATGTACCGGGTGGCACCATTTACGGCGGAGTGACCCTGGTTGAGGGTCAGGTGATGGTAGAGAGTTTCAGCAAAACGGCGGTCGATCAGGTTTCCTTGATTGATGACTATGTTTTTGCCCTGCTTCACAAACAAGAATCGTTGACGAGCGGCGGTGGCGCTTGCTTCAAAGAGATCCGGCGTACGTGGAATAAGAGTGGGGAGTGGGACGGGAGTTCCAACTTCTGGAGAACGGCTTCCCGATTTACCGTAAAGGTCGTGTTGAGCTAGACGCAAGGAGAAGAAAGTGGCACGTATCAATACCGAGAAAATTACTCTCGGGCTCGGAGTTCTTGAACTTGGCGTCTTCTCGAACGGCGCCTTCGTTTCGTATGCCGATGCCGGTGCTATCAAGGCCACGGGTACCGTTACTTGGATGCGAGAAACGCTTCCTTTTGAGACGGGCCGACCCCTGCAGATCGTCAAGCGGGACACGGTTCGCGAGCACGCGATGTTTCAGTTTGAGCTGGCTGAAGTGTCGGTGGCGAACATCAAGGCATCGATTGGTTACTTCTCTGTAAGCTCCTCGGTCGTTCCTACTTTTGTGGATGGCACGAGCGTTGCCCCCACCGGTGACCTGACCAGCAGCGTTTCTGCGGTTGGTCCGAGCGATGTAATAGGGTTTGGCGGGCTCTGCGACCTGAATCTAGTAAGCTTACGTTTTACACACCTAAAAGCATGCTCCACGGGTAGGCGGCAAATTGTAGAAATTTACAAGGCTCGTCCCACCGGAACTCTGGCTTTGCCATTTCGTGAGACAGACTGGAATCAATACACCATTCAATGGGAAGCAGAGCCCGACCTGACGAAGCCGGCGGGTCAGCAACTGATGCAATTCATAGACGAGAGACCTTGACGACAGTCGTAATAACCAGTGGTATGGAACTGAGGGCTGGCTTTCATTTGCCAGCCCTCTTTTTTCCAGAGGGTGTGAATAGGGCTTCTTCCGGCGACCATCCTAGTTCAACGATGCGCCTCCTAACGGTGCCGACATCTATCCCAACTTTTTCGGCCCAGTCATTCAGGCAGAGTGTAGTTTCTCCAATAGTTATGAGGTGATTTCTTCTTGTGTTCCTGTTTTGAACAGCCTTCGTAACCCATCGTACGTTATCGGGATAGTATCCTCTTTCGTTGTCGATGCGATCCAACGAGTGGGCTGGCGATGGCCGCTTTCCGACATCCCTTTTGAAGGCTTCGAAAGATGAGATCCATTCAGGGTATATCGTCAATCCTCGCCCTCCATAGTGTTGATAGGATCGATCCTGAGGATTTAAACACCTGCCCTTGATATTTTGCCAAGCCTGATATTCTGCCGTTTTTGTCTTGGATGTGCCTTCTGTCTCGGCTTTCGCTTTGTGTACTGGCGTAAATATGGCTTCTTCCTCGGTCCACCCTAATTTGTGAATTCGTGTCGAGATAGTGCCCTGTTTAATACCTACAAGGAGCGCCCAGTCTGTAAGATAGTGGGTTTCCCCATCGATGGTGATCTTTCGGTTCCCTCTTTGGTTTCTTTGTTGCTCGACCTCTGTTGCCCAGTGACAGTTGCCGGGAAAGTATCCCAAGTCGTTGTTAATACGGTCCAAAGTATATTCGAGAGAGGGTCTTGGACCAACGTCGTTTAAGAACGTCTCGAAAGAATCGATCCATTGTTGGCACATGGTAATGCCTCGGCCTCCGTAATCCTTATATTGCGGATTGTTGGGGTTTGAGCAGCGTTGCATTATCCCCTTCCAGATGCGATATTCGCTTCTCATCTTGCCACGCTGCGAGGCTCCATGCCTCCAGTTTTTGGCAGCGACCATTTCAGATTTCATGCAACCACAAGACGAGGTTGTGCCGTGAACTAAATTGTAGACGCTGACTGTTGCCTTGTTCCCACAGTCGCAGACACAATCCACCTTGTTGTTTCCGGGAACGGGTTCAGTTAACAGGGTCAATCTTCCATACTTTTGTCCCACTTCGACAAAAACCGTTCTCTTGAGACATCCGCAGGACTTTACCCTTCCCTTCAAGAGGTCGCATTCTTGAGTAATCTTTGTGTTCCCGCAGTCGCAGAGACATTTGACTTCCGAGCGAGTGTTTTTCGGATGGCCAACGACCGTTAGTAACCCGAAGCGTTCGCCTACGGGGAGAAGATACGTCTCCTCTTCGGCCGACCCATGTTGTTGTGTTGCCTGTTTCATAACCTTATCGTAGCACTTTTTGTGCCAAAAGCAGCAGTATTACACAGTTAATTTATTGCCATCCAAAGAATCGTTTTGTATAATTGGAGAAGAAGTCACTCGTCAACTACCCACAAGGAGTTTTCATCTAGCATGTCCGACGAACTAAATCTCGATCTCGTTGAATCTGTCCCTGTCACTCTCGGTGGCAAGAACTATGTGATCACGCAGCAGTCTCGCCCCCAGATCGAACGAATCCTTCGCATTGTCAACTCCGAAGTTGCCGAAGCGCCCGTCGCTGCAGCGGCCGAAGGTGAGAAAGAAGCAACCCTCACCGACATTCTATTTCGCAACTTCGACGCGGCTCTTCCTGCCTTTGCTATGATTCTTGGCTACGAGGATCTCTCCTCGCCGGCTGGCGAGGAAATGCTGGTACACCTGAAGCAGCACTTACGTCCGGCGGGAGCTATCAAGGTGTTCAATCGCTGGTATGAGGTGAACGACATCCGTAGTTTTTTTCTTCGAGGGGGCCGGCTTCTGCTTTTACCGGAAATTGTCAAGGCAATCGAAGCGAAGGAAGATCAACTGACGGAGCCGATCTAGGAGACGACCCTGATTTCGACCTCAACTACTACGATCTTGTTGAAGAGGCGGCGGCTGAATGGGGCCGGTCGCCTGCGGAGGTGGTACGCATGCCGTGGGTTCACTTGAAACGCTGGTGGGAAATCCTGCAAAAACGCAAGCGCCGCGATCTCAAACTACAGGCGCAGTTGCACAGTCTGGGGATGGCCTCGCAGATGGGGGCTATGTGGGGCGGTGGCTCTGCAGCCGATATTGAGGAGCCGAGCGAGAGCCAGATTGATAATCTGTCCGAGATGGGCTTCAACGTTCAAGTTCGTCATGTCGGGGGAGAGTAACGTTCGATGGCCTTTGCCGAGTTAGTCTCACTGGCCCGCGTAGACCTGCGGGAATACGAAAAGGGCCTCAACGAGATGGTGCGTCGTTGGAAGGAGACCAACGAGCAGATAGCGCGGCAATCGGTCCAAATACGATCATTGGCAAGTGGAGGTACTGGCAGGTCTGGCTCCAGTGGACGAACTGTTGCTGATGAGGCCATTGCGGAAAGCAAAAGAGTTAAGCAGGCGCAGATTGCTGATGCGCAAACAGTTATCAATTTTCAGAATGCCGAGACCAAGAATTTCTTGGAGAACGAGAAGAAGAAGGAAAAGGCTCGTTTAGATCGAGAAAAACTCCAGCGTCAGGCTGACGAAGCTGACGCCAAAACTGTCCTTTTCTTCCAAAACGAGAAGACCAAGAATTTCTTGGAGAACGAGAAGAAGAAGGAAAAGGCACTAAAAGAAACTCAAAAAGAGCAGGTCGAGGCTGCAGCACATCTATTTAGAGGGGCAACAACCCCCGGAGGAGTGGGTGGGAGCCGAGGCGCTTTTATTGAACCCGCCGCCCTGCGCGGTCTTGACGAAGCACAGCAAAAATGGCTGAAAGCACAGCAGGAGATTGCTAAATCAGATTCTCTTGTTAAGCAGTTTGGTTACAAGTTACATGAAATAGGTGGCAACGTTCTGGAGTCCATGGTCACTGGTTTCAAGCAAATTGCCGCCACCGTCGGAATTACCGCAGGCGCTGGGATTGTCGGAGGTGTTGCTCTTCTCACCCAAAAAGGCTTCGAACTCAATCGCCTCTGGGATGTCAACAAACTGGCCATTGCCGATGTCTTGAGCCTGACGACGAAGCTTACGGACACCCAAGGCCGCTCGGTATCCGCCACCAAGGAGATCAGTTACAACCTCGCGACCTCCGAGCACCTGATGAACCAACTGCGGGAAGCATCGTTCAAGACGCTCATTCCTGCTGAGCAGTTGGAATCGATCTTCCGCCGTGTTACTGGAGCCGCCACCACGGGCGGTGTGGCTCTAGGCGGGCAGGTGGCGCTCGTCTCCAAGATCGCCAATCTTGCTGCGGCGTTGGGCGCAACCAACGAGACACAGATTGCCCAGGAAGAGTTGGGGCTGTTTACTGGGGTGAGGGTGAGGCAGACCCGCATCGGCCGGGCGCTTGGCATCAGCAATGAGGATATTCAGAAGGCGCAGCAAGCGGGAAAACTGCAAGAGTACCTGAATGCGCGACTGCGGGAGGGGGACAAGTACGCGGAGAAGTTCGGCCAGACCTATCAGGCAGCCATCACCAACCTGATCAGCAAGTCTAACGAATTTATTCGTCTGGGAACGCACAACTCGGTTCAAAGCATCACCGATGCCATTGTCAAACTGAACAACTATCTCACCGAGGATCGGATTAAGAAATGGGCGAAGTCCTTCTCGGAAGGGATTGACTACATTCGGGGAGCGCTCAGTGATTTTGGGAAAAGCGATGCGTTTGGCTACCTCAAGTTTTTGGCTAGTTCCGTTGCCAATGCGGGTAAGTTCTATGCTGAACCCCTCACTCGCGACATTCAATCCGCCAAAGCTGAAGCGGATATTGCCCGAAAAGTAGCCAACGAGACACCCGAGCAACGGCGGCTGCGCACAGCCATGGGTGAAGTGATGCGGCGGGGCACCGCCCTGAATCAGTTCCAGACGGCCGCAGCCGGTCAGGCATTCCATCGCGGCGAACAGTTGGGAGTGGGACGGGGTTTATCTCATCCCGAGTATACCGGAGATGAGTTGCGCCAGATTCGCACGCTTCAAAACGCGCTGGCTATTGCGACTAATGAGGAGAAGGCAGCCCAGGAAGCCCTCACCATTTCGCATATTCAGAATGAATTGAAGCGCGGCGGCGCCAGTCGGGACCGAATCATTCGCACCTCGAATGCAAATCAGGTGGCGAACGAGAAAGCGAAGAAGGCAGCCGAGAACGAGCGCCTCTTCATCGCCCGCGAGTACGCGAAGCTTCAGGATGACAAGATCCAGAAGATTCAGGAAGAAGCAGAAGCGGAAGTCCAGAATGTGCAGAAGCACGTCAAGGAAGAACAGAAACGGGTCGGGCTGATCCGAGCCATCTGGGAGCATGCCCACACCAGAGCCAAGGATATTTTGCAAGAGCAAGCCAAAACGGAGCGAGAGGTTATCCAGGATCGTCTCCAGGGGCTTCACAATGAATATCGAGAACGCGCCGACCTGATCAAAAGCGCGCAAACCCTGGAAAAGCAGACCGCGCATCAAATGATCGAGTTGCGCAAAGAGCGAGAGAAAGCAATCCGCGATGAGACGCGCGCCATTGAAGATCAGGCTGTTGCGGAGCGACGTTTGGGGGTTGCCGGAACGGAGTCTCACAACCTGGTTTTACAGCGGCGCATTACCGGGCTCCTTACTCGCAACATTGCCACCTCCCGGAGCACGAATGTTGCGACGGGAGAATCGACTAATTTTTCCAATGGGAGAAATAGTGTCTTAGATCAACTGTCTCGGATCTTTGCCCAGCAAGAGGGTCCCGCTAACTTCAACGCGCAGGGAGAGTTCATCCTGCCACAGACTCACCGGGAGGAGAGTGAGGATGCACTGCGGCGGGGGAAGGCACGGGCTGCCGTTACGGTTCAAGACATCGCGAAGCAATTCATTGCCGGCGGCGATGTTGGAGGCGTTGAAGGTCAGTTATCAAAACTGGGGATTGATTTAAGAAGCCCAGGCGGAGCCTCTTTGCTCAAATCGCTGCGGGGGATGAGAACGGATGTTCTGGAAAGCAAAGCAGCGGAGGGCGGAATCCA
>Ga0210408_10003192_pt1 | contig 15292 bp, 13 predicted proteins | sample IncBWH4MmetaG_FD_155471 | JGI IMG/M metagenome (GOLD analysis project Ga0210408, IMG submission 155471) | Forest soil microbial communities from Barre Woods Harvard Forest LTER site, Petersham, Massachusetts, United States - Inc-BW-H-4-M | ecosystem: Environmental > Terrestrial > Soil >...
TAGGTCTCATAAGCCTCGACATGAAGCAAATGGGGGAGCGCAGTGCGGGAAATCCGCATGCTGCGTTCGACGTGGCGGGGGCTGGAAACGTGGCATGGTCGAGATAGTGGGACACTCGCAGACGAAAGGGCGAGACAACAGGGAACCCAAACTTCGACCTAAACCGGCGCGCCAGTCCTCGACCCTACTGATGATGCTGCGATTGCCGTCGCTCCGCACGACGGCTTTCCTCCCTGACTTGAGCTCGTCGCAATGGCGGGCTCTTTTCCGGCGCGGGTCGTTCGCACGGGCTAGCTACGCTCGGTTCGAGCAATCGTCGAGTACAGACCAACTACTTGTTGCGGGGAGGCGTTCTCGAACCTTGATGATCTCGTACCGATTATTGAGAATGGAGCTCGCGCGCTCCGAATGACTGTCTAAATTGTAGCGAACAGTTCGGTCTCATTTTAGTCTGTCACCTGGGTGCGGCGGATCTGGAATAATCACAAGTGTGCGGATCGATTTTGCGTCTCTGCTATCCAAGTAGGGTGACTGCAATCTGTCCGCTTTCCTCAGAGGCGGCACATCATCGACCTCAGGCGCGGCCGGCCTCGCATCCGTTACCGACGCCGCTTCTTCAGGTGGAGCGCGTGTCTCAATAGCCGCCCTGGCGCGCCATTGCGTTTCGAAGGTGTCAGGGTCTGTCGGCGCCCACGCCTGTGAATTTGGTGCCCACGCTTGCGAGTCTAGGAGGTTGCGAGGTTTCTCCGGAACGGTGCTGGCAATCTTTTCACCTGAAGCGGGCTGCGCTGATACTTCCTTAGGCCACTCTAGCAAAGATTTGGAAAGCCCAGGCTTGCCTTCGTACCAGCATTTTCGTCCATCGATCAGACGGTAGGACCACCAATGACCTTGCGGGTTTGATGGCATAGCCACGCTGCACTGTTGTCCCGCCTGCGCTGTTGGAACCTCAATTGACCATAGTGTAGTCAGGAAAGTCGCGAGAGTGATGGAAGCAAGTTGTCTCGTCATAGTTGAAGCAACTCAGAGGCTGCTTCGTTGCTGCAATCGACCTACACCGACAACCAAATCGGGCCGTTCGAGAACCTCCACCAACTGGTCGAGAATGCGCCGCTCGCTGTTCTGGGGGCGAGGTTGAAGATATTCTTCCAATATTCGTTGCGCTTCGCTGACCGCCTGAAGCGCCAACTGTTGATCAGTCATTGCTTCTTCCCCATCAAAAAATGGCTGACGGGTGAAGCCGATAGGGAAATCAAGTCAGCTTTGAGGTTATCCCATCAATTTTTGTTTCGATACTGAACCTATATTTTGTCGTGGCCTTCCTCTTCAGGCCCAAAATGTGGGGGCGCATTGCTAATTTAGGGGTTCGGAAGCCAAAAGGTTGTCAGATGCCTGCCTGTCTACGAGTCGGATTTGACAGCCTTACCACGCACCAATCTTTGGCGTCGTATTTTTCGACCGGCATCTGTAATCCTTTTGCCCGTTCGTCGCGGTCCTTCTTTCGAAACTCCCGCTCGTAGCGCTCGAATTTGCTTAGCTCCTCGTTCACGGCTTGCATGAAGCGAGTGCGCGAAGTGCCGCCTGCCTGAGTGCGCGCTGGCATGCTGGTCTCCTAAACAATTTGGTCACAAAAACATAAAGCGAAAGCCAGCGACCGGTTCGTCAAGACGGTTTCGGCTTGGTGAGGTCGCTGGCCTGTTTCTATTCATCATTCAAATGAGAGTGCCGTTCTCCTTGAGAACACCGCAACGAAATCGCAACGAATTGGGTGAAACGACCGTGAACAAAACGCGGCGGAAAGACCGGCCACAACAAGAAAAATCAACAACTTAGAAAATATTCACTGCGTTCGGGACGCAGTAATGCCGCTAGGAGCTGCCGCTACGACATGAGACCGGTTGGCAATCTCGGTCAGGCAGCTTGTCGAATCGCTACTTGGTCCAGTTCGTGTTCGGCCGACTGCTTCGAACTGTCCTCAATAGCTCGTCGGGTTGCACCGAGTCCGATCCAACGTCGGAGACGTTGATCTTCGCTTAGCGCGGTTCCCAAGGCGGCAAATACGGCACTGCTGATTGCCTGCTGTTGCCGTCGCAGATGATCTTGAAGCAGCTTGTGTCGGGTGATGTAGCCGGCGTTCACGCCGGCGATCGCGTGGTTCATTAGCAGTTTGGCATCGATTTCGGAAACGCCGGCTGCCGTCGCGACAGTTCGGAAAGTCTGGCGAAGGTCATTGCCCCTGTGTGTACCGAAAACCTCATCCGAGTTGATGCGGTGATGGAATCGCCTAAGTTGGCGGAATGATCGGGCTGTTCTGTTTCGTTCTAGCCGTCCTGGCCTCGCCATTTAAGTCGAAGTTGCGGCTTGAAGCCGAGAACGCGGTGCTTAGACATCAGTTGATCATCTTGAGGCGTAGGCTGCATGGTCGCGTCGGGCTGACGAACCATGATCGATGGTTCTTTATCCAGCTGTATCGTTGGTTTCCATCAATCCTGAAGGTTCTCACGATCATAAGGCCCGAGACCCTCGTGCGTTGGCACAGGGCCGGATTTCGGCGCTACTGGGGTTGGAAATCGCGTCGACGGGGAGGGCGGCCGCCGGTGGAGACAGAGTTGCGCGCGCTGATCCGACGGATGAGTATCGAGAACCCACTTTGGGGCGCGCCACGCATTCACGGCGAACTGCTCAAGCTCGGTTTTGAGGTCGCGCAGTCGAGCGTCGCCAAGTACATGGTCAAGCGGCGGGTGCCACCTAGCCAGGGATGGCGCACCTTTCTGCGTAATCACGCTCAAGATATCGCCGCTATGGACCTGTTCGTTGTCCCAACCATTGGCTTCGACCTGCTCTATGCCTTCGTCATCGTGCGATTAGATCGCCGAGAGCTGGTCTGGATCAACGTCACGGCACATCCAACCGCCGAATGGGTCCCGCGTCAAATAGCGGAGGCATTCCCCTGGAACGAGGCTCCGCGCTACATGATCCGGGACCGTGATCGCATCTACGGTGCGGTCGTCACACGCCGACTGCGTGCCATGGGCATTCGGGACAAGCCCATTGCGCCGGCCTCGCCCTGGCAGAACGGCTTTGCCAAACGGCTGATCGGATCGGTCCGGCGTGAGTGTTTGGACCACATCATTGTCTTAGGCGAGGCACATCTGCGCCGGATTCTGAAATCTTACGCTCGCTACTATAATGAGACGCGCACGCACTTGGCCTTGGATAAGGACGCGCCCCTATCGCGCACCGTGAAGAGGGCAGGACGTATTCTTTGCCGCCCAATCCTCGGCGGATTGTACCACGAGTATGTTCGGATTTGATTTTCGACAGGCACACGACGTCGATACGGCTTATCTTCACCGCCGAATGCGCCGAGGTCGCAGACGAAGTTCTTCTTCCGACGCATCGTGCCGGGCCTGAAGCCGTTGAACGAATATATTCGCCGCGCGCGAAATATGGTTGCGGCTCAGCGTTTCCGCTTCCGCGCCATTGCCAGCGATGACTGCGTCGAAGATCGCCACATGTTCCTGCAGAATTGTTCGTGGCATCTGCGCATCGTCTCGCAAAACCTCGCCCATGACGCGACGTAGATAAGGCCAGTGCGGCGCGGTGGTCTCACCGATCAAAGGGTTGCCCGAGAGTTCGTTGAGGAAGGCGTGGAATTGCATGTCCGCGTCGATCTGCTGGTGCAGGGAGCCGCTCCTCACCGCGGTGTACCCCGCTTCCAGATACGCCGGCCCTTCGATCCTCGCCCGTTCAGCCCCGCGCTCGGCAGCGAGTCTCGCTGCGAGGCCATCCAGCATCGCCCGCATTTCATAGAGGTTTCGCACGAAGCCAACGTCCAGCGGCGAGACGATCAAGCCCCGGCCGGGGGCCTCACGCACCAGCCCTCGATCCCGCAGAAGCAGGAGGGCCTGCTGGACCGGTTGGCGAGAGACGCCATAAGCGCGGGCCAGGTCGTCCTGGATCAGCCGCGTATTTGACGCCAGATCGCCGTCAACAATCTCCGAAATGATAGCATTTACAACCTGTTCCACGAGGGTGGGCTGCGATTGGACTTGGGCCATGCGGTCTCCGAGCGACTCTTTCGCGGGCATTTTTATCATCGCGGTGAAAAAAAAGCTATTGCGTTGTATTCGAATTCCGTATACGAATTCTGAATTCGAATTCAAAGCCGCGAAAATGCGGAATTTCACATGGGAGGTTTCAATGCAAGCGGTAACCCGTCGTGCGCTTTTCAAATCCGTCGTTGGCGCGGTCGCAGCCGGTTCGTTGCTGAAAAGTCCGGCCGTGCTTGCGCAGGCCGCACCGATCAAGTTGAAATTCGGCAACGATCTGCCGGCGACCCATTCCGTTAACGTGCGCCTCAAAGAAGCGATCGACGCCATCACGGAGGAAACGAAGGGGCAGGTTGCGATCAGCCTTTTCCCGAACAATCAGCTCGGCAGCGATACCGATATGATGACGCAGCTGCGATCGGGCGCGCTCGAACTGGCAACGATGCCCGGCACCGTTCTCTCGACGCTCATTCCGACGGCGTCGTTAACAGGCGTCGGCTTTGCCTTCACGAGCTACGACAAGGTCTGGTCCGCGATGGACGGCGAGGTCGGCAACTTCATCCGACGCAATATCGAGAAGGTGGGTCTCGTTCCCTTCAACGCGGTTTGGGACAACGGCTTCCGGCAGATCACCAGCAGCACGCATCCGATCAAGGCTCCCGAGGATCTCGCGAACTTCAAAATTCGCGTACCGGTCGTGCCGCTGTGGGTTTCGATGTTTTCGGCATTCGGCGCGGCTCCGGTAAGCATTCCGCTGAACGAAGCCTACTCAGCGCTGCAGACCAAAATCGCCGATGGTCAGGAAAATCCGCTGGCGCTGATCGAGTCAGCGAAATTCTACGAGGTGCAGAAGTTCTGCTCGCTCACCAATCACGCCTGGGATGGTTTCTGGCTTCTTTCGAGCGCCAGGATCTGGAAGAGCGTTCCGCAGGACGCGCAGCAGATTATGCAAAAGCATTTCAACGCGGCCGCGCTCAAGCAGCGTGACGACATCGTCAAGGCAAATGCCGATTACCAGAAGACCCTCGAATCGAAGGGGCTCACCTTTAACACGACCCAGGCGGAGGCCTTCCAGGCTGCGCTTGCGAAGACGTCTTTCTACAAGGACGCCAAGGCCAAGTTTGGCGAGGATGCCTGGACGTTGCTGCAAAAATATGCCGGCAACATCGGTTGATCGTCATGCATTTAACGGAGGAAACTAGCGTCGCGCTGCCCCGGATGACCGGGGTAGCGGGCGCCCTGCAGAAAGTCGAACAATGGCTCGGCTCGATCGTCGCAGCCGCCGCGGCGCTCTTGGTGATCGCGGAGATCATCGTGCTGTTTACCGGCGTTTCCGCACGCTACCTGTTCCAGAAACCGATCATTTGGTCAGACGAGCTCGCCGGTATTCTCTTTCTGTGGCTGGCCATGCTCGGCGCGGTAACCGCCTTCCAGCGCGGCGAACATATGAGGATGACCGCCATTGTCGGCATGGTCGGTCCGCGCAAACGTGCGTTCTTCGACGTGCTCGCGATTGCTGCGCCTTTGGCGTTCCTCGCTCTCGTCTTGCAGCCGGCCTTCGAATTCGCGTCGGACGAAGCCTTCGTTTCGACGCCAGCGCTCGATATTTCCAGCCTTTGGCGAGCAGCGGCATTGCCGGTCGGGCTCGGCCTGATGTTGCTCGTCGCGTTGCTGCGGCTGTTGTCGTTTGGCGACTGGCGGCTGTCCGGAAGCACGGTAGGTGTCGTCGCAGTCGTTGGCGGGATGCTCTATTCGCTCGGCCCCGTCCTAGTCCCGCTCGGCAACCTCAATCTTTTGATCTTCTTCGTAGTGCTTGTCGCGATCATGGTTTTCGCCGCGGTGCCGATTGCGTTTGCCTTTGGGTTGGCGACCTTTGCCTACATCACGCTGACCACTAGCACGCCGTCGACTGTAGTCATCGGACGCATGGATGAGGGCATGAGCCATCTGATCCTGCTTTCCGTGCCGCTGTTCGTGTTCCTCGGCCTCTTGATCGAGATGACCGGCATGGCGCGCGCCATGGTTGGCTTTCTTGCAAGCCTGCTCGGTCACGTCCGCGGCGGCCTGCAATACGTGCTCGTCGCTGCTATGTACCTAGTCTCCGGCATCTCCGGCGCCAAGGCTGCCGACATGGCGGCGGTGGCACCGGTGCTGTTTCCGGAAATGATCGAGCGTGGCGCGAAGCCCGGCGATCTCGTCGCACTGCTGTCTGCCACCGGTGCGCAAACTGAAACTATACCGCCGAGCCTCGTCCTTATCACCATTGGATCGGTCACAGGGGTATCGATCGCGGCACTATTTACCGGCGGATTGCTGCCTGGACTGGTTCTGGCCGTCATGTTGTGTGCCGTGGTCTGGCGGCGCTACCGGAACGAAGATCTTTCGCATGTGAAGCGTGCCAAGTGGGGTGAGGTTGGTTCGACCTTCCTCGTGGCTCTGCCGGCAATCGCATTGCCGTTCGTGATCCGCGCAGCGGTGGTCGGCGGCGTCGCGACCGCAACCGAAGTGTCGACAATCGGAATTGTTTACTCGATCCTTGCCGGGCTTTTGATCTATCGGAAGTTCGACTGGCGTCGTCTCTATCCGATGCTGACTGAAACTGCAGCGTTGTCGGGCGCGATCCTGCTTATCATTGGTGCTGCCACCGGAATGGCGTGGGCACTGACGCAATCGGGCTTTTCGACGTCGCTCGCAGCGTTCATGACCGGCCTGCCCGGTGGTGCACCGATGTTCCTCGCCGTGACGATCGTCGCCTTCATCGTTCTGGGCAGCGTGCTCGAAGGCATTCCGGCGATCGTGCTGTTCGGACCATTGCTGTTTCCGATTGCCAAGCAAGTCGGCGTGCATGAGGTGCACTACGCCATGGTGGTGATCCTGGCGATGGGCATCGGTTTGTTCGCTCCGCCATTCGGCGTCGGCTATTACGCCGCCTGCGCCATCAGCCGCATTCACCCGGATGAAGGCATCAGGCCGATGCTCGGCTACATGCTGGCGCTGCTGATCGGCACCATCGTCATCGCGGCCGTCCCCTGGATATCGATCGGGCTATTGCACTGAATTGACCAAGCCTTGTGATTTTTCTTCAAACCCGAAAGGAGCAGAACGTGAAGGATCTCCTGAATTTCGGACAGATGCTCTCGGTACATGCGCGGTTGTCGCCAAATCGCGTCGGCGCCCGGGATCTCGAACGTTCGATGACTTTCTCCCAATGGAACGACCGCTCGTGCCGGCTTGCTAATGCTCTGCTTGGCCTCGGCCTCTCCAAGGGCGATCGTGTCGCGATCCTCGCCTATAACTGCGTCGAGTGGTGTGAGATTTTTGCGGCCACCGCTAAGGCCGGACTCGTCGCGCTACCCATCAACTTTCGCCTGATCGGCAAGGAAATCCAGTTCATCGTCGAGAACGCCGAGGCCTCGGCCTTGATTGTGCAGGATGAGCTGGCTGGCCTGGTCGAAGACGTCCGCAAGGATCTTTCGATCAAGCCGGACCGCTTCATCCACTTTGGCGTTAGTCCGTGTCCCGCTGGCTACCGTGCCTATGAAGAGTTCCTTGCCGCGGGGAGCGTCCGTGAGCCCGAGCAGCACGTCCTGCTGTCCGACCCTTGGACGCTGATGTATACCTCGGGCACCACGGGAAATCCCAAGGGGGTGGTAAGAAGCCATCGCAGCGGCGTCCTGCTCTCGATGGTTACCGAGATCGAGCTTGGGCTGCATCGCAACGACGGTGCTTTGCTCGTGATGCCAATGTGTCATGCCAACTCGTTGAATTTTTTTGGCGCGTTCGGTTACTGCGGCGGTGTGAACTCGATCTATTCCCGCAAGAGCTTTGACCCCGAGCATTGCGTACGGACGCTGGCCGAGGGCGGCTCGACGTTCACCTCCCTGGTCCCGACCCATTTCATCATGATGCTCGGATTGTCCGCGGCTGTTCGCGGAAAATACAATTTCGATCAGGTGACGAAGCTGATGATTTCATCCGCGCCAGCGCGCCCTGAGACCAAGCGCGAGGTAATGGAGATGTTTCCAAAATCCGGCCTGTTCGAACTCTACGGAGCGACCGAAACCGGCTGGGTAACGATGCTTCACCCGCACGAGCAGTTCACCAAGCTTGGTTCGGTCGGCCGAGAATGCGTCGGCGCGGCCCCGATCAGGATCCTCGACGGGGCAGGCAACGAGGTGCCCGACGGCGAATCCGGCGAGCTGTTCTCTTGCAATGCTCATACCTTCGACGGTTACTGGCGGCTGCCGGAGAAAACCAGGGAATCGTTCCGTGGCGACTATTGCACCGTCGGCGATATGGCCCGGCGCGATTCCGAAGGCTACATCCATCTGTCCGACCGCAAGAGTAACATGATCATTTCGGGTGGCGAGAACATCTATCCTTCCGAAATCGAGGCGCTGGTCGGTGCGCATCCGCAGGTCAAGGACGTCGCGGTGATCGGTCTGCCCGATGAAAAATGGGGCGAGCGGGTTCACGCCGTGGTCGTGCTCCATGAAGGCGCTGCGCTGAAGGAGAGCGATTTAATGGAATGGTCGAAGGACCGCCTCGCCGGCTACAAGCGTCCGCGCTCTTACGCTTTTCTCGCCGAAAGCGAGATGCCGCGTAATGCAACAGGCAAGGTTCTGCATCGCGAGCTGAAGGCGCGCTTCTCGCGCTGAAAACGTGAACGGGAATTTCATGCCGGGGCATTCTGGATCACATGAGCGCCGTACTGAACTCCGCATTGCCGATCTTCGCGTTGATCCTGACCGGATTCATCTGCGGCTATTGCGGCGTGTTCGACCGAATGGCGACCGACAATCTCAATCGCTTCGCGGTCTACCTGGCGTTGCCCTCGCTGATGTTCGCCGCAATGTCGAAGATCTCCCCGGATCAGGTGCGTCAGTTCGGCTTCGTTGGGGCGTTCTGCGGCGGTTTTTCGGTCACCTTTGCGGTTGCCTTCGCAATCAGCCGCGCTCGGGGGCGTCGTGTCGCCAATGCCAGCATCGAGGGCCTGGATGCCGGCTACAGCAATGTCGGCTTCATGGGGATTCCGATGTGCCTTCTGGTGTTCGGGCCGGAGAGCGCACCGGCCTCGATTATCGCGACCCTGTTCACAGCCTGCGTCCTCTTCCTGTTCGCCGTCGTTGTCGTCGAGATCGATCTGCAAAAGGAGAGCAGCTTCTGGTCCACCGGCGCAAGGGTCGCTTGGGCGCTCCTCACCAGTCCGCTCCTGATCGCGCCCGTCGCGGGCCTCTGTATCGGTCTAAGCGGCTTGAAAGTACCGGCGCCGTTCGCGAGTTTTACCACGTTGCTTGGCGGTGCGGCTTCGCCGGCGGCGCTGGTTTGTATCGGTTTGTTTCTCGCGCAGGAGCGCGTGGTCAGTCACGACGCGGTGTCGATCGGCATACTCGTTGCATTGAAGTTAATTCTCCAACCCGCCGTCACGGCACTGTTGGCCTTCTACGTCTTCTCGATGCCGCCGCTATGGTCGCATTCGGCCGTGATCCTGAGCGCGCTTCCTATCGGATCAGGACCATTCACGATCGCGAAGCTCTACGGGCTCGAGGCCGGCGTCACGTCAGGCTCGATTCTCGCTTCGCATGTGTTTGCCGTCTTGACCGTCTCACTGTTGGTCGCGTGGCTAGCACAAGTTTGAAGCACTGAAATTTTCAACAGAACCGGAGTTGTATGATGAAAGTCTCTCCCGATAGTGCGGCCGCCCTGATAGCACGCCTTTTGAAGCAACGCGGTATCAAGCGCGTGTTCGCGCTTTGTGGCGGGCATATCATGCCGATCTGGATGCGGCTCGACGCCGAAGGTATCCGTATCATCGATGTCCGCGATGAGCGCGCAGCCGTCCATATGGCGCAGGCCCATGCGGAACTGACCGGCGAGTTAGGGGTAGCGCTCGTTACAGCCGGTCCGGGGATGACCAACGCGATCACCGGCATTGCGAACGCACATGTCTCACGTGCGCCGATATTGGTGTTATCGGGAGGCAATCCGCGTCCGCAGGAGAATCGCGGCGGTCTGCAGGATATGGATCACACGCAGTTGGTGCGATCCATCACGCGCTACGCACGCACGGTACGCGAACCGTCCCTGGTACTGCAGGAGGTCGACGAAGCAATCTCGCGCGCGTTCGGGGAGGGTGGTGAGCCCGGTCCGTCCTACATCGACTTTCCAACGGATACGCTGCGCGGCATTGTACCAAAGTCCCTGCAGCTCGAAGAGCATCTCTGCGCCAAGCCCCGTACGGTTACGCGTCCTGATCCTGCGCAAGTAGCTAAAGCGGTGGACCTACTTTGGTCTGCGCGCCGGGTGCTTGTGATTTCCGGTCGTGGCGCCCGCGGCGCGGGACCAGAGCTGATTGCGCTGCTCGACAGACTTGGTGCCGTGTACCTCGATACGGGCGAAAGCCGGGGCCTTGTGCCGGACAGCCATCCATCCGTCGTCGGCGCGATGCGCGGCGCTGTCATGGGCGATGCCGATGTCATTCTAACTATTGGCCGCCGTCTCGACTTCCAGCTCGCTTACGGCTCGCCGGCCGTGTTCCAGTCAGCGAAATTCGTCCGCATCAGCGATACTCCGGCGGAGATGCGCGACAATCGTCGCGGCGCCGTCGAGATTCTGGCGTCACCGGCAGAGACGCTGCGCGCGATGGTTGAACAGGCCGGTAACCGGGTTTCCGAAGTGGACCGGCAGTGGGCAGCGAAACTGCACAGTGGGCATGAAGAGCGTGCCAAGAAGCTTCAGCACACCATGGCGTCGGCGCCCAAGGGTTCCGACGGCAAACTTCACCCCAACAAAGTCCTGTCGGCGCTTCAGGAAGCCATCGGCAACGATTCCGTCGTCATCACCGATGGCGGCGATTTCCTCTCATTTGCGCGCGTTGGGCTGAACGCACCTCTGATGCTGGATCCCGGTCCGTTTGGCTGCATCGGCATCGGAGTGCCATACGGCATTGCCGCCAGCCTCGCTTTTCCCGACAAGCCGGTGGTGGTCGCGACCGGCGATGGCGCATTCGGCTTCAATGCGATCGAGGTCGACACTGCGGTGCGGCACAAGGCTCCCGTCCTGATCGTCGTTGCCAACAATGGCGCCTGGCAAATTGAGGTGCACGATCAGACCGTCACGCACGGCAAAGTCGTCGGCACAAGATTGCAATTCGCCGATTATGCCAGCATGGCGAGGTCATTCGGGATGCACGCCGAGCGGGTCGAGACCGAAGAACAACTCAAGCCCGCAATCGAAAGGGCGCTCGCCAACCGTCCCGCGCTGCTCGACATGGTCGTCACGCCGGAGGCCATCTCCTCGGATGGCAAGACCGGGCTTGCCTGGGTGCCGGATCTGCAGCCGCTGGCGGCCTGGGACGACGCCGAGCGCAAGTGGCGAGCGTCTTGATGCATTCCATTTCACCTCAGAATCGTTTGTGGGAGACGCCCGTGTTCGAGATCAATGGCAGGCATATCCTGGTCACTGGCGGCTCTAGTGGCTTCGGACGACATTTCGCGCGTTTCCTCGCCAATAACGGCGCCCACGTTACGATGGCGGCACGCCGCGCCGAAGCGCTGGCAGCAGGCGTTGCCGAAATCAACGGATCCGGCGGTAAAGCACAGAGCATCGTGCTGGATGTCACGATCGCGGACAAGGTCGACAGCGCGCTGAAAGACGCCGAGGCAAAGTTCGGCCCTATCCATGCGGTCATCAACAATGCCGGGGTCACCGCAACCAGGCCGGCGCTCGATCAGGACGAACGTGCCTGGGATCGCGTAATCGACACCAATCTGAAGGGCGTCTGGCTGGTCGCACAGTCCGCCGCCAGGCAGATGATCGCGAACAACGTCACGGGTTCGATCGTCAACATCGCGTCCATTTTGGGATTGCGTGTGGCCGGCGGGGTCGCGCCCTACGCCATCTCGAAGGCGGGCGTAGTCCAGATGACGAAAGCGCTTGCGCTCGAATGGGCGCGCTACGGTATTCGGGTCAATACGCTCGCGCCGGGATATTTCGCGACAGAACTCAATGATGATTTTTTCGAAAGCGAAGCCGGAAAAGCGCTGATCAAGCGCGTGCCGCAACGCCGGCTCGGTCAACTCAGTGAGCTCGACGGGCCGTTGCTGCTGTTGATCTCGAATGCGGGATCCTTCATGACCGGCAGCATCGTCACCGTCGATGGCGGACATCTGGTTTCCGGATTGTGACGGGCTGAAATCGATGACGACACGCTTCGCCAAAGTGAACGGCGTAAACATCGCCTATCGCGTTCAAGGCGAGGGGCCGCCGCTTGTGCTGGTGATGGGCTATCGGCTTAGCTCCGCAGCGTGGCCGGCGGCGTTCGTTGATGCGCTCGCCCGCAGCTTCAGCGTCATCACGATGGACAACCGCGGCACCGGGCAAAGCGACAAGCCGGTCGATGGCTATGCCATAGCCAACATGGCGCGAGACCTGGGAGGTCTGCTGAACGAGCTGAACATATTGCACACTTACATCCTCGGCTATTCGATGGGAGGTGCCATAGCTCAGGAATTCGCGCGACAATTCCCCGCCCGAGTCTCAGGGCTGGTGCTTTGCGCGACGATGTGCGGCGGTCCTCGCGCGATCTATGCGCCGCCGCCTGTCGTCAGAGTGATGCGAGAGCTCGACGGGCTGGAGCCGGACGAAATCGCTCGGCAGATCTGGAAAGTGACCTACTCGCCCGGATATCTCGAGAAGCATCGGGAGCTGGCAGAAGACCAGATGCGACGCGAGATCGCCGCGCCAACCCCTTTGCACGCTGCGGATTTGCAATTTCAGGCCTTTGCCGAATTCGACGGTTCGAAGGCACTTCCGAACATTCGCGCCCCAACCCTGGTGCTGACGGGTGAACTCGACCAGTTGATCTCACCGCGAAACTCCAGGATGATAGCGAGTCTCATTCCTGGGGCAAAACTGATCATCATTCCGGGCTGCGGTCACCGTGTGATGTGGGAGGCCACCGACGAATGTGTCGCCTTCGTCGCAGAATTCCTCATCAAGGTTGAAGAAGGACGTCTCGACACCGTTACTGCGCCTCTCGCGACGGACGGTCAAAACCCCTTGCTGGGTTTTGTCGATTTTCTGACGCCTGCGGTGGAGCTTTTTACACATTGGCCGTGGTTGTTGGCAGGAGCCGGGGTCGATACGATGACGATCGCCCGGCAATCGATTTATTTCGGAGGCAAGGCTCGGTTTGGCGACGGCAAACCGATTGTTCTGGTCCCGCAGCTCGGTAGTAGTCTCCCGTTCGTACTACTCTCGAACTGGCTTACGGGGCTAGGCTATCGCCCGGTGACGACAGATATTTCCGTCAATCTCGACGATCAATCAATCGCAAGTCTCATACGCGTCACCACCGAGCGGATCGGCAGAAAGGCAGTACTGGTCACTTCGGCCTCCGGAGTGCGGTTCGCATCGGCGATTGCCGAGGCCCATAAGGATCGGGTGTCTGATATCGTGGTGCTAGATTCGTCACACCGGTTGGATTTGCCCCTCGGTGTTCGCGCGCATTTCATATCGCTCGGCTGGTCTCAGCTTTTTGCCATGGCTGCGTTGCCACAAGTGCTACGGAATATCCGAATCGAACTGATCGGAGCGCCCGGTTCCATAGGCTAGCGAGCGGTGATTGCGGTGCGCCGTATACCAAACGAGCGCGCTAGCGCCGGCATGCCGGGCACGAGCGGGATTCTCGTTCTCGCGACTTTGCTTGCTCGGTCGCTCAAGCTCGTGATCCGCGACGCATAGCCGTGGTCGTGCGCGGACAAGTAGGTCATACGGGTGTGTGTACCGAAAACCTCATCCGAGTGTGATGCCGCGATGGAATCGCCTAAGCTGGCGGGATGATCGGGCTGATCTGCTTCGCTCTGGCCGTCCTGGCCTCGGCATTCAAGTCGAAGTTACGGCTTGAAGCCGAGAACGCGGTGCTTCGACATCAGTTGATTGTCGTGAGGCGCAGGCTACATGGTCGAGTCCGGCTCACGAACCATGATCGCTGGTTCTTTATACAGCTGTATCGCTGGTTTCCAGCAGTCCTGAAGGTCTCACAATCATCCGGCCCGAGACGCTGGTGCGTTGGCACAGAGCCTGCTTTCGCGGCTACTGGCGTTGGAAGTCGCGCCCACGGGGAGGGCGACCGCAGATCGACGCGGAGCTGCGCGTCTTGATCCGGCAGATGAGCGTCGAAAACCCGCTTTGGGGCGCGCCACGCATTCACGGCGAACTGCTCAAGCTCGCGTTTGAGGTCGCGCAGTCGAGCGTCGCCAAGTACATGGTCAAGCGGCGGGTGCCACCTAGCCAGGGATGGCGCACCTTTCTGCGCAATCACGCTCAAGATATCGCCGCTATGGACCTGTTCGTTGTCCCAACGATTGGCTTCAAACTGCTCTATGCCTTCGTCATCGTTCGGCTAGACCGCAGAGATCTTGTCTGGATCAACGTCACGGCACATCCGACCGCCGAATGGGTCGCGCGTCAAATCACGGAGGCATTCCCCTGGAACGAGACTCCGCGCTACATGATCCGGGACCGTGATCGCATCTACGGTGCGGCCGTCACACGCCGACTGCTTGCCATGGGCATCCGGGACAAACCTATTGCACCGGCATCACCCCGGCAGAACGGCTTTGCCGAACGGTTGATCGGATCGATCCGGCGTGAGTGTTTGGACCACATCATTGTCGTGGGCCAGGCTCATCTGCGCCGGATTCTGAAATCTTACGCTCTCTACCACAATGAGACGCGGACGCACTTGGCTTTGGGTAAGGATGCGCCCGTTTTCTCGCCCGGTTCAGCGGGGTGGGTGTGATCAGGTCGCGCGCCATCCTGGCCGGACTTCATCATCACTATACCCGAGCTTAAGTTTTCGGTACACACAACTGGTTCAAATGCGGCGGTGCAGGGAATGATCGGATGTGGCTTGTTGGCACCTTTGCGACATGCCAACGGACTCTGAGTCCGGACCTCGCAAAGCCATTCATGAAAGCGGAACGCGGGAAAACTGCACGTTCCGTTTGAGTGGTGGACGGAGGCGAGCCCTTCAATGGGCGCCTCCTCCGACCCGACAGCGAGGAAGCGGCTGTAATGGTCGTGGAGCGAAGTGGGCAGGTCATCGACAATGAATCGGGCCAACTGGCAACGGGAGGAGCCCGAAGCTCAACGGAAGGCGGCAGCCTTCAATCGATGGCACGAGCCGGATGATGCGAGAGTATCAAGTCCGGATCTGTGAGAGGCTCAGGGTGAAA
>Ga0210408_10003196_pt1 | contig 15273 bp, 12 predicted proteins | sample IncBWH4MmetaG_FD_155471 | JGI IMG/M metagenome (GOLD analysis project Ga0210408, IMG submission 155471) | Forest soil microbial communities from Barre Woods Harvard Forest LTER site, Petersham, Massachusetts, United States - Inc-BW-H-4-M | ecosystem: Environmental > Terrestrial > Soil >...
GCCGATTTTTGGGATGGGCGTGGAGTGTCGAGCGCCTAGCCGACCTGAAGAAGGGGGACCAAGGTCCCCCCCGCGTGTAACAACGGCCAGACGCCCGACGGCCGAACCCTACCTTTTCCCAGTGAGTGCGTGCAAGCGCTTTTTATGATGACAATTATCTCCTCCCATCATACCAGGTCGGGCACTGTTCCCGGCTGGTCAGGACCTTTTTGCGCCACAAAATCGCTTTGGCCAGAAACCACAAATGCTCGCTTGGCCGATACAGTTCCATCTTTCGTCCCGAGGTCAAAAGCGGATGCCGATGCAAAATCACGATGACCCTCCCCTTCTGCTTCGCCAACAGCTTTAGCTTCGTACTAAGCTCAATTTCCTCGCCCGCGAATAATTCCTGTCCGAATCCGCCGGCCTCCCGGAAGACGTTCGCGTCGCAAAAGATAAATGACCCCGCCAGCAACCGGAACGTGCGGCTGAGCCAGTTCCACAGCCGCACGACACCATTCCCCACTGGATAATTCCCATCCAGCTTCACGGTGCAGCCACCGGCCAAGCAGCGCCCCGCTGCGATCTCCTGCGCGACCTCCGCAAACAGCTCCCGGCTCGGGTGCGAATCTGCGTCCACGAAAACGAGCCAGTCGCCGGATGCCGCTCCCGCGCCGCGATTTCGGGCGCGGGCAATCTGATTCACCGGCTCGAAGACTACTTTCGCGCCGGCCGCGCGCGCCAGCTCCGCCGTCCGATCGGTTGAGTTGTTATCACAGACAATGAGTTCGCATTCCCAACCTCGTGACGAAAACGCTGCCATCGCCTCCTTTACCCGCGCCAAGGTCTGCACGAGCAGCCGTTCTTCGTTGAACGCCGGGATGACAATCGAGATTCGCATGGCGACTAGGTGAGCAAAATCACGCCATGACGGACACCTTAAAGCGCATCAACAGCAACAGCGGCCAACCTAAATATTTCTTCGCGCGGACCGACCGCTCCGCGAGGGTGTCATCCACCGCATATTCACTCACCTGGTCCAGCGTCAAGCCCGCCCGGAGCGCGGCCATCAGGTAATCGGACATCTGATGCGGGTAGCTGAGCGGACAAATGCGGCGGCCCGAGAGCGGTTCAATGAACCGGGCCTGGACACCCTGGAGCGACATCGCAGGGTGCATCACGGAAATGACGACGAACCCGCTTGGCCGGCAAAGGCGGCAAAGCTCAGCGAAGAACTTCTCCAGCTCGGCGATATGATCCAGCACCAGGCAGCAAAGCACCCGATGAAACGCGGCGCTCCGCAACGGCAACGATTCGGCCAGGTCATGGTGAAGAAAAGTCACTGCTTCGGCACCGGGTTTGGCTCGAGCGCGTTGCAGCATGGCGTTGGAAAAATCGACTGCCGTAACTCGGGCGCCTGCCGCTGCCAGCCGGAGAGCATGGCGGCCCGTGCCGCAGCCGATATCTGCCACCTCGAGACCTCCCACCGCACCGAGCAACGGCCCGAGGTGCTGCTCCTCCAGCAGGACCAGCGGGTTATCCTCCCCGTCATAGACCTCGGCCCATCGGTCATAACCAGCCCTGGTCGGCACGATTTCCGGACTGGAGGGTTCCGGCTTCTCTTCGCGGTTATGGATTTCTGGCGTCATTCATCGTGTTCACTTCAATGAGAAGGATAGGGGTGGATGGGAGTTATGGTTCACCGGCAATCACACATTTTGCACTCATGGAACTGTGCCGAGTCTGCCTTCTGCTCCGCAACTGCGAAATGAATCCAGCCCAAAAAGAGTATTTGACACTCGCAAGTTGTGTCCTATTTTAACGCCAGCAATGACCATCAACTCTCAACTGAAACCGGCCGCCACGCGTACGCTGAACGCGTACCGCATGCGGTCCTGGCGCCACGTCATGGACGGGCGCCATACCGGCGGTTGGGACCCAGAATCTTCATAATACAGAACTCCAGATTTTGCCACCCACCCGCTGAAAGGCTGGTGGGTTTTTTGTTTTTTCGCATGAACCCAAAAAATTAATCGAGGCCGTGTGGCGCCAGAAATTGACGGCGATACGCGCCATTGGGCACGCAATTGTATGAACGAGACGCAATCCAGTCTCAAACAAAGCCTGCAGGCCCTGCCGCGCGGGGCCTGGATTCTTTTCTTCGGCACATTCCTGAACAAATTCGGGACTTTTGTGCTGCCGTTCCTGGCGATTTATATGACGCGCCTGGGCTACAGCGCGCCCCAGGCCGGATTGGCAATGGCCGCGTACGGCATCGGCACGCTGGGCGCCTGCCTCTTGGGTGGTTACCTGGCCGACCGCCTGGGCCGGCGCAAGACCATTGTGCTATCCATGCTCTCTGTCGCGCTCGCGATGGCCGGCCTTTCCCAGGTTCGGGCCCTGCCGCTGATCGTTTGTTTCTCCGGCCTGGCCGGGTTGACCGGCGAACTCTATCGGCCGGCCAGCAGCGCCTTGCTCGCCGACCTGGTCCCCGCCGGGCAACGAGTCACGGCTTTTGCGGCTTACCGAATGGCGCTCAACGCCGGGTGGGCCTTCGGACCCGCCACGGCGGGATTGCTGGCGAAACATTCCTATGTATGGCTCTTCGTTGGCGATGCCGTGACATCGGTGCTTTATGGATTGGTGGCCTTATTCGCTTTGCCGGCCGGGTTGCGCGGCGCGGGAGCCGGCAATACGTGGCTCGAAACTTTCCGCGTGCTGCGCGACGACCGGCGGTTCCGCCAGGTCATTTGCGCCGCGCTGGCAGTGGGCCTGGTCTTTGTGCAGGTCTTCTCGACCATGAGTCTTCAGATCACCCGCAGCGGCCTTTCGGCCTCTACCTATGGGCTGGTCATTTCTTTGAACGGCGTGCTGATCGTTCTCTGCGAACTGCCGTTGACGACGATCACGAAACGCTATCCGCCCCGGCGAGTCATGGCGTTGGGCTTTTTACTGATTGGGGCCGGCTTTGCCTCCAATGCGCTCGTGCGCACGATTCCTCTCCTGGTGCTCACGGTCGTCCTTTTCACGTTCGGCGAGACGATCGCGATGCCGGTTTCCGGGGCGTATGTCGCCGACCTCGCGCCGCCGGAGCAGCGCGGGCTCTACATGGGGACTTACGGGATGATTTGGGCTGTGGCGTTCGTATGCGGGCCGAGCCTCGGCCTGCTGCTTTTCTCCGCCAGCCCGCTTGCGCTCTGGTTGAGCTGCGGTGCGCTGGGCATCCTGGCCGCCAGTATCATCATGGCCGGGCCGAGGCGGTGTGACGAGTTCCCGGCCAAACGCCCGCTGGAGCTCGCGAAAAGATAGACAGCAAAGCTTGCGCCCCTCTCATTAACACCTCGCTTCAGCTAAAGCGGTGTTAATGAGAATGCGCTCGCGGAGAGTTCTGTTCTGCCCCCGCGAGTTGATAATCCTTCGATCGGCGCTTGCTTCTGAGGTATATATTGTGTAGTGGTTTGGTGGCGGGGGTGCCAATCAACAATCACTCGCGCCTCTGCTCAAGATAGGATTCTTTTTATGGCTGATGCAACTGCAACATCGCCGGCACCTCGCAAAAAGCGAAGCTGGCTCCGGATTTTGGCCTGGATTTTCGGCATTTTGATTGTCTTGCTCGTCGTGGTGTACTTTGTCGCGACCACCTCGGCTTTTTTCAAAGGTGTCATCCTGCCCAAGGCCAGCGCAGCGATGCATGCGGACATAACCGTTAGCGACGCCTCCATTCATCCCTTTAAGGAGGTCGTGCTGCATAATCTCAAGATCCAATCCACCGGCGCCGAACCTTTGGTGACTGCGACAGAGGTCCGCCTCCAATATAACCTCATGGACATGCTCGGCGGCAACATCCGCGTCGATCAACTCACCCTCACTACGCCAACGGTGGCGCTGGTCGAAAATCCGGACGGCAGCAAGAACCTCGACTCGATTCTCAAGGCGATGAGCCAGCAACCGAAGCAACCTGCGCCGCCGCCAAAGCCGTCCAAACCGGCAAAAATCGACATAAAGAAGATCGCGCTAAACGATGCCACCATTCGCCAGATCAAAATTTACAAGAATGGCAATCGGGACGTCACTGAACTCTCGCATGTGAACGTCACCGTCAATGACGTGAAAAACGGCCAGACCGGCAAACTAACCCTGAGCGCCGATATCAACGTTGACAAGAATCCTCCCGCGCCGGCTGAGAAAGGCGTGCTGCAGGCGAAACTGAGTGGCAATTTTAGCTTTGCCCTGACCGCCGATCTCAAGCCCGCTTCGATCCAGGGCAATACGCGCCTCACCGTCACGCGGGCCGAAGGCAGCCTGGCCCAGGCCGCCACTATCGGCGCCAACCTCGATTGCGATGTCACTCCGGACCAGGTCAAACAGATCGCGCTGCGATTCCAAAAGGGCGACACCTCCCTGGGCGAATTGCTGGTCACTGGCCCGCTCAGCCTGGAGAAGAGCGAAGGCCGACTGAACATTGAGCTGTTCAACATCGACAAGCGGCTCCTCAATCTGGCCGGCGCCAGCAGCGGGCTGGACTTCGGCCCCACGACGATCAATTCGACCAACGAAATTCAACTCGCCAAAGGCGGCGCCTCCGTCACGGCTGCAGGCCAGTTCAACCTTCGTCAGCTTCAGGTCACCCGGACCAACCAAACCACACCCCCGCTTGATCTTCACACGGAATACAACGTCACCGTCGATAGCGCCGCTGGCAATGCACTCCTGCGGACGCTTACCCTGACTGGGCTGCAAAAGGGCAATCCTGTGTTCAAAGGCGAACTGACCAGCCCCATGACCATCTCCTGGGGGAACACCGCCAATGCCGTCGGCGACTCCGCTCTCAACCTCGCCGTCACTCACCTCGACCTCGCCGATTGGAAACCATTCCTCGGCGACGTCGCGCCTGCCGGCGAAGTGAACCTGAAACTGCAACTGCTTTCCCAACAAGCGGGCAAGCAACTCAAATTCGATCTGACCTCCGAAATCGCCAATCTCACCGCCGGTTCCGGGAGCAATCAAATCACCCAGGCGTCGATCACGATGGAAATGCACGGTCAAGCCGCCGACATGAGGCAATTCAATTTCCCAGAGTACAAGCTTCAGATCGCCCGGCAAAACCAGCCCCTGGTCACGGCGTCCGGCTCGCTGACTTACGACACCGGCACTGGAAACGCCGATGTCCAGCTCACCGCCCAGGTGCTGCTCGCCAAACTTCTACAAGCGCTTCCACGCCCGGATATGAAAGTTTCTTCCGGCACGATGGATTTGAAGGCGCATATCACTCAGAAAGGACTGGCTGCGGACGCAAGCCAGACCGTGTTGGGAAATCTTGCGTTGACCGGCCTCACCGGCCAAATCGGGAGCAACTCCTTCCGCAGTTTCGGCGCGACGGCTGACCTCGACCTCGCCAAGAACCCGCAACAAATCCTGATCCGCAAATGCAACGGCAAACTCACCGAGGGCAGCACGGTCGGCGGTACCATCGACCTCTCAGGTAATTACGATTTGTCGAATCAATCAGCACAACTCACCGCGAATTTAAGCGGCTTTAATCCGGCGGGCCTGCGCCCCTTCCTCGAACCCATGCTGGGGGATAAAAAACTGGTCAGCATCGCACTCAACGCCAACGCCTCGGTTCAATACCAGCCGCAAGCGGCTTCCTCGATCAAAGCCGGCCTCCAGGTCACCAACCTGGTCGTCAACGATCCGACCGGCCAAATCCCGGCGACCCCGCTGGAAGCCTCGATACAGCTCGACGCTTCCATGAACAAACAAGTCACGGACATCAAGCAATGCCAGCTCGGTCTCACTCCCACGAGCCGCGCCACCAACCAAATCCAACTGACCGGCCACATCGACATGTCCCGGACCAATGCTACGCAAGGCAACGTCAAGCTGGCCGGCGATTCCCTCGATCTAACCACTTACTATGACCTGTTTGGCGGTCAGAAAAAATCGGCCGAAAAACAACCCGCGCCCACAACGGCGCGGACCGCCCCGACGGCCACGCCCGGGACTTCTGCGCCTGAGCAGGAGCCGGAAGCCAAGCCCCTTCCATTCCGGAACTTCGTCGCCGAAGCCGCCATCCGCCGTTTGTACCTGCACGGAGTCGAGGTCGCGGATTTCCAAACTACCGTAAAGATTGACGGCGGCCACGTAGTGGTCAACCCATTCAAGCTCACCCTCAATGGTGCGCCGGTGAATAACACTATTGATCTCGACCTCGGCGTGCCCGGTTACAAGTACTCGCTGGCCTTCAACGCACTGGCCGTCCCGCTGGCGCCGCTGGTGGATTCCTTCCAACCGGAGCGCAAAGGCCAACTCGGCGGCACTTTCACTGCCCAGACCAAGATCGATGGCTCGGGGACGACGGGTGCGAGTCTCCAGAAGAACCTCGCCGGCCAGTTTGACGTCAGTTCGACCAACTTGAACCTTTCGGTCGTTAACATTAAGAGCCCAATCATCAAAACGGTGGTCAATGTCATCTCCACTATTCCCGAGCTCATTTCCAATCCCGCGGGCGGTATCGGCTCCCTGGTGCAGGGCTTGACCGGCGCGGCGGGCACCAGCGGTGGCCTGGCCAGTGAGCTGCAGAAATCTCCTATTAACGCTATCGTTGCCCGCGGCTCGATTGGCTCTGGAAAAGTGGCTTTGCAACAAGCAACGATCACCAGCTCTGCCTTTCAAGCCGACGCCGGGGGTGGCTCGATTGCACTCGCTCCAATCCTGAGCAATTCCATTGTCAACATCCCGGTAAAGATTGCGCTCAACCGGTCGGTAGCCGACCGCATAAATCTCGTGCCGGCCAATACCCCGACGAACGCGATCTACGCCGCATTGCCTGATTTCCTGACCATTACTGGCACCATAGGTGTGCCCAAGGAACAAATCAACAAAGTGGCGCTCCTGACCGTGGCCGCCAAAGGCCTCGGCGGGAGCATTCCGAAGCTCGGCGGAAATGCGGGCAACCTCTTGCAGGGCATCCTCGGAGGTGGCAATGCCTCCAGCAATGCTACGGGCACCAGCGCCCCCAGCGGCAACCTCCTACGGGGTCTCGGCGGTCTGCTAGGTGGAGGCTCTCCGGCCGCAACCAACACCTCCACAAATTCGCCCGCAACCAACCAATCTGCGGTCAAGGACCTTCTCGACATCTTCGGCCGCCCGAAGAAATAGTGTTGGAGTAACCCGCAGATTAACGCAAATTAAGGCACGATTCGGGCCCCAACGTTTATCGCTCACCCCACTTATGCAATGCGTACTCGATTTTCTTAGCCAAAACCAACCGCGTTTCATCAACGAACTGTGCGATTACGTTCGCTTCCCAAGCGTTTCCGCTCAGCCACAGCATCGGCCCGATTTGCAAGCGTGCGCCGACTGGCTCGTCCAACATTGCCAGGCCATCGGATTGGAAACCCGCCTCTGTCCGACACACGGACATCCCATCGTGGTCGCCAAGACCCCGCGGGGCAAAGTGAGCGCTTCCCGCCGGCCACATTATGTCATCTATGGCCACTATGACGTCCAGCCGCCTGAGCCGTTCGAGCTGTGGAAATCTCCGCCATTCGAGCCTCGCATCGAAGGCCGTTCGCTCTTTGCGCGCGGGGCCAGCGACAACAAAGGCCAGAACCTCGCTCACCTCAAGGCGATCGAGGCCTATCTCAAGACCGGCACCGAGTTGCCGTGCGACATTACCTTTGTCATCGAAGGGGAAGAGGAAGTCGGCAGCAACAGCCTCGCCTCGTTCCTAAAAGAGCAGCGCGCCGAGTTGACCTGTGACGCCATCGTGATCTCCGATACCGGAATGCCAACGCCCAAACATCCGGCGCTCACTTATGCTCTGCGCGGCATCGCGGCCTTCGAGATTATCCTCCGCGGCCCTTCGCGCGATCTTCATTCCGGCATCTTCGGCGGCACCGTGGATAATCCTGCCATGGCCCTGTGCCACCTTCTCGGCAAGCTGCGCGATAAGAACGGACGAGTCGCCATTCCCGGCTTTTACGATGATGTGCAACCGCTCTCCGCTTACGAGCGCAAGCAATTCAAGCGCCTTCCCTTCAAGGAACAGGATTACCGGAAGTTTCTTGGCGTGCCGAAGCTGTTCGGGGAGCGCGGCTTCACGCCCCTGGAACAACGTTCCGCCCGGCCCACTCTGGAAATCAACGGCCTGACCAGCGGCTATCAGGGCGAGGGTAGCAAAACCATCATCCCCGCCTGGGCCCGCGCCAAAATCACCGTGCGCCTCGTCCCGAATCAGGACCCGGAACGGATTATCGAATCGTTACGCCGGCACCTGGAGAAGCTTTGCCCACCAACCGTGCGCCTGGAAATTAAATCCGGCCACGGCGCGGTTCCCTACCTAGTCTCGCCCTCGAGCCCACAAGCGCAGGCGGCCTTGCGCGCTTTGAAGCTGGCTTTCGGCCACGAGCCCATCCTGATGCGCGAAGGCGGCTCGATCCCGATTGTCAACGATTTCAAAAAAATCCTGCGCGTGGATTCGCTCATGCTCGGCCTGGCCCTGCCTGACGACAATGCCCACTCCCCCAATGAGAAGTTCGATCTCGATTGCTTCGCCAGGGGCCAGGTGATGAGTGCGTATCTGTGGCGGGAATTGAGCCGCGTGAAACGTGATGCGTGATGCGTAGTCGTGTCAGACGAGTCGGACCGGCCTGACTACTCGGACTCCCTCATACATGACACCGCCATCCGCCGCTCCAACCTTCCAACTCGGTTCGCAAACGTTCAACCGGCAAGCCGACCACGTTGGTGTACGAACCAGAAATCTTTTCGACAATCAAATCGCCCTCCTCCTGGATGGCGTAGGCACCCGCTTTATCGAGCGGATTTACCTTCGTCAGGTACCGGCGAATCTGCACCGCATCCAGCGGCCGGAACGTCACTTCGGTGCTCTCGAAGAACATTCGCTGGCGATGCTCGCGAAGATGCAACAGGCACATCGCCGTGACGACCTGGTGCGTGCGCCCTTGCAATTTCTGGAGCATCAGGTAGGCGTCCTCTAGACTCGCGGGTTTGCCGAACAGCGCCGAATCCACCCACACCAGCGTGTCGGCTCCCAGCACCAGCGCATCAGGGAACTTCTTGGCCACCGCCCGAGCTTTACGATAAGCATTGATTTGGGAGATCTCTCCGGCGGTCAGTTCATCGTGATGAACCTCGGGGATATCACTGGCCACGACCTTGAATTCCACCCCCAATTGACGCAGCAACTCCGTCCGCCGGGGCGATGCGGATGCAAGAATCAGCATCGGCAGGCCGGCGTCCGTGCCAGCTAACATTTTGGCAGACATGCAGGGCAAAAGAAGCCCCGGCAATATAGACCAGAATGCTGCAAGTTCAAAACGGGATTTACGAAGGGGGCAGAAGGCGGCAATCTCATTAGCTGCTTGCAACTGTTCGACGCTCAGCATAAACATTTGGCAATATGAGCGAGGCCGAAACTCCACTTCTGCCGCACGGCGGCTACCGCAAACTGCGCAGTTACAAGGTGGCGGAGGCCGTATATGACGCCACAGTGGTGTTCTGTCGGCGATTTCTAGCGCATGACCGACGCCAAACCGACCAAATGGTGCAAGCAGCGCGCAGCGGGGTGCGAAACATCAGCGAGGCGAGCGGGGCAGCAGCCACTTCGCGCAAGACCGAGATGAAGCTCACCAATGTCGCTCGGGCAAGCTTGTCCGATGAGTTGCGTAGGGATTATGAGAGCTTTCTAGTTCAAAACGGGCTGCGAGTCTGGCCCAAGGACAGCCGCGAAGCGCGGGTGATGCGAGCGCGCCTGGCGCAGGATCATGTGGCTGCCTTGCCCCCGCCCCGCGAAGGCGCAGTCCGATTGACAGGGCTTTCGGGGTTGTCCGAGTTCGCCGCGAAGGCGCGACCGGAGTTGGCAGCTAACGCGATGCTGTGCGCGGTCAACCAGGCGGCTTACCGCCTGCGCCGACAGTTGGAAAGCCAGGGCCGGGCGTTTCTTGCAAAGGGCGGATTCACCGAGAGCCTGTACGCCGCCCGCTCGCGGGCGAGAAGCGGCCAAGCGCCGGCAAGTCAGACAGGTCAGACGAGTCAGACCGGTCCGACTTGTCGGATGAAGCCCTGACCGAATTTCAACAGCGCTTGCCTCTGCGCTCCGGCTTTCCTAAGCTCGGGGCCACTGATCTATGAACACTTCGATCCGCTTGCGCCTGTCCCTGATGATGTTTTTCGAGTATTTCATTTGGAGCGCCTGGTACGTGACGATGGGCCCCTATCTGGGCGGAACACTCAACTTCACCGGCCAGCAAATCGGCTTTGCCTACAACTGCACTGCCTTGGCCGCAATTTTGTCGCCGTTTTTTGTAGGCATGGTGGCCGATCGCTTCTTCCCCACTGAAAAAATTCTGGCCGTGCTGCATTTCCTCGGTGGGGCCCTACTCTTTGGGGTATCGCAAGCGAGGACGTTCTCCACTTTCTACCCGCTGCTCATCGGCCATACGCTCTGCTATATGCCGACCCTCGCTCTCACCAACTCCATTTCTTTTGCGCAGATGAAGGACCCAGGCAAGCAGTTCCCCGGCATCCGCGTGCTCGGCACGATCAGTTGGATCTGCGCGGGTCTGGCGGTGGGTTTCTTTTTGGGAAACAAAGCTACCACCTCTCCGATGCCCTTCCAGATGGCCGGGGCCGTCTCCATCCTCATGGGCTTCTATTGCCTGACGCTGCCCCACACGCCTCCAAGGAGCACAGGCCCCGTCACTGTGAGGGACGTCCTGGGCCTTGACGCCCTGCAGCTTATGAAGGAGCGGTCCTTCGCCATCTTCGTGGTCGCCGCCTTCTTGATCTGCATTCCGCTCACCTTTTACTTCAGTTTCACACCAACGTTCCTCAGTGACAACAATGTCAGCAACATCGCCGGCAAGATGACCCTAGGCCAGATGTCGGAAATCTTCTTCATGCTCGTCATGCCGCTGTTTTTCGCGCGTCTCGGCGTCAAGTGGATGCTCATCGTCGGGATGTTCTGCTGGGCTGCACGCTATCTTCTTTTCCTGCAGGGCTATAACGCCGGTACCGCCTGGCCCTTTTACCTCGGCATCCTACTCCATGGCGTGTGCTACGATTTCTTCTTCGTTACCGCTTTCATTTATGTGGATAAAAAAGCACCAGAAACCATCCGAGCCAAATCGCAAGGGTTCATCGCTTTCGTTACACTCGGCGCCGGCATGTTTGTGGGGGCCAACCTCTCCGGACTAGTCGTCGAGAATTACAGCTTCCCGAAAGTCGAGCCCATGAAGTTTCAGGTGGTACAAGACACCGCTACATGGACACTGGGCAACTATGTCAAATGGGACGAGGACGGCAACCCAGCGTTCGGAAAGATCAAAGAAATCACGAAGGATACTCGCAGAGCGGTCATCGAAGTCTTTAAGCGCGACGGCCCCATGTTTTCTCCCAGCAACGAGTCGGTTTCCAAGCCCTTAGGGATGTTGTCAAAACCTTTGCCGCTGTGGGACCGGATTTGGCTGCTTCCAGCCGTCGGTGCACTTGCCATCCTGGCGCTATTTGCCTTGCTATTTAAATATCGAGAGGAGCCAGCTAAGGCACCCGCGCCCACAGGCGAACCAACCGTCGCGGCGTAGCCCTTCGACCCCCTGCATGAACATGAGAGGCGGGTCAATCAGTCAGGCGTCGGCAAACGCTTCATTTCCGCATCCGCAGGTAAGTCCACCAATAGCTTCGCTACGGACTTAGTTTGGCCGACCAGAATCAAATCCGGAGCAATCTCACCGAGCGGCTGGAGCACAAAACGCCTCTCGTGCGCCCTCGGATGAGGCAAAACCAGCTCTTTCGTTCGGCGCGTCTCGTTTCCGAACGCAATTAAATCCAGATCAAGCGGACGCGGCTCGTTTTGGACCTTCTTCGGTTTTCGGCCAAACTCCTTTTCCAGGGCCTGCAATTTCGCTAGCAATGATTCCGGCGTCTCATCCGCGCGCGGCACCAACCCCACCACCGCATTCACGAATCTCGGCGAACCGGGCGGACAATCGACCGGGTCGGTTTGCCATAACGACGATCTCAGGAGGGTTTCATCGGAGTATTCCCGGAGTCGGCTCATGACTTGACGGATTTGACGATCAGACGCGCCAAGATTTGCGCCGAGCGCGATAACTGCCAGGCGACGGTTCATACCTTGACCGGCTTGAAATCAACCTCGAGATAAAACTCCTCGGTTTCCGGAAAACCGACGCGGATAATTTGCTCCTCACCCTTCACACCAACCCCAGCACATCCTGCATATCATACAGGCCGGCCTTCTGTTTCACCACCCATTGAGCCGCCCGCAACGCGCCGTTAGCGAAGGTCTCGCGGCTGGACGCCTTGTGCGTCAACTCGACGCGCTCTCCCGGCCCAGCGAAAATAACGGTGTGATCACCAACGACATCGCCGCCGCGAACCGAGTGCACGCCGACTTCGGTCGCAGTACGCTCGCCCACAATCCCTGACCGGCCGTGCCGCACAATTTTATCAAGCTGGTGGTTGCGGACCTCCGCCAGGATTTCCGCCAGCGTTTTGGCCGTGCCGCTCGGCGCATCACGCTTGAGACGATGGTGCATCTCAACAATCTCTAAATCAAAACCCTGTCCCAGGATTTCGGCCGCCTTGCGCGTCAGCCAAAACAAAGTGTTCACGCCGGTGGAGAAGTTCGAAGAGAGGACTATCGGGATTTGAGATTTGAAATTTGCGATTTGAGATTTCCCTTGCTCCGAGTGCCCTGTCGTTCCGATAACCACGGCTTTTTTGTGCTCGGCACAGAGCGCCACAATTCCCGGCGTGGCGCTGTGCGAACTGAAATCAATCACCACATCCCCCTGACCTATCACGTCCCGAAGCTCATCGCCCTCGTCGATTTGAGCGACCACTTGCAACTCGGGAAAGTGCGGCGCGCAGGCGAGCAATGCCCGCCCCATGCGCCCTTTGGAACCGGTGATGATGATCCTGGTCATAGTCTGTGCTCCGCGGTTCGTGAAGCGTGAAGCTAAAACGTAAAACGTGAATGTGGGACATCGGTCTGCCGCGTTTTACGCTTCACGTTTTACGTTTTACGTTTTCGCTTCACGTTTCATTTCAATACCCCGCATTTCTTCATCGTCGCCCTCAGCGTCTCCCGGTTCTTCGCGCTCATCGGCACCAGCGGCAGACGATACTCTTCGACGATTTGGCCCATCATCGCCAGCGCGGCCTTGACCGGCAGCGGGTTGGTTTCGATGAACAAATCTTTAAACAGCGGGTAATACTGCCGGTGAATCTTCAGCGCTGCGCGGGCACGCCCTGAACCATATGCCTTCACCATTTGAGCGATCGGGCGAGGAATCACGTTCGAGGCCACGCTGATTACGCCTTGGGCCCCGACGGCCATGAACGGGAGCGTCAGCGCGTCATCGCCACTCATGATTTCAAAACGCGGCCCAAGCGCAGCTCGCAGTTGGGTCACCCGGTCTGGATTACCGCCGGCTTCCTTGATCCCGACCACGTTCTTGCATTCGCGCGCCAGGCGTTTGACGGTTTCGACACCGATTTCAATCCCACACCTCCCCGGAATGCTATAGAGCACGATCGGCAACTTCGTCTGGCGCGCCACTTCGCGGAAATGTTGAAACAGGCCTTCCGGCGTCGGCTTGTTATAGTAAGGCGCCACTTGCAACGACCCGTCGGCGCCGACGCGTTCCGCGTGCTGCGTCAAGTAAACGGCTTCGCTGGTGGAATTGCCCCCGGTGCCGGCCAGCACCTTGATGCGCCGGGCGGCGAACTTCACTGATAAAGCTATAATCTGGATGTGCTCTTCGTAATTGACGGTCGGCGATTCGCCGGTCGTTCCGACGGGCACAATGCCGTCCACGCCGGCTTTGCACTGCAGCTTAATCAGCCGTTCCAGCGCCGTCTCGTCGATAGCGCCGTTTCTAAACGGTGTAACAATAGCGGTGTAGGTACCGGTAAACATTGGTTGCCGTCTCAAAATGGCGCGTAAAGGTAGCGAAATAGCTGCGTTTGGCTAGTCCGATGTGGCTATAAAATGTCAATCGACACCAAACACTGGTCCTGTGGACCGACAAGCTGCATTCTGTCGGTTCACCGCTCAGACATTTATCCTGCCGTCGAACACAAACTCCGCCGGGCCGCTCAAGCGCACCTCCGAGAATCCCCCGTTGGGTTCCTGGAAGCCGACCTCCAGTTCCTCACCACCTTGCACCTGCACCTTCACGGGTGAACTGAACTTGTGAACCCGAGCGGCAATCAGCGCGGAAGCTGTCACTCCCGTGCCGCACGCCAGCGTCTCGCCTTCCACGCCACGCTCGAATGTGCGCACTCGAATGTGACTCGGTCCGAGCACCTGCACGAAGTTGACGTTCGTTCCCTTGGGTGCGAAATGCGGATGGCGCCGGATTTCCGGGCCGAGTTGCTGGACCATCGCCTTGTCGGCATCAGGCACAAACAGAACCGCGTGCGGCACGCCCGTATTCAAGGAGTGGACCGTCTGCCGGCCCTGGGCCAGCGCCAATTCTTCCCCCAAACGCAGGTCATTCGGCTTGGTCAGACTCACCGTGACCCGCTCGCCCTCAAAATGGGCGGTAATGATTCCGGCCTCGGTTTCAAAAGTAAAATCCCGGTCCAGACCCGTGCGCCGCTGCACGTATCGAGCGAAACACCGCGCGCCGTTGCCGCACATTTCGCCCGTGCTGCCGTCGCTGTTGTAGAATTGCCACGCGCAATCGGCTTTGCCCGAGGCAGAAGGCACCAACAGGATAACCCCATCGGCCCCAACGCCCCGGTGACGGTCGCAAATCCGCGTGATCTGTTCCCGGCTCAACGAAAAACGCCCTTGGCGATTATCGATGAGGACGAAATCGTTGCCCGCTCCATTCATCTTGGTGAAGTCCAAAACCATAGCCTTAAAGTACCGATCAATCCCGTCGCTTCAAGGGTCAAAGTGAGCTACAAAGTGTAATCGGCCCGTGACATCGGTCGGAGTGCGGACATCCCTGTCTGACATTCCTGTCCAATGCCACTAGGATTTGAGGTCCCGATTGCCGGTTCTGTCCCGAAGGCACGTCCGAAAATAGCCCACCGTTTCAACGGTGGGGAAGGAAGGAAGAGAAAGGTCAAGGGCTGGCGTACCGCACCACGCCTACCCTATCAGCCTGTTGAAAAACTGCCAACTTTCCGGTGAAATGTTTTGCGAGGAGTGGTTGGTTTTGAATAGGATAGCGGGTGTTCGGAAATAAAGAAAAAGCGGCGCAGCCGGAGTTTTGGGTAGCCACTGAGCAG
>Ga0210408_10003199_pt1 | contig 15268 bp, 12 predicted proteins | sample IncBWH4MmetaG_FD_155471 | JGI IMG/M metagenome (GOLD analysis project Ga0210408, IMG submission 155471) | Forest soil microbial communities from Barre Woods Harvard Forest LTER site, Petersham, Massachusetts, United States - Inc-BW-H-4-M | ecosystem: Environmental > Terrestrial > Soil >...
TTTGTTTTACACTGCTCAAGCATCAGGGCACCAGCAAAGACGAGGAGAAACCTAAAATAATTTGAATTAAGCAGTCAAGACGTGATGGAGTTTTAAGTTTTGCGTTTTGAGTTTTGCGTGTTCGCCCCGTCACACTCAAAACCCAAAACCCAAAACCCAAAACCCAAAACTTAAAACTCTAAACAGATTGAATGGCGCGCATCACATCCACTAAACCGCATCCCTGAAAATATCGGTCTCGGCCTAAGTCTGTAGCTGCGTTGAGGAAGATCTGTTTTACCTCTTCCGGACGCCCTATGTATTCGCGTCGAACCGATAGAAATGCGGCAAGTGCTCCGGAGACGTGGGGCGCCGCCATACTCGTTCCCGTGTCTTCGATATAGTCGACCGAGACGTGCGGCATCTCTTTTTCGACAGTCTGTTTTTTTGCTCCGGCCGCACATGAGATGATTCGTTCGCCCGGAGCGATCAGGTCCGGCTTTCTGCGGCCGTCACCGGTCGGTCCCTTCGACGAAAAGAATGAAACACCGTAGGTGTGAGGCATCTCTCGATGTGTCGCCCCGACGGTGATCGCGCATTGGGCATTGCCCGGGTCATTGATGCTTCCTTCCAGGTAGGTCGGTTTCATCACATCGTCGACGTTCACAACGCCTCGCCCGGTGTTGCCTGCGGACACCACGACCAAAACTCCGGACTTCACGAGCCGATCAACTTCAACACATAATGGACTGTGACCGCAAGCGAACCACTCCGGATCAAAACCATAGCCACAACTGATATTGACCCCGTGTACTTTGATGTCGCGCCCGTCGGCATTCAGTTTCTGGATGTGGGCAATTCCCGCAATAATGCTGCTCACCGAGCCTTTGCCATTCTCGTCCAATACGCGAACGCTCAGGATTTTTGCTTTCGATGCCATCCCTGTAATTCTGGTCACGGGCGTTGCCTGATATTGAGGCGTAGGGCCGTCAGGCCGGCCCTGAATGATAGCACTGTATCCGCCCGGCTTTTGGTTCGGTTCACCCGCGATAATTCCTGCGACATGAGTTCCGTGCCCAAATAAATCGATGCATGCTGAGTCACTCGTGCCGTCGATTTTCGCAAAGTCCGCATGAGCCAGTTCTGGCGGCAACTCCAGATTGGCATGTTTTTGAAAGTGCGGGTGCTCCTTGTCGACTCCAGAGTCCATCACCGCCCAAACGATATCTTCGCCCAATGCATTAAAGGCGTTACGGACGGCATCCGCTTTGATGGTGACGATGCTTTTGCTGATGTGCCTCTCGATGTCAAAGTCCGGCCAAATCCGGTAAATTGCACAGCTCGTTTCTTGACTTCCAGCGGCCCGATCTCGTCTTACCAATTCGAGAATGACCGATTCTTGCAAGTGCGCGAATATGTACTGCTCTGTCAATTCGCCCTTTCGCTGGTCTATCAGATTAGCTTTAATATCCGAACCGCGACTTTTAAGGATATCTTGCAGCAGCTTCGTGATCTTGTTCTTTGCAGACGGCCGACCACCGACAAATCTCCAATTGATATCAACGATGATCGGGTAAACTTGATCGGGATCGCCGTCCGCCATGAATTGGATCAGGGGCAGCGCCAAAACCGAGCGATGCAGAGAATCCAGCGCCCGTTTCTGCTTTTCTGCAGGTCTTAACGGACCGCGTGGCGTCAAGCTTGGCTTCGGTTTGCGAGCAGGCACGGAGGGGGGCCTTTGAGTTTTAGGTTTGGAGTTTTGGGTTTTGGGTTTTGAGTATTCGCACCGTCAATAGCCGATCTGGACGCAAAACTCAAAACCCAAAACCCAAAACCCAAACTCAAAAACCTCCGTGCTCGCTCACCGGAGCCGACCTGGTTGGCCAGTGCATTCCAGCACGGCTTGCCATAAGTCTCCAGCAGGATCGACTCTGCGCCGCCCATTGGTGACAAGTCCGAACGGAATATGGACAAAAGTACCGTGCCACTGGCCTATTAACATGTTCGTTTTGCCCGCCATCCCAGCGTGAACTGCGTACTGAGCCAAACGCAAACAGTAGACGTTATCCTGCGCGGATGCCGGGACGCTTCGGATCGTGTAGCTTGGATCGATATATTTCAGGTTTAACTCGATCCGCCGACTCTTGAAGAATTCAGTGATCTTATTCTTCAGGAACTCTCCGATATTGCCCAGTCGCCGGTTTCCTGATGCGTCGGTCTCCGCCGGATCGCAATCCATCAGATCCTGGCCGGCTCCCTCGGCAACCACGATCACCGCATGCTTCCGCTTAGCCAATCTGTACCTGAGGGCCTCAAGCAATCCCGATGGGCCATCGAGATTAAATGGCACTTCGGGGATCAGACAATAGTTGACGTGTTGACCTGCCAGAGCGGCGTAACAGGCAATGAATCCTGAGTGACGACCCATGAGTTTAACCAGTCCGATCCCGTTCATCGCCCCCATCGCCTCCACATGGGCACACGACACTGTTTTTACAGCTTCGGCAAAAGCAGTGTCGAAGCCAAAACTCTTGTCCAGGTACATAATGTCGTTATCAATTGTTTTGGGAATCCCGACCACACTCTTTTTGAGGCCCCTTCGGCGGATTTCGGCGTTAATCCTCGCGCCTCCCTGCAACGTTCCATCCCCTCCGACGACAAACAGTAGATCGACGCCGAGTTCTTCCAGATGATCCACCATTTCGCCGGCGTCTTGCGAACCACGGGAACTTCCGAGGATTGTGCCGCCAAACGTGTGAATTGTTGAGACTGATTCAGGGCGCAGGGCCAGAGGAACATGTCCAAGACGTGGAACCAACCCCTCATAGCCGTAGCGGAGGCCGAAAATGCGAGTGACACCATACCTGTGATACAACTCCATCACAATTCCCCGGATGATATCGTTTAGGCCGGGACAGAGGCCTCCGCACGTGACGATTGCCGCGGATGTTTTCGCAGGATCAAAGTAGATCTTCTCACGTGCCCCGGCCATTTCGAAATCAAGAGGTCTCAGACCGCGCTCGAATACGTCACGGACACCCTCCATCGAGTCGTCATGAATTACCCGGTGTTCGTCAGTTCGAAATACTTCTGATCCCAACTGTCGATGCCGCAATGGCGATAAAAATTGGCATTGCCCTAGTGATTCAATGATCGCTTCCATACCCTGCTCACAGCGAAATGCACCGAAGCAAAAGCTGCAAGCCCCGATTTTAAGTTTTGCGTTTTGAGTTTTGGGTTTTTGAGTCTTGCGGCCTTCAGCAAAACCCAAAACCCAAAACCCAAAACTCAAAACGGTCGGGGGATACGGCGATAGAACCGCTCTCCGGGAGGCCATGGCCTGGGAAATTGCTCCGGTGGCCCGTTACGCTGTCCGGGGAAAGCTCTCAGTTCGTTCAGGGTCTCATTGTCAAGCCTCCCACTCATGGGCAGCCCCTCTTCCTGTTGAAGCCGTAAAATGGAATCGGTCGTCGCCGGACCCGGGCGTCCGTCGATGACGGCCCGGAAAAAGCCTCTTTTCATCAATTCTCCCTGCACAGCAAAGAGCACATTCTCTTGGACCTGAAACGGCGCCCGTTCGTAAATCGTTCCTGCGAAAAGCCGTGGATAGGAAGTCGCGACTTCGGGAGGTGAATATGGAGCCGGTTGAGCCTCATCGTAATCTTCGGGACCCGGACGTTGCGGCACAGGCTGGCCATAATCCTCCCTGGGCGGCTGTTGGTAAGGAGCCTCTTGGTAAGGCGGCTGTTGGTGATATTGGCTCTCGGGCTGTCGATTCGACGGACCTCCGTTATCCTGGTACCCAGGTGCGGGTTGCGCAACGCTATCGCGCGACAGGTGCAGCGAGTGCAGAGTTTCGTCGTTCAATTGACCGGTAACCCTGAGCCCGTAGCGAATCTGGTAACGCCGAATTGCCGCAGAAGTCTCATCACCTCCCTGTCCATCCACCTCGCCGTAATAAAAACCCTGATCTTTCAGTCGTTGTTGAATAGCTCGAGTCAGATCGTCAGCCCAAAGCGAGCCGGCCATCATAGCACATGAAAGAAGTAGCAAAGTGTTCCTCATCGGAATCTGGACAACACTGATTCCAGATCGGCATCCGGCACTTCGACAAAAGCGGCGTGCGACTCGGCCGTCCCCCGTTCAAGCAGGGCGGCTTCGATCGTATACTGTTCAAGCCGCGATTTCACAAATTCTTTCAGCACCGATTCTTCCGGAGCATCTGCCTGATCCTCGCCAGAGGCGTAGAGGCCGGCTCCCCAGGCTCGAATAGCGGCCTCCAAGGCATTTCGCAGATTCGATAACTTAGCCCGACTTAAGATGCGTTCCACCTGCTCCAGTCCGCGGCGAGTCCCCGCGATCGCCCCAAAACTTTCGCGACGTTTTCCAGCGCTCATGGCATTTGCATGCATCGCACCGTCGTAATCGAGGCGGACAAAAAGATCTTCCTCTTGGGTTTCCCCGACTTCGGCAAACAAAATTCTTGCCAGGTAGGGTGCGCCGTAAATCTGCTCGAACGCTTGTTTCAACGCAGGACTGAAAGAATAAGTCGCCATGCGACGCAGAGACACATCCGCAGCAGAACGAGTAAAGCCTTCAGTACTCGCCAACTCAATGGCCATTATCCGAAGCCGTTCGATGTCACCCGGGTGCCCGATACCGCCCATCGCGATTCGGTCATAAATCTCGAAGATCTTTCGGCGATCGCGCCCGAATGTCAGCAACAGTATGCCACCAGAGAAACTAAGACCGATCGTTGGACTTCCGGGAGCAAGTTCGTTTTCAATGTATTCACGGCGATTAGAGATCGCCTCGACCCAACGGTAAGGTTCGTCAATCATGCTAGGTGCGTTTGGAACAACTCGGAAAGCTTGTCGTCTCCCACGGTCTCGACCCCTGTCTTGGTCACGATTTTTATGATTGGAAAAATTCTGCCATGACGATCGATCGCACCGGTTGCGGTATCGGCTTCGGCCGCCGTGTCCAGAGCCTTGAGCGCCAGGAGGGTCGACTCCTCCTGAGTCCGTTCCCGCAACGGTTTTGCGCCCCAGTTATTCTCGTAATAAAGGACACTCCTGACCGCGAGTGCCCCAGAACCGCTGGAAGCGAAATCGGTCGCCTCAAATTGGGCGCCCATTGCGTCATAAAAGAAGACCTTGGCCGGGTCCGAACTTTTCTTGTCGTAGGTTGCGAATAAGGGGACAACAACTCCAACCCCCTGTATCACCATCCCCAGATTGTCGCGCAACAACTTCGAGAGCGCACGCACTTTGCCTTCCAAGCTCATTTCCTGCAGCTGGCTGCGCCGATAAAATTGGAAGGAATGCTCCAGAATGCGAGCCATCTCCCAAGCGGTCGCGGGCGAACCCGCGATCGCCATGACCGAATGGCGATCGATCTCCAGAACTTTGTCCGCGCGATCATACATGACGACGTTGCCGGACGTGGCCCGTCGATCTCCGGCGACTAGAACACCCCCTGCGAATTTGAAACCTAAAATTGTGGTGGCAGTCGTTTCCTTTAACTCCGAACGATTGCCTGCGCTGTTGGGTATTTCGCTAATCAGCCGCCGCTGTTTTAGAACAGACAGGAAATCACCGGCCAGTTGGCTCGATTGATTCGATCCATCCATGCTACTGGCCGGTCCGCTGCCGGTACCGCTTTGACTGATTGGGATCCACTTTGCGCATGCGCTTCAATAGATCCTTGGTATCCGGCTTGGAAACATCTGGTGATCGAGGTCCGTCTCCGTCCCCCTGCTTTGGCTCCCAAGGAGCTGGAGTTGGTGGTTTTTGCGTCCTTTCGGGCATGAAGAACAGTACTTATTTTCGCGGTTGAAAGCAAATCATGTTCTAACCCGCAATGAGCTCCTCGCTTCGGCTTTCGCGTGATTTTTGCGGGTTAGAAGAAGCTCTACGGTGAAGGGGACGGAGTCGGGGCCTGCGAGCCCGGAATTCTGATCGTCTGTCCGGCCTGCAGCTTTTTCGCGTCTCCGATCTTATTGAGCTGTTCGATATCTTCAACCGACACTCCGTACTGTTTCGAAATCTGAGTCAATGTCTCGCCTTTCGCAACAATGTGTGTCCTTGTGTTAGTGGCGTCGGCAGGAGCGGGATTATCGACGCCCGCGGTGGCTGTCGCGGCGCTCGGATTAGCCAACGCCGCTGTCGGGACCGGTTCGGCTTTGGCAACGGGCGAAGCGGACTTCTGTTTCAGCGATTCGGTGAGTTTCGCCACCTCCTGAGTGAGCCGATCGATCTTTTCTTCCTGCGCCTTGATCTCCGCTTTCAAATTCTCGAACTCAACCATTTGAGCCTTTAGCGTCAGCGCCTCGCTTTTTGCTGACTCGGCCCCCTTATCCTGGGCTAGAGCAGTCGAGAAGGGCATCAACGTCAGAAGCATCACATGGAAAATCCTTTTCGCATCCATCTGCCTCTGTCTACAATCGCCCCTGGAACCATGCAACCATTTCCTCCGTCGGAGTATGCCAGCCGTTCCGACTTGCGCAGCTTTTGGGAGAAATAAAACGGGACGCTTGCGGCTCCCTGGCGTTGCAAGCAACGCCCCTCCAGGCACCCGACCGCCGGGCACGAGGAAGCATCAAATCATAATACTGTTTTGCGTCTTTCTGGTCGTTCTGTTTCGTCCTGATTTTCTTCCTTCGCCCTGCGCGTTGTCCGAATCGGACGCACTGGGATTCGATTTCTGGCCCGTTTGGCGATTTGATTGGTCAAATCTTTGGTGTTCACCGGAATGAGTGTCATAGAGACAACTCCAGGAGAGATTTCCGCCGACCGCTTTAGAAGAACCTATTCCGACCCCTAATCCAGATGAATATTACTAACGCCTTAGTGGTAGATGACGACTTTGCAGTCTGTCGGATCCTTCACCGGATGCTTTCCGAAGAGCAGTACACTGTCCAGACAAGCCAATCTGTTGCCGACGCTCTCGTAGCCGTCGAACAAAAATCTTTTGATGTCTATGTGGTGGATTACAAATTGCCGGACGGTAGCGGACTCGATGTCGCGGAACGGATTCGATCGAAATGGGGTGCAACTCCAATCATTCTTATCTCGGGTTATGACCCAAGTGCCGTCGCGCTGAGAGCGGAGAAGCTTTGTGTATCTGATTTCCTTGAGAAACCCTTCTCGCGGGAGATAATCTGTAACGCAGTGAAGAAGGCAATCGGCTCTCCGAAGCAGGCATCGGAATTATCCCGGGCCGATGCGCCGGTCCCTGCGGTGGCGTCCAAACGCTCCAACTCCCGATTTTGGCGTCGTTGACGAACGTCCCTCTACCGCCGCCGATCCCGGTTCACGTTGCCGCGGTCGACATCACTTCATGCCAGCGGGTTTCAAAGTTTCGACGGTCGCTCAAAGAAGAACATTGCATCTTTGGCAAATTTGGCTGATAATTACAATAAATATTGTAATTATCGAAATTCGGAATCGTCCTAACCGAAGGCCGTTCTCAAATTTCAACAGCAGGTAGCGCCGTTTATGGGATGCGTAAGATCAATCAGTCAATTTGCGATCTGTCTCGCGATGGGAAATTGCGTCGCACAGGCGCTTGAGCCCGATTCAGCGAACGAAATCGTTCTTGGCATGTCCACCGTTCTCACCGGCCCGGCGGAGAATCTCGGTAAACAGATGCAAAAAGGCGTTTGGGTTGGACTGGAACACAGCAACCGCGCCGGCGGCGTGAGGGGCCGCAAATTTCGCCTTATCGTGCTCGACGATGGTTACGAACCGTCTCGTACCGCACCCAATGTGCGGCAATTGATCGAAAAGGACGATGTTCTCGCTATCATTGGGGACGTCGGAACACCCACCGCAACCGCAGCCATTCCGATCGCTAATGAACAAAAAACGTTGTTCTTCGCTTCGTTTTCGGGTGGAGGCATTTTACGCAAAAACCCGCCTGATCGCTACGTCATCAATTTCCGTGCCAGCTATGCCGAGGAGACGGCCGGAATGATCGATGCCCTCGTTGAAGTAGGAGGACTTAAACCGGAAGAGATTGCCTTCTTCACTCAGCGGGACAGCTACGGTAATGCCGGCTATGATGGGGGAATTGCTGCCTTGAAAAATCATGGATTGAAAGAGGAAAAAGATGTCCTCAATGTCGGCTACGAACGCAATACGCTTGGTGTGGAAGATGCAGTTGCAACCCTTCTGGTGGCCGAGCATCTGCCGCGCGCTGTGATCATGGTTGGTGCGTACGCACCGTGTGGCAAATTCATCAAACTATGTCATGAAGGAGGTCTTCGTGCGTTATTTTTGAATGTCTCGTTTGTCGGTAGTAGTTCACTCGCGCATGAACTGGGCAAAACTGATGCTCCAGTCATCGTCACGCAAGTCGTCCCATATCCATTAGACGAAAATGTTTCCATCGTGCGCGACTATCAGACCGATCTCAGAGCAGTAGATCCGTCCGCGTCACCCGGATTTGGGGGGTTGGAAGGATATATTGCCGCCAGAATCCTAGAACTTGCGCTTGACAAGATCGAAGAGCGGTTGACCCGGGAGGCGGTCGTAGACGCGCTCGAAAAGCTAGGGCAGTTCGATATTGGTCTAGGAGAACCGCTCAACCTGAGTTCGAACGAACACCAAGCGAGTCATCGCATTTGGCCCACTATTCTGAAGGATGGCAGCTTCGTACCGTTCCAGTGGGATGATATCGGGCATCTTCTAAAGAACGAAGCTCAGCAATGAGCACGACACAAGGCGCACGGCGTATTTTTTGGATGGTGCGCCTATTGGGAGCTCTCGGTTTGGTGATAGTTGTCGTGATAATTTGCCAGGTCAGTTTTCAGCTCAGCTCGATTCGGAATAGCCGCACGCGCCTCCAATCAGAGGAAGATCGCCAGAATCAGACGTCACGTAAAATCCTTGACCATGCTTTAAGCGCGCAAAAAGAGATTCAGGCGACGTTGGATGAGCACACGCCATCATCTGAAGTATCTGAAGCGACCACCGATTTTTATCAGATCGTTGAGGCACAACTAGCTTCTAGCGACAGCGCTTCTGCCACTGCGATCCTAAAGCAGTTCGCCTCACTCGCGAGTAAAATGGCCTCAGTGAACGAACGGGCAAACCTCTGGCGCTCCAACTACGATACGGTCTGGCAGGATATAAGCCAGCAAAGAACGTTGGCTCAGGTACGCAACCTGATTACTGCTTTGCGTGGCGCAGTCGCCACGTTGGAAGGTAAGCAACGATTACAAGAGGCGATGCAATTCAATCGCTGGCGGGCTGCACGGGGAGAGGATGCAGCCAACCTGGCGCAAATGATTCTTGTAGAGCAAGCGAAACAACAGAATCGTAATTTGGGCAACTTAAAGAACGAGATAGCCGAAGTGGCGCGAATTGCTGAGATATTTCGAGGTGAAGAGCAGGTGGACAACCTTGCCGATTTGAAGGATAACCAGCTTAACCCTGCGCTTCGCAGTCTGACCCGTGACATTTTCCACCTCGAGGAGGTGCAGCCGGATCGAAGTATTAAGTTGGTGCAAACCGTGGAGGAATTGAAGGTTGCCTTCTTCGGCAAAGGATACCAGATGGACGATGCACACCAGAGCATCATCGTCGGCACAGGCGGCCTTTACACGCTGTGGCAGAAGACACTCTTGCTTCGGAACGAGCGCCAGAAAATCACGCATGATCTGGTAGCAGTTTCACAAGACATTGACATTGCTGCGAACGCCTTTGCCCAATTAGCGCAAGCTCGATCTCAAGCACTTGCCGGTCAGATGGAGCAGGTTCTTACGGCAAGTTGGCAGCAAATCATCGTTTTTGGCGCCATTTGTGCAGTGATAAGTCTTTGGCTGGCGTGGCTGATTTTCCGCGCCATTCGCGGCCAGGTTAATACGATTGAATTGGCGAAATCGGAGGCTGAGTCAGGGCGGCAGAAACAACAGACCGCGAATCAAGAGCTTGAGCGGTTAGCAGGGCAATTGACCGTTTCAGAGGCTTTTCTTCTATCTCTCGTCGAAAACCTCCCAGTCTCCATTTATCGGAAAGATACCCAGGGCCAATTCATCTTTGCGAATAAGCGTTTTTGTGACGACAAAGGAATGCTTCTTACCGAAATCCTCAGCAACACCCGTTGCGACGTTGATCCCCCGGAGTTACGCCAACGTTATCGTGAGATTGATACAGCCTTAATGGAAACGCGCCGGCCATTGGAAACAGAAGAACTCTCGGCGAATTTTGACGGACAACCGCGGTGGGATCGGGTCATTAAGGTTGCGGTCCTCGACAAGAGCAACCGGGTCATTGGCACTCAAGGTATGTTCTGGGATGTTACTGCAGCCAAGCAAGGGGAAGAACATTTAAAGGCCGCCAAGGAATCCGCTGAAGCAGCGGTCAGAGCCAAAAGCGAGTTTCTCGCCAACATGAGCCATGAAATCCGCACACCCATGAACGGTGTTGTTGGAATGACAGAACTACTACTTGACACCGAATTGGACGGACAGCAGCGCGAGTTCGGAGAGACCATTCGCAGCAGCGCCGATGCTCTACTGACCATCATTAATGATATTTTGGATTTTTCCAAAATTGAAGCAGGCAAACTAACATTTGAAATGATTGACTTTGATCTCACCCAAACGATCGAAGGCACTTTGGATATGCTGGCTCCACGCGCTTATGCCAAAGGGATCGAACTAGCCAGTTCTATCCCACCGAATATTCCCACGCGGCTGCGCGGTGATTCCGCGCGGCTCCGGCAGGTTTTTACCAATCTGGTTGGCAACGCCATCAAATTTACTGAAACCGGAGAAGTTGTTGTTTGGGTCAGTAAAGAAAGTGAAACCGCGACACATGCAATCTTGAGATTCCAGGTTCACGATACCGGTGTCGGTATTCCGCCGGAAACCCAAGCACGGTTGTTTCGAGCCTTTAGCCAGGCAGATTCTTCTACCACTCGTAAATATGGCGGCACCGGTCTAGGCCTCGCGATTTCCAAGCGGCTGATCGAGCTGATGAATGGGCAAATCGGGGTGCAGAGCAAACAGGGAGAGGGTTCCATCTTTTGGTTTACTGCTGAATTTGAGAAGCAGGCGGCTGACGCGCAGGCTGTCGAAACATACCATCGCGACTTGTTCAATGTCCGAGTGTTGGTTGTCGATGATAACGCGACTAACCGGCAGATCGTGCGGCACCAGCTTGTCGCCTGGAAGATGCGTTCGGATAGCGCGGCTAGCGGGCAGGAGGCATTAAGTATGTTGCAAATAGCTGCAAAAGCAGGAGAACCATACGAACTAGCGTTATTGGATGTCCAAATGCCCGGAATGGATGGTTTCGCTTTGGTTCATGCTATCAAGGCTGATCCAGCGATCGCCGGAACTCGGTTGATCATACTAACCTCTTTGGGGCAAGTCCAGAGCAAAGAAGAATTAAGACGGGCCGGTATTGATGCCTATCTCGTTAAGCCGGTAAAAAAAGCGCGGCTATTCGACGGTATGACCCATGTTATGGGCGGAGTCGCTGTCTTTACCGTAGCCGAAAAATCGGATGCATCGGGCACTGCCCTAGCGTTTCCCGGAGTTGGCGTCTTGGGCAAAACCATGGTCTCTTACGTACCCGAAAAGTCGAATCAGTCTCAACCTGCTCCGACGTCTTTTGAATCTGTTCAAAAAGCCGGTAAGATGCGAATCCTTCTGGCTGAGGACAATCGTACGAATCAGATAGTTGCCAAGAGCCAGCTTCGAAAACTCGGTTATTCAGCGGATGTCGTGGATGACGGTTTGGCGGCGCTTGAAGCTCTGCAGAAGGTTCCTTATGACATCATCCTAATGGATTGCCAGATGCCAAAGATGGATGGATACGAAGCGACGCGAACGATCCGTAATTTGGAACAAAATCATCCCTGCAGTTGGAAATCGCCGATTCACATCATCGCGATGACTGCCAATGCCATGCATGGCGATCGTGAAAAGTGTCTCGGTGCCGGAATGGATGATTATCTCAGCAAGCCAGTGCAACTGGCTGAACTGAAGGCGGCGCTGGAGTTTTCGAAATCTGCTCATCCGGACGGATCCGATCAGGCAATTGCTCTTGCAAATCGGAACGGCAATTCAGCATCAAGTAGTAAGAATTTAACAGAGTCCGAGACCTATACTATTCCGACGAAATCGGAAGGCATTCCTGTAGACGTGCAACGTTTGATAGAAGTAAGCGACGGTCCCGAGCAGCTCCGTGAATTGGTCGACCTCTATTTATTGCAATCGAACGATCTCATCGAAAACATAGGTGAGGCAATTCGATCTGGTGAGGCGAAAGAAGTGGTGCGCCTGGCGCACAAGTGTGTTGGAGCTAGCGCTAGCTGCGGGATGAATGCGATCGTGCCGGCGCTTCGCGAATTGGAGCGGATAGGACAATCAGGATATTTGAATGGCGCCGAGCAGTTGCACGCGGACGCACGTGGCCAACTTGATCGAATACAAAGATATTTGAGTGATTACCTGCAGGTTGCTAGCCCACTGCTACCGTAATTACGAAGCGACTCGTCCTCGATTAGTCAGCGTTTTCTGCAGCGAAGAGAGCCCGATTGTCCCGCAATTTTTTTGCCCAGTTAGTCTGATTGTCAAACATCGGGATTCTCGAGGACGAAGGACGACGACGAGGACGAGTCTTCAATTTCGGAGTTTGGGTTAAAGCGTGCGATTTTGGCGGGTTAGCCACGGTTTCTGTCCGGATTTGAGAAAAGCGCCATCGATAGGGCCAAAAAAGCAGGCTGCTCAGGCGAGAAAGCGAATGAGGACCTTGTAAATATCATTATTTATGATATTTTCCATATATACCATGTGCCGGATTGGCAAAATCGCGCGGAGGAAATCCCAGACCGCGTGCTTCCGGAACCCCGGTTGATCTAACCCAGATGAAATAACATTGAGAACCCAACAAATAAACGGCGCCGGGACACTTGATGCGCAACCTCAGAGAGAAAGCGCGCTTTGTAGGAAGACAGTAGAGGAATTGAAGGAGCTCGGTTCAGACATGGGGGCATCATTTTTCCCTGAATTGCTCGAGACGTTTGAGCACGACGCGATCGAGCACTTTGCCGCGTTGCGACTAGCCATTGCAGGCTGTGAGACAGGACGACTCCGCGGAGAAGCCCATGCGTTGAAGGGAGCGTGCCTTACCATCGGCGCGCAAGGCATGGCAGATATCTGCCAGAAGTTGGAAAACCTCGGGAACGCGCAAAGCGTGGATGGCGCGCCGGAAGAGCTCGCACGGCTGGACCGCGAATTTGACCGTGTGAAAAACGAAATCGAGGAAGAATGCCTGATCCGTTGAAAATCCTCATTGCTGAAGATGAGAATATTTCCAGGGTGGTGCTCGAAGCCACCTTGAAGAAGCGCGGTCACGAAGTAGTCGCTGTCGAAAACGGTCGCAAGGCGTTCTGATATTTTCCTTGTACAATCAGTTGATTTACTTGTTGGTTCAGTACGTTTGGATCATCGTCTTGGGCCAACAATGCCGGGCATAGGAGAATCCAGAGGCCAAGTGCTGTCAGGACACCAGGTGATTTTGCCAGCAGTCGAGCCATAGATGGATTTTCACCCGGACGAACCGTTGCGGCGGCGGCGCGGTAGGGATGCCCCCCGCGCGTCCGGCGCTGCACGTCTCGACGCGTCTTTTTGCTGCTTCTGCATACGCGCTTTTGCATTTTCGGAGCTGCGGCTCTTTTCAATTGGCTTCCACCCTTCCCACGTTAGCAGCGCCTTTAGACGTGCAACGCCGGATCGCGCAGGAGCGCGTCCCTAGCATTTCACAGCATCACTCTAACCCGCAATGAGCTCGTCGATTCTTAAAGCGTGTGATTCTTGCGGGTTAGTCACGCGTATACCAGCAAATGAATTCCCTCGGGTAGAAACCTGGAAACCTGAAGGATCATGTTTCCTCGAATCAGCTTCATGAGCAAATTTCTTCGCGGCGCTCCGAGTATCAGGTGAGAAGCGCCCACTTTTACCGCAAGATCGACGATGGTGTGGGCTGGAACATCGCTAACTGTGTAGCAGTGGAGGATCGGGTGTCCAGCGGCCTTCTCCTTCGCGTAGGCAAAGACGTTTCGAGCTTCCACATCATCCGTCCAGTGACGTTCTCGATCTTCCAGGGTCAGGACCGCCTGCTCGCGAACGAACGCAACGTACAAGGGCCGATTCATGTCTTTCGCTATTTCAATGGCAAAGTCGAGGGTACCACCGATGCCGCGCACGGCGCAAAGCATCGGAGAAACGTGGGGCGCGCCCTCTGGAAGTTCAAAGCGTGGCTCGCTGGCCACAGATCGCTCGATCTCAGGCGTCGGCGCGACGGGGTGCATACGCTTCCTGGCGGCCGAAATCCCGTGTAGGATCAGACCGACAGCCACCACGCTTCCCGCAAACAATCGCGCGCCCGGTTTCTCGATCAAAAGAGAAATCTCTATCGCCGCCATGACGAGAAACGTGCAAAACATCAGAGAACGCTCCCACGCCTCGAGATTGAGTTTGTTGTCGGTCGACGTCGCACCGAGATTCGTCGCGATCGCACCGACAACTCCAACAGCGTAGAGTTCTGCGAGGCCAGCGACGTCTTTGACGGCGATAACCAAAATCGCGGGTATGATCGTTGCAACGATCAGTCCAAGGTTGGGAACACCAAAGCCATTGAGTTTCTCGAATCGAGACGGCAGCTCTCCATCCCGTGACATTAAAAACGAGATTGCGATCAGGTCGACGATGGAAGTATTGACGGCAGAGAGTAACAGGAAACCAAAAACGCTTGTCACGATCCAACCGGCGACTTGGCCAAAGATCGGGCCAAACTGTCCACCCACAAATATTTCTGCCATGTAGCGCAACATGTAGTCGCGCACCCCGGGATGACCTGGCGCATTGACGTCGCCGTGGTCGATCTGGAGCCCACCTAGGGCATGCATTCCCAAACCGAGCAGCGCCGTCAAAATGCTTACTTCGAGCACCACCGACAAGATCGCTGGTGTTGACGTCTTCGTAACCGAAGGACACTCTTCAGAGCTCCCAGGATCGAGCTTCATAACGCCGGTAGCGTTTGCAATCGCCTCAACGCCGGACACCGCCAGAACGATGCCGACAAAGCCGCTCCAGTTGTGCCAGAATCCACCCGAAAGCGGCTTTAGGTTGTGCCAGGCCTCACCGAGGTGCGGTAAGGAAAAAAACGCGAGGGCTACAACAGTGATCACTGTCGGGACAGAGACCGCAACAGCCAATTCTCCAGTACGCTTTGGACCGAAAAAGTTCAACGCACCGATCCCGAGAATAGCA
>Ga0210408_10003200_pt1 | contig 15255 bp, 22 predicted proteins | sample IncBWH4MmetaG_FD_155471 | JGI IMG/M metagenome (GOLD analysis project Ga0210408, IMG submission 155471) | Forest soil microbial communities from Barre Woods Harvard Forest LTER site, Petersham, Massachusetts, United States - Inc-BW-H-4-M | ecosystem: Environmental > Terrestrial > Soil >...
GTAATCCGGACAAGATGGGTGTGGTGGCGAGGGTCCCTGATCGTTGGGCGGCTCGTCGTAGCGGCGCGTCCTTGCCCAACCCAAATGCGTGCGCGTCTCGTTGTAATAACCAGCATATAGCGAGAGAATCCCTCGCAAATGCGGCTCGCCGAAGATGAGGACATGATCCAAACAGTCGCGCCGGAGCGTCCAGATCAGACGCTCAGCATAGGGATTTTGCCAGGGCGACTGCGGAGATATCGGGCGGTCGCGGATTCCCATCGCCCGGAGACGCCGGATGAAGGCTTGCCCGTAAGCGCCATCATTGTCACGCACCAGATAGGTCGGTGCCATGTCCCACGGGAACGCCTCCACGATCTATCGCGCCAGTCCACTCTGCCGTCGGGTGCCGCGTCACCGCAAACCAAAGCAGCTGTCGTCGGCCGTGACCGACTCGAGAAACGCAAATAGGCACTCAAAAGTCAGTGTTGGAACCACGCACAGATCGATCGCCGCGATGGTCTCCGCATGGTTGCGCAGGAATGTCCGCCAAGTTCGCGATGGCGGCCCGGCCGCCGGATGATGTATTTGGAGACGGTCGACTCCGCGATCTCGAAGCTAAGCTTCAGCAATTCGCCATGAATGCGCGGGGCTGCCCCACAGGGGGTTATCCGTGCTCATCTGCCGAATGAGCTCGCGCAGCTCACAGCTGACTCTCGGCCGCCCCGGTCGGCCGCGAGATTTCCAGCGCCAATAGGTGCGAAACCCGGCTCGATGCCAACGCAGGATCGTGTCATGCTGGACGACGCGGGACAAACCGAGCAGGCTTGGCCAGAACCAAGTCACCCATACCAATAGCGCCCGGCCGCTACCACCCAGCCGCAGACGGTGTGGTGCATGTCTCAGGGCAATATTGAGCTGATGCCGAAGAAAGAGATTCTCGAGTTCAAGTCGGTGTCGCGACTTGAACAGGTTGGCGACAAATGTCCCGAGCAGATCGAGCATGGCAATCATCGCGTCGGACGATGAGCTGATTCTGCCTCATCGCGCGAATCGCCCGGATGGGATTTTCGGGAACGACAGGTATTGCCAATGCGAGCCGATCGCGCCCTCCTTTGATTGGCACGACGCGCCAGAATCGCAATACGTCATCACGCTTGCCGGCACACTCGAATTCACCACCCGCGACGGCGAGACTTTCATCATCCGGCCCGGTGACTTCCTGGTCCCAGCCGACGCGGCCGGCACCGGCCATAAGTGGCGCCTGATCGACGACGCGCCGTGGCGGCGCTGCTACATCGTGCTGAAGCCGGATTCGGCGGATCTGTTCGCAGCGAATGGGTAGCGAACCCACGCGAGAGTTCCGAAATCGCCGCCGAAAATACTCGACAAGGCCGCCGCCAATGTGCCCACGGCGACGTGCAGCGTAAGTCTTTGGACGTTTCGGTTCGGCTTCGAGTCCATAGACTGGTCCCGGCGGTGCATGCTCATTGATCTGGGCGCCACCATTGATAGTCCCGGGGAGGACAATTGCAATCTCTCTGGACTATTGGCGGAAAATTCCACCAATTCGTGGCAATGTAGCGTTTCCGAACGCCTTTAACGCGATGTCGGGCGCGCAAGCATAACCCTTGCATTGGGGGACAGAAATTGTGGTAAATCTCAAACAACACGACAGAGTGCTTTCGCGTCGACAGGACGCTTGACTGCGGTTCGCGCAAGCTCCCGCGCTTGGGCTGCGTCATCGAAGACTCCTCCTGAAGGAGCCTGGTTATTGCGCGCGGCCAGCGCCAATACTCGCGATTAGGGTCACCCCTCGGTAAAGAGCTTAGGAAACAACACTTCCAGGGCGTCCGCCGGAAAGCGGAGTGAAACTGCGCCCTTGGGTGTTTGCGAAGCGAGCAAGCCCATGTCGACGACATCCTTCAAGACGCGCCGAGCGGTGCGCTCCGGCAGTCCGGTGATGCGGGCGATCTCGCCTCGCTCGAATTCGCCCCGAATCAGAGCTTCCTCGAGGAGCGGTGCCGCTTCGGGTTTGAGCGTATCGCTGCGCTCGACATAGCTGCGCAAGCGCTTGGCCAGCGCGTCGATCTCGAACAGCCCGGACGTGAACTTTACTTGGTCAAGGCAGACCCGGAGAAACCACAGCACAAACTCATTGAGCGCGTGCTGCGAAAGATTGCCCCGGCCATCGAGGTCGCCCTGGCGCGGCATGTCGGCGTGGTCCATCATCCGTTTGTATTCCGCGCGGTTTTCAAGGCCACGTGAGAGGCCACGTGAGATTGACCAAAGGCCGTGCGCTCCGATGCCGGAGGAGAACGCCATCGCATGACTCATCAGCCGACTCACGCGCCCATTCCCATCAGGAAATGGATGAATATAGTTGAACCGATGGTGTGCTGCTGCCATTGCCATTAAACGTCCGGCGGTGCCAAGCGGCGAAAGGCGATAGCGTTTGGCAAAGTACGCCATGAAGTCGGGAACGCGCACACTGGACGGCGGCTCGTGCCGGCCGACCGCAACATCATGCTCCGGACGCGAACGCCATTCGCCCGGCACCATTATAAAATCCCGGCCGGCACCGTGGACGCGCAATATGTCTTCCGTCGCGTCCTTGTAGAACTCGCGGTGGAGCCAACGCAGGAAGTCGGGCGCAGCCGGTTCGGGAAGCTTGTTCTCCCCAACCATGTGATCGATCTCGGCCTGAAGGCGCACATGCGCCGCAGCCTCGATTTGAAGATTGCGGCGCTCTTTGTCCTTGTACAAATCCCCCGCCAGCGCGCGTTCTATATCTTTGGGACGCGTGTTGTGGCCCTCAATGAGATTGCTGTAGTACGTGTTCGCGATCCGCACGAGGTCCGCCAAATTGGAGGCAGTGCGTGGATGAAACGCTTGATCAAGCTTCGTCGCGGCGGCGACGAGGTCGGCGATGACATCGGTCATCGCTCCGCTGACCTCCTCAATCCATGCCGGTTCAATCCGCTGGACGGCTTCGATCGTCATTTTGGCCGATTGCATGGAATCTCATGTATTTGAACACAAAGGAAAAATCTATGCCTAGCAAGGCAAGTTGGCCGACTTCTTGGCCGATCTTACGGTCTGAATTTTGGCATTATGACTTGTAAACGCCAAGGCGCGCTACCCGGGCGCACGAAAACCGTACCTCAACGGCGTCATCGACACTGAGGCGTTTTGGCAAAACGAACCCAATTTCCTCCGACGGTAGGCTATTCCAATCAAATGCCCGTTTCGTCAAGCAATGCCTCGATCGGCGCGCCCGGTTAATACTCGTCGCGTCCGTAGGCCGGCACCTCTTGCCGGCTGCTGACATGGAAGCGGCTCCTTCTATCCTGCGGTTTGCGCCGGTCCAGGGCGTCGAGTGCAAACAGGATCTGGCCGGCTTGGCGCCAAAGGGTTGCTTCATACCGGCTGAGGCGATCGAGTGGCTAGACGCAAGAAGCAACGCGCGAGCTCCGCGGTCAGATCAACGGCAGATCCGACAGATTCCGACACAGAGCTGGGCACGACTTCCGTTCAATTTGCTATTCTGTGCAATTCCGGATCGCGGTCGAAACTGACCGAGTCAGCCCTCCCGAACAGCGCATAGACAACCTCTCGAGAGGCCGGGTGAATGGCCTGCTTGAACCCACTCAGATGCTCAGCCTGAATTTCGAGGAGGCCGGTTTCCATCGTCGTGGCGCGGCGCAGCCTCCACAACAGACTCGCTAATCGTAGCACCAGCTCACGCTCCACTGCGGATTGAGCGTCATAATCCGCAATGACCGCTGCTTCGAATGCTTTGTAATCTTCAGCGTCTTCCAGCGCGCCGATCACCGTCTCTGCCGTGAGGCCATGATAGATGGCATTGCAACGGGAGCGCTGTTTGCCTTCTTCTGTAGCCGGACCAGTGCTTTTGCGAGCATTGCGACGGTTGGCTTCGATCAGCCGAAGGAAGTCATTGGCGCCCAGCCGCGCTAATTCGCCTTGCTTTGTGCCGGCACCCAAGGTCAGGCGCACTGAAAGCTCAGGATCTACTAATTGCCCAGTGCGAGCATGATGATGCGCATTAGCACGAGGCCGGCGGCAACAAAAAGGTAAGCACGCAAAACGATCAGCCAAATGACATTAAGCTTTGCGAGCTGTGCCGGCGGGAGTTCATCGAGCGGCGGCATGCGCCAATCGACGCGATCCGCAACGACCGTCGGGCCCTGCGCCTTCGCGGCCGGCGTCGGCGGGCATGCCGGTATGGCAAGGCGGACCCGATCGCCGCGACGGCCGCAGCGATGCATCCGCCGATAAAGATTGCCAGCAGTTGGCTCTCGGTGATGCCGGTAAAGAGCACTGACAGCGTCAGGATCAGTGACAGCATAACGAGCGCTGCGACCACGACGCCGGTGAAGAGATTGAGGTTGCGCGATTGCGCCCAAGGCCCGAGCACTGCGCGGTCGTTGCAAAGCAGCAGCAGGAAGACCGACGCGCTCGGCAGCAGCACTCCGGCGAGCGTCTGCACCGCGTTGGTCAAGACCCCGAGCGAGTGCCCGGTGCGAGCACTAGCGCCGTGGCGACGACGATCAAGCCGAAGTAGACGCCATAGAATTCAGGCCGCCTGCCCACAGCGTGGGCAAGCGGCCGAATGGCAGGCGCGACACCAGGCTTTTCCGCAGGATGGACAGGGAGATTGCCCACTCGGGTCGGTGAGATGCAGATGATCGTCGCACACGAGGCGTGCCCGCCCGATCCCCAGTCCCGAATCGCTGGGCGGCGGCTCGATCATGCGTATCGCCGGATGCCAGTCGATGCGCATGGTCCGTTCGCCCTTGCGTCGTTTGATCAGCACGTCGTAGCGATGCACGGGGGCAAAGAGCATCAGTCCCTGCACCCAATCGACTGTCACCCGCAAATCGTAATTGTGGCGCAGATCGTTGAGCTTGGTGGCATATTCACGCTCGACGGCGGCGATCCGCAACGTCTCGCGCCTGCGATCGGCCTCCGCCTTTTCGCCGGACGCCGAACCGAGCGCGGCAACTTTCAGCTGCGCGGTCCGGCGCAGATCGTCATGATAGGCGTGAACCCGCCCGCGGTCGCGGTCGAGCCGGCGGCGCATGGCGTTGAGGAAAGGCTCCAGATCGAGCCGGACATGATGTTCGACCAGTCGCTCAACACGCGCCGTGACCGTTGCCGCAAGCCACGCCACGCCCGCGGCACGGCGGGTGTCCGGCTCGGGCACCTGCCAGTCCACGACGCTCGCCAAGTACGTGCGGAGGCGCCGCAGAAAGTCGTCGTCCATGATCGCGCCCGTACCCTGGTTGAAGCCGAGCCAGACCAATCCCTCGCGCTTTTCGTCGGAGATGGCGGTGTAGCGGAACGCAAGAAGGAGGCAGCGTGTCCACGTCGGTTTGGCGTCATGCAAGCGCCAGACTGCATTGGGTAGATCGAGCGCGCGGTCGAGCAGGCGATGCGGATCGCTCGGCGCCGCGACGTTGCCGGCAACGGCGAGCTGCCGCTCGGCGAGGCGGCCACGCTCACCCAGAAGGGTACCGAAGCGGTCGAGCCAGTCGCCTTCGAGTCCGATCGGGATCGCCCCCGTCGGCCGCGTGGCGGCAAATCCGAGCCGCGCAAATTCCGGCCAGCCTAGCACGGCGCGCACGGACTCGGGTGCCAGCACTTCGAGCCCATCCGGTTCGACCGGCTCGATCGCCGCCCCTTCACTCTCCAGCATGTCGGCTACGAAATCGCGCAGCGCTCCCATTGGCAGTCCTCACGCCGTCTCGAAATCCTCACCGAACAGTTTTTCATCGAGCGCCTTGGCGTCCTCGTGCTGCTGGCGCGCCTGTTCGAGCCGCTGGCCCAGCGCTTCGAACGCCTGCAAGCGGGCCACCTCAGTCGCCCCCAACCATGCATCCAGCACCAAATCCGGAAACTCGCGCTCCTCCTCGAGGCCGCCGAGGATGGCGCCGACCTCCCCGACGACCAGCTCGAACATCGAGATCTTTTCATCGAGCAACGCCAATATTTGCTCCTCCAAGGTGCCGCGAGTGACGAGATTGAAGACGAACACTTCGCGACTCTGGCCAATGCGGTCGATGCGACCAATGCGTTGCTCGATCGCCATCGGATTCCAAGGCACGTCGAAATTTATCAAGGTATTGCAGAATTGAATGTTCCGTCCCTCGCCGCCCGACTGCGTACACAGAAGGACAGTCGCATAATCCCGAAACGCGGCGATCCCAGCGTCCTTCTCCGGCCCGCTGAGACTTCCGTCGAACCGCGCGAGCGAAATGCCGGACTGTTCGAGACGGGTGGCGAGGTGAGCGAGCGTCTCGCGCGAATGGACGAATACAAGCTTCTTCTCGGTCGGATTGCGCCGAACGAGGTCGACCAGCGCCGTCTCTTTGCCGCCGGATTCCATCGCCGCCCATCGTTCGGCGAGTTCCGACCAAATCGGATCGCCGACGTTTCGCGCCGCAATCCGAGCGACCGCCGTCGCAGCGGCGCGCGGCGATGAGCCTGCCGCGCTCAGGAGATGCTGGAGAGATAGCCGTTCGCCTTTGCCTCCGCCCTCCGTCACCAGGCGCCGCGCCGCCGCTGCGAGCGCGGCGTAGGCCTCGGCTTCGCCCGGGCCGCCATCGACCTTGATGGTGGTAGCGTGGCGCCGCTGCAGTTTGAGGGCGACGACAGCGCGGGTGTTGCGAATCATCGCGCCGCGCATCAGCCCGCGCAAGCGTTCGGAATTGAGCGGCTGGCGCGGCTTTCCTGGGGTCACGTAGGCAAGACGGAATTCTTTCAACGTCTTGAAAATGCCCGGCTTAAGCAACGTCAGGAGATTGTAGAGCTCAACCAAATCGTTCTGCACTGGCGTTGCCGACAGCAAGAGCAGGAAGCGTTTGTTGAGTGAATCGACGAGTTTCCAACTTTGACTAGATCGGTCGCGTAGATGGTGCGCCTCGTCGACGATGATGAGATCAAATTGGCGCTCGAGGAGCCGCTCGGCGTGCTCGCGCCGCCGTGCGGTGGCGATCGAAGCCACGATGCGATCCTGGGCCCAAAACGCCTGCGGCTCGTCGCGCAGGAGCGCGTCATAAGTGGTCGCGAATGTAAGACCGAATTTGGTCTCCAATTCTTCGCGCCATTGGCCGACGAGCGAAGCCGGCGTGAGGACCAAGCTGCGCTCAGCCATCCCGCGCAGCGCATATTCCTTGAGTACCATGCCCGCTTCGATCGTCTTGCCGAGCCCGACCTCATCGGCAAGCAGAACGCGACCACGGAACTGCTTGAGCACCTTTCGCACCGTTTCGATCTGATGCAACAGGGGTTCGACGCCGGTAAGATGCGGCAGGCACAGGAGCTCGTCGAAACCCTGCGCCAGACCGAGATGGGCGAACCGTTCGCGCAGGCCAAACCAGCGGCCACCCGGCTCCGCGTCGCGCGCCAAGGCCGACAGCAGCGGCGACACGTCGAACTCGATCGTGAATGGAATATCGATATTGACGCTCGGCAGGGGTGGCGGCGGCGGCGCGATCCCTACGGCCGCAGGCGTCGGCTCGTTGCGCGGGCGAGCCGCCATTTCGCCCTTGGTCGTGGCCCTTGGCTTGCCTGCGACGCGCGCCGTCAGCCTTCGCCCGGCGAGGGCCACTTTGCGGCCTACGATATTATCGAGTTGCTGGATCAACCACGGCAGCCGCTCGGACCCGCCCGGAAAAACCCTGACGGCAGACCACCGGCTGCTCAGGTCATTGCTCTCCAACAACGCTCTAGCTGCGGCCCGTTTGCCGAGTTGATTGAGCGCCAGCGCGTGCAAGAGATCTTCCGCCGGTGCGGAAGCACGTTTGGAAAATCGCTTCAGCATGACCAGCGCGCGCTTTGGCCGCTCATCGAACAGCGCCGCCATGGCGGCCAGCATGAGAATGATCGCATCGCCGGGGCACGCCTCGACCGCCTGCTCCGCAAGCGGCAGGAAACCTGAGTGGAGGGTCGCATCAGCGAAGGCCGCAAGCAGCCGTTCCGACCAGACGTCACCTTCGTGGGGCGCGTCTGCAAACAGATTGGACTGACGCAATGCTGAACGCAGCATGACCCTTCGTCGCAGACTGGATACGATCGGAGATACTCGCGCCAGATTCCAGCACGAATCGCCTCCTTGAATTAGGCCGTGACAATGCCCTCACGGCAATACCTTTTTGCGACAAGATCACAGAACTCACAACGTATGGTGTGGTGGTTGAGGACGCGGACGCTGGCTCCACGCCTCACGTGCTGCGTTGCACTAAAGTCTCGTCGCCAATTGTCGCTCTGCGCCAGGCGCGTCGCGATCTGCCGAAGCGGCGTGTCGCTGTACTTCCGGTTCGTCCCCGAAAGCGACTGTGTCAGAATGCAGTTTCGTCGCTGAGGCGAGTCGCCCGGAGGAATTTCACTCGCGGGCGCTCCCAGATCATTCATAACCTCTCGATTCACACGGCTCCCGATGTTCGGCCGTTTGCAACCACAGCTGCCAATGAGCGAACAGCATAGGACGAGCGCAGCGATTTCACCTGGCGCGCGGTCTTGATCTGCCAGTTCTTGATGCGCTGCGCCTCGTCGAGCACAACCATGTCGGAATGCAACATCTCGTTGATGTCCGGCGCGTCTCCGAGCACCTGCTCGTAGTTAACTATGGTGAAGAACGCGGGCTCGCGGTAGGCGGTAAGGTGCCCCGGCCGGGCCCCGAATACCGCGCGCGCCGGGCGGTCCCGTGAAGCGTGCAATCTCCTCTTCCCATTCCGCCTTAAGCGAGGCCGGGCAGAACACCAGCACGCGTTCGATGCCCTTGCGGCGGGGCCAAAAGCTCGCAGGCGGCGATTGCCTGGACGCTCTTGCCGAGGCCCATATCGTTGGCCAAAAAGGCCTGTTCACCTTGCGAGATGCAGCATGCCGTCGCGGGATAGGGCAGCAGCGGCTGGTGCAGCAAATCGAAATTCACAGTGCCGTCCTTGACTTCCGCAAGGAATGCCGCGCGCCTCTTCGCGCAGACGCTTCCGGCGCAGACGGTCGAACCATGGCGTGAACTGGCGCGACACCCCAATCCGGCGGCGGATATCGGCGGACGAAATAGGCCACGCGGAAACGAGCGCCTCAACCTTGCCGGGGTCGCAAGCAAGAGTGCCATCCGTTTCAGTGAGCGCATCGAGCCAGCGGCTCACCGCGTTCGTATGGCGGCGGTCACCAGCCCGCCACAGCAATGCCGGCGTTCGCGGCGCCGCGACGATCCAGGAAGACGTCGAAGCGCGGATTGCAGCGGGCAGCGGCCTCACGGAACACCCTTGGTCGGTCTTCAGTGACCCCTGAAGTCGTCAGTGGTACGCCACCCTTGCAGCGGCGGAGGTCGATCGAGCACAACGCGGCAGTGCAATGAGGTTACCGAAACCGCCGATCGGCCACGTATCCTGGCTCGGAAAGAACCGGTCGTCAGAACGAAACCCGATATCAGGTACCCGCTCCATAGTATCTGTGATGATGGAGAAGCCGAGGCGGCGCGCCGGGGACTGGCTCTTGGAAGAGAATCCAAACATGTGCCCCATTCCCGGCACGGGAACGCCCAGTGCACACGGGGCGCGCGAGAAGTCGCACGTTTTTACATAAGCCAATGCGTCGCGCCAATATTCCCGGTCAAAGTCCGCTACCAGCAGGCAGCATGTTCCATCCGGTAACATTGGATAGAAACCCATGACGAAGGGGGCTCCCGTTGATATTGTGCCCCGCATGATGAAAGCTTGATTCGGACACACTGAGCATTTGACACGAGGCTTTTCGCACAGACGGCATTGCCATTCGTTGTGACAGGCGGGCGCATAGCCGCTCTTGCCGGATTTTGCATTGTCCCACCGCATCGGAAAAACATCAGTACGTCCTCGAAACAGCTCACGAAACGGCGAAATTTTTGACGGACGTCCGCTTCACCCTTTCATGCGATAGCCTCGGATCAGGTAAACTGAGCGAACGACAGCTACCGAAACAGCGCGCGGGAAACAGCCTCCGCCGCTTCGGACGAAGGCATGAACAGTCTGAGCGGACGGTTCGGAAACGGCGCGAATCCAAAGTCGCGATAGAAGGCGGCCGCTTTTTCATCCGTCGCTTCGACCACAATGGCGAAAACTGCGAGTGAGCGAGAGGCCCCAATCACCCTCCGAACCGCGTCGGCGAGTAGAAGATCGCCGACGCCTTCACCGCGAACTTTCTCATCACGCGCGAGCCGCCCAGTAAGAGCAGCCGGAATAGCGTCATAGCGGGGCAGACGGCTTGCGTGTTCGGGCGGCAGATCGGCGATGGCGAGTGTGAAGGAACTCAAGCTGTAGAAACCGACGATCCCGCGTAGACCGTCGACGGCGACGAAAACACGCGCCACATTCCGTTTCTCATCCTGCCCAGCGCGAAAACGGAACCATTCACTTCTCGACGAGCATCAGCGCATGGTTCTATCGGGCGCGGATCGCGACGCCTTTCTTGCGGCGGTCGGCCGGAACCCTGAACCAACCCCGCGCCTTGTCGAGGCTTTGAAGCTTCATCGTCGTCAATTCGGCTGATCACGCATGATCAAGGCGATCGAACCGCTCGGCAAGCATGACCGCGCGGCGTTTTCGTGCGGTGTGGTTGCGCTCGATGGCCTGCTGGATCAGCCGGCGCGCACCTTCGTAGGCAAGATCACCGGCAGCAAGCCCCGTGACCGACATGCGGAAACGGCGCCTTCTATCGTGGGGTTTGCGGCGATCCAGGGCGTTCAGCGCAAACAGGATCTGGCCGGCTTGGCGCCAAATTGTTGCTTCATACCGGCTGAGGCGATCGAGTGCGTAGTTGGGCAGATTGGTGAGACGCAAAAAGCAACGCGCGAGCTCAGCGGTCGGATCAACGGCAGATCCGACAGATCCCGGCCCCGAGCTGGGCACGACTTCTGTTCCATTTATGATACCGAGCGATTCCGGATCGCGGTCGAAACTGCCCGAGTCAGCCCTCCCGAATAGCGCATGGACAACCTCTCAAGAGGGCGGGTGAATGGCCTGCTTGAACCCACTCAGATGCTCAGCCTGAATTTCGAACAGGCCGGTTTCCATCGTCGTGGCGCGGCGCAGCCTCCACAACAGACTCGCTAATCGCAGCACCAACTCACGCTCCACTGCGGACTGGGCATCGTAATCGGCAATGATGGCTGCTTCGAATGCTTTGTAATCTTCAGCATCCTCCAGCGCGCCGATCACCGTCTCGGCCGTGAGCCCATGGCGGATGGCGTTGCAGCGAGAGCGCCGTTTGCCTTCTTCCGTGATCGGGCCGGTGCTTTTACGAGCATTGCGGCGGTTGGCATCAATCTGTCTGAAGGAAGTCATGGGGGCCCAGCCGCGATAATTGGCTTCGTTTTGCAATTCCGGCCTCGTTTGCTGAGCGACCGATCACGCTTGGCGCTTATAGGAGCTAGAGAAGTCGCCGAGAGATACAAGATCGTTGACGGCGCCAACATCAGGAGTGCTACGGTGTCTAGGGCCGACCTGCAGCGCGCATCAAAAACGCGAAGGCAGCAACGATTGTGCCCACGCTCCAGCGACTTGAAGTGGCCAATGGCTTTCTATCTGCCATTCGGCGGAAACGCATCACCGCCGAATATCGCGATCGGGCGCTGGCCGAGCTGATGAAAATGTCCATCACCACCGATACAGAAAGTAACACGTATGCGTGGACGACAAGGCTCCAACTGGCCGAGCGTTTCGGGTCACGGCCTACGATTGCGCCTATTTGAGCTCGCACGGCGCCACAGCTTGGAAGAGACAATCCCGGTGTAGGTTGCGGTCAGCTGGCTGGCAGTGGAGAAGTTGAAGCGAGGCCGTCGCGAGAATTACGAGCTATACGAGCGTGACGAGATCGCTGTACTCGCCGAGGCGAGCGTCGCTGGTGATCAACCGCAAAGGTTCGCTAATCGCCTGCGCAATCAGCATACGGTCAAACGGATCGCGATGGTGATCAGCAAGCGTGCTAACTGCCATGGCGTGTCGCCATGTCACGGCTAGTTCGCGGATCCCGGCGGTGCCCATCCTTACCAGTAATCGGTCAAAATCGACCTTTAACTTGCCGAGTCCAGCCTTGATCACCATTTCCCAGAGGGAAATCGAACTGACAAAAATGGCCTCCGCACGCTCGATTTCCAAACGGGCGCTGTCCGATAATCGCGGGCTATCTACCGCAACCCACAAGACGATACTCGTGTCGAGCAATAGCCGCACGATTTAGTCGCTCTCGAAGGCGCGAAGTATCGCCTCGGGCAATGGCGCATCAAAGTCATCGGCGATCATGATTTCCCCTTTCATAAAGCCAAACTTGATCTTTCTTGCCGGCTCACTGATGGGGCCGAGCCGCGCGAGCGGAGTGCCGGACTTGGCGATAATGATGCTTTTACCGCGCGCCGCCTGGTCGACGAGACTGGAGAGCTTGGCTTTCGCTTCGTGAATGTTGAGTTGCTTCATTGGAGGTACTTTCATCATCCGTCTGTGCATACAGCCAATCGATAAAATAGCGATATGACCAACCTTGGTCAAGCTGCGCAAGCTCCTTTTTCGTGACGATTGTAGCGATTGGCCTTGCCCGAGATATCGAGCGCGACGCACCGCCCGCCACGAGCGAATGAGCACGGTGTCCGACCAGCTTGGCCCGCGCTCGCCGCCGAGCTTCACGGCAAACGACAGCAAGTTAAGATCGAGGCCGTGCCCGCACTAAGGTCGTATGACTGCCCTTGAGGTGCAAACGCGCCTTCAAGGGCTGCGACAGCCTGCTTGCTAAGTGTGCTAGCCTGTTTTTCGCCGACCAGCGGGATTCCTAAGGGGGCTCACTAATCGCTTTCGACTTCGACGGCACCGGAAGCGGATGGCTTGCCAACCAAAGGGTGCGCGCACTTACCATCGGATCTATGCCGACATTCTGCCACCATGGTCGCGCACCCGACGCGGTTCGGGCAGCCCAAGTATGGTTTATCGATCCGCTGAGCGGCTGGCTGCCGACCGCGTCCGTGCGCGTCGCGAAGGTGCGCTTTAGTAAGTTGCTCTGATGCCGCTCGTTGGATGGCAGGCTCTTCCGCAGCGTGGTCCGTTAACGTCACGAGCTTCGCTGCGAAGGCTTCCTCGACGCACTCAGCGTCCGCAGCCCTCAGCGTATTCTTCGCACGCAGGCTCCGATGCGCCCAATCCGCGGCGTCATCAGTCGAGCCGAGTTCGTTGATCTCGCCGAGTAGCCGAGCCCTCTGGACCAACGGTTGGCTCTGCAGGGGCATTTGAGGCGCCCTTTGCATCCCGGCGCCGAACGGCTCGTTGCGGCAGGTTTCCGCTACCGCCGTTTGGCCGCCCCCTGCCCTCGCCCTTTGGCTTCTCCGGCCGGGGCGCCGGATCCGAGTTCATTGGCGCCGCAAGGCGTTTCGGCGCTTTCAAGCTCCTGATGTTCTTTCAGGACGCCGCACGTGCACGTTACGGGGCGCGACTTCGCGGCGAAGATTCGCCTCGCAAACGGCGAATTGATCGCCGGGGACGCACCAAACAGGGTCCTGGCAGAAGCCCGGCGCTGGATTCAAGAGAATCAGGCGCAGTTGTTGCAGCTGTGGAATGAGTTCCAAAGGGGGCCGGAATGATCGGAGATATTCCCATCGTGACGAAAGTGCGTCCAGCCGGCAGCCGAACTCTGCACGTACGCTTTGCCGGTGATCGCCGCGCATATGTCGTCGCTCTGACCGGGTTGATCGCCCGCAGCAAACATTTTGCGCCGCTGATGGAGGATGCCGATACCTTCGCAAAGCTCGATATATTGGACGATGGCATCGGTGTTGCTTGGCCTATCGAAACGAAATGGGGCCGCCTCGACCTTTCAAGTTCAACGCCGCGAGGGATCGCGGAAGAGCAGTTGCCGATGAGGGGCGCGGACTTTTCGAAATGGCGAAAATCTTTGGGTCTGTCACTCACTGAGGCCGCCAAATTGCTCGGGGTTAGTCGGCGGACCATCATGGCCTATCTAAAAAAGAACGAACTGCCACCTGTCGTCGCTATTGCCTGCCGGGCGCTTGCACGGGACAAACACTTGTTGGCGCGCACTACGTGCCGGCACGAATTGTTCATTATCTCGCCTGAACCTGCTAATCACTCGATTTCTGATCGTATCCCGGTGAGTTGGGTAACAAGGGCGAGGCCGTCGTGATCTCCGGCAGGATGGCCGGGTTGTCAGGGCGCCGGCGAAGCTCAGACGAAGTGGTACGCCCCGCGACGTTCACCGCCTGCAAGTCGGCGAAGGCCGCTTTGTCTCAATTCCTTCCGTAGCTTGGCATTCCTCGACATCCGATCAACGCCGCGCGAAAACGTGCGGTCCGATCGGTCGACCCGAGGCCAATTCGTAACTGTAAAACTCTTTGAATTGTCGCCTGTTTGTCACCACCCCGAAATCATTCTTAAAGAACACAGGCGGCAATTCCGCCCTCACAACGTCTTTTGTCGTCATGATGGGCTCGTCAACGCAACTTACACCGGCCCCATTATAGGGCGCATCGTCCTTTTTGACTGTCGCGGCAATCGCGCGGTGACTTAAATAGACCGTCATTTCCATCTCCTGTATCTTCGCAGAGTGTAGAACTACGCTGATACTCAGCCCGTCGGCGAAGGCGACGATGCCGATGGCGAGCAAGACGGCGTCGATGCGAAACGCCACCGACGCCGCTAGGCCCTGTCTACTCATCCTGCTCCGGAAAAATTCGCATCTTCCGCCCTCGGCGACCCAAAACTCCGTAAGCGGGCCGCATGCCGAAGCGGGATGCATGGTTTGCAAACGTCGAAACTCCGCGGTTATTGATGGTCAAACCGACACACCGCTGCTGGGTTTTTCTCAGTTTTGGATTTTCGAGCATGAAGTCGAGAGCTTGAGTCAATGCGTCGACTTGATCGTCGAACGGGCCATGCGGAAACTGCTCAATCTCCGACTCCCACGCCTCGCGCCATTGAGCATCCGGAGGCAGCTTTATTCTGCCACTTTGGATCACGTCGATGTGGTGAAGAAGTCGCGCAGTCTTCGAGCGGCGATCCGTTGGAATGAGACGTATTTCCGGCGAGCGGAATCGCTTCCTCAGATCACCAGCCAGAGTTGGCCCATAGCCCGAATATTCGATTAAAACGGCAGCGGCTTGACAATTTCCGGTACCGATTTTTAGGGTTCGGCATGCAGTTTCGACGTCCGCCTGCGCGCGCCACTGGTCGAGTAGAAAAAATTCTTTTTCGACCGAACACCACGCCTGGA
>Ga0210408_10003203_pt1 | contig 15254 bp, 18 predicted proteins | sample IncBWH4MmetaG_FD_155471 | JGI IMG/M metagenome (GOLD analysis project Ga0210408, IMG submission 155471) | Forest soil microbial communities from Barre Woods Harvard Forest LTER site, Petersham, Massachusetts, United States - Inc-BW-H-4-M | ecosystem: Environmental > Terrestrial > Soil >...
GTTGGTGAGCAGCCCGCCCAGCCAGCGATGGTTGACATAGGGCATGCCGGCGGACTCGGCGACGTCGCGGATCGTGTCGCGGGCCTGCTTCTTGGTGCCGACGAACAGGACGGTGCCACCGCGATGGGCGAGCGTGCCCGCGAACTCCTGGGCCGCGTTCAGCAGCGAGGAGGTCTTGAGCAGGTCGATGATGTAGATGTCGCCGCGCTCACCATGGATGAAGCGGCGCATCTTGGGGTTCCAGCGACGCGTCTGGTGGCCGAAGTGAACGCCGGCCTCCAACAGCTCCGCTATGCCTACCTGAGCCTGAGCCACGGGTGGTGCTCCCTTGTATGTGATTGTGGATGTGTTGCCGCGCGGTCGTTACGGACCCGGAGATGGCTGAATGAGGCGCAGTCGCCGTCCGGGCAGGGCCGCGATCGAGGGTCCGCGCGGGTGGAAGGCCGAAATGAGCCTGTCAGGATAGCCGTTCGGCGTGTGTCAGTGCGGCCTGAAGATCTCCGGGCAGCGGCGAGACGACGTCGATCGGCGCGCCGGTGAAGGGGTGCGCGAAGGACAGGCGCGCGGCGTGCAGGAACTGGCGCCCCAGCCCGAGCGCGCCGGGGGCGGCGGCTGGACCGCCCGGACCGTACTCCGGATCGCCCGCGACCGGGTGGCCGATCGCCTGCAGATGGACGCGAATCTGGTGTGTGCGGCCGGTGTCGAGGCGCAGGCGCAGGAGCGTGAACGGCCCGAGCGGGCGCTCGATCTCGAAGTGGGTGCGGGCCTCGCGCGGGTGGGCGCCGTCGACGGCCATGCGCGTGCGCACGCGCGGATCGCGTCCGATCGGGGCCTCGATCGTGCCGGTGCGCGCGGGCGGGCGGCCGTGGACGAGCGCCAGGTACTCGCGCACGATGCGACGCTCGGCGAGCGCGCGCTGCAGGCGACGATGAGCCTCGTCCGAGCGCGCGACGACGAGCAGGCCGGAGGTGTCGCGATCGAGGCGGTGCACGATGCCGGCGCGCCGGGGGTCGGGACCGCCGGCTGCGGTGTCTCCCAATAGCTGGGAAAGGGTGCCGGTGCGATGGCCGCGGGCGGGGTGCACGACCAGGCCCGGTGGCTTGTCGATCACGAGCAGGTGCTCGTCTTCGTAGGCGATCGTAAAGCCGTCGGTCATGAGACGGGTGGGTGAGACGGGAGCCCGCTGTTGCATCCGTTGCGGTCCAAGCCGCTCACCGCAGCTGTCGGCGTTAGGAAGGTCGAGCGCACAGGCGAAGCGATTATCCACCGGGTTGAACGCGCTCGTGCGCGGCTGTGCGAGAGGACTCGATCGCGAACAGCAGCAGCGCGACGCCGAGGACGATCGAGACGTCGGCGAGGTTGAAGGCAGGCCAGCCGAGTGGCAGCTGGATGAAATCGAGCACCGAGCCCGTGCGGATGCGGTCGAGGAGGTTGCCCAGAGCGCCGCCGAGCAGCAGGCCGGTCGCCAGCCAGATCAGGGGGCGAGAGACATGAGTCGCGAAGTAGGCGAGCAGGGCCAGCAGGGCGAGCCCCACGAGGATGGAGACCAGAGCGCCGTGGCCTGCCTCCAGGCCGAAGGCGACGCCGTGGTTGCGGGTGTGCACGAGGTGAACGCCGGGCAAGACGGCGATGCGTTCGCCGGGGACGATCGAGTACGCGACGAGGCGCTTGGTGAGCTGGTCGAGGGCGAGCACGAGCACCAGCACGAGCGCGGCGCGGGCATATGCGCTTGACCGGGCAGCGCGCACGGGCCAGATCAGCCGTGGACGATGCCCTGGATGACGATCGAGTTGAAGATGCTGAGCGTGAGGATCGCGAGGATCGGGCTGAAGTCAAAGCCCCCGAAGCTGGGCAGCAGACGGCGAAAGATGCGCAGGAACGGCTCGCAGATGTCGCGCAGAAAGCCGAGGATCGCGTCGGTCGTGCGCGAGTAGGGCGGGCGCAGGCCGGCGGCGAACAGCAGCTGGACGACGATGTAGAGGATGATCAGGAGGGTGTAGACGTAGATCAGCGTCGACAGGTAGTCGGCGATCTGGGTGCGGGCGGTGGAGAAGACGAAGAGGGTCATCGTCCGCTGGGCCCACCGTCGAGGACCGCGTCGAGGGCGTCGCTGAACGCTCCGCGCAGGCCGGCGCGCTCCAGGGCGTCGAGCCCGCGCGCGGTGACGCCGCCGGGCGAGGCGACCTCGCGACGGACAGCCTGGGTGTCGTTGGAACGCCGGCGCAGCAGCTCGGCGGTGCCCGCGAGGGTCTGCACCACCAGCTCGGCGCCCTGGGCCGCGGGGATGCCGTGGCGGACGCCCGCGTCGATCTGAGCCTCGGCGACCAGGGCGACGTATGCGGGCGCGCAGGACATCAGGCCCATGGCGACGTCCACGAGCGCGTCGGGGAGCGCTACGACTGTGCCCAGCTCGGTGAACAGGTCGTGAACCTGTGCGTCAACAGCCGCATCTTGAATGCGGTCGCCCGCCAGCACGAGGGCGCCCTGGCGCACCTCGACGGGGAGCGAGGGCATGAGCCTGTAAACCGGCCGGTCAGGGTAGGCTTCCTTGAGCGAAGCCAACGGGGTGACGGCAAGGATCGAGGCGACCGCGCGAGCGTGCGGCGCGACTTCGGCGGCGACATCCCGAAGTTGGGCGGGCTTGTGGCAGAGCACGACGAGATCCGCGCGCCGGGCGACCTCGGCGTTGCTCGGCAGGGCCTGCCCTCCGACCTCGGCGGCGAGAGCGGCGGCGCGCTCGGGCAGCGGGTCCGAGCACAGGACGGGACGGTTCCAGCCGCGCGCGAGCGCGCGTGCCATGTTGCCTGAGCCGATGAGACCGATATTCATCTGACGCACGATATTCGGCGCCTCGCTGTGTCCTCGGTCGCTCATGTGCGCAGACACTACGCTCCCTGTGTCCTGGCGAGGCTTGAATCTGGCACGTCAGAGGGCGTCGTTAGGCATCAGCTCTGGTTGAAGAAGCCCTTCTCGATCAGCCGCGCGCGCTCCTCGGCCGAGATCTCGACGTTGCGGGGGGTGAGCATGAAGACCTTGTCCGCGATCCGCTGCATGCCGCCGTCGAGGGCGTAGGTGAGTCCGGAGGCGAAGTCGATCAGGCGCTTGGAGAGGTCGGTGTCGGAGGACTGCAGGTTGAGGATCACGGGGACGGAGTCCTTGAAGCGGTCGGCTATCTGCTGGGCGTCGTTGAACGACTTGGGCACGACCAGGTGCACGCGCACATCGCCGTTGCCGTTGCCGGTGCGCACCGAGCGCAGCGCCGTGGCCGAGCGCGCGCGGGGCTCGTCGTCGGCGAAGATGTCGTCGAACTCGTCGCGGCGGCGGCGCAGACGACGGACGTTGGGCCGCTCGCGATAGCGATCCTCCAGGTCGGGCTCGGGCGCGAGGTCGTCGTCATAGTCGTCGTGGTACTCCTCGGCGAGGCCGAAGTAGACGAGCGCGCGGTGCCAGGAGTCTCGGAAAGCCATGGGTACAGGTGCAAAGTTCGCCCGGAGAGCGAGTTTCCCTGCTAATGCTAACCAGCGGGCGTGCCCGATGGGATCAGCTAACAGTACAAGCTCGTGCCTATGCGCACGATTGTGGCGCCCTCCTGCACCGCGACGAGGTGGTCCTGGGAGGTGCCCATCGACAGCTGGGGCAGATCGCGCGCGGCGGCCAGCTCGCGCAGGGCGGCGAACCAGCGGCGGCTGTCCTCGGGGTCGGAGGCGAGCGGGGGCATGCACATCAGACCGGCGACGGGCACGGGCGCGCGTTCCAGATAGGAGTCGAGCTCCTCGGGCGCGATGCCCGACTTGCGCGGCTCGCGGGCGACGTTGACCTCGATCAGGATCGCGAGCTCGGGGCGGGCGAGCGCGCGGTGGCGATCGAGCTCGCGCAGCGCCGAGGTGGATGCGACGGAGTGGATCAGGCGCACGTGGGGCAGGATCGTGCGCACGCGACGCGACTGCAGGGCGCCGATGAAGTCCCACTCGAACAACTCGCCGTGGACGGCGGCGCGGGCGGCGAGATCCTGCGCGCGGTTCTCCCCCACGAGCCGGACGCCGGCGGCGGCGAGCGTGGGAAGATCCTCGCTGAGCACGTACTTGGTGGCGGCGAGGATCTCGACCGCGCCTGGGTCCGTGCCGGCTTGGCGTGCGGCCTCCGAGATCTGCTCGCGCAAATGCGCGAGGTTTCGTCTGATCCGATCCGCGTGCAGATCGGAGATCAGCAGAGCCATGCCACTCCCGCCTGACGCCCAGAGAGCGCGTGTTCGCGCCGGTGAGAGAAGAAGCGCTCGTCGCAGATCGTGCACATCTCGACGTCCTGTACCTCGACCACCCCGGCGGTGTGCAGCCGATCACGCGCCAGTGCCTTCAGGTCGATGTGCCGTCCCGTGCGATGCGCTCCCCCGAACGCCGCATGCACCTCCTCGCCGACCTCGTAACAGCACGGTCCGGCGCCGGGACCGATAACTGCGTGGATGTCCCCTTCATCGCCGAGCTCACGCAGCGCACACACGCCCTCCTCCAGCACTCCCGCGGCGAGGCCCCGCCAGCCGGCATGGACCATTGCGACCGCATCATCTGTCCCCAGTGCGATTGGCAGACAGTCGGCCGTGAGGACCATCACCCCAACGCCATGCAGGGTCGTGGCCTGACCGTCGGCCTCCACGTCGACCGGCGCGAGGATCTGTCCATGACCACGCACCCGGAGCACCGTAGCTCCATGCACCTGGTAGCCCCGTGCGAGTCCTCGAAGGCCAAGCTGCCGGCACAACCGGTCACGCGCGCCTGAGCCGTACTCGGCATCGGTGCCGCCGACGCTCGACAAGCTGTCCTGGGCGCGCGTGGTGAACACCACGTGCCCAGCGCGGGGCAGATCGAAGCGCATCACTGGGACGGCCGCTCCAGCACAGAACGCACCGGCGCTCGAAAGCCGAACCGCTCGTAAAGGTCATGCGCATCCTCGGTGTGGAGCAGCCACCGCAGGGGGGCCAACGGACCGCGCTCGACCATCTCGCTCACGATCTCCCCGCCGAGGCCGCGACCGCGCGCCTCGGGCAGCACGAACAGATCGGCCAGATAGGCCAGCGACACGCCATCGGAGATTGCCCGGGCATAACCCAGTTGGCGTCCATCCCGGTAACACCCAACGACACGCGCCGCGGCACGGTTCAGTTCGGCCTGGTGCTCGCGCGTGCGTCCCCGCGCCCAGTAGGAGTCCTCGGAGATGTAGCGATGGACCATGTCGATGTCGATTCGAGCAGGATCGTCGTCCAGCTCATAGCCGTCTGGGAGAGTGCGTCCCGTGCCTCGGTGAAGCTGATGGGACTCACCGTCCAATTCCTCGATGAGCTCGACCTGACAGCGCAGCGAGGGAGCGCGAGTCAATCTCCCGTCAGCCGTGAGAAGGGTCGTGTCGAGGTCCTCTGCCAGCGCCACATACGCGGCGTCATACGCGGTCAGATTGTGACGCAGCTCCCAGATGCGCTCGATGAGCGGTTGGTGCGGCATCCTGACCAAGGGCAGAGCGGCCAGATCTTCAAGCGCCTGCCGAGATCGCTCCTCGCCCAGTCGCCCAGCCTGCAGATCTCGACGCCAGGCGTTTGCGATCTCAAGGTCGATGATCTCGGGAGCGCAGATCGTGTCCTCGCCGTCCAGACGCAAATATGTGCGTGTACGTGCGGGGCCGTCATCGATCAGCGCCGACACAAGGACGGACGCATCGACAACCAGCACTACGAACGCGCGTCGCGATCAGCCCGTACAAGGTCAGCAGCATGTGCAAATGACATCGTGCCACCGCTGCGCTCCCTGTTGATCCGCTCGAACAGCTCCTTGATCGTGGGCTTGCTCGCCTGCTCTTCCAGCTGGGCGAGCAGATACGCCTGCAGCGACTGGCCTGCCCTGCCGGCCCGTTCGCGCAGGATTTCGTGGACATCCGGCGGTACGTTCTTGATCTGTACGCTCGGCATGGGCCTCAGTCTAGCGCCATTTTGGCGCCACGCGTCGAACGGTCCCGGCTACGCCTCCAGCGCAGCCGCCAGCTCGGCGTCGCGACCGTCGGCGAGCTCTCCGTCGAGCTTGCGATCGAGCGCGACATTGAGCCTGCGCCCAACCTCGGGCCCCTCTGCGATACCGGCGGCCAGCAGGTCCTCGCCGGTGATGAGCAGACTGATATCCCGCAGCTCGGTGAACCAGCGACGAGCCGGTCCGGCGGATGACTCGCTCACGCCGCCGGCAAGCGCGACTCCCTCGGGCGGGATACCCTCGACTGCCGCGCGTAGCTGAGACGGTTGTGCGGCAGCGGGCAGCGCCTCCGAAAGGCGGGGCACTGCCGTCGCCGCTGCGACGACGCGATCGCGATCGGGCGCGGTGAACTCCAGGCGGTCCAGTAGCGTGACGATCTCCGCGCGGGCGTCGTCTGCACGCAGCGCCAGGGGCAACGTCAGCGCGGCCATCGTCAGGAGATCGGGGCGCCCGTCGTCGGGCAGCAGCACGAGCGGGCGCTCGATTGTAGTGCGATCGAAGCGCAGGCGCGGATGCAGCGCGGTGAGCAAGCCCAGCTTGCCCATCGCGGCGAGAGCCCCGGTGGCGTCGGGTTCGCTCAACGCCAGCCGCAGCTCGGCGCCGATGCGCGCGCCGGAGATCGTCTCCAGCGCACCCATGATCAGCGCGCGGGAGGCCAGCGTGGAGGTGTGGGGCTCGATCTCGAACCCCAGTCGCGCTGAGTATCGCGCGAGGCGCAGCAGGCGCGTGGGATCGTCGGTGAAGCTCGCGTCGTGCAGGACGCGCAGTCGCCCGGCTCGCAGATCCTCAAGCGCGTCGGGCGGTGCGCGCACCTCTCCGGGGCGCGTGGTGTCAAGCGTAACGGCAATCGCGTTGACGGTGAAGTCTCGTCGCAGCAGGTCGTCGTCGAGCGTCGCCGGTTCGACCTCGGGCAGCGCTCCGGGCGCGGCGTAGCGCTCCCGCCGGGCTCCGGCTACGTCCACCCGGGCGCCGTCCCAGGCGACGAGCGCCGTGCCGAAGCGCTCGTGCTTGTTCGTCTCGGCGAGGGCATCCACACGCGCGGCGAGCGAGCGAGCGAACAGGAGAGCCGGGGCGTGAGACGACTCTCCCCCTTCCACGACGATGTCGAGCTCGCGCGGAGTGCGACCGAGCATCAGATCGCGGACGGCGCCGCCGATGAGCTCGACGTCGGTACGTCCGCGGGCGAGATCGATCAGCTCGCGCCCGCCGGGCAGCTCGCGCAGGCGTTCCAGCACGACGGTCGCGTCGAAAATGCGCTCGCCCATCCTCGCGATCGGCTCCAGCGGGCGTCCTCAGGCGTTGCGCACGGGCACGCCCGCGGCGATCAGGTGCGCCTTGGCTTCGGCGATGGTGAACCGGCCATAGTGAAAGATGGAAGCGCACAGCGCGGCGTCCGCGCCGGCGTGGAGAGCCTCGGCCAGGTGCTCGAGCTCACCGGCGCCACCGGATGCGATCACCGGCACGCCCACCGCCGCGCTGACGGCGGTGGTCAGCTCCAGGTCATAGCCGTCGGAGGTGCCGTCGCGGTCCATGCTCGTCAGCAGGATCTCCCCCGCTCCCCGCTGCACCGCCTCGCGGGTCCAGCCGACCACGTCGCGGCCCGTGGGCGTGCGCCCGCCCGCCAGGTAGGCCTCCCAGCGCGGAAGGCCATTACCGGCCGAAGGTCGATCGATGACGGACTTGGCGTCGACGGCGAGGACGACGCACTGCGAGCCGAACACGCGCGCCATCTCGTCGATCAGCTCCGGCTGCTCGAGGGCGGCGCTGTTGATCGAGACCTTGTCCGCGCCGGCGTCCAGCACGACCTGGGCGTCTTGCACCGAACGGATGCCGCCACCGATGGTGAACGGCACGAACACCTCGTCGGCGGTCCGCCGCGCGAGTTGGGCGATCGTCTCGCGGCGCTCGTGCGTGGCGGTGATGTCCAGGAACACGAGCTCGTCCGCGCCCTCGCGGTCGTAGTGCGCGGCCAGCTCGACCGGGTCGCCGGCGTCGCGGATGTCGACGAATTCGACGCCCTTGACCACGCGGCCGGCGTCGACGTCGAGGCAGGGGATCACGCGCTTGAGGTGCACCTGCCCACCGTAGCGGTCAGACGGCCAGCGCTGCGTGCGCCTGCGCGATCGTGAACCGGCCCTCATACAGCGCCTTGCCGACGATCACCCCGGTCAGGTTCTCCAGGTGGGCTTCCTGTCGGAGCATCGCGAGATGCCTGAGATCCTCGATGTCCCCGATGCCCCCCGAGTAGACCAGATGGCCATGTTCGGCCGCCTTTGCAACCCAAATCAGATCCTCGAAGCTCAGGCCTCCGAGCATTCCGTCGCGATCTACGTTCGTGTACGCGAGCTCCTGCACCCCCCGCTCTATCAGCGTGGCGAATACCTCTCTCACGCCGACCTCGGCCGCCTTCGTCCAGCCCTCGATCGACACCTCGCCTGCCCGCACGTCCACGGAGACCACGACGCGCTCGGGCCCGTGCGTCTCGAGCGCCCGCTCGAGCAGCCTCTCGTCGGTGAACGCCGCGGTGCCGAGGATCACCCGCTCGGCACCCGCCCCCAGCGCCTGGTCGATTGCCTCCAGCGAGCGCAGGCCGCCGCCGTACTCGACCGGAACGCCCAGCGAGGCGATCCCTCGCAGGTGATCGAGGTTCACCGGCCGGCCGCTCTTCGCCCCGTCGAGGTCGACGACGTGCAGGAAGCGCGCTCCCCCGTCGACCCACACCTTTGCGGCTGACAGCGGGTCCTCGTCATAGACCGTCTTGGAGTCGAAGTCCCCCTTCACCAGCCGCACGGCGCTGCCGCCGAGGATGTCGATCGCCGGATAGAGGTTCATGCGGGCACGGTCGCGCGGCCGCACAGGCGGGTGAAGTTCGCCAGCAGCGCCAGCCCGTGCGCGGAGGACTTCTCCGGGTGCGACTGGGTGCCGTATATGTTGCCCTGTCCGATGACAGCCGCGAACGGCTCGCCGTAGTCGGCGCTCGCCAGCACCGTGTCCTCGTCGGCGGGATGAGGCGCGAAGCTGTGGACGTGATACAGGTAGCTCGGATCGGGCAGGCCGTCGGCCAGTGGCGTGTCCCGGCGCCAGTGCACCTCGCTCCAGCCGATGTGCGGCAGCTTCAGGCCGGGCGCGTGCAGCCGGCGCACGACACCCGCCAGCAGCCCCAGGCCGTCGGCGCCATCGTGCTCGTCGGAGCGCTCGAACAGCAGCTGCATGCCCAGGCACAGGCCGAGCAGCGGCACGCCGGCACGCGCCCGCTCGATCAGCAGCTCATCCAGCCCGAGCTCACGAACCGCGCTCATCCCGGCGGGAAAGGCGCCGACGCCGGGCAGTACCAGGCCGTCCATCTCGCGCAGAAGCTCGGGGTCGCCGCTGGCCTGCACGCGCGCGCCGACGTGCTTGAGCGCCTTTTCGGCCGAGCGGCGGTTGCCCATGCCGTAGTCGACCAACCCGATGCGGGGACTCATGCGGTGAGCGTGCCCTTGGTGCTGGGCACGCCGCTCTCGGCAGGGTCGATCGCGACCGCCTGACGCAGCGCCCGCGCGAATGCCTTGAAGGCGGCCTCGATCATGTGGTGGGCGTTCGTCCCGGCTTCGATGCGCAGGTGCAGCGTCAGCTTCGCCGCGTTGGCGAGAGCGCGAAAGAACTCCTCCGTCAGCTCGTGCTCGAACCCACCCGTCGCACCGGGGGGGAGTTGCGCCTCGAAGACCACGAGCGGACGCCCGGAGATGTCGATCGCGCAGCTCGCGCGGGCCTCGTCCATCGGCGTGACCATCGCCCCGTAGCGGACTATCCCCGCGCGGTCTGCCAGCGCACGGTCGAGCGCCTGGCCGAGCACGATCGCGGTGTCCTCGACGGTGTGATGCGCCCCGGTCTGCAGATCGCCGCTGACGGTCACGTCCAGGTCCAGTCGCCCGTGCCGGGCCAGCAGGTCGAGCATGTGGTCCAGAAAGCCCACTCCCGTCTGGCGCGTACCCGCGCCGGAGCCGTCGAGTGTCAGCGACAGACGTATGTCCGTCTCGCCGGTCTTGCGCTCGATTGTGGCCATGCGGCTCATGACGCTGGATTCTCGCGCACTCGCGCCTGCATCGACTCGGCGTGTGCCTGGAACCCCTCCGCACGGGCGATCGGCGCGCCCGCCGCCGCGAGCTTGCGCACCGTCTCGCCGCCCACCGGGCCGAGCCGCACCTCGCTCATGCGCCGGCGAAAATGCCGTGGCGAGAGCGCCGAGTGAAACCGAGCCGAGCCGCCCGTGGGCAGGACATGGTTGGAGCCGGCGACGTAATCGCCGAACGCCGTCCCCGCGCTCGCGCCGACGAACACGCAGCCGGCGCACCGCACCGCCCGCGCGAGCGCCTCGGGCTCTGAGCCGATCAGCTGCAGATGCTCGGGCGCGATCGCGTTGGCGAGCTCGATCGCCGCGCGTCCGTCCGTCGCGTGCACCAGCGCGCACGCCGCGTCGGCCACGGTCGGATGTTCGACCACGAGCCGCTCCAGCGCCTGCCCGAGCGCGTCGAGCAACCGCGCCGACGGCGAGATCGCCATCACGAGGCTGCCCTGCCCGTGCTCGCCCTGCGCGAGCATGTCCAGGGCCGCCAGCTCCAGCTCGCGCGCGCCCACGTCCTCGCCGAGGACGATCAGCAGATCGCTCGGACCGGCGAACCCGTCGATGCCCACGATCCCGGACAACGATCGCTTGGCCTCCTGCACATACAGGTTGCCCGGCCCGACGATCACGTCGACGCGCCGCACCGTCTCGGTGCCGTAGGCGAGCGCGGCGATCGCCTGCGCGCCGCCCATCCGGTACACGCGCTCCACCCCGCACAGCCGGCAGGCGCCGAGAATCACCGGGTCGATTTGCCCGTCCCGTCCGGGGGGCGCGCACACCGCGACGTCGATCACGCCCGCGGCCCGCGCGGTGACGACTCCCATCACGACCGTGCTCGGATACGGGGCGCGCCCTCCCGGCACGTATACCGCGGCGGCCTGCACGGGAACCTCGCGCAGCACGACCCTCTGTCCCTGCGTCAGCTCGACTGCGACGTCCTCGTTCACGCCGGCCTGAGCCACGGCCGCGACGTTGGCGATCGCGACCTGCAGTCCCGCCACGAGCTCCAGGTCCAGCAGCTTGAGCGCCTCGTCCAGCTCCTTGAGGGAGACGAGCAGCGCTCTGGGGGTAGCGCCGGCGGTGTCGAACCGCGAGGTGCAGTCGAGCACGGCGGCATCGCCGCGCGCGCGCACGTCCGCGAGGATGTCGCGCACGGCCCCTTCCACGCTCTCGCCCGCGGGCACCAGCGAACGCAGATGCACGGCGGCCGGCAGCGGGCCGCCGAGACCGTCGATCTGAGCGATGCTCAGCCGCTCGATCCGCATCGGCTCACGATGCCCTGCGCGCGGGGATACGCTCGCGCAGCCGTGCCAGCAGCTGGTCGATCTGCGCCGCCTTGAGCTTGTAGGCGACGGGGTTGGCGATCAGTCGGGCGGTGCACTCCACGATCTCTTCGCGCACGACCAGCCCGTTCTCGCGCAGCGTCGTCCCGGTCGCGGTCAGATCGACGATCGCCTCCGCCAGGCCGGTCAGCGGGGCCAGCTCCACCGAGCCTTTGACCTCGACGATCTCTCCCTGGCGGCCGGTCTGCAGGAGATGGCGCGCGGCGATGCGCGGGTACTTCGTCGCCACGCTCATCGCCCCCAGCCGGCGCAGCGCCTCCGCGGCGGGATCCTCGCCGCGATCGTTGACGCGGTCGGCGGTGGCGAACACCATCGTGCAGCGTCCGTAGCCGAGGTCGAGCAGCTCATAGATCTGCCGGCGCCCGCGCTCGCGCGCGCCGGCGCCCGGGCGCTCCAGCAGCACGTCCTTGCCGGTGATCCCGAGGTCCGCCGCGCCGTCCTCGACGTAGGTCGGCACGTCCGAGGGGCGCATCGTGATCACGCCGATGTCCTCGAACAGCAGCTTGCGGTCGTTGCCCCGCAGCTCGGTCGTATCCAGTCCGAGCGAGGCGAGCAGCTCGACGGTGCCCTCGAACAGCGCGCCGCGCGGCACGGCGATCGTCAGATCGTCGAGCCAGCCCGTCATCGATATGCCCCGGTGGTTCTCGTCATCGCGGCGCCACCACGACGCCCGTCCCGCGCTCCTCGCCCGCGAGCGCGATGTGCAGCCGTTCGACGTCCAGCGCGAACCCGACCGCGGGCCTCTCCGCGCCGAAGCTCTCCAGCAGATCGTCATAGCGCCCGCCGCCGCCGATCGGAACGCCGAGCGTCGGGTCATAGACCTCGAACACCGCGCCCGTGTAGTAGCCGATGCTGCGCACCAAGCCGAGATCGAAGATCACTCGCGCGGCCACCCGCTCGTCCAGTAGCTCGCTCACCTGGCGCATGCCGGCGATCGCGTCGGCCGCCGGCCCCGGCGGCTCGGCCAGCACCTCCGGCCCGCCCCGGCGCTGGGACAGGCTCAGCAGCAGCGCGGACGCCTCCGCGGAGGCGCCGATCCCCTCCAGGCGCTGCTCGAGCTCGACGAAGTCTCGGCTCGCGAGCGTCTCCAGCAGGCCGGCGCGAGCTTCCGGGGCGATCTGGAGGCGATCCATCAGCGTCGCGAACAGCGAGGCGTCGCCGAGCCCCACGCGGTAGTCCTTCAAGCCGGTTGCGTCCAGCGCATCGCACAGCACGGTCAACGCCTCGGCGGTGCCCCCAGGGGCGGAGGAGCCGATCAGCTCGATGCCGGCCTGCAGCAACTCCCGTGGCTGACTCCACTGGGGACGGGTGCCGCGGTAGCAGTGCGCGAAGTAGCAGAAACGCAGCGGCTCGGCGACTTCGGGATAGCGCGTGGCGACGAGCCGCGCGATCGGCACGGTCATGTCCGAGCGCAGCACCAGGGTGGTGCCGGTCTCGTCGAACACCCGATGCACCGGTCCCGTGCCGGCGATGCCGGCGTTGGCCAGAACCGCCTCGTACTCGAGCGCGGGCGTGTACACCTCGCCGTAGCCGTGGCGCTCGAACACGGCGCGCAGCGCGTCGGTGATCGCGCGCAGCTCGCGCGTCTCGTCGGGCAGCACGTCGCGCGTGCCGCTGGGAATCGGATGCATCATGAGATCGGTCTCGCCATGGGCAGGTTCGCAGGGAGGATATCCGGGGGTTTGACGGCCGGCGTGCGACTTGCGGGGACGTGCGCCGGGCCTGCACGCCGCCGTTGCTCGCACACGCGTCCGTGGGCGCCTCAGGCGTGAACGGCCGGCTCCGTGGCGACCCGCTCGATGCGGGCGCCGAGCTCGCGCAGGCGCTCGTCGATGCGCTCGTACCCGCGGTCGATCTGGCGGATGTTGCCGATCTCGCTGCGCCCGTGCGCGCACAGCGCGGCCAGCAGCATCGCCATCCCTGCGCGGATGTCCGGCGACTCCACGCGCTCGCCGCGCAGCCTGCGCGGGCCGGTGACGATCGCGCGATGGGGGTCGCACATGACGATGTCGGCGCCCATCAGGATCAGCTTGTCGGTGAAGATGAGGCGATTCTCGAACATCCACTCGTGCACGAGGATCGACCCCTCCGCCTGGGTGGCGAGCGCGACCGCGATCGACGTCAAGTCGGCGGGAAACGCCGGCCACGGGCCGTCCTGGATCTTGCTCTTGTACTCGCCCACGTCCGCCTGCACGACGAGCTTCTGTGAGCCCGGCACCAGCACGTCGGCTCCGTCCAGCTCGGTGCGCAGACCCAGGCGCTCGAACACGAGCCTGATCATGCGCAGGTCCGCAGGGACCGTGTCCTTGATGCGCAGCTCCCCACCGGTGACGCCCGCCAGCGCGATGAAGCTGCCGATCTCGATGTGGTCGGGCGCGACTTCGTGCTCGCACCCATGCAGTCGCTCGGCGCCGTTGACAGTCAGCAGGTTCGAGCCGATGCCCTGGATGTCGGCGCCCATCTTCACGAGCATGCGCGCGAGGTCCTGCACGTGCGGCTCACACGCGGCGTTGCCGATCACGGTCGCTCCCGATGTGAGCGCCGCCGCCATCAGCGCGTTCTCGGTCGCCATCACCGACGGCTCGTCCATGAACACATCCGTCGGGCGCAATCCCCGCGGGGCGCTCAGCACGATCTCGCGGGCGCACTCGGCCGTCGCGCCCATCGCGCGGAACGCATCCAGGTGCGGGTCCAGCCGCCGGCGTCCGATCACATCGCCACCGGGCGGGGGCATCACCGCGCGGCGAAATCGCGCAAGCAGCGGGCCGGCCAGCAGGAACGACGCCCTGATCAGCTCCGCCAGCTCGGGGGCGATCTCCACCTCATGGACTGTCCTGGCGCACAGCGCGACTTCGTTGGGCCCGCGCCAAGCCACCGCAACTCCGATCGCTTCGAGGATCCGCAGCATCGCTTCGACATCTCTGATCCGCGGCACGTTGCGCACGACCACCTCATCCTCGGTGAGGATCGCCGACGCAAGGATCGGCAGCGCGCTGTTCTTGTTCCCGGCCGGGACCATCGTGCCGGACAGCGGTAAGCCGCCTTCGATTACGAACTTCTCCATGGGCTGAACGCGCGCTCGCCGTCCCAGAATCGGGCCGCCCGAGGAACGTCCGCCAAGCGTAACAGCCATCTCCAGCGATGTTCGCCCACCCTGTCCATCGCCCTGCCTGAGTCCTCGCAAGACGAGAGTATACCCCGTGCCGCAACTTTCCTTGCAGCTTTGACGCTCGTACTTGGCTCTAGAATGCCGGTTTACGGGGTCATCTCCAAATACGTACGTATGTTCGTGCGCGTCCGTCCGTGCGGGCCTCTATCTTTACGAACACATGTTCCCTCGGAGCACTCCATCCCCACTCACGCGCCGAGCGCACAACGCGCTCTCCCTGGTCCGCTCGTTCCTGCTGCTCGAGGACGACTACGATGTCGACTGGGAGGTCGACCTGGACGAAACCGGCCAGGGAAGCGTGCGTGAGCGGGCGCCCATGCCCCATCCTCATCGCACAGCCTTGCGCGGCCGTTCTGCACGAGTACGCGTGGGAGAACCGGCGCGGGCCCCACATGTTTGCCTGTGTCCCGTTGAGCCTCCTTCGACAGTTGAGCCTCCTTCGACAACGACCGTCAGGCGCACGATGCCAATGAAAACGGGCCGCCCTCAGGCGACCCGTACGTAAAAACCGGCGGCGTCCTACTCTCCCAGGCCCTTGCGAGCCAAGTACCATCGGCGCTGAGGGGCTTAACTGCTCTGTTCGGAATGGGAAGAGGTGTTTCCCCCTCGCCAAGGCCACCGGAAAAACT
>Ga0210408_10003204_pt1 | contig 15252 bp, 10 predicted proteins | sample IncBWH4MmetaG_FD_155471 | JGI IMG/M metagenome (GOLD analysis project Ga0210408, IMG submission 155471) | Forest soil microbial communities from Barre Woods Harvard Forest LTER site, Petersham, Massachusetts, United States - Inc-BW-H-4-M | ecosystem: Environmental > Terrestrial > Soil >...
GCCGGCGGATTTAGGTTTTTAAAGCCCGGTCGGGCTTTGCGCACCTCCGCCGACTTGACACCAGCAACGGGTGCCAGGACCACACGGTTTTGCCGTCCGCAACAGCGCCGCTCGTCTTGCGCGATCCTGATCGCTCACGGGCCAAAACCCGCCCTGCGACCAATTCCGCGCGGCCTGCGCTGCCGCGTCCACCGCATCCCATCCCAACGTCCGTGACGATCGCGATACGCCCCTCATGCGGGACGGGATGGCGGATCATAGCCTTGATTGTGGTTCGGTAAAACAGAAATATTTTTGCAAAGGGGCTAGACAGGTAAAATTGTCGGCGGTTCACCGATTTGCCCGACCCGAGCAAATCAGTGGGGTGAGCAAAGGCGCTTGTACCTCAGGAATCGCTCCTTCGACGCGCCGATGAGGTGATCGATTAGATACCGTTTGCCGCGCCGCCTGCGTGCAGGTGCGTGTATGAATTCACGCAAAGGGCAGCTGAGCAGTCTTGTCGTCGACGCAGATTTGTCACGCAAAATTCAAAGTCTGGCGTTGCCGGCCGCGCAAACGCCGTCCTGCCGCTGTCATCTCTCGCCGCAATCAACTCGGGGACAGGGAGGGAGCTGGCCGTGATAAAGTCGCACACGATCGCAATGCTGATTATCTATGTTTTGATTTTGGTTGTCCCGGTCAAGTTGCACGCGCAAATCGCGCGCGACCCCGGGCCTCGCGCGGGAGCCGCTGCGGCCGGCACGCCTCTGGACGGCTTGACGGGGCCTCAGACCAGCTTGTTCAACGCCGGAATCGATGAGTTCAAGACTGTTGACAAGGTCCCTGACGGCCTGGGGCCGAGAATGAACCTCGATAGCTGCGCCGGCTGTCACGCCCAGCCCGCCGTCGGTGGGACAAGCCCTCCCAACCTCAATCCGCAATTCGATTTCTTCCAGAAGAATCTGCAAAAGTCCAACCGTCTGCCGCGCTTCATTACCGAGCATGGCCCGGTGCGCGAGGCGAGGTTCAAGCTGAACGCGGACGGCAAGACCGCCGATGGCGGCGTCCATTCGATATTCACCATCACCGGACTTGCGGGCGCGGATGGCTGTATTCTGCAACAGCCCAACTTCGCCCGCGAGCTGCGGCGCGGGAACGTGATATTCCGAATTCCGACGCCCGTGTTCGGCGCCGGACTGATCGAGCAGATTCCCGACCAGGTCATTCTGGACAACCTTCCGAAGACGAAAGGCAATCCCTACGGAATCCGGGGCCGGGTGAACATCATCAATGCGGGTCACGCGGTGACGGCGCGCCAAAATCGAAACGGCAATGACGGCACCATCTCGCGGTTTGGCTGGAAGGCGCAAAACAAGTCTCTTCTGACATTTGCCGGTGAGGCCTACAACGTGGAGATGGGCATCTCAAATGAGCTGTTCGAGACAGAGCGGGAAGAGAATGCCAAGTGTCAATTCAAGCCGACGCCAAACGACACGACGAACCCCGACAAGAGCGGCCTGGATGTACTGAGCGATGTCGAAAAATTCGCCTCGTTCATGCGCTTTCTTGCGCCGCCGACGCCGTCGCAGGACACGCCCGGCGGCGCCCCCTCCATTGCACATGGCAGCAAGCTCTTTGTCGAGGTTGGCTGCGCCGTATGCCACACGCCAACCCTCCAAACCGGCACTTCCACGGTCGCAGCCCTCAGCAAGAAGCCCGCAAATCTGTATTCCGACCTTGCGCTGCACGACATGGGGGATGGCCTCGCCGACGGGATCAGTCAAGGCCAGGCCACGGCGAGAGAGTTTCGCACCGCGCCGCTCTGGGGACTGGGGCAGCGTATCTTCTTCCTTCATGACGGCCGGACTTCGGATTTGAAGCGGACAATCCTGGAACACAGGAGCAGAGGGTCCGAGGCCAATATGGTGGTGAGGCGATTTTTCAATCGGCTGAAGACGAACGAGCAGCAGGATCTTTTGAATTTCCTGCGCTCGCTCTAGCTCACCGTCATTGCGAGGAGCAAGCGACGACCCCTGAATGAAAAATGCTGCCTAACGTGGAAGTCATCGATCTTGCACCAGGTCTTTGGATCTGGCGGCTCGAGCACCCCGCATGGAATCCGGAGGCAGACTGGCAGCAGGTGGTGACCTGCGTCTGCGTGGACGCGGGCAGCGTACGGTGGCTGCTCGATCCACTGCTGCCGCCGGATGACGCGACCCAGGTTTGGGACCGCCTCGTCCGGCGTCCGCCCACGGCGGTGGCGGTACTCAGTCCGGATCATATGCGCCCGACCTGGGGCGATCGGCGGACGCGGAGCGTGGACGCCGTGGTCCGCCGCTATGGATGCCGAGCGTTCGGTCCCGAAGTCTTCGATCCCGACGATGGGCCGCCCGAGACCGAGCTGCAAACGATCCTGCCGAACCACGAGCTTCCCGGTGGCCTCTTCGCGCTCCGCGACCCCCGAGGCTGGAGCGAGACGCCGCTCTGGCTTGCCGAACACCAGATCCTGGTATTCGCCGACGCGCTGACCGAGCGGGCTGGCGTGTTGAGGATATGGATGTCCCCCACGCACGAGGATCGCGCCATCCCTGACTTGCGCGCGATGCTCGACCTTCCGTTCGAGCGCGTGATCATCTCCCATGGAAACCCCGTGCACACGCGCGATGCGTTCAAGCGCGCGCTGGAGCTGCCGCAGTGGCCGGCCGGGCCTCTGCACCAGCAAGCCTACCGTGGCAACCTTGACCGGGTCCGGAGCCTCGTCGAGGCCGGCGCGGATGTGACGGCGCGAGACGAGCGGTTTGGGGCGACCGCACTGGACTGGGCCGGGTGGACCAAACAAGACGCCGTCGTCGCCTACCTCAAATCAGTCATGAAGCAGGCCGATCACGGTGATGATTGATGGCATGGCGGGGCGGGGCGCGAGTTGCCGCCGACGCGCATACCGATCGGCTGCGGCACCGTCGACTTCATCAGCGATGTCAGGCGATAGCGATAGAATGGAGAGACAATGCCGGGCTGTACAGTACAGGCGTGGAACAACTTCGTCATGCGCAGCGACGCTTACGCGCATGAGCAGGAAAGCAGGAGAAGGGCCGCCGCCATCGCATGTCTGTACATGGGATTAGCCAATAATGGTGGATTGAATTCCTTCCTGACTTCGACCTGCGATCTCGACGCCTGCGAGGTCGTCGACGCCCTCGCAGGCGTCGGCGCGCATCTCGCCGCAAGACAGCTTGAAAAGGTCGTCCAAGGCTTGGGGAAGCCATTGCGTCGATCTTCGCAGGAAGAGCGATGGAACCTGTTGGAACAGTATTGGACCCAGGAACTTGATGACTTCGACGTTCATTCGAGTGAAGCAGATGCCGAACTAATCGCGGCCTTGGAGCAGCACGTCCGTGAGAATGAGGCCTTCTATCTCAGCTTGGATAAGACCCAACCTTAGGTCGGGGTCTCGGCTGCGGCACCAAGCGGACCGACGTTTGAGTCCGTACTGCGCTAATGAAAATCCCTTGACGGCGGCAGGATGCGCACATTGCGGGGATGGCGGATTTTTTGGGCCGGGTTGTGTGGATGGTCGCGGCGATCGTCGTTGAGCGGCTCAACCAATGCAGGTCCGGCTGGCACGGCAGGTTTCTGGCGCAGCGCGTCGTCGGCAAGCCCGATCAGGTCATGCGAGCGATCGAACATCCGCTGCGCCACCAGATGCGTCACTTGTTCCGGGCTAGACTGGATATAGCCCTCGACCACAATGAGGCGGGCGCCCATCACCTCTTTGCGAAAGCGCTCCATCACCTTCGGCCACACCACGATATTGGCGATGCCGGTCTCATCCTCCAGCGTCATGAAGACGACGCCCTTGGCGCTGCCCGGGCGCTGGCGCACCAGCACCACGCCGGCGCAGCGGACGCGGCGCCTGTCATTGGCATGGCAAACATCCTTGCAGGCGACGACGCCTTCTCCCGTAAACATCGATCGCAAAAATTCCATCGGATGGCCTTTCAGCGACAGGCGGATGGTCTGGTAGTCGGCGACCACCTGTTCCGGCAGCGGCATCAGCGGCAGGGATTTTGCATTCTCGTCCGGCTGCTCGCGCGCGGCAGCGATTTCGAACAGCGGCAACGGCACGTCATCGGGCAGCCGCCGCACCGCCCAGAGCGCGGCGCGGCGATCGAGCCCGATGGAGCGGAACGCATCGGCATCCGCCAAGAGAATCAGCGCGCGCTTGGGCAATCCCGTGTCGCGGGCGAAATCTTCCAGCGAGGTGAACGGCCGCCGCGCCCGCGCCGCGACGATGCGCTCGGCCCAGTCTTCGGTCTCTCCACCATCGTCATTCCGGGGCGCGACGAAGTCGCGAGCCCGGAATCCATAACCACAGCTGGGGGTTATGGATTCCGGGCCTGCGCCTAACGGCGCATCCCGGAATGACGATGTGGATACATTATCCCGGAATAACAATTGTTGTCCTTTCAATCGCTCTTCATCCTCATCGGCCCAGGAAAAACCGTCGATCTGGCGAAAGCCGAGCCGCACCGCGCAATATTTTCCGTTTCCCTCCTCCAGCGTGTTTTGCGCAAAACTGAAGGACACGTCGATCTCGCGCACCTCGACGCCGTTGTTGCGGGCATCGCCGACGATCTGGGCCGGCGCGTAAAAGCCCATCGGCTGCGAATTCAATAGCCCGCAGCAGAAGGCATCGGGGTGGTAATGCTTGAGCCATGACGAGACATAGACGAGCTGCGCAAAGCTCGCGGCATGGCTTTCCGGGAAACCGTAAGAGCCGAACCCTTTGATCTGCTCAAAACAGTTTTTGGCGAATTCGGGCGCGTAACCGCGCGCGATCATGTTGCCGATCATCTTGTCCTCGAATTTGCCGATGGTGCCGAGATTACGGAAGGTCGCCATCGATCGGCGCAGCCCGTTGGCTTCTTCGGAGGTGAATTTGGCGGCCTCGATCGCGATCCGCATCGCCTGTTCCTGGAACAGCGGCACGCCGAGCGTCTTGTGCAGGACTTTGTAAAGCTCATCCTTCTCCCCGTGCTCGGGCGAAGGTGACGGGTAGTTCTCCTTCTCGACGCCGTTGCGCCGGCGCAGATAAGGATGCACCATGTCGCCCTGGATCGGGCCGGGCCGCACGATCGCGACTTCAATGACGAGATCGTAGAAGGTCCGCGGTTTCAAGCGCGGCAGCATGTTCATTTGCGCGCGGCTTTCGACCTGGAACACGCCGAGCGATTCACCCCGGCACAGCATGTCGTAGACGCCCTCGTCGTCCTGGGGGATGCTCGCCAGTTCCCAGCGCTTGCCCTTGTGGCCCTCGATCAGATCAAAGCATTTGCGGATGCAGGTCAGCATGCCCAGCGCCAGCACGTCGACCTTCATCATGTTGAGCGCGTCGACGTCGTCCTTGTCCCATTCGATGAAGGTGCGGTCATCCATCGCGGCGTTGCCGATCGGCACATAGCTGTCGAGCCGGTCCTGGGTCAGCACATAGCCGCCGACATGCTGCGACAAATGCCTGGGAAATTCGATCAGCTCGGTGGCAAGCTCGACCGCAAGCCCGATCATCGAATTTTTGGGGTCGAGCCCCGCCTGGCGAACCTGCATGTCGTTGAGGCCCTTGCCCCAGCTTCCCCAGACGGTATCGGCCAACGCTGCGGTGACATCCTCGCTCAGGCCAAGCGCCTTGCCGACATCGCGGATCGCGCTACGCGGACGATAATGAATGACGGTTGCGATGATCGCAGCGCGGTGGCGGCCATAGCGCCGGTAGACATACTGCATCACCTCCTCGCGCCGCGAATGCTCGAAGTCGACGTCGATGTCGGGCGGCTCCAGCCGTTCCTTGGAAATGAAGCGCTCGAACAAAAGATCGACCTTGGTCGGATCGACCGAGGTCACACCGAGCACGTAGCAGACGGCCGAGTTCGCCGCCGATCCCCTGCCCTGGCATAAAATGCCCTGGCTGCGGGCGTAGCGCACGATGTCGTGCACGGTGAGGAAATAATGCGCGTATTTGAGCTCGGCGATGAGGTCGAGCTCCTTGCGCAAGGTGGCGCGAAGCGTCTCATCGATCCCTCGGCGAAAATATTTTTCGGCGCCTTCCCAGGTCAGGTCTTCCAGATGCTGCTGCGCGGTCTTGCCCGGCGGCACCGGCTCGTCCGGATATTGGTATTTGAGCTGATCGAGCGAAAAATGGATGCGGCCGGCAAAGCGCATGGTTTCCGCGATCGCCTGCGGGAAATCATGAAACAGCCGCGCCATTTCAGCCCAAGGCTTGAGATAACGCTCGGCATTGGCCTCGAGGCGCTTGCCGATGATGTCGATGGTCGTCTTCTCGCGGATGCAGGTGAGCACATCCTGCAACGGGCGGCGCGCCGGATGGTGATAAAGCACCTCGTTGGTGGCGAGCAGCGGCACTTTTGCCTTTGTTGCGATGTGATGGAGCCGCGCCAGGCGGCGCCGGTCATCGCCGCGATAGAGCAGGCTTGCGGCGAGCCACACGCCATCGGCGCGGCTCTGCCTCAACCGCGCCAGAACTTTCAAGACGCCGGCCGCCTCGAACCGATGCGGCAGCGTCATCACCAGAAGCTGGCCTTCGGAAAATTCCAGGAGGTCATCGAGCTTGAGATGGCACTCGCCCTTCTCGATCCTTTCAATGTCACTGCCCCGCTTGCCGCGGGTGAGCAGCTGGCACAAAAGGCCGTAAGCCGCGCGGTCGCGCGGATAGACCAGGATATCCGGCGTGCCGTCGATGAAGACGAGGCGCGCACCGATCAGGAGCTTTGGCTTATATTGAACTTCCGGGTTGTCGAGCTCCTTGTAGGCCCGCACCACACCGGCGAGCGTGTTGTGATCGGCAATGCCGATCGCGGCAATCCGCAATGCGCTTGCCTGATGCACATAGGCGCGCGGATCCGATCCGCCGCGCAGGAACGAGAAATTCGTGGTGATGCCGATCTCGGCATAGCCAGGCGTTGGCTCAACGCCGACGGGATTATTCATGCGAACAGCCCATGCACGAACCAGTTGGCGGGCGCATGCTTGCCTTCCTCGGTGACGAGCTCGCTGCCGTAAAGACCATCGCGAAAGATCCAGAAGCGCAGGCCGGCTTCATCCTCGATGCGGAAATAATCGCGCGTCAGCACACCGCCGTCCTGCTTCCACCATTCCATGGCGATGCGCTCGGGCCCTTCCACCCGCACCACCGCATGAACCGCGCGCCGCCAGGTGAAGTGATGCGGAGGCCCGTCCGGAACCGTTGCAAACGGCACTTTTATGGGCTCGGGCTTTTCAAACAGCCGCAAGGGACGCAACGGCGGCTCGCTCTCGGCGCGCGCCGGCCACGCCGCCTGAGACGCTGCGGCAAGATGATGCTGCGCCGGCGCCGCCAACATCGCACGTTCCGGAATATGGGTGTCCTGCGGCAGGTGCACGACCACGCGCTTACCGCCGATGCGCGCGGCGATGCGGTCGATCAATGCCGCCAGCTCGTCATTGTCATGGACATTGGCATCGAGATCGCGCTGCGCGTGCACGACGATTTCGGTGCGGCTTGCGGAGAGACGAATGAGATCGAAGCCGAAACCGGGATCGAGCGGATCATTCAGGGCCTCTAGCCGCTCGCGAAACAGCCGGTCGATCACTTGAGCCCTGGTCACGGGCTGTCCGGTGTCGACCACAATCGCGCGCACCGCGCCGTCGGTGCGGAAAAAACTTGCTTCCAGCCGCCGCGCGCCCTTGCCCTGCTTGGCCATCGCCTTAACCAGCATGTGCGCCAGCCGCAATAGCGTCATCGAGATCGCGCCATCGGTTGCCACCGGTTCGGCAAAGCGCTTCTCGACGATGTAGTCCGGCAGCGGCTTGCGCGGACTGATCGGCGCATCGCCCTCGCCCAAAGCGTGCGCCAGCAGGGTCGTAAAGCGGCTGCCGAAGCGCGCGGTGATTTCGTAAGGCGCGCGCGCTGAGACATCGTCGATGGTTTTCAACCCGGCGCGGCGCAGGCCGCGGGTGATGGCCTCATCGGCGCCGAGCATGGATACCGGTAGCCTCTTGACCGCTTCGGCTTCCTCGCCGTCCTCCACGATCTTACCGGAGCCAGCGCGCGTCAGCGTGCGGGCGCAGATCGACGTGCCGGCAATCGCCGCGCTGACGACAAAGCCTTGGCCGGTCAGCGCGCCGCATATCATTCGCATCAAGGCGGCCTCGCCGTCGAACAGATGGGCGCAGCCGGTGATGTCCAGGAACAGGCCATGCGGCGGATCGAGCGCCACCAGCGGCGTGAAGCGGTCGCACCAGTCGGCGATGTCATCTAAGGTTTTGGCGTCCGCGACCTCGTCGGCGTCGAACACCGTCAGCTCGGGGCAGATGGCGCGGGCATTGGCGAGCGGCAGCCCGATCTCAAGGCCGTGTCGCACCGCCGCGTCGTCGAGGGCATAAAGCACCAACGCATTGTTTTGCTTGGCGACGACGACGCTGGGAGCGTTATCCGGCGCGACGTTCTCGCGTGTGGACTGACGCTTGATGCGGTCGATGGGCAGGCGCGGCAGCCACAGGCTGAGGATACGCCGCTGGTTCCGCGAAAAGGCACTCATCACATTTCCATTCCATGATCCATCGCCCGACAGGGCCATGACGATTGCGAACGAGCTCGGCGTCGAACACCGGCGCGCCCCACGCGCTCCCATCTGCAGAAGGCGGCGAATGCGCCGCGCGCACGATCCATCTGGTCTCCGCCGTCGAGGGCTGTGGCTGCGCCGCCACCCGCAGCAAGAGGCCGGTGACGCCGGAGGCCTGCGCTGTCAGCGTCAGCTTGCGGCTGGCGACAAGATCGAGCTGACGCACCTCGCCCCAGACTTCCAGCACGACAGCGCCGACCGCATCGCAGGCCAGCGCGTCGGCGGCGGTTCGCAACGCGGCCTCGGCATCGGCCGCGCGCGCCGTTACCACGCAGCGCGGATCGAGCCCGAGTTCGGCCCATCCGCTCATCGATAGTGCGCCCAATTCGATTTCGCTAAAATCCTGCCGCACCCAGACCAGCGGCCGGCGCAGCGCCACCCGCCCGGCAAGGCTTGCGATAAAACCGGTCGCCGCAGCACTCTGACGACCTTCGCAAAACACCTCGTGCACCGCGGCGAGCGCGAGACCGCCCCGCAGCGCCGCGTCCGCACCGGCGTGTCCAAGCGCCGCCTTGTGTGGGGCGTAGCCATCGTCATGCGCTTCGAGGCGCTCGATGTCGCCGCGCAAAGACGCAAGCGTGCTCGTGCGGACGCTCATCATGCGTCGCTCCTGAGAATTTTGGGCCGGTCCGGTTCTCGCTAATGAACCCGCGTCTGGCTTATTTGTTCATGATATGTTCTAATATAAAGCTAACAGATCCGGAAGAGTCAATCGGAATTGGCGTGCAGGTGATTCACCAGCAAAATCAAGGGGATTCAATGCGTCTCATCACCCTCAATAGCGAGATCGATTTCGACGGCTGGCGAAAGGCCGCGCGGGCGCTAGCGCTGAACGAAATAAAACCGTCCGATGTGACATGGACGGTGCGCGGCAACGCGCTCACATCGATCGGACCACCGGCGGCAGATCAACCGCTGCAAACGCCGCAAGAAAATTTTCATGGCAGCTTCCAAGGCAGCTTCAACGTTTCGGCAAAATTCGTCGAGCTGGCGCAGTCCGCGATCCTGCACCGCGATCCCACCCGTTTTGCCCTTCTGTATCGCCTGGTGTGGCGGCTGCGCAGCCATCATGACCTCTTGAACGCAGCGACCGATCCGGATGTCGCGCAGGCGATCGCCATGGCCAAAGCCGTGCATCGCGATCAGCAGAAGATGCAAGCTCTCGTCCGCTTCCGCGAAATCGGCCGCGAGCAGAACTCGCATTACCTCGCCTGGTTCGAGCCGGAGCATCATATCGTTGAAGCGACTGCGCCGTTCTTCGCGAGCCGTTTTGCCGACATGCCCTGGTCGATCCTTACCCCCGATGTCTGCGCGCATTGGGACGGCCATGCCGTCTCGATGACGTCAGGTATAGCCGAGGCGCCGACCGAAGACCGGCTCGAGGAAGTTTGGCGGCGCACTCACGCGAGCATCTTCAATCCGGCCCGGCTGAAGGCGAAGGCGATACAGACGGAAAGGCCGAAGGAGTACTGGAGGAACCTGCCGGAAGCCTCGATCATTAAACAGTTGATCGCCGATACCGAATGCTGGATTGGCGCAGGGATCACCGATGCCGGAACCAAACCGCCGCAACGGGCAGAACCATCGATGGAACGAAAATCCGTAAGCTCAATCGAAAATATCGAAACGCTGCGCGAGCAAGCGGTCTCCTGCCGGGCCTGTCAGCTCTGGAAGGACGCGACCCAGACCGTATTCGGCGAAGGCCCGCAGGATGCGCGCATCATGCTGGTCGGCGAGCAGCCCGGCGACAAGGAAGACCTCGCAGGCCACCCGTTCGTCGGACCAGCCGGCCAGATGCTGGACCGCGCGCTGCAACAAGCCGGCATCGATCGCAGAAAAGTCTACGTCACCAACGCGGTCAAGCATTTCAAGTTTGTGCCGCGGGGAAAGATCCGCCTGCATCAGAAACCGAATACGCCCGAGATCAAGGCGTGCCGGCCATGGTACGAACGCGAACTTGCCGCGATCAAACCCGATCTCGTGGTGGCGATGGGCGCGACCGCTGCCCAATGCGTGCTCGGAAAAATCATGCCGATCAACAAGAACCGCGGACGCTTGATCGATCTTGCCGACGGCATCAAGGCGCTGGTGACGGTGCATCCGTCCTATCTGCTGCGACTGCCGGATGAGGACGCCCGCGCCCGGGAATACGAACGCTTCGTCGATGACCTGAAAATTGCCGCTGAGCTGTTGAGGAGACCGGCGCGCGCGGCGTGAACTCTCTCCCTTCTCCCCTTGTGGGAGAAGGTGGCGCGGACGCAGTCCGCGCCGGATGAGGGGTCTGTATCCATGGAAAGAGACCCCTCACCCGGCTTCGCTTCGCGAAGCCACCCTCTCCCACAAGGGGAGAGGGTCCGAGACACGGGAAAAAATCACGCCGCCGCGGCGAGGTTGACGGCGGCTTCCGCAAGCGAGGTCAGGGTCTGGTCGGTCTTCTTCTCCTCCTGCAGGGTCGCGTCCAATAGCCGAACCGCGTCCTTCATGCCGAGCTGCTGGGCCCATTGCTTCAGCGTGCCGTAGCGGGAGATTTCGTAGTGTTCGACGGCCTGCGCTGCAGCCAGCATGCCGGCATCGAGCGCCTCGGAGCCTTTGTACTCGTCCATGATCTCCGTGCCTTCGTCGAGGATGCCCTGGATCGCCTCGCAGGTCTTGCCGCGCGCCGGCTTGTCGATCAATTCGAAAACCTTTTCAAGCCGCTCGACCTGATCCTCGGTCTCGCCGTGATGCTTTTCGAACGCCGCGCGCAGCTTGTCGGAACTGGCAGCCTTCGCCATCTTCGGCAGCGCCTTCAAAATCTGCTTCTCGGCGTAATAGATGTCCTTGAGCGTGTCGAGGAAAAGGTCGTTGAGGTTTTTGTCTTTCGCCTGCATGGCGTACTCCATTGGGGTGAGGTGTCGTTGGCCCCTACGCCCCAACGCCACCCGACAGGCAATGTTCCAGGAACTTCAATAGGAAGCCGGTCCGGCGCGCCCGCGTCCACAAGGCGTTGCCGCCCCGGTGCGCTTCACGCTGCTGTCACACGCACCACGCTAAAATCCTGCCCATTGGGACAGGAGAGTTTGACATGAGTGATATGGCGTTACCCGGTTCGATCGAACCTGCCCTGCGCAGGGGTCCCGATCTCGACAAAGGCTTTCATCCACTGACCGGAATTATCTACATGGGGGTGGTCGCCGCCGCCCTCTTGTTCGTCGCCTACAGCATCTATGCCGACATCGATGCGACCGGCACGCGGGTGACGAATTATCTGCCGTACCTGCTGCTGTTCGTCGCACTTCTGATCGCGCTCGGCTTCGAGTTCGTCAACGGCTTCCACGATACCGCCAATGCGGTGGCGACCGTGATCTATACGCGCGCGATGCCGGCCCACATCGCCGTGGTCTGGTCGGGCATGTTCAATCTGATCGGCGTGCTGCTTTCCAGCGGCGCGGTCGCCTTCGGCATCGTGTCGCTGCTGCCGGTCGAATTGATCCTGCAGGTCGGCTCCAGCGCGGGCTTCGCCATGGTGTTTGCGCTCCTGATCGCCGCCATCATCTGGAACATCGGCACCTGGTATCTCGGGCTGCCGGCCTCGAGCTCGCACACCTTGATCGGATCGATCATAGGCGTCGGCATCACCAACGCGCTGTTGCGCGGCCGCGACGGCACCTCCGGCGTGGACTGGACGCAGGCGACCAATATCGCCAAGGCGCTGCTGTTATCGCCGCTTTTTGGTTTCGCGTTGGCGGCGATCCTTCTCTATGTCGTCAAGCTCATCTTGCAGCGCGCGACGCCCACGCTGTTTGCCGAGCCGAAAGGTGATCAGCCGCCGCCGTGGTGGGTCCGGGGCATCCTGATCCTGACCTGCACGCTGGTCAGTTTCTTCCACGGCTCGAACGACGGCCAGAAGGGAATGGGCCTCATCATGCTCATCCTGATCGGCACGGTGCCGACCGCCTACGCGCTCAACCGCGCGCTGCCGTCGAGCCAGATCGAAAAATTCACCACAAATTCGGCAGCTGCAAGCAAGGTCATCGAGAGCAAGGCCGCCGGCTATAACGTGATCGGCAACCCGCGGCCGGCCGTGACCAATTATGTCGCGCAGCACCAGATCAATGAAGGCACCTATCCGTCGCTGGCGGTGCTGGTGCGCGACATCTCTACCCAGGTCACCCAGTACGGCTCGCTGGCAAAATTCCCGGCGGAAGCCGTCGGCAACACCCGCAACGACATGTACCTGGTGTCCGAAGCGCTTCGCTTCCTGGCAAAGGACAAGGAAGCCGAACTCTCGGCCGCCGACGTCGCCACGCTCAACAGCTACAAGGGTTCGCTCGACAGCGCGACGAAATTCATTCCGACCTGGGTGAAGATCGCGGTTGCCATCGCGCTCGGCCTCGGCACCATGATCGGCTGGAAGCGCATCGTCGTTACCGTCGGCGAGAAGATCGGCAAGACCCACCTAACCTACGCGCAAGGCGCCTGTGCCGAAATCACCGCGGCGGCGACCATCGCGGCGGCCGATGGCTACGGCTTGCCGGTCTCGACCACGCACGTGCTCTCGTCCGGCATCGCCGGCACCATGGCGGCCAACGGATCGGGGCTGCAATGGTCGACGATCCGCAACATCGCCATGGCGTGGGTGCTGACCCTGCCGGCGGCGATGCTGATCTCCGGCACGCTGTACTTCGTGTTCTCGCACGTGTTCTGAGCGAGTGCTTTCTGCGCTCCTGATAACGTTCCAAGAAAAGGCCCGCGCTACTAGCCGCGGGCCTTTTGCGTGTACTCTAGATGTGGGAGCTCTGAGCCAACCTCGACATCACAAAAGTCGTCAGATGGATCGAAGTCCGCCCACGCAGTAGTCTCTATCCCGCCAGTCCAAATTATCCGTCAGGTTGGCAAGAACAGAATCACAAGGGAATAACCATGCAGGAGAAGAACCCGCCGCCGCAACTGCCTCCGGAAGTCGCTCGGTATCTCAAAGGCGCCTCGCCCGAAACCCGGCAGTTCGATTTCCTCATTGGCGATTGGGATGTCGCCGCGTCTCGTTACAAAGAGGATGGTTCGCCGCTTCTGGATTATAAGGCAAGTTGGAGCGCCAAGTATCTGAACGAAGGCCGCATGATCATCGACGACTTCAAGGCGCAATTGCCGACGGGACAAGATATCTCGTCGTTCGTTACGCTGCGAACTTACTCAGAAGCGACCCACCGCTGGGAACTCGTCGGCCTACCTGCGCTTCAACCGGCTACGATCGCGCAATGGCATGGCGAGTGGAAAAATGGGGAAATGCTGCTGGACGCGGTCGGCACAGATCCGGCGGGCACTCCGATCCAAAACAGAATTCGTTTCTTCAACATCACAAAGGGTGCCTTCGATTGGACAAGCAGCAACAGCCGTGACGAAGGTAAAACCTGGACTAAAGCTGCCTCTCTGCGCGCTACCCGACGCGTCATTTGAGGGCGCTACGCGTTAATCGAAATAAATGGCGTCAAATAGTCTCGCCACTTGACAGCGCGCGTTGATCCGAGGAGCATCACCGATGTCGCCGAAGGCGACATCTTGCGTGAAACCATGAGCAGAGGAGGTTCGATGACGCCACCTCCGCAGATGAGCCGCGTAGTGCGATAGTATCCGTTCGGACTTTGGCATAGCGGCAAACCACGCGAACGGCGCGCCGGGAAAAAGGTTAAGCGGGCCGCATCAGTGAGGCATGGCCCCTTACCTTCCCCGGCGGTGTTTTTTGGCCGCTTGGTTCGCCTGCGGCCACGCCCTGTCAGCTCGCGAATCCCCGCGCGCGCCCCTCGTTTTGCGAGGTTTTCGGCGCTCGCGATTTGCTGCAATCTCATGACTTCCGAACCGAACTCAGGGAGCGTTCATGACTGGCGCGAGGCTCAAACATTATGGCTGGGGGCGCGAAGGCGAAGGCATGAGCGCAGAGGAACAGAGGTTCGTGCTCGGCCGCTACCGTGCGAAATTCGGGCGTGATGAATTCGAGACGATCAAACTCCCGCGCCTGGAAGAGCTTGTGTTGAGGGCGCCGCGCGCGGTGCCGCCGGCCTCACTGGCCGCATTCTGCACGAGCGAACGCTACGACCGCGCCGCTCACACCTATGGCAAATCCTATCCGGACTACGTCAGAGCAATGCTCGGCGACTACGACTGCGCGCCCGACGTGGTGGCTTATCCCCGCAACGAGGCGGAGATTTCCGCCGTGATGGATTGGGCCGGCGATGTCGGTGCCTCGCTGACGCCGTTCGGGGGCGGATCGAGCGTCTGCGGCGGGATAGAGCCGCGCGTCGATGGCATCAAGCACAAGGCCGCCGTCACGCTCGATCTGCGCAATCTTTCTCGCGTCGTCGAGTTGGATCCAGTGTCTCGCGCCGCGCTGATCGAAGGCGGCACCTATGGTCCGGCTCTGGAAGAGGCGCTCAAGCCGCACGGCGTCACCTTGCGGCATTTCCCGCAGAGTTTTGAATATTCAACGCTTGGCGGCTGGATCGCGACGCGATCGGGCGGTCACTTCGCCAGCCTCTACACCCATATCGACGATTTTGTCGAAAGCCTGCGGGTCGTGACCCCGCGCGGCATCGTGGAGACACGCCGATTGCCGGGATCGGGT
>Ga0210408_10003205_pt1 | contig 15252 bp, 12 predicted proteins | sample IncBWH4MmetaG_FD_155471 | JGI IMG/M metagenome (GOLD analysis project Ga0210408, IMG submission 155471) | Forest soil microbial communities from Barre Woods Harvard Forest LTER site, Petersham, Massachusetts, United States - Inc-BW-H-4-M | ecosystem: Environmental > Terrestrial > Soil >...
ATGATGATCCGTTCACCCAGTTCACACTGGGCGGTTACTTTAGGTCTCAAGTTGCGGCGCGTCAACGGAGCGGAGGTGCTTTTTCTGTCAATTATATGCGTAAGCATAGATATGTTGAGCGGCCTTCGATCATACGCGGCGCGGCTCGAGTTTGATTTCGGTTGGTCGCGCTGCCCTCCGGTGTGCAAAATATGCCGATCATTTCGGCATTTTGTCGCTTCACTGTGCGACGCGTTGGGTGGAGGGATCGATTTTTTGGCTGTCGGCCTGTTGCGATGATGGTCCCGTGGAGGGCGATTGACATGCGCCTGCATATGTTTACACTTCAAGCAATTCCGTTCGGTCCGCATGGACGCGGACCGGGATGAGGTGGGTCGCACATGCGCATCCTGTGGCTGAGCTTTGTTGATGCCGCGCAGAGCGCGCCGTACTTCGAGCGCCTGTCGCGCTATCTCAACGACATTGCTGCGCCCGGAACAACAGTCGACGTTGTGGGCACCTCGCCGCCCGATCGCGACTTCGGGCGTCTGACGGAGTTCCGCTGCGCGGCGCTCGCGATCGACCGTTGCATCGAGGCCGAAGCGGAGCGCTACGACGCTTTTGTCATGGGCCACTTCCAGGATCCCGGCCTTTACGAGGCGCGATCTGCCGTCCGCATCCCCGTCGTGGGCGCCGGCGAGGCGACGCTGCACTTTGCCGCGCAACTCGGGAGACGGCTGGGGTTGGTCTCGATCGATCCCGTCTTTGAAGTCTGGCACTACGAGCAAGCGGAACTCTACGGCCTGCGCAATCGTATCAGCGGCGTCGTGGGGCTCGGCTTTGTGCCCGAGGATTTCGGTCCGGCGTTTGCCGGCGATGAAGCGGCGTTAGCGAGGATACGGGCGATCTTCGAGGAAAAAACCCACCCGCTGGTCGCGGCGGGCGCCGACGTTATTCTTCCGGCGGGCGTGTTGCCCGCACTGCTCCTGTGCCGAAAGGGCGGCTACAGGGTCCGCCACGCGCCCGTCGTCAATTGTGCCTCCGTTGCGCTGAAGACCGCGGAGATGGCGGTCGCGTTGCGTCGCCTCGAAGGCCTCGAGCCGAGCCGCGGCTCGAGTTTTGCGCTGGCGTCGGAGCGCGCGATTGCCGACTTTAGGAAATTCGTGGCGCGGGGGCGGCAGGATGATTGATCATCTCTACCCGCAGCGTGCATCAGCTCCGCATGGCGGAATCGAGAAAGTCCAATGTCGCCGCGGCAAACGCGTCGGGCATTTGATCGGGAAATGGCACCATGCCGCCGTCGACCTCGATCAGGCGCGCGCCAGTGATCGCGTCTGCGACTTTGGCCGCGACCGGATGGGCATGCGGGTCGGCGGTCGGCGAGATCACAAGCGTCGGACAGCGCACGAGCGGCAGCCGCGTCTCCATCACATAGCGGTTGACGACGCGATGCCCCTCCGCCGCCCTGCGGCCGGCCTTGATGGCATCGACCACGAAACGATTCAGGAGATCGGTATCGCCAGCGGGATAAAAAGGCTGCCGCATTTGCCACAGCTCGAGCAGATGCGCCCCGTCGCTCTGCGATGTCGTCTCATCGATGATCTTTTTGCCGGTTGCGGCGGCGCGGCGGGTCGCATCGACATAAGGCGAGGCCGAGAGCACCAGCGCGCGCACGCGCTCCGGGCGCGCCGCCGCCATTTCGACCGCAATCGCAGCACCCGTGTGATGACCGGCGATCGCGGCGCTAGCGATTCCGAGTGCATCGAGCAGGTCAAACGCGCATTCGGACCAGGATTCGATCGAGTCTTGGCCGGCGGGCAAGGCGTCGGAATCGCCAAAGCCGACCGTATCCATGGCAATCGCGCGATAGCGTTGGCCGATGAGCGGCAGCGCGTCGCGGAACTCGTCCCAGGAGCGCGGCGTCTGGTGCAAGAGCAGCAGCGGCTCGCCGCTCCCGATCATGGCGACATGAATCCGCGCACGCTTCGTTTGCACGAAGCGCCGCTCGATGCGCGGATTGATGTTCGCCATGTCTCAGCCGACGGGATGGTTGCAAGTCAGAGCTATCAGTCGTTGTTTAAGCGGGCAAGCGCCATGAACAGAGCGGGAGGATGTGATGGCTGAACGGTCATTCGAACGCGAGGTTCAGGATCTGAAACTTGGCGCCGGTGAAGTCTTTCACGGCGAGGGTATTCTGGCCATCACCAAGGCACTGCTGCAGTCCGGCGTCGCCTATGTCGGCGGCTACCAGGGATCGCCGATTTCGCACCTGATGGATGTGCTCGCCGACGCCAAGGACGTCATGCAGGATCTCGGCGTCCACTTCGAGACCTCGGCCTCGGAAGCAGCGGCGGCCGCCATGCTGTCGGCATCCGTGATGTATCCGGTCCGCGGTGCGGTGACATGGAAATCGACCGCGGGCACCAATGTCGCGTCCGATGCGTTGTCGAATCTCTCGTCCGGCGGCGTGACCGGCGGCGCACTGATCGTCATCGGCGAGGATTTTGGCGAAGGCTCCTCCATCATGCAGGAGCGCTCGCATGCCTTTGCGATGAAATCGCAGATCTGGCTGCTTGATCCCCGGCCCAATCTGCCGTCGATCGTCAAAGCGGTGGAGGACGGCTTTGAACTGTCGGAAGCCTCGTCCACGCCCGTGATGCTTCAGGTGCGCATTCGCGCCTGTCACGTCCACGGACAATTCGTCGCCAAGGACAATCAGCGGCCGAAATACACGCTGCGCCAGGCGCTCGAAAACCCGGTGCGCGACGTCAATCGCATTGTGCTGCCGCCGGCGAACTTCATGCATGAGAAGGACAAGCTGGAGCGGCGCTGGCCGGTGGCGATCGAGTTCATCAAGGAGCGCAAGCTCAACGAGGTGTTCGGGCCCGCCGAGGGCGAGGTCGGGATCGTGATGCTGGGCGGCATGTACAATTCCGTGATGCGCGCGCTGCAGCAACTCGGTCTCGCCGACGTCTATGGCGAGTCGCTGGTGTCGCTCTATGTCATGAATGTCGCCTATCCCTTGATCGACGACGAGCTGGTTGCGTTCTGCTCCGGCAAGACGGCGGTGCTCATGGTGGAGGAGGGCGCGCCCGAATATATCGAGTATGCGCTGAACACGATCCTGCGCCGCCGCGACATCCAGACCAAAGTCTCGGGCAAGGACGTGTTGCCGATGGGCGGCGAGTATACGGCGCCGGTCCTGGTCAAGGGCCTCATGGAGTTTATCGGGCAATATGCGCGAACGCTGCTGCGCAATCAGCCGCCGGTGCCCGATCCCACCTCGATCCTGAACGATCCGAAGGTGAAGGCGCTGACGCAGGTCGTGCCGCCACGCCCGGCCGGATTCTGCGTTGGTTGTCCGGAGCGTCCAATCTTTGCGGCGATGAAGCTCGTCGAGAAGGAACTCGGCCCGCACCACGTCTCCGCCGACATCGGCTGTCACTTGTTTTCGATCCTGCCGCCTTTCAATATCGGCGGAACGACGATGGGCTATGGGCTCGGTCCCGCGTCGGCGTCCGCATTCAATGTCGAGGCCGGCAAGCGCTCGATCGCGGTCATGGGCGACGGCGGCTTCTGGCACAACGGGCTCGCCTCATCGGTCGGCAACGCCGTGTTCAACAAGCAGGACGGCGTGATTCTTGTCGTCGACAACTACTATTCGGCCGCGACCGGCGGACAGGACATCATGTCGTCCCGCGCGCTCAATCCGCGCCGCAAGACCAACAATTCGATCGTGCAGGCGGTGAAAGGCATCGGCGTCGAATGGGTCCGCCAGATCGACCGCACTTATGACGTCACTAGAATGCGCGACACCTTGCGCGAGGCGCTCACGACAAAGGAGAAGGGGCCAAAGGTCATCGTCGCGTCGTCGGAGTGCATGCTGAACAAGCAGCGCCGCGTCCGGCCGCAATTCCTCAAGGCCGTCAAGGACGGCCAGCGGATGGTGAAGGAGCGGTTCGGCGTCGACGAAGACGTCTGCACCGGAGATCACGCCTGTATCCGCCTGTCCGGCTGCCCGTCGCTCTCGGTCAAGCACACCGACGATCCGCTGAAGGATGATCCGGTGGCCGCCATCGACAACAATTGCGTCGGCTGCGGCAATTGCGGCGAAGTGTCGGAAGCGGCGGTGCTGTGCCCATCCTTCTATCGCGCCGATATCATTCACAATCCGACGCGATGGGACCGATTCCTTCACCGCATGCGGAGCGCCGTCATCGGCTGGATGCAGCGGCGGCGTCAGGCGAGCCGCATCGTCTTCGCGGACTGATGGAGGTGGGGATCAACCAGGACATGACCGGTCCCGGCGAGCTTTCGAGCGTCAAGCCGCTCTCCATTGCGATTCTCGCCATGGGCGGGCAGGGCGGCGGCGTGCTGGCCGACTGGATCGTCGCGCTTGCGGAAGCGCAAGGTTATGTCGCGCAGTCGACCTCGGTGCCCGGCGTCGCGCAGCGGACGGGTACCACGATCTATTATGTCGAGATGCTGCAGGCGCGCGGCGATACGCCGCCGATCCTGTCATTGATGCCGACACCCGGCGATGTCGACATCGTCATCGCTGCGGAGATGATGGAGGCAGGACGGTCAATCCTGCGCGGCCTCGTCACACCCGACAAAACGGTGCTGATCGCCTCGATGCACCGCTCGTTCGCGGTGAGCGAGAAGGAAGTGCCGGGCGACGGCATCGGCAATCCGGTGACCGTGGTCGACGCGGCCGATTTCGCGGCGAAACGCACCATCGCCTTCGACATGGAGGCGCTTGCGATCCAGAACGGTAGCGTGATCTCCTCGGCACTGTTCGGCGCGCTCGCGGCGGCCGGCGTTCTGCCCTTCGACCGAAGCGCGTTCGAAGCCACCATCAAGAGCGGCGGCAGGGGCGCGGAGACAAGCCTTAGGGCCTTCAACGCCGCTTACGATCGGGCGAGGCAAAAGCGGCGGGATGCGGTGGCGGCAGCGCCAGTGAAGCGCTTCGATCCATTGCCTGAAAGCGCAGGCCATCCTGCGTTGGACCAATTGGTCAACCGTATCCGCGCCGAGTTTCCGCCCGCGGCACGAAGCATCCTTTTTGCGGGTGTGAAACGGCTGGTCGACTTTCAGGATCCTGCCTATGCGGCCGAATATCTCGACCGGCTCGGCGCGGTGTGCGCGGCCGACCGCACGCATGGCGGCAAGGCGCGGGATTTTGCGTTCACGGCGAAAGCGGCAAAATATGTCGCCGTCGCCATGGCCTATGACGATGTGATCAGGGTCGCCGATCTCAAGGTGCGCGGCTCGCGCTTTGCACGCGTGCGCGCTGAGGTCGGCGCAAAGGCCGATCAGATCGTCTATACCACCGAATACATGCATCCGCGCATGGAGGAGGTTTGCGGCACGTTGCCGAAACGGCTCGGTCAGTGGATCGAGGATCGGCCAAAGCTGTTCGCGCACCTCGATCAGTGGGTGAACAAAAGCCGACGCGTTCGCACCGCCACCGTGTTCTGGTTCATCGCCCTTACCCTCGTCTCGGCGTTGCGCGGCAGGCGCCGCGGCACGCTGCGGCATTTTCACGAGACCGAGCATCGCGAGGCATGGCTTGCAACCGCAACCTCTCTGCTGTCGTCGAATTATGACCTCGCGCTCGAAGCGCTGGAGTGCCGCCGCCTGGTCAAGGGCTATTCCGACACGCATGCGCGCGGCCTGTCAAAGTTCGACCGTGTGATGGCGGCGATCCCGCTGCTCGCCCAGCGCGACGATGGCGCGGCGTGGCTGAGGCGGCTGTGTCAGGCCGCGCTGATGGACGAGCAGGGGACGGGGCTCGAGGGCGCGCTGAAGACCATTGCGACGCTTTAGGTTTTATGAGGATTGAAGAGAGGCGATATGACCATCGAAAGCGCGATCGCAAGTCACGAGCCGTTGTCCGGCGACTTCGAAATCTCCGCCGGCACCAGCCTTCTGGTCGTGGCTCTCTGCTGGATCGGCATTTTTACCGAGGGCTACGATGTCGGGGTTCTCGGCGCCATCCTTCCGGCGCTTGCAACCGATACGAGCTGGACGCTGACGCCGATCGAGCTCGGTGCGCTCGGAAGCTACACCTTGTTCGGCATGCTGGTCGGCGGAATCCTGAGTGGGACGTTGAGCGATCTCTACGGCCGCAAGCCGCTGTTCATCGGCTGCTTCACTCTGTTCACGGTCTGCACGATCATCACGGCGTTCACGCCGACGCCCTTCTGGTTCGGCGTCAGCCGGTTCATCGCTGGCCTCGGGCTCGGCGGCATCATTCCGGTGGCGGCGGCGCTCACCATCGAATATTCGCCGGCGCGCAAGAAGAGTTTTAACTACGGCATCATGTATTCCGGCTATTCCGTGGGGATTCTCACTGCCGCGCTGGTCGGGAAGGCGCTGCTGCAGGATCATGGCTGGCGCCCCGTGGTGCTGATTGGGGCCGCGCCGGTTATTCTGGTGCCGCTGCTTGCGTGGTGGCTGCCGGAATCGCTGGAGTCGTTGGCTGCGCGGGGGCGCGCGGACGCCACGCGAAAACTTGCGGCGCGGCTCGCAATTCCTGTGCCGGCGGCCGCGCCGAAGGCCGAAGCTGTCGACTGGCGCATGGTGCTCGGCGAGATCTTTTCGCCGCGCAATGCCTTCGCCACCGTCTGCTTCTGGACGGCGTTGTTCATGGGGCTGCTCCTGGTCTACGGCATCGCGCAGTGGCTGCCGCAGATCATGCGCAAGAGCGGCTACAATCTCGGTGACAGCCTCTTGTTCCTTGCGGTGTTCAGCTTCACCTCCGCGATCGGCGGCATCCTTCTCGGCCAATGGGCCGATCGGTTAGGCGTAAAGCGGACGGTGGCGCTGGCCTACGCGCTCGGCGCCCTCGGCATTGCCGCGCTCACCTTCAAGGGATCGATCTGGCTGAACTACACGTTTGTGGCGATCGCAGGCTTCGGGACGGTGTCGGCGTCGTTGATCCTGACCGGCTATCTCGCGGACTATCTGGCGCCCTTCGTGCGATCGGCCGGAACCGGTTTTGCCTTGAGCTTCGCGCGCATCGGCGCGCTGATGGGGCCGCTGCTCGGCGGCTACATCGCCAGCCTCAATGTCGGTCCGCAATGGAATTTTTCTGTGTTCGCAGTGGTCGCAGCCGTCGCCGCGATCGCGACCGCGCTGATCCCGAAGAAATAAGCGGTGGTTTCGGTTGCAAACGATGCCAAATTTCTGTCTGAGTGAAAAAGTAAATTCGGATCGTAGGAGCAGTAATGACGGATCGGTTTTCCGGAAGCCTGTTGCGGAACGATGTGAGAGACGAAGAACTTCACCCAAGCCTGGGTGAGATCGGGCTCAACAACTTCGCTCCTTACCTGATGAATCGCATCATGGCGCGGTGGAACACCAACGTCGCGGAGGAGCTGAAGGATTTCGATATGACGACGACCCAGATGCGTGCGCTCGCCGTCCTCAGCGTTTCCTCGTCGGTCACCATCAACGAGCTTTCGGTTTTTGCGGTCACCGAACAGTCGACCATGAGCCGAACGCTGGATTCGCTGGAGGAGCAAGGCTACATCCGCCGCCAACCTCGTCCCGAGGATATGCGAGTCCGTGACGTCAGCATCACCGCGAAAGGACGATCGGCCTTCGAGAAGGTCTGGCCAATGCTCTATCGCATGTTGCTGCAGATGTTTGAGGGCGTCGAGGAAGACGAATACCGCAACTTCCTCGGCACTTTGCACAAGGTCCTGCGCAATATTCGCAAGCACGACATTTGACGATGCTCGCCCGGTCCACAACATACGGCCCGAGCATTCTTGCGCTAGTCTAGAAGCCCGCCAAATCTCCGTTTGAAGGTTTCATGACCGAGACGGGACGTATTCATCGCGTAAGGCGTCAGAACGAAACTTTTAATCAGCGGTTCCCAGGTTCGAGCGCTGGTGCGCCCACCAAGTCGTTCAAGCACTTACAGTACTACGCATCAGAACGGACCTTTCAGTTGGGAGGCCAGCGATCTGCAGTTTGATCCATTCCGAAGCTCGGTCGAGGCTCGAGCGTAAATTGCTGCGCGCTTGATCCTTGTTTCTGCTCTTCGTGCCAACGAGATACTGCGCGCAGATCAATTGGTACAGGTCGATTACATATCGATCGTAGAACAGGATATTAGGGCGAACAAATCGGACAACCTGAAAGATCGGAGTGGTGCCATTTTGGAGCCGAAATCGGTTTTTCGGGCGAGGAGCAAGCTGCTGCGGGGTCTATTGCGGAGGCGGCAGAACTCGGACCCACGAGCTGAGACTTTCCCCGACGTCTCGGGACGCTTGAGTGCAGCAGCGCTGTTTGGACAAGTCGTCTTCGGTTCGTGAAATGAGCGGTTATGGAATGGTCGCTTGTGGCACTCTTGCGAAATGCCAACCAGCACGGAGATTGTCTGCTTATCGGGGTAGACCGGAAGTGGTCGGCCGAAATTTTTGGGTCGCCGATTTCACGAAATATTGGTCGACTTCTCTCCCGTAGGGGCGCACCGTTCCTGTGACGCTTAAACTGAGTTTGCGTAGACTATCTAAACCACATTTCAGGCGGCCGAACATGCGCGCCCCAGACCCCATCGTAACGTTTATTGTAGTTCTCGTAGTCGGCCTCGCCGCTGGCTTTCTGTTCGACCGGCTTGCGGGGCCGTCATGGCTTGCTCGTCAATTCTCCGGATCCACCCGCGGCATCGTCACAAGCACATTGGTGGGTATTGCTGGCGCGTTGATTGGCTATCACATCGCGGCGCTTCTCGCGCTCAGCGGCGGGATAGTGACGTCGGTAGTTGCAGCGGCGCTCGGGTCGACTGTGGTGCTGTTCGCTTGGCGGATGGCTAAATAATAAAAATAATTCTGCTCGTAGCACGAACGGGACATGCCGACGGACACCGAAATTGGCGCGAAACCATTTAAGTACGCCGCGATATATTGGTAACGATCGAATTGAAGAATGAGAACAATGCATCCCCCGCGATCACGCCACCAGCAAACACTTCCATCACCGAGCGTCCGTCAGTTCCGCGAGCCGCAAGCCAGATCTGCCGCAAGACAATGCCGAGCAGCACTGCCCAACCAGCCAACGGAGCCGCGATCAGCAGTCCTGTGGCAAACAGCACGCCAAGCTGGCGTTTTTGGCTACCGAGCAGTTGCAGCAATGCGCCGGGTATTGCCCAAAGCATCATAGACATCGCTGCAGGGCCGGTGATGCCAGCCTTGATGGTGGCCGCATATACCCTATCCACCGGCGGGATCATGTTCTGCGAGAAATAGCCCTGCCAAGTGAGGCCAACGACGACGATCGCCACCACGAAAGCGGCCATCGCGGCGTAGAGTTGCTGGCGGCGGCCATCAACCTCGAACGCTGCACCGAGACCTGCCCTCAACATGAAACCAGCCTTCAGGTCGTAGCCCATATCCGCAAAAGCCGGCCCGGTGGCGGCGGAAAATCCCACCAGCAGGGTCAGTGCGGAGACTGGAAAACCGATGAGCATGCCAATCAACAGCGTGATCAGGGCGATCGCGAAGGCCGGGAACCATCCCGAATGCATTGCCGCCAATCCAACCAGCAACTCGTGCACGAACGCCGCGAATGCTGCGTAGATCACGAATGCGATCAGCATAGCGGGGGACAGATCGGTTACGAGACCGCCGACGAGCGCGATGCCGACAGCGATGCAAAGGTAGGCGACGAAGCCGAGGCCCATGGTGCGTCCAACGCCGTCGCTGCGGACGACATTCTTGTCAGCGTTGACGTCGCGCCGGGCGATAACGATACCCACCTGTATCAACGCCATCAGCCCTGCGCCGATCATGAACCCATGCGGCACCAAAGCGGCATTCAGGTCGGCGCCGGGCAATACGGAGTGGAAGATCTCGCCGGAGAACAGGACCTTGGAATAGCCCCGCAGCAGCAGCCCGAGACCGAACATCGCCAACGCCCAGACATTGCCGATGAAGGCGATGCCGAATGCCGACATCGGAACGCCAAACCAGGAGCCTGCCGCGCCCACGCCGATGCCCAATCCAAGAATCGCGGCCTTGCGACCGCCCTCGTCGCCCGCGCGAATCGCTTCTGCGGCCGCCACGCCGGGCGGCCACGCGCCATCGGCCGGAAACACTTTACTGTCGAACATGCGATAGAGCAGGAAGCCGTCCAGCAGCATCGCGCAGGCCACGCCGGCGAACATCGGCAGGATCAGATCGGGGCGACCCAGTACGAAGGGAATGCCGATCGGCAGCAGCAGGCTATTCGCCGCACCGAACGTTGCCGCAGATATCGCGCTCTGCGCCAGGTTCTGAACATGAATGGACCGATAACGTCGGAACAGGCCAAGCGGAACGCGCGCCAGACCGATCGCCACAAGCGCGCCGACCATGGAGGTGTTGGGAGTTACACCCAGCGTCGTCAACAACTGTAGTCCGATGATCGCGCCGAACACCGACAAAACTACAATCAGGATCAGCGTTGTCGGTTCGAACAGTCTCGGGTGTGGTTCGGACTCTTGGGTCATGACAGCACGATGTCGATCGCGTGCGCCACCAATTGGCGCGATAAAAGGACCGGCCGCTTGGCCGCTTGCTTCACCACTTTGCGCATCGCCTCAGTATATCCGATACAGTGCATCAGGATAATATCGGTGTCGGCCAAGGACGTGCCGGCTTCCCGCAGTGCAGTCTCGCTCGCCATTTGATAGGGTGAGGCACCCACTGCCTTTGTTGCAATCCCGGGAATGCCGTGAAACTCGTCAATCTGCGCTGCATTCGGCAGCACAATGCCGATCCGTTCAGCGCCGTAGGCCAGACCCTGAACGAAGTGATCGACGGTATGCTGGGGCTCGATGAACGGCGTGCGCACGCGAAAAGGGGTGAAATGTCCGGTGCACAGCAAGACCAGCAGGTCGAACCCGCCCTGATCCAATTCGGCCAGGATCGTGTGCAAGCGTCGGTCGATCGCGGGCTTGCCCAGTAGTACTTCCCGCCCGTCCCGCAGGCGGGTGACCAGCCGCTCCTCGCCTGGCTGCGGTGCCAAATTGGCAATGGCCTCGTCGGTCAGCCCGTCGAGTGCCCCGCGCTCGGTTACCTCGAATTGCGTCTGTGTTTCCTTGATAATGTCCGGCAACACGTCGCTACGCGGCGATTGTCCGATGGTGACAAAGGCAACTCGCCGCAGCATCGCAGGCTCCTCTTGACAATAACTGATCCTTTGCAATAACCGAACAACGTTATTCGGTCGGTCCGGCGAGCCATATACGTGCCGCCACGTATATAATGCGGCATTCGGGTTAGATTTTTCTGATCAGCCGCCGGCAGCGCCGAGAAGAAGCACACGGCGGATCAACTCGGCCGGCGAGCGCGCCTCCAATTTGTTCATAGCCCGTCCGCGATGGATTTCAACCGTGCGATGGCTAATGCCGAGCCGCCGGGCGATTGCCTTGTTGGCCTCTCCGTTCATGACGCAGGCCAGTACCTGGCGCTCGCGCGGCGTCAGAGACACTGACGGGGGCGGCAAGCGATCGACGAGTGCTTCGCTTCCGAGCGGTGCGGTCGGCATGCCCGTCGACACGACGCGGGGGGCCGCGCCCAACTCGGACAGGCGCAGTCGCATTGCACCGACAATGATGCGTAGTGCGGTTACCACGGGTTTGCCCGTAGCAACCGCCATGCGGCGGGCGTTCCCCTCTGAGTAGCCGACCGAGTGCATCAGGATGAGATCCGCCTCCCCCAATTGGGCGGCCGCGTCTGCCAGCCGGGCGGCTTCGCCTGTAGCGGCGACCGCGCGTGCGTTCTGGATCAGCGTGCCATAGCCGCCCATCTCGGCCTGCTTTGCCAATGGATAGATCACGCCAATGCGGCAATTCCCAATGACCAGGGCATCGATCCACGCATCTACCGCGCGCTGACCATGCACCAGTGGGGTACGCAATGAGAACGACTGATACACGCCTGTCGTGATGAGAACGATCAGGTCGAATCCCAGGCCATCGAGACGCTGCAGCAGCGTCGTCAGCCGGTCGACAACGAAGTCAGCATCCGCCTCGACATGGCGGCCGCTCCGCAGGCGCGTATACAATCGCCCTCCCGACCCGAGCTTTGTCCGAGTTGCGATCTCGGCCGGTGTCAATCCGTCGAGCGCGCCGAACTCCTGATAGACGGCCGCGCCATCCAGCATTCCCAGAATATCCGGCACCACATCCGCCCGAGGTGCCTGGCCGATGGTAACGAAGGCGATCCGTGGTTTTGAGCGGCGCAGACCATCGCGCTCAATGGCGCGGCGTACGTGACCGTGATCAGCCACTTCGAGGTGTCCGTAAGGGTTTACCCGTATGGTCGGCTGGCAAGAGCATCGGTAACATCATCCCAATTATACGTGGGCGCGCAAATGAGACTGATAGAACGCGACGAGTTGGAGCCATTGGCGACCGGGGCATGGATCCTCGGAACCGGGGGTGGAGGATCTCCATATCTCTCCTATCTCAACATGCGCAAGCTATATGCTGATGGGTCACGGGTGAACCTGATGGATCCCGCCGATCTCGCCGACGACGCGCTGGTCGCGGTGGTGTCCAATATGGGCGCGCCGCTTGTAGGACAGGAACGCCTGTCCGATCCCGCCTTTGCCTCCAAGCCGGTTCGGATGATGGAGGACTATATCGGGCGCCGCTTCGACGCCGTGATGTCGGTCGAGATCGGCGGCGGCAACGCCTTCCAGCCGCTTCTGGTGGCCGCGATGACCGGGCTGCCGGTGGTCGATGCCGACGCCATGGGGCGCGCTTATCCCGAAGCACAGATGACCAGCTTCGCCATCGGCGACCTGTCGATGTTTCCGCTGACGCTCGCCGACATCCGCGACAACGAGGTGATCGTGGCCCGCGCCGCGAGCTGGAAATGGATGGAGCGGATCAGCCGCAAGGTGTGTACGGAGGTCGGGTCCATTGCCGCCACCTGCAAGGCGCCGCGCAGCGGTGCCGAGGTCAAGGATCACGGTATTCTCTACACAACAACTCAGGCCATTGCGTTAGGCCGGGAAGTTCGCCGCGCCCGCCATGCGCACGAAGATCCGATCGCGGCCATCCTGACCGCCGCGAAGGGCAAGCTGCTGTTTCGCGGCAAGATCGCTGACGTGCAGCGCCGCGCCACCGAAGGCTTTCTGCGCGGCACGGCGCGTATCGAAGGCATCGACGATGACCGCGGCGCCCGATTCGAGGTTGCGTTCCAAAATGAATACGCCGTCGGTTGGCGCGACGGTCGCGCGCTCGTGACCACGCCCGACCTGATATGCCTGCTCGACAGCGTCTCAGGCGAGGCCATCGGCACCGAGAGCCTGCGTTATGGCCAGCGGGTCAGTGTGATCGCGCTGCCGGCGCAAGCCATTCTGCGCACGCCGAAAGGCGTCGCGCAGGTCGGGCCCCGCGCCTTTGGCTACGATATGGACTACGTGACGGTCTTCGACGACGCCGTACCGGCGGAGCAGCCGTCATGAGGCGGATTGGCATCGACGTCGGCGGGACCAACACGGATGCAGTGTTGATCGACGGCAATCGTGTCCTGGTTGCGGTCAAGACCGCAACCACCGCCGACGTGCTGGGCGGCGTGCGCACCGCATTGAGCAAATTGCTGGCGGAAACAGCAGGTGGGCCGGGCCACATAGCGGCGGTGGTCATCGGGACAACTCATTTCACCAATGCGGTGATCGAGCGGCGCGCCTTGCAGCGGGTCGGCGCGCTGCGCATCGGCTTGCCCGCGAGCGCCAGCCTGCCGCCGTTCGTCGACTGGCCGGAGGATCTGGCCGCGCTCGTTCGTGGCCAGGTGCACATGGTCGCGGGCGGGCACGAATATGACGGCCACCCGATCGTGCCACTGGACGTTGGCGCGATCCGAGATGCCGCGCGCTGCATGGCGGACGCCGGCCTCACGGCGGTTGGCGTCACCAGTGTCTTCTCTCCGCTGACCTCCGAATGTGAGCGGGAGGCTGAGCGGATTCTGGCCGAGGAAATTCCCAACGCAAATATCACCCTGTCGCACGAGTTGGGCCGGATCGGGTTGCTCGAACGCGAGAACGTCACGCTGCTGAACACCTGCCTGCAGGACCTGGCGCACGAAACGGTGGCCGCATTCACCGAGGCCTTGCGCGGCAGCGGCCTCAATGCACCGCTGTTTCTGACGCAGAACGATGGCACGATCATGCGTGCCGAGACGGCCAGCCGCTTCCCGGTGTGGAGCTTTGCATCCGGCCCGACCAACAGCATGCGGGGGGCAGCCTTCCTGTCAGGACTCAATGACGCCGTCGTGGTCGACGTCGGTGGTACAACCAGCGACATCGGATATCTGAAGGCTGGCTTTCCGCGCGAGGCCAATGCCGCCGTGGAAATCGGTGGCGTGCGGACGCTGTTTCGCATGCCGGATCTGCTGTCGATCGGGCTGGGTGGCGGCACCGAGGTCAGCGCCGACGGCGTTCATATCGGCCCGCGTAGCGTCGGCTTCCGATTGCTGGAAAAAGGCCTGGTGTTCGGCGGCGACACACTGACCGCGACCGACATCGCATGCGCGGCGGGTCGTATCGATCTCGGCCAGCGGACGCTGGTGGCGGGTTTGCCATCGGGCTTGGTGACGCGCTGTCTGGCGCGCATGAGTGATATGATCGCCGAAGGTGTCGATCGAATGAAGACAGAGGCAGGCGATGTGCCGCTTCTCGCCGTGGGCGGCGGCAGTTTCCTGATTCCCGACCAGGTTGAGGGATGCAATGAGGTGATTCGCGTCGAGCATCACTCCGTTGCCAATGCCGTGGGGGCGGCCATCGCGCAAGCCAGCGGCGAGGTCGATCAGATATTCTCCAATGTCACGCGTGATCAGGCTATCGCAGCGGCTCAGGCTGAGGCCGAGGGTCGCGCAGTCGCCGCCGGCGCCAAACGGGAGAGTCTGACGCTGGTTGAGGTGGAGGATATCCCTCTGTCGTACCTGCCCGGAGATGCCCGTCGAGTACGCGTTCGAATGATCGGTGACATTGGCTCGGATTGACAGTTGGCAAGCTGTCAGGTCAGCGATGGTCAAGATTTGATTGCAGGCAGGCGACGAGCCGAGGCGCGATATTCCGCCCAAGTATCTCCTGTGGAAAGGTGGTGGTCCTGTCGTAAACCTAATCGGGCTGACATCAGAGGCAGAATCACGCAATCCTTCTGTCCCATGAGGGAAGCTTGCAGCCTTATTTGGGCGGCGCTGGTCCGGTTGTTCCGGTCGCGAGCTTCGTTGGTAGCTGAGATCCTAGTCCTTCGGCATCAGATTAACA
>Ga0210408_10003206_pt1 | contig 15252 bp, 13 predicted proteins | sample IncBWH4MmetaG_FD_155471 | JGI IMG/M metagenome (GOLD analysis project Ga0210408, IMG submission 155471) | Forest soil microbial communities from Barre Woods Harvard Forest LTER site, Petersham, Massachusetts, United States - Inc-BW-H-4-M | ecosystem: Environmental > Terrestrial > Soil >...
CTCGCCGCGCCTGGCGAAGCGAAAATCATGCCCCACCAGCACGATCCGCGGGGCGAGCTCGCGGACCAGCAGCTGCGCGAACCCTTCGGCGGAGAGGTTACGCAACGCCTCGCCAAAGCGCAGCAGCCAGAGGTAATCGAGGCCCAGCCCGCAGAGGATGCGCCAGCGCTCGCGCAGGCTCGTGAGGCGCGCCGGGGGATCGGACGGTGCGAGGTATTCGCGCGGAGTGGGCTCAAAGGTGAGCAGGACCGAGGCCGTCCCGAGCCGCGCGGCGTGCTCCCTGAGACGCGCAATGAGCGCCTGGTGGCCGAGGTGTATCCCATCGTAGGTGCCGATCGTGAGGGCGCAGCCCGCGCTTCCCCCGCGGAAGCCTTTGACTCCCCGGATCAGCTGCATGATGGAGCGCGCGACATGAGGTTTAAGCCATTGATCCTGTTGGTTTAATTTGAATGTAACTTAACGCCGTCAGCGTGAGGGTCGCCAGTTTATGTGAATGCGCCGAGCAGCGCGCGCCCGGGCGGTCGATCGCGTTGACAAGCCTCGGTGTCATGCGCAGACTAGCCCGCCCGCACCCGGGGACGTTGACGAGAAAACGGAGATTTCGTGGCCAATACCAAGTCCGCCGAGAAAGCTGCTCACCAGGCCGAGAAGCATCGCGCCCGCAACGTCGCGCTGCGCTCGCGCATGCGCACCGCCGTGCGCACGGTGACCACAGCGATCACAGGCGGTAACAAGGAGGCGGCCAGCACCAGCTACCAGAAGGCGGTGCCGGTGATCGACTCGCTGGTCAGCAAGCAGATCATCCACCGAAACAAGGCGGCGCGGCACAAGAGTCGGCTGGCGGCTCGTATCCGCGCGATGCAGTGAGGCCTGCAATGAAGGATGTTGTGATGAAAGACAAGGCGCGCATTCCCGTTCCCGTGATTCCGACTCCTCTCAAGTTGCGTCCGGCTGCTCGCCGGCAGCATCTGCTGGAGATGATGCGCGCTCGCGTGCCGCTCGATCGTGCTCCTCCAAAAACCTCATAGCAGCCTCGCACAGCAACCTGGTCCCCTCGCCCGTCGCCCCTGAGACCAGGAACCAAGGGCCGCGATAGCGCAGGCGCCGCACGATGCTGCGCGCCCGCTTCTCCGCGTCCGCAGGTGGCAGAAGGTCGCGCTTGTTGAGCACCAGCCAGCGCGGCTTCGCCGCGAGCTCGCGGCTGAACTTGCGCAGCTCGGCGACGATCGCGCGGGCATCGCGGACCGGATCGGCCTCGGGGTCGGGCGGCGCAATGTCGATGAGATGCAGCAGCAGCCGCGTGCGCTGCAGGTGGCGGAGGAAGCGAACGCCAAGTCCCACGCCCTCCGCCGCACCCTCGATGAGACCCGGGATGTCGGCCATCACGAAGCTGCGGTGCTCGGCGACCGCCACGACGCCGAGGTTCGGATGCAAGGTCGTGAACGGGTAATCCGCGACCTTCGGCCGCGCGGCGGAGACCGCGCGGATGAGGGTCGACTTGCCGGCGTTCGGCAGGCCGAGCAGCCCCACGTCCGCGATGACTTTGAGCTCGAGTGCGAGCGAGCGCTTCTCCCCGGGCAATCCGGGACCAAACTGGCGTGGTGAGCGGTTGGTGCTCGACTTGAAGCGCTGGTTTCCCCAGCCGCCCTTGCCGCCGCGGGCCACGAGGAGCTCCTCGCCCTCGCGCGTGAGATCTCCGAGCAGCTCCTGCGTGTCGGCATCACGCACCACCGTTCCGATTGGCACCGGGACGTAGAGATCCGCGCCGCTGCGCCCGGTGCAATCGTTGCCGCCGCCCGGCTCGCCGTGGGCGGCTTTGAAGGTGCGCTCGATGCGGAAATCGGCGAGCGTATTGATGCCGGAGGCCGCGCGCAGATAGACGCTGCCGCCATGGCCGCCATCGCCGCCATCCGGGCCACCGAAAGGCACGAACTTCTCGCGGCGGAAACTCGTGCTGCCGCGGCCGCCGCTTCCCGCCTGCACCCGCGCCCGCGCCTCATCGACGAACTTCATGAGAAGACTGTAGCGCATGGCGCCAGGCCGCGCGCACAGCGGGACAGCAGGCTCTGCGGGGTAGCCCGCACGGCGCTCCACACCGGAACGTGTGACCGTTGACGCTCGCCGGCGCTCGTCCTACAGTGCCACCACGTTGCCGATAAGAAGCTATCGATAATCGATGTGTCACGGGCAAGCGACCGCACCCATGCCCCGCCGGCCCGCGACGGCACGATCATCGGGGGGAGACACACCATGCGCCGAAACAGCGTTCGCAGATATCGTAACTGCCTGCGAAAATTCGCCTGCCTGTTAGCCACTGGGACCGTGCTCAGCGCATCCTGGCCGCAGCAGGCGCGCGCGGATGAGGCCGCGGTGCTCGAGGAGGTCACGGTCACCGCACAGCGCCGCACCGAGCGGCTGCAGGATGTGCCGGTCGCGGTCACTGCGCTCTCAGGGAGCGAGCTCATCGACCGCGGCGTACGCCAGGCGGGCGACATCGTGGATGCGGTTCCGAACCTGCTCCTCAACCTCCCCTACGGGCCGGAGGCGCAGCCGACCTTCACGCTCCGCGGAGTGACCACCCAGGATTTCAGCGAGAACCAGAGCAGCCCGATCGCCATGTACGTGGATGAGGTCTACAAGCCAGTCGGCGCTCTGCAGGCGTTGCAGATCTACGACCTCGACCGTGTCGAGGTGTTGCGTGGCCCCCAGGGGACGCTGTATGGCAAGAACGCGACCGGCGGGGCCGTGAATTTCTATTCACACAACCCGAGCCTCACGGACTACGACGGCTACGCGATCCTCACCGGTGGCAACTACAGTCTGTTCGAGGCGCAGGCCGCGGTCGGTGGGCCCATCATCGAAGACCGGCTCGGCTGGCGCGCGGCAATGCTCTACGAGAAGCGCGACGGCTGGGTTCACAGCATCGTCCCGGGCGTCGAGCCGCTCAATGGAGTGGATGCGGCGGCCGGCCGCCTCAGCTTCCTCGGCAAGCCGAGCGATGACCTCACCGTGTTGCTCAAGGTATTCGTGAGCAAGTCAGGCGGCACGCCGTACGGCGCGCACGCGCTCAACAATGATCCGATCGTCACGGGGTTCAACGGTGACATCGGCTGGTTCGACAACGGCGCCAAGTACGCCGTGCACAAGGAGATCCGCAACGACGGCGCCTCGCTCAAGATCGACTGGCAGCTCCCGCACGCGACCCTCACCTCCGTCACCGGCTTCGACTACGGACGCTGGTACGAGAAGAGCGACGATGGCGGTCTGCCCATTACCGCCCGCATCGACGACCCGAACACCTATTTCTCGAGCGTCAACGCTTTCTCACAGGAGTTGCGCCTCGCCTCCCGCGACAGCGGCCCCTTCGGCTGGCTGGGTGGGCTCTACTACGGGCGCGAGAGCACGCACGCGACCGTGCAATTCCACTTCTTCGATGGTTGCGGACCGCCCTACTGCAACTACTGGAATCCGCAACCGCCGACCTCAGCGAGCATTGCGTTGCCGCTGTACGGATTCGATGAGTACAACAATTTCGATCAGATCAAGGACAGCCGCGCGATATTCCTCAATCTGACCTACGACATCACCCCCCAGGTCACCCTGCGCGGCGGCGTGCGCTACACGAAGGACAAGGTGACGATCGAGAATTTCTACGCTCTCGAGGGCGGGCTGCCGAGTCCGGGCTCGGTGGGTATGAGCCCGAACATCGATGCGACGACCTGGTGGACGCAGACCATCGGCAATCCCGCGCTCTACCCGCCGCCACAACCCAATCAATCACCTACGGCATCGCGCAGCTACTTCCAGCAGGGACTTGCGGTGCAGGGACTCGGATTCGTCCCCACCTTCGAGAACGACACCAACAACGTCAGTGGTAAGGTCGGAGCCGACTGGAGAGTGAACGAGGAGGTGCTCACCTACCTGAGCATCAGCCAGGGCTACCGTGGCGTCGCCTTCAACGGCCAGGCGTACAACGACAACAGCGAGCTCACCTTCGCCGAGCCGGAAAAACTGACTTCCTACGAGATCGGCGCCAAGACAGAGTTCTGGAATCGTCGCGGCATCTTCAACGTCGCGGTCTTCCACTACGACTACAAGAATCAGCAGTTCCTCGATGCTTTCAATCTGCCGGGCGGCCTCGGCACCGGTTTCCGCACCGTCAATGCGCCGAAGTCGCGCGTCGATGGCGCTGAGTTCGAGTTCCAGGTCAGGGCGACGAATGATCTGCAGATCATGGCGAATCTCGGCCTGCTGCATAGCAAATACGTCGAGCTGACGCTGCACCAGGGCGAATTCGTGGATACCGCGCACACCATCCCGCGCGTCTGCTGTGTCGGCAACCAGCTGATCCAGGCGCCGGACTACAACGCGATGCTGGCCGTCGACTGGCGCTTCCTGCACCTCACAGCGGGCGACCTGCGGCTGTACGTCGATGGCAACTACTACGGTAAGCAGTATTTCGACGCCTTCAACACCGAGCGCGACGCACAGGGCGCCTATGGCGTGGCCAACGCCCGGCTGTCGTTCGAGAGCACCGGCAAGCGCGGTTGGGCGATCGCCGCGTGGATCAAGAACATCACCAACCGCCAGTACCTCGCCTACGCTCTCAATCAAAAAGACGCGGATACCGGCGCCCTGGGTTTCGACTATGCGCTGGTCGGCGAGCCGCGCACCTACGGCGCGGATCTGATGGTGCGCTTCTGAGTGAGGATGTCGCTGCCGGCGGCGCGGCGTTGCGGCTGAGCTCTCAGACGAAAAACCCCGGTCAGCGCCGGGGTCTTTTCGTTCGGGCCGCCTTGAGAGCCGTCGTTGGCCAGCCGCCGATCAGGCCTGATCGGGCAGCACGTTGACGTACAGGCGCTGCTCCGCGCCCTTCTTCTTGAACTGGATCTTCCCCGTGACCTTGGCGAAGAGCGTGTGGTCACTCCCCACCCCGACATTCGAGCCGGCGCGCACCTGCGTGCCGCGCTGGCGCACGATGATGTTGCCGGCGAGCACGTGCTCGCCACCGAAGCGCTTCACGCCGAGGCGTTTGGAGTGGGAGTCGCGGCCGTTCTTGGTACTGCCGCCTGCCTTTTTGTGTGCCATGAGTTATCGCTGCCTGAGGAATGTTGCCGTGCCGCTCAACCCGCGCTGATGTCGGTCACCTTCACCTCGGTGAACATCTGCCGGTGGTTCTTCTGCCGCAGGTAGTGCGCGCGGCGCTTGAACTTCACGACCGATATCTTGGGGCCCTTGCCGTGGCGTACCACGGTGGCCAGCACCTTGCCGCCCTGCAGGGTGGGCTTGCCCACCTTGACGTCCGCGCCCTCACCGACGAGCAGCACTTCACCGAACTCGACCGTGGCGCCGGGCTCGGCGTCGAGCTTCTCGACGCGCAGCACGCCGTCCTTCGTCACCCGATACTGCTTGCCGCCCGTGGCGATGACCGCGTACATAGTGGTTTAGGAGCAATGGAGCCAAGGTTGAAAGGCCGCGCATTCTACTGGCGCACCCCGTCCCGGTCAAACGGCCTTTTCTCCAGTATTGACCGGGACTTAGCGCATAAATTCGCCTCACCGGAGGGGGTCCGCCGTGCATTTCTCCAAAGCCGCCCGCGTCGGCTAGGATGCGGGGCCGCAACTTGCGCGGCAAACGATCAGCACGGGCCGAGCGAACGACATGACCCTGGACGAGATACGCACGCTGGCAGAGGGCGACCTGAGCGCCGTGGACGGGGTGATCCGGGCCCGGCTGAAGAGTGCCGTGCCGCTCGTCGACCAGGTCGCCGAGCACATCATCGCCGGCGGCGGCAAGCGGCTGCGGCCGCTGCTGGTGGTGTTGACCGCGCGTGCGTGTGGCTATTCGGGGAACGCGCATATCGAGGCGGCGGCGTTCATCGAATTCATCCACACCGCCACCCTGCTGCACGACGACGTGGTCGACGGCTCCGCCCTGCGCCGTGGTCGGCACACCGCCAACCGGGTTTTCGGAAACCCCGCGAGCGTGCTGGTCGGGGATTTCGTGTATTCGCGTGCCTTCCAGATGATGGCGGCACTCTCCAGCCAGCCCGTGATGGAGATCATGGCGGAGGCCACGAACGTGATCGCCGAGGGCGAAGTGCTGCAGCTCATGAACGCCCATGACCCGCACACCACCGAGCAGCGCTACCTCGAGGTGATCTATCGCAAGACGGCCAAGCTCTTCGAAGCAGGCGCCGAGGTCGCCGCGGTGCTCTCCGGGGCCACGCCGCGCGTGCGCCAGGAGCTCGCTGCCTACGGCCGCCATCTCGGCACCGCCTATCAGCTGGTGGATGACGTGCTCGACTATCGCTCCAACCCCGAGGAACGCGGCAAGAACCTCGGCGACGATCTCGCAGAAGGCAAGCCCACACTGCCGCTGATTCACGCGCTGCGGCATGGCAACGAACAGCAGCGCGCGATCATTCGCGAGGCCATTCAGCGCGGAGGTGTGACCCAGCTCGAGCCGGTCATTACGGCCATCGAAGCTACCGGCGGACTCGAATACGCCGCGCGCCTCGCGCGCGAGCACGCTGCGCGGGCCCAGACGGCACTTACTGCGTTGCCGGAGTCACACTGCCGGGATGGGCTCGCGGCCTTGGCGGCCTTCTCGGTCGAGCACACGACGTAATCGAATCGATGCGGAAGCACACATGACAACACGAACGCGCTCCCACATCGTAGTTCGCAGGCTTGACGCGGCCGCGATCCTGGCAACAGCCGCTGCGTTCTGCGCCAGCGGGGCACCCATCGCGTCTGCCGCAGAGGCAAGCGCTCCCCCCGAAGCCATCGTGCTGAAAGCAGCCCACCTGTTTGATTCCACTGGCACGGGGCTCAAGGACGGCGGCACCGTCGTCGTGCGCGGCGATCGCATCGTGTCGGTGGGAGGCGTGGCGCCCGCCGGCGCGCGCGCCATCGATCTCGGAGATGCGACGTTGTTGCCGGGCTTCATTGACGCCCACACGCATCTGACACTCGAGTTCGAGAAGGACTACTACCACTTCGTGTACAACCGCATCATGCGCTTCCCGGCCGAGCAGGCTCTCTACGGCGCGCAGTACGCACGGCGCACGCTCGAAGCGGGCTTCACCACCGTGCGCAACGTAGGGGCTTCGGATTTCGTCGACATCGGGCTGCGCAACGCCATCAATGCGGGAGTGGCGGTCGGACCGCACATGCTGACGGCGGCGCACGGCATCGGTTCGCCCGGCGGGCATTTCGACAACTACTCGTATCCGCCCGACCGTGTGAAGCCCTGGGGTCCGATCGAAGGAATCTGCAGTGGTCCGGAGGAGTGCCGCGAGGCAGTGCGCTACCAGATGAAGTGGGGCGCGGATGTCATCAAGATCGCCCCGAGCGGCGGAGTATTGTCCGAATCCGATCCGGTCGATGTCCCGCAGCTCACTCCGGAGGAGCTCTCCGCGATCGTCTCCGAAGCGCACAAGTGGAACCGCAAGGTGGCTGCGCACTGCCACGGAGACAACGCGGCGCGGCTCGCGATCGCTGCCGGCGTGGACTCGATCGAGCACGGCAGCTTTCTCACCGAGGACACCCTGAAGCTCATGAAGTCCAAGGGTGTGTACCTCGTGCCCACGCGCATGGCGGTGTACTGGACGGACAAGATGGCAGACACTTTTCCGCCAAACATTGCCGCCAAGGCGCGTGCTGCCGCCGCGGCCCACGGCAACATGTTCAAGGCGGCACTACGGATCGGTGTGCCGATCGCCTTCGGTACGGACGCGGGGGTCTATCCGCACGGCATGAATGGCATGGAATTCGGCCTCATGACGGATCTCGGCATGAGCCCGGCCGCCGCACTCCTTTCTGGAACGCGGGATGCCGCGAAGCTCCTCGGGGTACAAGCAGACGTCGGCACGCTCGAAGCCGGTAAGGCTGCCGACATCGTCGCGGTGCCGGGTAACGCGCTGAGCGACATCCGTTCCACCGAGCACCCGCTGTTCGTCATGCATCTTGGCCGCATCGTCGTGCAGAAGGCGGGCAGCTGACTCGCATTGAAGGCGGCGGGCCGGTTGAGTACACTGCGCGGCCCCGCCGTCCGGCAGCCTTCCGGTCCGCGGGTCCTGCCCGGGATTCGGGGTGTAGCTCAGCCTGGTAGAGCACTACGTTCGGGACGTAGGAGTCGCTGGTTCAAATCCAGTCACCCCGACCAGTAAAATCAACAAGCTACGCCTCTCGTTGTCCATGAGCTCACCACGACTCGAGCTCTCTATGTATCACCTATGTATCAGCGGACGGCGAAGATAGAGTCACGCCGAGGGCGGTCATGGGGGCGCCAAGAAGGCTTTCGTAGCGCTCCCGCGTGGGGACTCGAGGTGCAACTTGCCAGCGGTCCGAGCTCTTGCCAGTCATGAATAGGCTAAACGCCACGCAGGCTAGGTGCTCCGTGTCGCAGCGAAGTGCGAGTCGACAGCCCTCGCACGGACACGGATCCAGCGCATTGAGTTCGGACCGAGCGATCGGCACGGCGGCCGATTCTACCCTTGGACTCGGCCTGGTCACGGCGGTATAGCGTCCCGCAAGTACGCAAGCCATCCGTTCAGTATTTTTCACTAATTTAGTGACGGCCGCCCCAAGGCGGGGAGACTAATCACCGCAGCCAGCCATTCGGCGGAGCGAATCAGCAAAATTCCTCGCACGGCGGTGGCCGCCGCGGAGACGCGGGCGCTCAGTCGCCCGAAGGCGTGGCAAGACGCCCTGGGCGTTCAGGCCCGCTCAGAGAAGCTTGCTGCTCCGCCTCGGCTGCTTCTATCTGCCAAGCGGCGTGACACAAGAAGTGCAGAGGCCCAAAGCTCGGCCCTCGCGCTTCGGGGGAAATCATGTACCGCGCCTCGCCAGGCATGAACTCCGTGGACTCCATGAGCTTGTCGCATAGGCGACAATGCTCGTGCCTGGTGACGCAATCGCCAATCGTTTGGTACGGCTTAGTCGTCGCAGGCAACTTGCCCGCGTCGATGAGCTTGCGTGCGCTCGCGCGCAGCTTCTTGAGCAACTCCTCGAGGTCAGGTTGCGGCATGGGGCTCGGCCTCTCGCGCCGCTGCGCTGTGCGGCAGGGAGAGCCAGCGTACACCTGCTCGCAGTCCGAAGGACCGCCGCGCTGCATGCTGCTCCGACCTCACCGCCCTCGAACTGGAAACCGCCGCGCCCGCGCGCCGCTGCAGGCTGTAGCTGTATGCGCTCTCGCATGCTGGGACCGACACGGTCGCGTTCTAGCCTCACTCCAGACTGATCTCATCGAAGCAGCAGAATCTGATAGCCGGTGCAGCGTCCGCGAGTCCACGCTTTCGCTACCGCGTTATCCGGCCCGCAGAGTCGTGAGGCCATCTCGCGGTAGTCGGCATCGGTCATGGTGGTCGACGTCCCTGTGAGCCTGACAGGCAAAGTGTAGCTGCCACGCAATCCTCGCCTGTCAGTAATTTCCATGCGTGTTGTCGGAGGAACTCACACACGATTCGCATCCGAAGCTGGGTAATTCCCCCTAGTAAGGCTGCTCTGTCGTCAACAACCAACATACCGACAGATTGCACATTAGGAAAAAAAGGCTTCTACTCGCGCGCTGTCAACACACTGGCAGTGAACGCGATGCTTCGGTCCGCTCGCGGCACTGACCTTTGCGCAGTGATGCTTCCGCAGGTGCTACGTGCCGGCGGCCGGGAAAGTTGCGGCTGTTCTGTGCGGCTAACCGAACGGAGGGGTTATGAAGTCTCTGTTTGTGTTGTCTTTTCTTCTGTCCTCTTCAGCCCTCGCGAGCGAGGTTAAGCTGCAGCCTTACTTCCCCTCCCCGTTTCCCGGTTTGCCGTTCGCCCTCGCGCCGCAATGCTTCCTGCACGGCGTGAGCAGCGACGGTGAGTGGCACGGCATGTGCCACTACTACGGCGGCAACCCCAGGAACCCCGGCGCGTACGCGCTCGTTGAGTGGGACACCACGGGCACCGCGCTGTCGGCCACGCAGTGTTACCTCTACTCGTTCCAGGGCGCGCCCGTGTGCCCCGCGAAAGTGTACGGGCCGTTTGAGACGATTGACGGCGTGCGCGGTTGGGTGCAGGGCATCGACGCCGCCGGCAATACCGGCCTGGAAGTTGATGGTACCGGAACTAACATCCCGGTGCTGCTGATGCCATGAGGTGGACCGTGAAAACCGTGCCGACTTTCTCGCTGGCCGATGGCGATCTATACCACGAGGGTAGCGGGTTGGGCCGATAAAAGGTACTGGGAATTCAACAGCCCCGAGAAACCGGTCTATGCCAAGTGCAAAGCGGTGAGGATTGCGGATTGAACCCTCAATTCACGAAATGAAGGTAATTCAACCGGAGAAATCATGAAAACTCTTGCTTTGCTTTTTCTTTTTGTCGCGACACTGGCACAAGCCGGTGAGATAAGCCTGCCTACCCCGCATACAGTTAATCTCACGCCCCCGGTAACACTTTTCCGTTGTGGTGCTTGGACGGCAACAGTCTCAGCGTACAAAACTATAGCGACGGGATTCAGTGCTGATGGAAACTATGTTCTCGGCCAAGTACAGGGGACATTTGTCTGCGGCAGCAGCGGTCGTGGGGGTGGGCTTTATTACTACAAGGTCTGCGTGCAGTTCCAATGGGATCTCACCGGGACACTCGTGAATACTACTGCGACTCCGGGACGTGGAAGCAATGGGTATCCCATAAGCGTGTATTGTCCTACCGCCGATCCAACTGAGACATACACAAACTCTGGCGGATATGTCGCCGAGACGATCATCACGCAGGCGTGTGGAAGCGTCGCTTGCTATGCGACCTATTACACGCCAACTTTGGTGACTCCATAAAGCCCGTGAAAATTGCACCCCTGTTGACACTTATCCCCGCGTTGGCCCTCGCGCAGTCGATCAACCATGAACTGCCGACGGGCTATCAGGTCACGGGACACGCCTGCGGGGCATCGCCCGAGCGGTACGCCGTGACGGGCTTCGATGCCACCACCTCGACCTATACGGGACTCGTTTACGCCTACACGAGTTGCGCCACAGGCGGCCGTGGCGGCGGCGGGAGTCCATATATCTACACCGGATGCGCGGCAACGGTCTGGGATACCGTCGGGGATCTCGTGTCCTACTCTATCGAGTGGCGCGCGACTGGACGCGGATCGGCTCCGCCGGCCTCGGCTTGTCTGGGGTAGGTGTGAGGGACTTCTGGAAGAAGGTTAAGCGGGGCGCTGAGAGTGAGTGCTGGCCGTGGTTGCGATTCAAAAAGAAGTCCGGCTCTGGGCTGACCAGCCAAAAAATTTCAGCCGCGGCTCGAGGAACCAGAAACACAGCAACAAGCGTCAGCGGCGTCCTTTAGAGCCTTCACCTTGAGATGCGGCAAGAGAGGCGCCGAGGTCGTGGCAGCGGCGAGGCCCGGGCCGCGCGGCCTCAATCGATGACCATCGTCAACTGTGGTGGTGTGAGCGGCGACGCAGCTCCGCAAGCAGCCGCAACAACCTCGCCAAGCTCGACTCGTTTTTGAAGGCTGACAGTCCAGAATTCGCAGCAAAACGCGCAGTATGCTTCGACGGGATAGCCGACATAGAGCAATCTCATCAGATCGGCGACCGTAAAGCCGTCCTGCAGCTGCTCGCGCTTGCACTGCGGGCATGTCGCTGCGAAGGCAATCGCTTGACTCACAGCTTGTGGAATCTATGCCTTGTGCGCCGCCCTCACTATCGGAGAACCATCGATTCACGCGTAGGCAGCGTTGGCCCAAAGCCCGCAACGAACGGATTAAAGTCGTGCATCGTACTCTTTCGGGTCACAGTTCAACGGATCCGGGCGCCCGTTTCTGCCCCCGGGGCTGAATCTTTGTACTCGTGTTCCAGCACGAGAACTTCGGTGTCGAGTCGTCAAGATCCGGGTTGCCGGACTCATCGGCGATTTTCTTCGCGGCCAGCCGTTCACAAGCCGGCATATCAACTGCGATGCCCGAAGCGTGGGCTACGATGGAGCCGTCGGCGTTGCTCAACCACACGACCATGACGGCGACTTTGAACAGCGGCATAGGGTGCTCCACGGAGCGCTCGATATGCGATCACACCTCCGAACTCCCGAGCGCTGCGGTCCCGAAGTCTTTGTCAGGCTCGTCGCCTGCGACCATGACCATAGCGACCGGACTCAGCTTGGTTCGACGGTTGAGCCAGTGCTCCCTCCCATTCGCTGACGTCCACTGCGGACGACGCGTCCTGTGAAGGCACCTTATGAGCCAGGCGCGAGGGGAACAATCCGTCGGCGGGAAATGCAGCGTTTCACGCGGCGCCGATCCCCCGGCGCCGCCCTACAACTTATTTCAAACTGGCCTCCCCGGCGTCTTTGCCGGGTGACGTCCGCTCAGGCTCGGTGCAAAAAGGCCCGCTCCGTCCTCGAGGATCTGTCGTCGTTCAACGGAGATTGACCGGCTGAAGACCGGCTCCTAGAGTAACCAACGGCTGTGCCTGGAGCTCACCGTGTCTCCGTCCTCGAGTCCCACACGAATCCGCATACTCGCTGTCGACGACCATCCCTTGTTGCGCGGCGGTGTCGCCGCGCTCATCGCCGATCAGAGTGATATGACACTGGCGGGAGAGGCCTCCAATGGTCGCGATGCCATCGAGGAGTTTCGTCGACTCAAGCCGGACATCACGCTTATGGACGTGCAGCTACCCGGAATGGACGGCATCGATGCAATCCTGGCCATCCGAGCCGAGTTTCCTGCGGCGAGGATCATCGTGTTGACGACATACGAGGGGGATTTCCTGGCGCAGCGCGCGCTGAAGGCCGGCGCTCAGGCATACATTCTCAAGGCTCGTGTTCGCAAGGATCTTCTGGAAACCATCCGCATGGTTCACCGCGGAGCCAAACGTGTCGACCCGCAGATCGCCGAACAAATCGCCTGCCGCATGGAAGACGACATGCTCTCGGAGCGAGAGATCAAGGTCCTGTCGCTCATTGCGGCCGGCAAGTCGAACAGAGAGGTCGCCGCGCAGCTCGCCATCAGCGAAGAAACCGCCAAGACCCACGTACGGAACATTCTTGCCAAGCTCGGCGCCAATGATCGCACCCACGCGGTAACTCTGGCGCTCCAACGCGGGATCATTCACCTTCCCTCAAACTAGGTATCGTCCGATCACCGCCTTGGGGGTGCCGCGTCCGGGAGTCGACGATTAGCTTCCCAGGATCGTGATTCAGCGACTTTTTTCGAGCTTCCCGGATTCCTGGCCGGGTGCGGGCCTGCTCCTCTTACGTCTTGCCAGCAGCCTTCCACTCCTTTTCCACGGCATCGGGGCGTGGCCGTCTGGGCTGGAAGCGGGAGGAAGCATTTTCCGCCTGATCGAGCTGTCTTGCGGGGCCCTGGTTCTGATCGGGCTATGGACCCCGGTGGCGGCTCTTGCGCTGGCGCTGCTGCAGGGTGCGTCTGCATTCACCAGGCATTACGATCTCATGTACCTGGCCGCCGCGCTCATGGGTCTCGGTCTCGCATTACTTGGGCCGGGCGCCTGGTCGATCGACGCGCGACTGTACGGGCGAAAACGGATCCACGTGTAAGCTCGTAGGGCCTTCCGAGCATAGGCCGGCCTCCCCGGGCGCAGCGGCCCGAGATTATGAACGGCTGGAGTCTTGAGCAGTCTTGCGACCGATCACGGAGGTAGGCCCATGAAGCGGGCAGCACCGTTCGCCGCAATGCTCACCACGCTTGTGGGAACGTGCTGGGCTGCTCAGCAGCTGGTTGTTACTCAGCCCCCCCACCGGGTCATTACAGCAACGGTGGATCCCGACACCGTCCGATTGCCTGTGGTCGAGGGTCACGACATTCGCTTCGTGCGGCTTAGCCGATCGCAGGGCCTTTCTCAACAGCGCGTGACCACAATCGCCCAGGACGAGCGTGGCTTCCTCTGGTTCGGCACGCAGTATGGCCTCAACCGATACGATGGCTATCACATCAAGATATTCAAGAACGATCCCGACGATCCAGCCAGTCTATGCGGGGTTTATATCTCCTCGCTGTTTGTCGACCGCGGTGGGAAACTGTGGATCGGTTGCGAATACGCGCTGGATCGCTACGATCCGATCACCGAGACGTTCGTGCACTATCGACTGGCGCCGTCTGGTTTTGCCGGCACAGCAGGCACCGTGCGGCACATCAGCCAGGACCGCGCTGGAATTCTCTGGCTGTCAACCGGAGACGGCCTCTATCGGGTCGACCCGACCACCGGTGCGACGGCACGTTTTGGCCACGACGCCAACACCTCCAGTCTCAGTAGCGACGATGTGAAGTCGAGCGGGGAGGATCGAGCCGGAACATTTTGGGTCGCGACCCGCAATGGCCTCGACGCGTTCGATCGAAGATATGCTCGAGTGACGGAGCGAGTGCCACTCTTCGAGTCACGTGATTTCTCCTTCTATGAGGACCGCGAGGGGATCTTCTGGGTCCTCTATGCTTCGGGCAATGGCCTTGCGGTACTTGATCGGAAGACGCGCCAGCTGACTCGCTACTCCTTTGGCAGGGACGACTTGCCGACCCATGCGTTGACCGGCGTCAGCTCAATGCTGCAGGATCGGGACGGCAATCTCTGGATCGGTACCTTCTCCGACGGTCTGTTGCGATTCGATCGCGAGCACAGAACGTTTATCCGCTATCGGAACGATCCCTCAAACAGCGACAGTCTCTCCGAGAATCGCGTCACCACGCTCTTCGAAGATCGAGAGGGAAACACCTGGCTGGGGTTAGGGGCGAGCGAGCCCGCGTTCTTTCCCATCAGGCAACCATTTGAAGTCTTGCCGTTCGATTCGCGTGATCCCGCCAATCTAGGCGAGACACTCGTCGACACAATCTACGAAGATCGCGCGGGCATAGTCTGGATGGGTACGACCGGAGCGCTGGTTCGCCTCGACCGCCAGAACGGAAACCTGACTCACTTCGCTATTCCTGGCAACGGAGTCGCAAGCGATGTGCTGGCTGTTGTCGAAGACGCTTCGGGAGCGCTGTGGATCGGTACATCGGGCCAGGGGTTGTACCGCCGCTCAGCGACAACTGGACGTTTGACAACGTTTCGACACCGCGACAACGATGCGTCCAGCCTGAGCGACGACACAGTGTTCCAAATGCTGCTGGATCACACCGGCACTTTGTGGGTGGCGACCACAGACGGCCTTGATCGATTCAATGCCGCGACACAGACCTTCAAGACGTTTCGATATGTCGCAAAGGGCGAACCTGGTATGTTCGGACATATCGTTGAAGACTCCAGC
>Ga0210408_10003207_pt1 | contig 15248 bp, 13 predicted proteins | sample IncBWH4MmetaG_FD_155471 | JGI IMG/M metagenome (GOLD analysis project Ga0210408, IMG submission 155471) | Forest soil microbial communities from Barre Woods Harvard Forest LTER site, Petersham, Massachusetts, United States - Inc-BW-H-4-M | ecosystem: Environmental > Terrestrial > Soil >...
CCGCCGCAATAATGTGGGCCAGGGCCGTCTCTTCCCCTGTGGCGGTGACCCGCATTACCAGCCGCCCGCTGAGGTTCACCGTACCGGCATAGAGTTGGCTCCGCACGGCTTTGTCCGCCGGTGTGGATTCGCCCGTGAGCATCGATTCATCCACCGCCGAATTCCCTTCCACCACTTGGCCGTCGGTCGGTATTCGGTCGCCCGGGCGCAAGGCCACCAGTTCGCCCGCCTGAAGCTCCGCGGCCGGCACCTCCGTTTCCCGGCTGTCTGGCAGCCTCCGCCGGGCCAGCGCCGGGGCCAAGTCCAATAATTTGCGCAAGGCGCTCGAGGCGCGGACGCTGACCCGCGATTCCATCCAATGTCCGAGGCTGATGAGCGTGACAATCGCCGCCGCCTCCATGAAATAGACATGACCGCCCTGACCACTCAGCAAAGCCCAAACGCTGTAACCAAAAGCCGTGGTCGAACCCAACGCCACCAGCGTGTCCATGTTCGAACTGCGGGCTCTCAACTGCGCCAAGGCGCCGCGATAGAACCGCGCCCCGGCCAGGACCTGCACCACCCCTGCGACCGCAAAGGCAAACCATTGGAACCAGCGGACCATGCCCAGGCGGAAAACCCATTCGCCGAGCATCAGCAACGCGGTCGCGGGCAAGCCAAGCCAAAGGTTCAGTTGCCACCCGGCCAGTTTATGGTCGCCGTGCTCCGAAGCCACGTCCTCGATGACCTTGGCCCCGTAACCCTCTGCCTCCACGGCTTTGACGGCTGCGGCCGGGTCTGGGTGCGCCTGGGGCTGCCAACGCACCGTGGCCTGGTGCCCCTCAAGATTGACCAGTGCGGTCTGCACCCCCGGCACGCCCTGCAGCGCCTGGGTAACGTGCCGCGCGCAGTTGCCGCAGGTCATCCCGTCCACCGCGAGTTGGGTCACGGCGCGGCTGCCGGGCTGCGGCTCTATTCTGTCGCTGGTTATCGCTGGTGCCTGCATAGCACACCTACACACTACGCGAAACCAGACCCATGTCGAACCGGTAGCGGCAATCCACCAAAGCCCACAGCGCCGCGAACCTGCAATCAAGTCGCAGCGCTCTTTTCTGGCCAATCCCTTTGCTCAGTGTCCGTGCCCGCAGCCGCAACTGCCACTTCCGCAGCCGCCGCCGCTCAGGTCTTCCTCGCTGGGCATTCGGCCCAACTCGAGCGTCTTACTGACGTATTGCTGAATGGAATGCTGCACCTCGTGCAACTCCTCCTGGGCATCCAGGAAGTTCTTGGCCACCGGGTTTTTCAAAAGCGTATCGCGGTGCTGTTCGAAATCGGCAATCTCCTCACCACTCAGGGGCATCGACATCTGCTGTTTTTGCTGCAGCGCCTGACCTTTGTTGACCAGGTCTTCGTACTGCGAGCGGGCTGCTTCATCCCCCATGAACGTATCGATCCGCTGCCGGATGGATTGCATGTTGGGCTGCTCCAAAAGCGTTTGGCAGAGTTCCCTGGTTTTCTGCATGACCGCAGTCTCTTCAATCGTGCTTTGCATAATATTTCTATGTTCGTTGCCTAACGCGGGCATGTCTGCCACGGACGCATCAGTTCCACAATACACCACAGCTTGGCCTAAAAAGCAACCGTGCTTCTTTGGAAAATAAGCCATTAAAAAACACAAATTCCAAACATCAAACACCAGAAAAGCTCCAAATTCCAACCCGCAAAATCCAAGCACCAGGTTAATATTCTGTGAGTTCCTGCCGCGTCTGAGAACAGGAAGCTCGTCTTCAAGTTTCCTGGTGTCTTGATGCTTGGGGATTGGAGCTTTTCTGGAGCTTGGTGCTTGGAATTTGGAGTTTTTCTCACCAACCTCGCCCGTGCGCCAGAAGTCGTCCAAACTTGTCGTCGGTCTCATGTCCGGCACGTCGGCCGATGGAATAGACGCGGTAGTCGCCCAGGTCTTTGGCAGCGGACGAGGCCTGCGCGCGCGGGTCCTGGCCCACGTGCACCAGGCGTTTCCGCGGCATTTGCAGCGCCACATTTTGCATGTGGGCCTCCATGGAAGCGTCGCCGAGATTTGCGAGTTGAATTTCCTTTTGGGCGAGCATTTCGCCCGCACCGCCCTGGCCGCAGTTCGCCGGGCAAAACTCCAGCCCAAACACATCGCTGTCATTGGCTCGCACGGCCAGACCATTCACCATCTGCCGAACGCGCGAACCCCTTCAACGCTGCAAATCGGCGAGCCGGCGGTTATTGCCGAACGAACGGGCATTACCACGGTGGCCGATTTTCGCGTGCGCGATATGGCCGCGGGTGGACAGGGCGCGCCGTTGGTGCCCTACGCAGATTGGGCGCTGTTCACCCACAAAACCAAGCCGCGCATCGTGCAGAACCTCGGCGGCATCAGCAACCTGACCTTCCTGCCGCCGCGCGCGAAACTGCAGGACGTGCTCGCGTTCGATACCGGTCCCGGCAACATGGTCATTGACGGCCTGGTCGCTGCACTTACTTCGGGCCGTCGAACCTTCGATGAAAATGGGCGTCTTGCGGCGGCGGGAACAGTCTGTGAAAAGCTGTTGACCGAAATGATGGCTCATCCATTCATCCGCCGGCGCCCGCCCAAAACCACGGGCCGCGAGGAGTTTGGCGAGGCCTTCGTCCGAAAGGTGCTGGCGTCCGGGCGACGGCGAAAACTAAGCTATGCCGACATCATTGCGACGGCGACGGCCTTCACCGCCGTCAGCATCGCCGAAGCTTACCGCCGTTTTGTTTTTCCCCGGTTGACGCCAGACCTGCTTTCGCGATTGCAGATCGTCCTGGGCGGAGGTGGCGCGAAAAACCCGGTCTTGCGGCACATGTTATACGAGCGGATGGGCGCGCGAGAACTGCTCACGCACGAAGACTTCGGCATCGCTAACGCGGCCAAAGAAGCGCTGGCGTTCGCGCTCCTGGCACACGAGACCCTGGCAGGCTACCCAGCTAATGTACCCGCCGCCACAGGGGCTCGCCGAGCCGTGCTCCTGGGCAAGATTGTTCCGGCGTAACCTTCCTCCTCCTCGTCCTCGAAATCCCCCAAAAAACCCAGTTGCTACACTGCAACTCGCATTCGTCGCTCACCAGCAAGAGCCTCAAAATCCCGGCCCGGTCCAGGCGGACCTGCCGAATCCCAGCATTGCTTTTTCCGCCTGTATCCTTGTAGTCTCACGCGTCGTCTGTAGTTAGAATCGTGCTATGAATCCGACCTCGAATCCGCCCGCAAATTCCGGCGAGACCCGCCGCACCTTTATCAAAAGGGCCGCTACCGTTGCCGCTGCCGTCAGCGCCACCAATCTCTTCAAGACGCCCGTCTATGGCCAGAACCAGGCCCCGGCTTCGGGACGCGTGCTCGGGGCAAACGACCGAATCAATGTCGCTTACATCGGCACGGGCAAGCAGGGCATGGTCCACGTCAAACTCCAAAAACAATACGCGAAAGACAACAACATCGCCCAGGTCGCCGTTTGCGACCTTTACCAAAAGCACCTGGACGAAGCCCGGGCCGCCATCGGCTGCAATCAGGCGGACGCTTTCCGCGACCATCGCAAGCTCCTCGAACGAAAGGACATTGATGCCGTCGTCCTGGCGCCGATAGATCCCTGGCACGCGCAGATAACCATCGACGCGCTGCACGCCGGCAAACATGTCTTCTGCGAAAAGCCGATGAGCCGCTATTTTGCCGAAGCCTTCGACGTCTATGACACCGTCAAACAAACCGGCAAGACTTACGTCATCGGCTCGCAAGGTTGCATGGACCCAAAATGGCACAAGGCGGCCGAGTGGATTAAGGCGGGCAAGTTGGGCCCGCTGGTCTGGGGCCAGGGCTCCTATTGCCGGAACAATCCCAAGAACAGCGAATGGACCTATCCGATCGATCCGGATGCCAGCGAAAAGAACCTCGATTGGAACCGCTGGCTGGGCCGCACCCCCAAAATCCCGTTCAACCCGGAACACTATTTCAGTTGGCACAAGTATTACGCTTATAACTCCGGCATCATCGGCAACCTGTTGCCGCACCGCTTCCAACCTTTGATGCTGGCGACCGGCAACCCCGAATTCCCACGCCGCGTCGTCTGCACCGGAACCCGGAAAGTCTCCACCGACCGCGAGATTACCGACACTACGCATCTGTTGGCCGAATTCCCCAGCGGCCTGACCCTGGTCGTTGCCGGCACTACCGTCAACGAGCAGGGCCTGCCGGATATGCTCCGCGGGCGCAAAGCCACGCTTCACTTCGCCTCCAGCCAAAATCGGGTTGAACTCAAGCCCGAAGCCATTTTCACCGACGAATTGGAAGCGGAAGAGTTCGCCGATCCTCGCCCGGCGGAGCACATCGAAGTGCTCGAAAAGAACTTCTTCGATTCCATCCGCAGCGGCCAGATGCCGGTCTCCAACGTCGAACTGGCCATCCGCGCGCACACGGTCCTCTGCCTGGCGGAGATGTCCGAGCGCCTGGGCGTCGTCTGCTTCTACGACGAAAAAACGCGGAAAATTAAGAACGGCGAGGGAAAAGTAATCCCACCGCTCAGCTATGATTCGGTCGTGCCGAAGGTAGTGTAAGTAGCGACGAGACGCCAACCGGACCGCGCGAAGGGTATGGAGTGCGTGGAGCTTGCTCCCGCTGTCGAACGGGTACCGCGCTTCAAAAGCGGTAGCAAGCTCCACGCACTCCATACCCTTCGCGTGCAAGAATGAATCCGAACCTACCCTGTGTTTCACGCATCACTTAAGAGTGTCTGCGCTCACACCTCCTTTGAATCCGTGGAACCCAAACCAGCTCGGCCGGTACTCACCGACGTAATCAACGTTGGCTTTAGCCGGCAGGCTCTTCTCCAATCTCACTGCCCAATAGCACGCGTTCACCAGCAATCGGCGCAGGCCCTCATTTTCAAGGTCCACCGCCGCGCCCATGGTCGTGGTGACGATTTTTGAAGTCTTGCCCGTGTCTCCTTTGTACTCCCGCACCCACACTACCGGCATCATCGGGTTATTCTTGGGTCCCTCCACCGGCGGGTCGGATGGGTTCATGCCCGACAACACTTGCCCTCGTACCAGCACCGTCGCATCCTGCGGCAGATGCGTGACCGTATAGACATCCGTCGGACACCAAATATCCGTGACACCACGCAGAACAGGATGATTCTTTTGATTCTCTTCAAGCACACCCCGTGTGCTTTCCTTCCCATGATTGCCGTGATGGCTCACCCAGGTCTCGCCAAGCACCTGCTCCCCGAAACCGCCGGGCCACGCTTTGCTGCGCCAGTCAAACTTCGCATAAGGGCTCTGTTTATTGTGCTCGTAAGCGAACGCGTGCGTGCAGGTCCGTAACGCGATAATCGGTTTGCCCGCATTTAGGTAATGCACAAAATGCTTCATCTGCTCATCGGGCAACTCGCGGAAGCGCAACGCCATCACACACAAGTCGGCCGAATCGAGTGCGCCCATGCCCGGAATATTGGTGAGTGTGGTTGGATCGATCGTCCCATCCGTGGGGTTAATCGCGAACAACACCGTGCACTTGAATCCATGCCGCGCCGCCAGAATTTTTGCCAGCATCGGCAAACCTTCCTCCGAACGGTACTCCTCATCCCCGGAAAGGAAGACAATATGCCTCCCTCGTCCTGGCCCTTGCTTGCCGTCATAAACCACCCAATCGCTCGCACGGGTGCTGGACACAAAATGCAAGAAGGTGATTAAACCTGTGAGATACTTGAGGTGGTTCATGTCGTTCGACTCCAACGAGTAATAGTCTGTGATTTGGACGCTGACAACGGCAAAGACTGTGATTTACGACTTACGATTCACGATTTACAATTCGTTCGCTATGACACTGCCGGCAGCCCGCTTCGAGGCTTCATGTTTCACGTTTCACATTTCACATTTCCACCAAAAGCTTTCTGAGTTTACACTCCGCACTCTGCTCTTCGCGATTTTGTTTGAGGCCACCAGTATCACCCTTCACGCCACCGGTCTATCACCCCTTCCCGATAAAATCGCTCCTGCGATCCCCGACCGGCAGGATTTACAACCACCCGACCGGGTGCACTTGAGCGGCTGGATTGGGATGCGCATTGCAGTCAACGAGGGAAATCGATTGGTAAAGCTAGACCCTGCGCGGTTGCTGGAAGGCTACCGTAAACGGCCCGGGCGCCAGTCGTGGGACGGTGAACACGTTGGCAAATGGCTGCACGCAGCCACGCTGGCCTGGGTCAACACCGGCGATCCGGCGCTACGTGAGAAGCTCGATTATGTCGTCGCCGAACTGGTCAAGTGCCAGCTTGAAGACGGTTACCTTGGCACCTATTTGGACAAAGACCGCTGGACCGAATGGGACGTGTGGGCGCACAAGTACAATCTTCTCGGCCTCATCACCTACATGCGCTGGACCGGGAACCTCGAGCCGCTGCCCGCCTGCCGACGGATGGCCGATTTGCTTTGCAACACCTTCGGTGATGAAGTCGGCAAACGCGACCTGATCAAGGCCGGGCATCACGTCGGTCTGGCTCCGACCAGCGTGCTGGAGCCGATGGTGCTGCTCTATCGGCTGACGGGCGAGCCGCGTTACCTCGATTTCTGCAAGTACATTCTCCGCGCGTGGGAACAGCCAAATGGACCGAAGGTTGTCTCGACTTTGCTTACGGTCGGACGGGTCGATAAGGTCGGCAACGGCAAAGCTTACGAGATGCTGTCCTGTTTGAATGGGGCGCTGGAATATTACCGCACCGTCGGCGGACCGCAGATCCTGCAGGCGTGCCTTAATGCGTGGCAGGACATTGTGGACAAGCGCCTCTATCTGACCGGAACCGCCAGCTATGGCGAGCAGTTCCACGACGATTATGATTTGCCGAATGTCAGCAATGTCGGCGAGACCTGCGTGACGGTGACCTGGCTGCAATTCAATGCGCAACTGCTGCGGCTCACCGGCGAGGCCCGATTTGCTGAGCAGCTTGAGCGCATAGTGCTCAACCAGTTATTCGGGGCGCAAAGGTGCGATGGGGCGGCGTGGGGTTATTACGTGCAGATGGAAGGCAAGAAGCCATACAGCAGTACGCTGGATGGCCATTGCTGCCTTTCCAGCGGTCCGCGTGGCGTGGCGCTCATCCCGACATTGGCGCTGAGCACAGATGCCGATGGCGTGGTTGTGAACCTATACGACGAGGGAACAGCTCGACTCGAGCTGCGCGATCACACGGCGGTGGCGCTCACGACTGAAACTCGATACCCAGGTGATGAAAGCATCCGGATACGAGTTGAGCCGCAAGTGAAACATGCGTTTGCGGTCAAGCTGCGGATGCCGCTGTGGTGCCAAAAAGCCTCGATCAAGGTGAATGGCAAATCCGTGAAGGCGAGCCCCGGCCCCGACGGTTACCTGGCTCTGACACGAACCTGGCAAAAAGGCGACCGGGTTGAACTACGGCTCAAGCTGGAGCCGCGCGAGGTGGTAGGTGATCATAAAAATGCCGGCAAGCTCGCCATTATGTACGGTCCGCTGGTGCTTGCTGCGGATGAGGCTCTGCTGCCACCTTCTGTAAGGGGCGGTGTAGGAGACGACGCAAGGAGTCTCCATCCTCTGGACGCCATCGCCGTTCCCGGTGCGAACCTCGCCACCTTGAAGGTCACCCCGGAGCCCGCCCCAGCGAAATTAAAAACCTGGCCCGGCGCGCAAACCTTCCGCGTCAATGCCGTGAAGCTCAACTCTCAGGACGCAACCAAAACAGCGACGCCGTTGCAGCTCCGGCTTATTCCATTCGCCGACGCCGGCGGCACCGGAACGGAATACAAAATCTGGTTGCCGTTGTCGAAGTGACGGGTGCCGGCGAAAACCCATCAAACGCTGCTCGCGTTTTTCGTTTTACGTTTCACTCGTCACACGTCACCCGTCCCTCTTCAAGGTTGTGACGCGCGGTAAAACTTTTGTGGCGCGCCGGCAGCTCCAGCATCGATATACTGCGTCGCGCCGGTCGGATTGGCTAGCGGCCCAAGGGAGGTCCAATTCGAGAGGTTGATTGAGGAGTAAAGAGTGAAGTTCTTTGCTGTCTGCCCCCGCAGACTCAGGCGCACCTGACCACCGCCGAGGTTGGTCGTCCCCGTAAACTCCGGCGCGCGTACCAGCCCAGCGCTCCCCGCCGCGTAGATGTTGCTGATTTCCGAGGTGCTCAGGGCACGGTTGAAAAGCAGGATTTCATCCACACCGCCCAGCATGTAATCGACAATTTTGGCAGAGGATGACGAATACCCCGCGCCGATATATCCCCGCGGCAAGGGGATACTATTGGTCAACGCCGCCTGGGATACTCCGTTAACGTACACTGGCCAGGGTCGTGTGATTGTTGCAACTGGTGTCGATCGCCGGGTAATTGGTTCTCATCCAGTTGGTCCAGGTCGAATTCTGCCATTGGTTGTGGCCGATGATGTGGTTGCGGTCCATCGGGATGTGATAGTTCGTGCAGAGGTAGCGCTGCAACCCGGCCGAGGCCTGATACATCGCCTCGGTGTACCAGATAGGGCTGGTGACGAAGCCCTCATGTTCCGTCCCGAACATCCACCTGTTCCAACACGACACATGCCAAGCGTAGTTGGATTCCCGCACTGATTGGGTGATGTCGCCGGCGGGTGGGTCGCTGGGGTCATTCTCCCCCGGGCCGTTTTGAATGCCGTTGATCAGGTAATAAACACTGGCATCGACGTTATACACCCCGCTGCTGTTGGTATCGCACCGGTTTAAGTAGGAAATGCTGGCTTCATAATAGCCTTCCATATCGTGTATGACGCAAAACTGGTGACCATTGCCCGCGGTGTAGTATTTAACGCACGGGGGAGGATTCCAATGCGCAAGCGGATAATCGGGTTGCGCCTGGGTGATGGTCACGCCAGCCACGCACAAAGCCAGGAGCACAACAAGTCTTGGCGCATTCACGACGATGTGAAACTGTTAACCCGGCTCATCCTCAATGTAAAGGAAATGGGAAACCTCGAATTGACCCCATGCGGCCTGGGCGCTGGCGGACGGTTTTCGTCCGAAGATTTTTCCGCGCTTGTCCCCTTCCCAGCCTGCATTATCACCTGGCTCAAAAGGAATCCTGCGAAGCCCGGAGCCCGGCAGACCGGATTCATCTTTTGCCCGGGCGTCCCCTCTTCTACCCTCGTTCCCATGCCGAGAAAAGCAGCGCGTTGCCGCCGGGCCAAACCGGAACCCAAGCCGGGCCAATGGCTCAAACAGAGTGATTTTGCCGATATCGTCCGGCTGACACCGTTGGTCTCGATTGATTTGATCCTCCGCTCGCCCGAGGGCCGGGTGCTGGTTGGACGGCGCAAGAACGAACCGGCCAAGAACACCTTTTTTGTGGTGGGCAGCCGAATTACCAAGAACGAGACGCTCGCCACCGCCTTCGAACGCATCGCCCGCGAAGAGTTGGGCATCCGCTTGCAAATCAACCAGGCCAGGTTTCGCGGAGCCTTTGAGCATTTCTATAGCGCTAATCGTTTCGAGGTGAAAGGGTTTGGGACCCATTACATCGTGCTTGCCTATGAGATGGTGCTGTCACTGGACACGGCGGCGCTTCCGGCCGAGCAGCACGGAGAGTATGCCTGGAAGACGGAGGCCGAATTGTTGGCTTCACCGGAGGTCCACGAGAACACTAAAGCATACTTCAGGCGCAGGTGAAACCTGCAACATGATTGCAGGAAGCGTGACTCAGACTTCGCCGTGGTGCAGGGGCCACTTATCGGCACACATGGCGATCAGAGAAATAACCGTAAGTGCCGAGAAAGCCAGCGCAAACATTACGACCGCCAGCAACGAACGTACAAACAGTCTTGCTAAAGTCATCATCATCGGGCCGCCAAGGTGCTCCTCAGCGGCATAAATCCGAACGTTCCACCTCCGTTATTTCTTATACCAGCCAGAGCGCCGCGGGAAATGGGGTGAAATCCTACCCCTTTAACGGCCAGAAGCGAGACCCGCGGGAAATAAGGACCAGGGGCGATGCAACCAGTAAAGTGATGCCCTGTGCCAACCTAAAATGTTCGCGGTTCACGGCTTTACGCGACGCGCGCGCTTCACCACCCCTTACATGTACATCCCGCCGTTGACGCCCAACACCTGGCCAGTGACATAGCTGGCTCGCGGACTGGCCAGGAACACCACGGCGTCCGCAATTTCCTCCGGCTTGCCCAAACGCCCCATGGGCGTCATCGCTTTGACCTGGTTGACGGCTGCCTCCGGCATCCCGTTGACCATGTCGGTCTCGATGAACCCCGGCGCTACCGCGTTGACCGTAATCCCTTTGCGCGCCAGTTCCCGGGCCAGGCTCTCCGTAAAGGAGATAATTGCGCCTTTGGTCGCCGCGTAATTGGCCTGCCCGAAATTGCCGGTCTGGCCGACAATCGACGAGATGTTGATGATGCGCCCCCAACCCGCGCCCACCATATCCTGGGCCACCAGTTGCGTCGTGTGAAATACCCCGTCGAGGTTGACGTGCATCACCTCTTCCCACATGTCTTTGGTCATTTTGAGAAATGATTTGTCGCGGTTAATACCCGCATTGTTCACCAGGATAGTAATCGGACCAAATTCGGCGAGGACCTGCTTGACGACATTTTGCATCGCTTCGGCCGACGCGACATCGGCTTGCAAGGCTTTGCACTGGATGCCTTTTTCCGTGAGCACGGCAGCCAGCGCTTCAGCTTGTGCTTTGGAGTTTTGATAAGTAAAGGCGACATCAGCTCCAGCCTCCGCCATGGCGGTCACGATCGCCCGGCCGATGCCGCGGCTGCCGCCCGTCACCAGACAAACTTTGCCCTTCAGTTCCCCATCATGATTATTATTGTTCGTTTCCATTTGGTTCGATTCCTTTTAACTCAGGGTGATGCGATTCAAGCCTTTCAAAGCGGCGCACCCGAAAAGGCCTTATTTTTTCCGGAGCGGGGCTGCAAAACGATCAAAAAGCGGGTCGATTCTCGACCTATTCCATTAAACCAGGGAACGGACCAGCGCGGATAGGTGGGTGAAGGCCCCATGGCCAGTTTCTTCGCTGTCGAGGGACTCCCTGACAGGCAATTTCATTCTTTCCTAGACTTTTGCGCATCAATCTTAAAAGCTAATAAGGAGAGGCTCGGCAATCGAACGGCGTAAGGCCGTTCCCTTCCGTAACCTTCCGTAGCCGACCGTGCTTTAGCGTCGGCGGGATTTAGTGCGATTTACTGCGAGCGCCATCTGCGGGTTTTGGGTTTGCTTCGAAAAAACGGACACAGAAGTTGTGTTAGGCATTAGTTAATTGTTTTGGTTTTCGAAGTCAACCGGGCAGAGATAATTGAGGGAGCTATGGAGGCGGCGGCGGTTATAAAAGGCCTCGATAAAATCGAAGATGGCCAGACGAGCCTCGTGCCGGGTTTTGAAAGAGCGCCGGTAGATGAGTTCCAGTTTAAGGGTGCTCCAGAAGGATTCCATGGAGGCATTGTCATAACAGCAGGCTTTGCGACTCATGGAGGCCTGAGTTTGGGTCTCGGCCAGGGCCTGGCGAAAATCGGCACTGGCGTATTGGCAGCCGCGATCGGAGTGGAAGACCAGTTTAGGCGGGGGCTGGCGATGTGTCTGAGCCATGTTCCAAGCCGCCAGGATGAGTTGAGTGTCAATGTGTTCGTCCATGGCCCAGCCGACGATGCGACGACTGTAGAAGTCCATCACGCCGGCCAAATAGAGCCAGCCTTCGTCCGTGTGGATGTAGGTGATGTCGCCGACCCAGATTTGGTCGGGAGCAGTAGGAGCCGGCAGTTGGGCCAGACGATTAGGAGCGATGGGCTGGTCATGGTTGCTATCGGTGGTGCAGACCTTGAAGCGGCCTTTGGCACGGCCAGAGAGCTGTTCCTGGCGCATTAAGCGGGCAATGCGATTACGACCATGAGAGCGGCCAGCCTTCAGCAATTCCTGTTGAATACGGGGGCTGCCGTAAGTTTTGCGGCTCTCCAGGTGGATCCGGGTGATTTGGGTAATGAGGAGCGCATTTTCTTGGGCTCGCGGGCCAGGCTGGCTTTGGCGGTTGGCCCAGTCGTAATAACCGCTGGTCGAGACTTCAAAGGCCTCACACAAGGAGCGAACCGGATGCTGGGTTTTCATCGCGTCGATCCGTTCAAAACGTTGGTTGGGGTTTCGGAGAGGATGCCCAAAGTTTTTTTTAAAATATCCCGTTGTTGGCGCAGATAATCGATCTCGCGCCGTAAGTTGGTGTTTTCAACTTCCAATTGTTCGGCGTTGCGCTTCGGGCTGCCGCCCCCTTCCCCCCCTGGGGGCGGCGGCCCGAAGCGCGGCTTCCAGGCGCCGAGGCGTTGGGGATCGATCCCCAGCTCCGCTGCCACATCCGTGGCAGACTTGCCGCTCTTGAGCCACAGCTCCACCGCGCGCTGCTTGAAGGCTTTATCAAACTTCTTCCGGGTCTTTTTGGATTGGATCACAGGTTCATTCATAGGTGCTTTGGCTTTCATTGTCTCTCTCAACCTGTGTCCGCCGTTCCGGCGCAGCCCCACTTTGGTGTCGTTTGGCGTCGTTTGGTGTCGTTTGGTGTCGGTGTGCCCCGCCAAGGTCCACAGTCCACAGGACCACGGACTAAAGTCCAAAGTCCAAGGTCCAAAGTCCAAGGTCCGCAGATAGGCGCGGAATTTGACGCCGGGCGCCGCCGACTCACCGTAGATAGGCGCAGATAGGCGGGCCCAGGAGTTTTTGATTTTCGATTGTGGCGTTAGCCGCTAAAAGCGGGTCCAGGAAGCAAAGAAGAAAAAACTGAAAGGTCCACAGCCCCCACTTCGTAGCTTAATTTGGCTTAATTTCCTTTAATCGGCAAAATTGGTCCCGACCGGAAAAAAATTTAATGTTATAGGGTGTTATAGAGTGTTAAGACCGATTTCGCGGCCTTAATGGCGATAGAGGGCAAGGGATTTATGATTTACGATTTGGAATTCCTTTTCTTGGGTATGGTGTAAAAAGTCCGTCCCACCGTCCCAAGCGGCTATTTACCGAGGTTTTTGCGCTAAATTACCGTCCCAAAAGAGTCCCGCGCGACATGAAGTTGCAACGTTTACTGCTTAATATGGACAGTTCCTGATTAAGTCCTGTGTTTCGCCACAGGTATTCTACGGGAGCAGGCGCCAGACGCGCTGCGTCCTGGGGTCTGAAGCCTCCCGGACAATGGAGCAAACCTGGAAGTCTCAATCCAGGTGAGCACTAGAATTGGATGACACGGTTAAAACTAAATGAACGCTCGCAAGCATCGTAAATGGGAACAAGCCAAAGAGACTGACAGGCTTGGACCAAAAGGTAGGCAGTCCGGCTCGGGGGCTGGGACGTTCCCCGACGCGAACACCCGCGCTGCCGGTGTATAGGGCGAACCTAAATCATCCGGTGAACCTTGCAGAACATGGAAACGCTGCCAACCCCGCTCGGCCTCGCGACCGGGCACACCTCACCGCAAGGCGGGTCAGGGGGCGCAGCATTGGGAAGACCGAAAAAGCCAAGGCCAGCGGCAACGCGCTGGATAAGCCCACGTCGGTCTGGTCACTCCTGGCAAGAGAACTTGCAGAACCACCGAGAGAGAAAGAAAGCAAATGACGGTTGAGCAATCAACTGATGCGTCTTTCACCCCACCGCCGTTAACGTGGAGAACCATTGATTGGTGCCGCGTCCGGCAAGCGGTTCGGCGGCTGCAAACGCGTATTGCCAAGGCAACACAAGCAGGACAACACCGCAAGGCGCAAGCCTTGCAATGGGTCCTGACTCACTCACGCTCGGCCAAGTATCTGGCCGTGCATAGAGTAACGACGAACCGGGGCGCCAAAACGCCCGGTGTAGATAACGTAATCTGGCGAACGGACAGACAGAAACTCCACGCTGCCTTCAACCTCAAACGTCACGGATACAGACCCCGACCCCTGCGCCGACATTACATCCCCAAGCCCAGTGGCAAACTGCGCCCTTTGAGCATCCCCACCCTGCACGACCGCGCCATGCAAGCGCTCTACGCGCTGGCACTCGCACCCATAGCCGAAACTCTGGCTGACAGATACTCCTATGGTTTCCGCGAAGGCCGCCGGTGTGCCGATGCTCTGGAACAGTGCTTCACCATCCTCTCCCGCCGGGCGTCCGCCCCCTGGATACTGGAGGGAGACATCCGGGCTTGCTTCGATGAAATCAGCCATCAGTGGTTGCTGCAAAATGTCCCTATGGACAAGCAGATGCTCCGCGCCTGGCTCAAAGCCGGCTACTGGGAAAAGGGCCAACTGTTTCCGACCACCGCCGGCACTCCGCAAGGCGGCCTCATCTCCCCTTTACTGTCCAACTTCGCGTTGGACGGCATGGAGCGGGCCGTCAAAGCGGTGGCCAGGCCAGGCGACAAAGTTAACTTCGTGCGGTATGCCGACGACTTTGTTGTGACGGGCGCAAACCGGGAACTACTCGAACAGAAAGTCAAACCAGCCCTGACGGCCTTCCTCCAAGAACGAGGTCTGGAACTCTCAGAGCAAAAGACCGTCATCACCCACATCCAAACGGGCTTTAACTTTCTGGGGCACACCGTGCGCAAATATGGGGACAAACTGCTGATCACTCCCGCAAAGAGAAAAGTACAAGCCTTGCGGGACAAAATCAGCCAGAAGGTTCAATCCGCCTTGGGCCACACGGCAGAGGCGCTCCTGCGTCAACTCAACCCGCTCCTACGCGGTTGGGCCAACTACTACCGCAACGGCACCGCCAAGCGGACCTTTGAGAAAGTGGACTACTACGTCTCCCATAAACTCTGGCGCTGGACCACCCGACGCCACCCCAATAAATCCCGCGCCTGGAAGAAGCGCAAATACTTCTCTGCGTCCGGGAAAGCAGGGGGCTTCAGCGTCAAGGTCCATCGGGCCGAGGGCGAGAGCCGCGGGCTCAACCTCTACCAGATGGCCAGCACCAGTATCGAACGCCACATCAAAGTCCAAGGGGCCGCAAACCCCTACGACCCACGCTATACCGAATACTTCGAGAAACGCCAGTGCTTTATCTGGCGGGTACGTTGGGGAACTCGGCCAGCTTTACCGGCTGGCCTCTCTCCCTGAGTACTCGAAAGTATTCCGTCCCTCGCTCGATTGCCGCCGCTGCCCACGAGAGGCGCATCGGTCGGAGCGACTTGAGCCGTATGAAGGGAAACTTTCACGTACGGTTCTTAGAGGGGGGCGGGCTGGCAACAGCCCGCCTCTACTCGACA
>Ga0210408_10003208_pt1 | contig 15248 bp, 19 predicted proteins | sample IncBWH4MmetaG_FD_155471 | JGI IMG/M metagenome (GOLD analysis project Ga0210408, IMG submission 155471) | Forest soil microbial communities from Barre Woods Harvard Forest LTER site, Petersham, Massachusetts, United States - Inc-BW-H-4-M | ecosystem: Environmental > Terrestrial > Soil >...
CATCACCGCTTTACTGAGGCCGTCGATCGCCACCACGCCATCGCCCACCGAGACCACGCGACCTACGTGCTGTGATTCGTGCGTGGGGGCGAAACTCTCGATCTCTTTCAATACTTTTTCTACGATAGCGTTATCCATATTCAAATTTATGATTGGGTGGCCCGATTATACAGTGCAAGTAGGTCTTTTTTAAAGCTCGCGTCCATAAGCAATCCCCTGCCCTCGAGCCGCCAGCCACCGATGATCGAATCATCAACTTTCGTCGCTACATCGTTCGATTCGATTTTCATTTCTAAGAGGAGTCGTTTTGCTTCACGAAGCGCTGCTCGTTCGTCTTTTTCGCGTGCCACCGTCAAGACGAGTCCGTTTTGCGCTTCAAATCGCTGCGCAATTCGCGCGAATGCTTTTGCAATCCTCGGCAAGAGTTCTTCCCTGCCTTGCAGTTCAAGATTGGCCCGGAGTTTCGCGACAGCATTCTTGGGCTTCTCTTCCCGTTCGATCATTTGCCAGAGCGCTTGTGCGTAGGTTTCGTGCATATTAGGCGGATTTTTCGCGAAGAATTTTTTCTGCGGCGAGTACTGCAGCGCGTGCGATTTCGCGTTCGCTTTCCTTGAGCGTTTGCCGCTTCGCTTCTTCGGCACGTGCGTTTGCGTCTTTGAGAACTGCATCGGCACGAGCTTCCGCTGCCTTTACGATTTCTACAGCGCGCTCGTTCGCTCCCGCGCGCGCAGTTGCGGCGAGCGTTTCGGCATCTCGTGCCGCAGCGCCGACGATAGATTCACTTTCCTCTTTGGCATCGGCGAGCTGTTTTTGCGCGGCCTGCGCAGTAGCCACTCCTTCGGCAATCTTGCGCTGACGCTCGTCGATAATGCGCAAAATCGGTCGGTAGAGGAAGTACGTGAGGACCGAGAGCAGCAAACCAAAATTCACCGCTTGGATGAGAAGCAGTTTCCAGTTGATTCCGAATGCTGCAAACAGATCGCTCATGACAAAAAGCGACTGCTTAGGTGAACTTAACGATGAAGCCGACTACCAGGGCGAAAATTGCCAACGCTTCTGCGAAGACGATACCGGTGAACATGAGCGGCTGGATTTTGCCCGCTGCCTCTGGGTTGCGTCCTATCGCTTCAAGCGCCGCTGCTGCGACGAGCCCCACCCCGATACCGGGACCGAGCACACCGAAGCCCACTGCGATCGCCATACCGAGCACTTTTGCTGATGCGAGATCCATAGTAATGACATTCAATTAATTAAATAAGATGGCCGCATTCTAGCATGCCCTTTCGGCCTTTCAATGGGGATTGCGAATGTGCAAAGCCCAGTATAATGGAGGCATGCCCGAGAACCCCGACGACCCGCAAAAGAAGTTCGAAAAGCAGGAGAAGACGCCCGAGCAAAAAATCGAACACAAGCCCTCGACGCCCGCTCATGAACCCGCCCTTGAACCCGCAAAAATGAACGAGAGAGCGCAGGAGAACGAGCTTGCGCTCCAGGATGCCAAAGATCAGCTTGGCCTACAGTCCCGTGAAAAGCCCGCAGAAGCACCCGCACGGGAGCCGGCAAAGCTTACATTGGCTGAGGTACGAACAAAAGAAGATTTTCGCCAGGCGATGGACGTGATGAAGAACTGCTTTACCGACCCAACAGACCTTGAGACGAACCGCACGTTTTGTCGATTCTTTTTCAGCCCTGAGCTTGCGAGTTATACGCTCATTAAAGACGGCGACAAACCGATAGGCGTGGAGCTCATACGTATAAATCCGAACGTACCCGGAGCAATGTACGTGCCGTACGCTGGAATGTATAAGGGCCCCGACACTAACTATCGAAGCAAGGGCATTTATCCGAAAGCGATGGCATTGAGCGACCAGCAAATGCGTGAGCGTGGGAATGACCACGTGGTCTATGAATTTGAGGACAAACGAGTGCTCGAGGCAGGCGTGTACGCGGATGAAAAGCCGGAAGACGTTTTGCGTCGAGTCGAAGGCCGCCAAAATTTCTGGAAGCGCTCCGCTGGCTGCATTATAATCAACGATGAACAAGTGCCCTATTGTCGCCCTGCTTCTGATGACACGAATAAGACTCAAGCGTATGACTCACTCGCGTTCCGTGTACTTGATGAGAGTGACCCAAAGTGGCAAGGTCTATATAATGGGGACAAGACGGCCATCAGCCGTGAGCACTACGAAAAGTTCTACCTTGAAATAATGCAATTGGAATATGGGAGCAAGGATAGTGTCCCCTCGAAAGAGGAGCTCCGACGTGACTACCCCGCTATTGAGCAATTTTTCAAACAACTCGAAGCAAACCCTGAGAAGAAGTGGATATCTATAGATACAAAAGGTGTCCGACAAAAAGCAACGCCAGATACGGATCGAGGGATTGAGATGCGAGACAACGTTATTGATCAGCGGGAACGTTGGAAGCAAGTCCCCAAGAAAGGCGAAGGATGGGAAGAGCCGCTTCGGGAAGCCGCTTAGTTCGCAACCTCGTCTACCAACGGTCGTCGGCGTATGAAAATATTTACACCGTCGTCAATGAATGAACCGTAGTCTTCTCGCATTTTTCGAACAACAGACTGTGGCAAGTTTCTTGATTCTGCACCTCGAGATATTCCATTCTGGTTCAATACGGCCACAATGGGAAATCCACTTTTATGATAGAACTTTGCATTCCCTTCCATGTCCGGATGATCAGATGTAATAACATATATGGGTTTTTCCTTGCCGTCTCGCCTCTAGTAGTGCTTGCTCGAGAAGCTGCTGACCAAAATTTCCTCCTCGCAGTTCAGGCTTTAGAGCAAACTAACCAAGCCAGCAATGTTCGGGCGTATCCACCTCGAATCCGGAGAAACCAGTTATGCCTACCATTTCTCCCTGATTCGTTCCTTGCGATCCAGTAATTTTTATTAATTTCGCCTGAATGTTCTGCCGAAGCATCCGCGGTATGCACCTGCAACTCTAGATCTTTACCAGCGAGTCCCTTTTCTAACGCAAACACCTGATCTGCAAAGGTTTTTGCCTCGGTAATATTGTTTTCGGAAAGTTTTTCAAAATGTAATTGCGGACTTTCTACTTTATTATCGGAGAGCCCGCTTTCGGCTTTTGCTATTTCTGAAGCTTGTATCCAACCAGCATCTTTTTGATTGAAATCATCGACAACGGCCTGCGTGCGTGCGGTCTCGTTATTTTCGAGCGAGCCTGCCATATTGGCTCTAATGCGCCTCTTGGCCGTGGGGTTCGGCAATCGCGATCTTGATGAAAAAGAGCGTGAGGAGCGCGAAGATCGCCGCCTGCACGAATCCCACGAATATCTCGAACGCCATCACGGGCACGGGGCCGATGAACGGAATAAAATACGTGACGACGAGAATGAGTACTTCACCCGCGAAGACATTACCAAAAAGACGGAATGAGAACGAGATGAGTCGGGAGAGTTCGGAAAATAATTCCATGACCCCGACAAAGAACCCGATAAATCCGCTGTGAAAATTGATAAACTTGCCCGCATATTTCCACACGCCCAAGACAATGACTCCGGTCACCTCGATGGTGAGAAACGAGATGATGGCGAGCGTAAGCGTGACATTGAGATCGGTGTTCACGCTTCGGAAGATCGGAATGAATCCGACGGCGCGATAGATACCGAATGAACCGATGCCCGGTGTAAATTCAATAAGATTCGACGTGAAGATGAATAGAAAAATGGTCGTGAGGAACGGGAAAAATTTGCGTGCGAGATCGCGGCTCTCCAGTGTTTCGGCCACATAGTCGTACACGAAACTCACGAGCCATTCGAAGAGCACTTGGAAACGGCTCGGAGTCATCTTGAGGCGACTCCCGATCGCAAGCGCGACAAGTGTGAGGATCACCAGCACCACCCAGCTCGTGAGCAACGTGTTGGTAATGGGGAGGCCCCAAAGGGTGCCGATTTGTTCGGGTGCAAGGATGACCTGAATGCCGCTTTGCATTGGCAAAATACTAGCATACGGGTGCGGCCGCCCCAAAGGGGCGGCCGCATTTCCTTTCCTCAAAAAACGATTTAGTGGGTCGCTTTCTGTGGAGGAATCAAAACGTTGTCGATGAGATACACGACACCGTTACTGGCCTTGTATTCCGAGATAACGATCGCGCTATCAACCATCGGAATCTTTGTGGCCGAGTAGCTGAAGTTGAGCGGGTCTCCCGAAAGCGCCTGGATCCCGCCGGCAACCTGCGCTGTCGTGTCAATCGCGCGCCCGGAGATCACGTGATATTGCACCAAACGCTTTAAGCCCGCCGCGCTCAGATTCGAGATCGTCCCTGGCGGCAACTGGCTCACCGAGCCGTCCGTCGGTACGAATATTGTGTACGGACCCTTGCCCTTGATCTGTGCAGCGACGCCTGTCGAACGAAGCCACGAAGCGAATTCGGAAGAGCCGGAGATACTCTCGGCGACCGATACGACATCCGACGACGAGCGATCATTCATCGTAACTCCCGACGATGTATTTGTGCCGGTGTTCGTCGTTGTGCTCGTCGCGACTTGGCCACTCATCTGCGTGCCCGAGCTCATCGAGTACCACCACCAACCGAGCGCAGCGAGAATCACCACAACCACAATTCCGATCCACATTCCCTTATTGCTTTGATTCATATAATTTCGTTATCTAATAACCCCGTATCCCTTGGGATACATGGCTTTTTATATAGACGCACATTCCTTATGATTCTTTCATGAATTCGAGAATAGTGCCAGTACGGGATGCATAGAAACCTACGCCGGAACGTTCCCAACTGCATTATCGGATGCAGTAAGAGGATGGACCCAACGTTCTAAGTCTTCATTCCATTCGAACCCTGATCTTTTTGCAGTCCAATCGTAGCGTGTTTTCATCGCTGCTTGATACTCCTCCAGCGTTCGCTCGCCAAGATCAGCGGGCTCGTTGAACCACTCTTGTTTGTACGCAGGCGTCATATGGACCTCAGTTACATCTGACAATCGTCCCGCCCAATGCACCATTGCCGCAACGAGCAAACGCGGCCATCGCAACCGCTGCAATTCTTCCCTGCTATGTGGAGCACCTTGCAACTGTTGAATGGTAACACTGGTCCTTTCACGATCGTATGTCACGATAGCGACCGTCCGACCGTTATAAGTGAGATCGAGTCCTAGGGGGTATCATAATAGAGACGGTTTCCCTCTCGACCTTGCCACCCTCGTTTCCCTACATGCGGTTGAATATCGTATGCAGCGACGATCTCCGGAGGCACTTCCCCTTTGACAAACGATCCAATAAGTTCTGCTGCCGTTTGTTTCCACTCTTCGGGTGTGGGTTGCGGTATTGATGATCGAAGTGATTTTGGTGCCTCCATAACTATACTGAGTTTAACCAATTTCGTATCGTCGTCGCCACACGAACTTCTCCGCCTTTGAATCCGTGACCAACGTTGGGAATTACTTCGACACGCCCCTTTTGAATATGTTGTTCAAACCATGTAGCAATCTGCCTTGCCGGTCGATCGCTAAATTCATCCCTGTCTGCCCAAATAACAAGGATCGGAATTTTAACTGATTCAAGCGTTCGAGGTCGTTTCTTCAGCTGGACGTATGAAAAGATTTCTTCAACGCTCTCCGGAGTATAGAGTGACAAAAATCGTTGTGCATCATCTGGCTCCTCCGACCAGAGCGACGATGGAATCATGTCGTGTGGTTTGCCCTTTCGCATCAGCGAGCGTGCAAACGATGCAGCACGGGCAATTTTTGCAGCGCCATGATTTGCCAGTGCTCCTGCATAATCGCTCACTGGTGCGAGCAAAATAATTCCGCGCACTCCCTTTCCTCCCTTACTCGCCCAATATATTGATTTCTGGCATCCAGTAGAATGTCCGGCCAGATAAATTGATCGTGCTCCAGATTTTTTGGCAAAATTAATTGCCCCTTGGATGTCATCAACGCAATCTTTGAAAATCTCGTGAGAGGCACCCGCGATGAGTCTCTCTTTTTTCTTATCTGATGAAAGCCTTCTAATGTGTGCGACTCTCTCAAATCCTCGATTATTAAAAACCAGTACGGCGGTATCACGATCGATGAGTTTATCGCTGATATGGAGCTTGCTAAATATCGAGCTTCCAAGCCCATGAACCCACACAATCACCCGCTTCGGCTTTCTGGGCCCAAACCACAGGCCATTGAGCACGAATTTCTTCGGCGTGACGATCTCGATCACGTATGCGGGGCGCATACGCGGATTATACGCGCTTAATTTTTGATCGCGAGACTTGCGATGCCGATCCGCGCGGCAAGTTCGGCCTGCGTGCGTGGCATTTTATTTATATTGACGTGACCCACCACAACAACCTTCATGTTGTTACATACGCCCATCGCACGTGCCGCACTCACCGACTTACCGCCCACGATGACCGATTGATCAGTATCAAAAAGAATGTCGACCTGCTGATGTCGGCTCGGATGCATCGAATCGGCGATGACGCGCAGGCCGATCATGGGATGCACGAGCGAATCCCCGCAGGTGGGTGAGGAGGTGGCGGCTGGTTCGATCGCTATCACGGTGCCAAACGGTAATTCATCGGCAAGATCGATCGATCGGGCGGCAACGACATTCGGATCGGCGTATGCCCCGCTCGCAGTCACTGTGGGATCGGCGTCGGTTTGATCGGGTACGGCGTTATAGGCCGTCATGGTGAGGTTGTACGCAGACGCAAGGACGGTAATCGGCGTGGAGGACGCCGCCGCGCTTGCGTTTGGCATAACAAAAAAGGCCACTAAGGCCAATGTAAGTATTGATTCCATCAATTGCAGCAGAACTCATCTGCACTAATATAATAGCATTTTAAAATCTATTTGTCAATCTATTAAAAGCCTCTATAGAGCCATTAATTCGCATCATTGTCTTGTCATGCGATGGGTGTTATAAAAAAATCTTGCTTTCATTGCTCCGGCGTGACGCGGGCGCTGGGAAGCCCTCCGCCGGAGGACATCGGGAGACGCACCTGGGCGGTGCGCGCAAAAAGCTTTCGAGGGAAAGCTGCGGAGAGATCGCATCAAACGCGTGCCCTCGAAGGTGCGCGGACGATGTCGCTCTCTTTCTCCCGATTATTTTTTGCCGCAATAAGAACCATTTTTGACCCTACGAGGATGGAATTGGAACCGGATTATAACGGAACTTGTGAGTTGGAAGGCCTTTGCCCTTTCCTACTGAGCGTACACAAACCTACCGCTCGCGAGTGGTGTTCCCTGACCGTCCGGAGGCAGAACAATTACTCCCATGTTTCCTGATACTCCCGTGAGCGTCGCGGTCCATCGGCCGTTTATGACCGGATATGTTCCACCTCCATTGCCTGAGCCGTTGCCATTAAATTCTACCAAAACTGATGTGAGACCGGAAGCTGTTCCCGTCACTGTAAAAGTGGAGGACGTAGATGAAAGCGAACTTTTATCAACCGTGGCAGACGGTTTTGCCGGAGTTGTGGGCGCTTGATTTTGGGTTGTAGGGGATGGTGTCTTAGCTGATGAAGAATTCGCGGGAGGAGTTGTGTCAGAGGCGGATATGGCGGCCTGTATTTGCTGCATATGCGCTTGCTCTTGTTGGATGGCAGCTTGGAGTTGGGCTTGCGCCGCATCTGCTTGCGTTTGCGATGAAGTCTGTATTTGCGTTGATGAAGTGTGGGATACCAATACCTGCCCCTCTACAAACGCTCCTACAGATGTAGCGAGGCCTATAAATCCGATTACTATTGTCCAAATTCGCCAATTCATATATCAATCTCCTTTACGTTCAATATATCCGCGGATAATTCCGTACATAATCGCAGAACATAAAACTACTAGGCCATCCAGGCCGATCGCTCCTGTTATTGCTCCTTGCCCACCGGTTACCACTGTCCACGAAAGAAGAATTGGTACAACGGTAGGAATAGCGATTGCATACAGAGCGAGTGTATGTGCGCGAGATTTCTCAATTATCGAACGCTTTAGTACGAAGTGCGCAGCAAGATAACTACCGCACCCTACGGCAATCACTGTCGGAATAACGAGAGTTACAAAAGACCAGAGCGGGACCATACTCTTTCCAATGAAAGCAAGCGTAATGCCAAATACTATATTGATAAGCAATGCATCAAACATTGCCGTGAGCCATAATGTTGTCCAAAGCCACAGAGTACTTTTTTGAGGCTTGGTTATTGTCGAAGGAGTTGAGACAGGTTGAACTGGTGGCATATAGTACAAAAACTCTATCATGTACTAAAAAGACTTCAATGAGATTTAGCGGACAGATTTTTGACCCTACGGGGATGGAATTGGAACCAGCTTACCCACGAACTCAAGCATTGGCAACGCCTCAGTGTAGAATGGGAACATGGACTTTCTGGAACGGAGGCAACCTCTACGCTCATCTGAAGGTAAATCAGGCGAAGGAGATGAGAGCCCGAAAAATAAGGAAGAGAACATCGAAGAGCAGGCAAATTACCAGGGGAATGATTCTCTACTGTTATTTGAAAGACTTTCAAATCCAGTGATACGGGGGCAGATTGTGGAGTTATTGTACGAGGCAGAAAAAGCTGAGGCTGGTTTACCGCGGCAGCTCGTAACACGCGATGCTGCAGGGAACTTCGATCTCACGAAAACCGAGCCCTATAAACCTCAGTCGCGCGAGGAGATCGAACGCACTTTTGAAGAGAACCTCGCCCAGATACAAACTTCAACCGCTATACATTATACGAAGGAAGGAGGTGACGTGGATTCAATACCGATTGGATTGGAACTCCACGGAAAGAAGGTTGACGCCAAATATATGAGCGCGGTAGAAGCCCATGAAAAAGGGCATCGGATCAGACCGTACAACTCAAATTTCCTTGATGCATACTTCTCTTCAGGATTTGATTTTGATGCAATGTCCTTGACCGCAGAAGAGATGTTGGTTTACAAGCGCATACATCCGACTCGAACCGAAGCTGAAATTTCTGGACTAGTTAAAGAAAGCCTTTCGACCGCTGTGGAGATTGCAGAAAGGATGTCACAACTGAAAAATTACTTTGGATTTCGCGGAGATGAAGAATTTACCTCTGCTCACCTCGCTTATGCAAGAGTTCATTATTTTGAAGATACCGGTATAGATAACGGTATGCGGCAATTCTTTCAAGCGATAACGCCTAAAACAGAGTCCGAATTTTTGAGACTCATAAACAGCTCGGGTATATAATCAATCGGAACGATGGAATTTTTGAGCCTACGCAGATGGAATTGGAACCGGATTTCGGCCGAGGATTAAAGAGTGGAACACCTTTGCCCTCCAAGGAAGGACTCTTTGAGTGAGAGCCTATGAGTCCTGCTCTTTCCAAAGGTCTTTTGTCTTTTTAGCGATATCGGTGTCGGGAACGATGGCATCAATGATGCCATCGATGTTCATCAAAATCGCCTTTGCGGCTTGCGATGACATTCCCTCTGTATGGTCCGCCAAAGCTAGCTTCAAACACCGTTACAACGCCCTGAGGCATTAGCGAGCTTCCGGCGTGTTGGAGAAGGAGTGGATAAAACTGCTGTTGCATGTCCGGACTATCGTCAAATTGATTTAATCGTTCAAGCATTTCTTCACGCGAAGGAAGTGTGATTGTGTCTTTCCGTTTATTCATTCCCTCGCCTCTTTCACCCATTTCCTTGTCCCCACCAAATTTCTCTGACATGTTGTTTATCTTTAAATTTGTAAATCTTACCTATTAAGCCTACCACGACTTGCTTTTGACCCTACGGGGAATCGAACCCCGATTTAAGCCTTGAGAAGGCTCCGTCCTAACCGTTAGACGATAGGGCCGCAACGTCAGAAGTATACAAATTTATCGAGGAATTGCGAACTATCTATCCGGCGGAATATTGTAGTAATTGATCAAGAATTGCGCGATGTTCATAAACGGCTGCGCGAGCGTGGCAGATGCGTATTTTTGACCGTGTGGCTTCCAGGCAAAAAGAAAGATGATGAATTTTGGATTGCTCGCTGGAAAATAACCGAAGAATGAGTGCAAGTACGTGTCGCCCGGATAGTAGCCACCGCCCGGCATTGGGATCTGTGCGGTGCCGGTTTTCGCCGCAAATGAGTAATGATCCATCTTCAGCTTGCCGTTGAGCAACGCTTTATCGAAGACCGTTTCGAGCATGCCGGTCACCGTCGCTGTGGTCGAGGGCTTCAGTACCTGCGGTCCTTGTCCCGGATCAATCGAACGTGTGATCCCGCTTTCGTATTTAATGCCCGTCACCACGTGTGGATTCGGCAACTGGCCGTTGTTGGCCAATACCGCAAGCGCGCGGATCATTTCTATGGGCGAGACGGTGATGCCCTGGCCGAAGGATGCGGTATCGAAGTTGACCGGCGGCCCTTGTCCGTCATCGAGATTGGAAAGGTCGCCAGTGACTTCATTCGGAAGATCGATCCCGGTCTTCTGCCCTAAGCCGTATGCTTTCATGTACCGGGTGAAAATGGGATACCCTGTTTGAGTCGCGACCCACGAAGCGCCCACGTTGAGTGATTGACTCAGTATTTGTTGCATGGGAATCACGCCACGTGGTTTGAAGTCGAAATTGCAGATCTGGTAGGTACTTACCGTAATGCATCCCTTGTCGTCGTAGGTCGTCGCGGTTGTCACAGCGCCGCTGTCGATCCCGGCCGCCATTGTGAGCGGTTTCATAATTGAACCCATCTCATAGCGACCCTGTACAAGACGATCTTCAAAGTCGATTGGATCGGCTACCGATCCGTAGTTATTGGGATCGAATGACGGTGTCCCGGCCATTGCATAAATTTCTCCCGTGTGCGGATCCATCACGATGCCACCGGCGAATTGCGGTCCGTATTGTTGCATGACGCCCTCGAGTGTCTTTTGGAGTTGCGCTTGTACCGACGGTTCGATTGAAGTCACAATCGAACCCTGATGCGCGGAAGGGTCGGTCGCAAGCGCTGACTGCACGTTGGTAAAAATTTCTGCAAATGGATTCACGTAGAGTCCCGAGGATGTCTGCGCAAGGGTGTCCTGCCATTCCTTTTCGAGTCCGTAGACACCCGTTTTCGTGTTGCCTTGGTACCCCACAAATCCGATTGCCTGTGCGGCGAGATCACCGCCTGGATAAAAGCGCCACTGATCCGCGACGAGGAGCACACCAGGAATTTTCTTGGCACGAATTTTTGCCGCCGCGTTGTCGTCAACGCGAAGCGCGACCTCTTCGTACGGATCGCTCTTCTTCGCTGCATCGGTAAAAAAACGCTGGTTGTCTATCGGCGTAATTGCGTTCAACTGCGCGTACACCGATTGCGGATTCACGATGGATTGCGGATTGATCGCGATGCGCCAGCCGCTTTGCATCACCGCTGCTGAAACCAACTGTCCGTCTTTGGTCGTAAAGAAAATATTCCCACGGTTATCGGTGTCGGAATCCGGCGCAACATACTGTGCGACTGCTTGATTCTGATATTCCGCGCCATGTACGACCTGGACAAAATAGAGTCGCACGACGAGCAATAGAGCGACCACAACAAAAAAACCGCACAAAATCCGCGCGCGGATGATAAAACTTCTCCTCATACCCCGAAGCGCGGGTTAGATCTCATTGCGGGCAATTGTAACAGCCCCGACGTTGCCCGGACGGTACACGTACTGTGTTTGCGAGACGTGCGAGAGGCCGAGCGTCTCCCCTTCTTGCGGCGTGAGACCCTGCGAGAGCGCGAAATACTGCTGCTCAAGACTTCCGATCGAGCCCTGGATGTTCGTTATTTTAGCCATTGCTTCTTTGCGCGCCATCACATTCAGAACAGAGGCAGTCACAAAATACAGATATCCGAACAGCAGCACCACCAGCATGAGGCATGCTGCCCGCAACATGAGGCGCTCCATCGGATGCTCTGCGGTGAACGACATCCCTGAAACCGGAGAAAAATCCATTCTGCCCTGAAAAATAGAGGGCTTGTATTTGCTTATTTTTTGAAGGCGTTTGACCATATGAAATGTTTATGATTTTTGGATTACACGGAGCTTTGCGCTGCGGGAGCGCGGATTTGCTACGATTTCTTCTTTTGTGGGTACGAGCGGTTTTTTGGTGACACGTTTCCCCTCTCCGCTCGTTTCCCATTCGCGAAACAGCTGCTTGACGATGCGATCTTCGATCGAGTGAAAGGTAATGACCGCGATCCTGCCACCGGGCGCAAGGAGTTTCCATGCGCTTTTGAGACCTGCGGTGAGCGCCCCGAGTTCGTCGTTGACTGCAATACGGAGCGCCTGGAACGAGCGCGTGGCCGGATGAATCTGCCCGTAGCGATATCCTGGCGGCACGACAGCTTTGATCGTTTCGGCGAGTTCGCGCGCTGTTGTGAATGGCTTCTTGATCCGCCGCTCGATGATCGCTTTTGCGATCCGCCGCGAGTAGCGCTCTTCGCCCCATCCATACAAAATGTCGGCGATGGATTGCTCCTGCCATTCGTTCACGATCGTCGCAGCACTCAGTCCTTTTTCGGATGAGGAATAGGTCATGCGAAGCGGCTCATCAGTGTGGATCGAAAATCCTCTTCCGGAGTCGAGCTGATACGAGCTCCACCCAAGATCGAAGAGAACTTTCGTGATAGTCGCAACACCGAGTTTTTGAAGTTCCTCTTCCAGTAATCTGAAGTTAGCTTCAACGAGGTGAATTGTCGGCTTGGTGCCTGAAAGCGCTTTGTGCGCCCGAGCGATCGCGTCGGCATCAAGATCGAAACCAATGAGCATCCCCTCTTTTCCAAGATGATCGGCGATTACTCTTGCATGCCCTGCCCCACCGAGTGTCGCGTCTACGACAACATCGTCCGGAGAAAGTGTTAGTGAAGAAATTGCTTCGTGTAAAAGAACCGGTTGGTGCACCTGTGGTGACACCGGATCGCTGGAGAATTGTGAGCGTCGCGTGCGCATGACGTTATTGAAATTCTCCAGCAATCCAGAATCGCCAGAAAAGGAAATTAGAGGGCGCCAATCTGACCGAGTGTTTCTGCCATGCGTTCAGCATCTTTCTCGATCTTGGCTTTGTAATTCGTCCATCGCGTGGCATCCCACACTTCGACCCGGTCGGATACTCCCGCGAAGATCACGTTCTTCTTCAATCCGGCAAATTCTTTCTGGTGATCCGGGATCAAAATGCGCCCTGCGCTATCGATCTCGACTTCGGCCGCACCTGAAAGAATGAACCGGTTGAATCCGCGTGTATCCGCCTGAGCGAATGAGAGCGATTGCAATTTCTCCGCGACTTTTTCCCAGCTTCCGCGCGGATAAATGAAAAGACAATTGTCCAAACCTCGCGTCATCACAACCTTTTTCCCCAAAGCACTGCGAAATGCTTTCGGAAGGGAGATGCGCTTCTTTTCATCCAGATTGTGCTCGTATTCGCCGATGAACATAGCGTGAAATCATTATTTCCCACTTTTTCCCACTGTCATAAAGTATATACCACTATACCCCACCGCAAGACAGTTATCCACACTTCGACTCGCCAGAGGCTCACTGTAAACACGGCCTTCAAAAGCTAATGTTCGAGGGAATCTCTACTGAACAACGAAGTCGAAGTACCCTGAGCGAACAGAGTGAGTCGAAGGGCACTTTCGAACAGCTAATTCCACTCTCCTTTGATCAGTTTCTGTTTCTTAGCACGGCTCCAGCCTTTGATCTGAGCTTCTCTTGTGCGCGCTTCCGATTTGCTTTGAAATGGCGGTGACTGGTAGCGCAAAATAAAGGGCCCTTGTTGCATAGCCATTCGCGACCCATCGCCACGGTTATGTTTTTCTATGCGCTCTGTCACATTGGTGGTTATCCCGACGTAAAACGCTCCCGTTCGAGCTTCGGCTATGTAAACATACCAAACCATTTATGGCTGAATTCTAGCATTCTAGGTCTGAATTATTTCTAGTGTTAATATGCTTCCATCTATGCTGAGTATCTTCAAATCAGCGACACCCGAAGCCTTGGCCGAAATCGCGGAAGAGTTGCAAGTGCGCCAGACGAAGCATTTTATTCTCCTTTTCTCGATGGGATCGCAGTTCGATCACCTCATCGTACAGCAACTTGCCAAGCTCGGCGTCTTTGCAGTGGTTGCCGATCCGGCAAGCGTCACGGCTGACGATGTGAAAAAGGCCGCCCCCGCAGGCATTATTCTCTCCGGCGGACCAGCATCGGCATTCAACGAACCGCCGCCATTCGATGCGGCGATTTTCGATTTAGAGATTCCCACACTTGGAGTGTGTCTCGGATTCCAAGTGATGGCAAAACATTTGGGCGCAGAAGTCACGCCACAAGCGAAGCGCGAATTTGGTGTACACACATTCCGCATCACGACCGACGATCCGCTTTTTGAGGGAGTTTCAAAGCAGACGCAGGTACTTGAGAGCCATGGTGATAACATCCAGCCATCTGCGCGCGTGACGACGCTCGGCTCTACCGAAAACGCCGAGGTCGCCGCCGGTCGCGCTGGGCATTTAGTCGGCGTGCAGTTCCATCCGGAAGTAAGCGATACGCTCGAAGGCACGAAGATGTACGAAAATTTCGTCGTGAAAATTTGTGGTATTACCGATCGTTTTCCGGCGCACAATATTTCCGAGCAAAAAATCAAAGACTTGCGAAAACAAATCAGCGATAAGAAAGTCTTGATTGCGCTCTCCGGCGGCTCCGACTCGTCGGTCGTCGCGTACCTCTTGAAGGCAGCGATGGAGGGAGGGAGTGGAAAACTGCATGGCGTTTACATCCGTGGCATCGATCGGCCCGATGACGAGGCATACGTGAAAAAATATTTCGACAACCAGAGCTGGATTACGATTGAGATCGTCGATGCGACAGATCGGTTTTTGAGAGCACTCGAAGGCAAAGAACAAATGAAGGAAAAGCGCATGGGCATGCGCGGCGTGTACAAAGAAGTGCTCGAAGCAAAGATCAAAGAATTCGGTGCCGACTTTATCGCACAAGGCACGCTCTACACCGACTTGCGCGAAAGCGGCGGCGGGCACGATACAGGCGCGCGGGTCGCGGAGATCAAAGTCCACCACAACACGAATCTCGAATTTTCGGTCCCGGAGCTCTCGCCGCTCGAAGATCAGGTCAAAGATTCTGCTCGCGGAATCGGTCGAGATATCGACGTGCCCGAAGACCTGCTGATTCGGCATCCGTTCCCCGGACCAGGACTTGTGGTGCGGATCGAAGGCCCGGTGACAGCAGAAAATTTGAAAATCGCACGCGCAATCGACGGCATTTATA
>Ga0210408_10003211_pt1 | contig 15241 bp, 15 predicted proteins | sample IncBWH4MmetaG_FD_155471 | JGI IMG/M metagenome (GOLD analysis project Ga0210408, IMG submission 155471) | Forest soil microbial communities from Barre Woods Harvard Forest LTER site, Petersham, Massachusetts, United States - Inc-BW-H-4-M | ecosystem: Environmental > Terrestrial > Soil >...
TGGCTGACTGCGATTTCAACCGAGCCGCGCTGCACCCAACTTACCCCATCAAGTGCCGAACGAGCACGCAGAGAACGCAGGCATCCCAAGGCGTCGACAGCGAAGAAGAGCCTCGCCCTTGACTCATTAGAGAACAAAATCGACGTTATGCGGTCATCCGCAAACTGAGGAAATTCGCGATCCGCTCGGCCATGCATGATGTTATGCTATGCAGGCTCCCGGACCCGAGCTGCAGCTGTGTCTCCGTGGTGAATCTCTGTGCCAAGCACTTTCAAGCATTCCCGGATGAAGGCTGCGAGCGCCGTCCACCCCTTTGCAGACACCATCGTGCCATCGACATAGGCCTCTGTCGGTGAGAGGTCGATGTAAGTCCCCCCCGCGAGTGTCACTTCAGGCTCGCAAGCGCCGAGCGCCCCAACCTTCTTGCCGCGCACGACGCCGTCCACTGCCACCAATATCTGCACGCCGTGGCAGATCGTAAAGATCGGCTTCTTGGCGTCATGAAAATGGCGGACCATTATCTGAACCCGCTTGTCCGTCCGAATATATTCAGGGCCGCGGCCTCCGGCGCAATAGACTGCGTCATACTCGTTCAGTTGCTTCTCGGCCTCGGAGAAAGTCTTGTTGATCGTAAAGAAGTGGCCAAGCTTCTCGGTGTAGGTCTGATCGCCCTCGAAATCGTGCAACGAGGTCTTGATGCGATCACCCGCCTTCTTGTCCGGGCACACGACGTGCACGGAATGACCGACCGCTTCCATCGCTTGCTGATAGACGAAGATCTCGTATTCCTCAGTGAACTCACCGGTCAGCATAAGAATCTTTTTGCCTGGCATCGTTGGCTCTCCTCTTCTCAATCGTTGGGCGGCATTCAACCCGCCCGACATTATGCACAGCTACTCGCCGCTCGTTTTATCACTCACGCTTCGATGCCGAGCGCGCGCTTGACGGCGGATTGATCGGCGCCCTGATCGATGAAGTCCTCGAAGGTCGACTGACTCACCTCGATGAGATGCTTCTTAATAAACTCAGCGCCCTCCCGCGCCCCGTCGTCACGGTTCTTAATCGCGCATTCCCACTCGAGCACCGCCCAGCTGTCATATCCATAGACGGATAGGCTGGAAAAGATCGCGCCGAAATCGATGTCGCCGTCGCCGAGCGAGCGGAAGCGGCCCGCGCGGTGCGGCCATTCAGAGTAGCTCGAGTAAACACCCTGCTTCGGCGACGGGCGAAACTCCGCATCCTTCACATGAAAGGCTCTGATGCGGTCGTGGTAAACGTCGATGAACCCGACATAGTCGAGCGCCTGCAAGCGGAAATGCGACGGATCGTAATTGATGCAGCAGCGCTTATGGCCCTTGAGCTTGTCGAGGAAACGCTCGAAGGTGACGCCATCAAATAAATCCTCGCCCGGATGCAGTTCGAAGGCGACGTCAACGCCCTGATCCTCGTGGGCGTCGAGAATTGGCTTCCAGCGGCGGGCGAGTTCGTCGAAAGCCGTTTCGATGAGACCCGACGGGAGCGGCGGCCAAGGATAAAGGAATGGCCAAGCGAGCGCGCCCGAAAAAGTGACGTGGGTATTGAGGGCCATGTTGCGACTTGCTCTCGCGGCGAGTGTAACTTGCTCGGTCGCCCACTCTTGCCGCGCCTTCGGATTGCCGCGCACATGTTTGGCGGCGAACGCGTCGAAAGCCTGATCGTATACGGGGTTGACCGCAACAAGCTGGCCCTGCAGGTGGGTCGCGAGCTCGGTGATCTCGACACCGTGCTTCTTAGCGGTCCCAATAAGTTCTTGGCAGTAGCCAACACTCGCGGCGGCTTTCTTCAGGTCGATGAACCGGCTGTCCCAAGCCGGAATCTGCACGCCCTTGTAACCGAGGCTCGCCGCCCAGCCGCAGATGGAGTCGAATGTGTTGAACGGCGTCCCGTCGCCCGCGAACTGGGCGAGGAAGATTGCGGGTCCCTTGATCGATTTCATGCCGATTTGTCCTTTTGCGTACTGAACGCCGGTCAGGCTTTCGCCCATTCCTCGCGTAGGAATTTGCCCCCGAACTGGTAGACCTCGTCGCGGTTGGGGAAGAAGTCACGCCAGACGCGGGTGGCTGCTGCTAGGTCGGGCAAGGCGCGACCAAAAGCCTCGATCACGCACCAGCCATCATAGCCGTTCTGTTTGAGCGCCTTCATCGTCGCCGCCCAGGGAATATGACCTTTGCCGGGCGTCCCACGGTCGTTCTCGGAGAAGTGCACATGATTGATCTGCGCGATGTTGGGCGCGATCACCCCCACGGGATCCTTCTCCTCGATATTGGCGTGGAACGTGTCGTACAAAAGGCCGTAGTTGGGTTCGCTCACTTGTCGGACCACGTCGGCGGAATCCGCGACCGTATTGAGCACGTAGCACTCGAAACGGTTCAGCGGCTCGACCGAAAGCTTAATGTTGTGTCGCGCCGCATAGGCGGCGGCGTCTTTATGCACGCTCACAACGTTGGCGCGTTCGACTTTCGTCGGCGGCTCACCGGTGAAGACGCCGAGCGGCTGGTAGAACGGTCCGCAAAGCGTCTCCCCGCCCGCGGCCGCCAGACAGTCCACCGCCCATTTGAGATGATCGAGTCCGGCGGAGCGGATCGTCGGATCTGCGCTGGCGCAATTGCGCTCGGCGTCCGGAATGACTGTGACTGCCGTAGCCCTAAGGCCGTTGTCACGGATTGCTCGACCGACGGTGCGGAACTGATCAGGCGTTCCTTCAAAAATCGGAAGCTCCACCCCGTCAAAACCCGCGCGCTTGATGCCTGCGAACAAGGGAAAGTGCTCCTCGGTGACATGCGTCGACCACAAGAGCATGTTGAAACCTAACAGCACTGATTCCTCCCTCGATTAGAACCGGGGCCAGTCGGTCTCAGCGTCTTAAGAGCGACATGAGAAGCGCGGCGAGCGCTACGGCGATTGCCGCGACGCCCCAGACGAACGGCTGCCGATAGAACGGCTCGCTCGTATCCGGCGCGACGACGTTCACAAAAAAGACGCCATAGAGATAGGCCGCAACAATCGAGATGAGCATAACCACGAAGAACGTCAACGCGACAATAACGCTCGCCACAACGAGCGACCGCGTGGTTGTGCCCGGCTGACACAGCGGCAATAGGTTGTTGGCGAGGCCCGCGAAGACAACAAGTGCGCAGCCGACCCCGAACAGCGCCAAGCTGAATGGCTGGAATATAAGCGCCAGCGCAAGAATCCCGAGCCCGATGAGGCCCCATTCGAGACGCTGCGCGGTCGCGGGGCTCATGCCGCCGAGCGTTCTTTTGCCCGCAATAGCTATTTCATCGCTCACGTGCGGACCGCCTTTCCCGAACCGTCGAATACATGCGTCTCGCGCGCATCGGTGCGAAGGCTTAGCGCATCTCCCGACTTGACCTTGATCTCGCGCGGTACGACGACGCGCAGGTCGCTGCCAAGCGGCGTTCGGGCGTGGATGAGAGTCTCCGCGCCCATTGGCTCGATCAGCTCTGCGCGGCCTGCGATCGTGTCGGCGCTTCCGGCGCCTTCCGGGATAAACGCGCGGGGCCGGATGCCGATTGTAACCTGTCCCTTTGCGAGTCTCTTCACCGCCGGATCGACTGCAAGCCGGATCGGCTGGCCGTCTACTGTGAACCGGCCGTGCGTTCCCTCGACGCCATCGAATTGCGCGGTAAGAAGGTTCATCTGCGGCGTCCCGATGAAGCTCGCGACGAATAGTGTGGTCGGCCTCGCGAACACCTCGTGGGGTGAGGCGATCTGCTCGATAACCCCATCGCGCATGATCGCAATCCGGTCGGCCATCGTGAGGGCCTCCAGCTGATCGTGCGTAACGATCACAGTCGCCTTCGAGAGCCCCGTTAGGACGCTCTTGATCTGCCCCCGCATGGTCTGGCGGAGCTCGACGTCGAGCCGGCTTAAAGGCTCATCAAACAAAAAACAGTTCGGATCACGCACCACCGCGCGCGCGACCGCTACGCGCTGCTTCTCTCCCTCCGAAATGTGGTTCGGCAGACGGTCGAGCACCGGCTCAAGTTGCAGCATGCGCGCCACGCGGGCGACCCGCTCCGCATTTGTTTGCGCATCCAGACCCTCGACGTGCAACGGAAACATGATGTTATCGCGCACGGTCAGCGCCGGATAGAGCGCATAGAACTGGAACACCATCGCGATGTCGCGTTGGTCGGGCCTCAGATCATTCATCCGCTTTCCAGCGATGACGACGTCGCCGGCGCTTGCGCGCTCAAGCCCCGCGATGATGCGCAAGGTTGTCGTCTTGCCGCATCCGGAAGGACCCAACAGGCACACGACCTCACCCGCCGAGACCGCAAGGTTCACATTCTTGACGGCGGTAAATCCGCCGAAATGCTTTGTGACGCCCCTGAGCTCGATCGTCGACATGGGGCTATCTCTTGATGGTGCCGAACGTGACGCCGCGCAGGAGCTGGCTCTGCAGCGCAAAGGTCACGACGATCACCGGGATTAGGAACAGCGTTTCGATAGCGGCTAGGAGACCCCAGCGCACGCCGATGTCGCCACCGATCGTCTGCGACATGGCGACCGGAACGGTCCGCGTCTCGACGCCTGACAGGAGAAGGGCGAAAAGAAACTCGTTCCAGGTCAGAATGAGGCCAAACACTGCGGTGGCGGCGAGCCCAGCCAACACCTGCGGCAGACAGATCTTAAAGAAAACCCGGACGTCGGACGAACCATCGATGCGCGCCGCGTCCTCGACGTCTGGCGAAAGTTCATCGAAGAAGCTTTTCATCATCCAGATCGCAAACGGCAGGTTGAACACAGTGTAGAGAGCGATGATCCCCAGATAGGTTCCAGCGAGACCCGTGACGCGGAACATGATGAAGATCGGGATGATGACCACGATCGCAGGCAGCATGCGCGTCGTCAGGATCATGAAAAGATAGGTGTCGTTGCCTTTGAGCGGATAGCGCGAGAAGCCGAACGCGGCCAAGGTGCCGATCGCAAGCGCGAGAAGCACGCTCACTCCCGAAATAAACAGCGAATTGAAGAAATAGAGCGCGAACCCGGTGTTCTGCACCGGTCCCCCTGCCGAATAGGCGCGGCTGAACACCTGGGCGAAATTCTCGAGCGTTGGCGTGAAGAAGAATTTCGCCGGAACGGCGAGCGCGTCTTCGTAGGTCTTGAAGGCCGTCAGGATGATCCAGAAGACGGGAAAGAAGTAGATTAGGCTGACGATGGTAGCGCCGATCGTTCGGCCCCAGCCAGCGTCGCCGACTCCAGAAGCCGATCGGCCAAAGCGAAGCCGACGGGTGAGCGGCATGCGCGCTGAAGGAGCGGATCCAGCGGGAGCGTTCACGGTCATGTCGGTCATGAAGCCGGAACCTCCTTGGCGCGCCGGTTGGCGAAGTAGAGATAAAGGTTGGTGAGCACGATGACGGTGAATAGCAGGATGTAAGCGAGCGCGGTCGATTCGCTCGTCTTGTTGTTCTCGAAGGCGATGCGGTAGACGCGAAGCGCGATCGTCTCTGTCGCTGTGCCCGGACCGCCGTTCGTCAACAGGAAGACGAGGTCGAACAGCTTGAAGGCCTCGATTGTCCGGAACAGCAGCGCCAGCAGCATGAGGCCGCGAATGTATGGGAATGTGATCGACCAGAACTGCCGCCATCCCGAGACACGGTCGATCGCCGCCGCCTCATAAAGGTATTTCGGAACGCTGACGAGCCCGGCAAGCACTAGCAGCATGACGAACGGCGACCACATCCACGCGTCGGCGAAAACAATGCCGATGCGCGAGCCCCAGACGGTGTTCATCAGGATGAACGGCCGGCCGGTAAAGATGCGCACCGCCTGCGACAAGAGCCCGAAAGTCGGGTCGTAGTAGTAACGGAAGAAGGCGCCGACCGCCACGAAGGACAGCATCATCGGCGTCAGCACGAGGATGAGCAGATACCGGCGCAACGGGAATTGCTTCGAGAACAGGAGGGCGAGGAGGAAGCCGACCACCATCTGCAACGACACGGTCATGATGACGAGGATGATCGTATTGTGCAGCCGATCCCAAACGTCGGGGTCGGAGAGGACCTTGGCGTAATTTTCGAGCCCCACCCACGTCGGCGCATGCGCGCGATTCGCCTTGTAGCTGAAGAAGGACAACCCGAAGGACCACAGAAGCGGGAAGACGTTCATCAGAAAGAGGAGCGCGAGAGCCGGCGTCACTAAGAGGCCGCCGACGTATTTCCCCCAGGCGTTTGCGATCAGCGTCACGGCGAAAAGGGCGGCGGTCGCAGACGAAGCCCAGAAGGAGACTTGCGGCGGCAAGGATGCAATCGCCAGCGCCGTACCGATCACGAACACGATCAGCGCGCCCTGCCAATTGTCCCAGCGCAGCGCGATCAGTCGTTGTAACAACGGAGCGGTTTGAGGAATGTCGGTCGTCGTGGTCATTGGCTCGTCGGATCGCGGCGCCGCAGCTGGTTTGGGTCGAGGAACGGTCGACCACAACATTTGATGGCCGTGCGGCGCGCCACGCGGCGGCGGCGCGCCGTTTTCTCGAGCGGTCCGCGTCCTATTTGATGCGGCCCGCTTCCTTCAGCGTCTTCTCCTCGAAGTTTGCGATGTTATCGAGTGTCGTCTTAGCGTCCTGCTGGCCGGTCACGGCCTTGGTGTATTCTTCCTGCTGCTCGGTCAGGAGCTCAAAGAACTCAGGGATGTGCCAGAAGTCCTTCTGCCAATCGAGGCTCTCCGCCCAGGTGCGGTTCCAGGGACGGAACGTCACATAACTCGGATCAGTATAGACAGACTTCAGGGCGCTTTGACCGCCAGCTTTTGCGTAGGCTATCTGCGTATCCTTCGACAGCCACCACTTGACGAAGTCGAGTGCCTCCTTGTTCTGGATGTCCGAATTCCAGGTCATCAGGACGAACGGCTGTCCGCCGATCACCGACCAGCGCGCGACGCCCTTGTCGGTTTTGAGCCCAGGCAATTGCGCGAACGCGATCTTGTCGGCGACCTTCGAGGTCTCCGGATGGATCGAACTTTCGGCGAAGCCAATCCATTCGAGATTGCTCGCCACCTTACCCGCCCGGAAGAGTTCATCCGTCTTGAAGATGTCGAGGTTGCCAGTCGTCCCTTCAGGCGGGAAGTACTTCACAAGCGAGAGGAGGTGCTCGAACGACTTGACCGCTGCGTCCGAGTTCACGACACCGACCGCATGGGCGCCAGGCTGCTTGGTCTCGTCCCAAATGTCGCCGCCGTGCTGCCAGAGGAACTCGTAGGCCGAGGTCGTGAAAAAGTCGTACCCTTTGCCGACCTGGAACTCGATGCCGTAGAAGTCGTCATCGAGCGGCTTGTTCATCAGCAGCTCGCCCTTCTTACGCTTAAAGAACTCCCCAATATCCTTGTAATTGTCCCACGTGACCTGGTCCATCTCGTCGGGCGCACAGGGCAACTTATAGTTGTACTTGGCCTTGAAGTTTTTCTGCTCGGTATCGTCGCAGAAGACGTCTTTACGGAAGTAATTGATGACGAGGTCCGGCATCTGCGGGAAGCCGTACAGCTTGTCGGACTTATAGGGGTACGTCGAATAGGAGTCCTTCACCGCCGGATGCAGATCCTTGAACACGGCCTGCAGGCCGGGATCGGCGTCCACGTATTTGTTGATGTTGAGGTAGTAACCGCCCTCGATGAAAGCGCCAAGCCACTGGCTGTCGGACACCGCCATATTGTATTTCTTTTCGCCTGACGTCAGCGAGGCGTTGAGGCGGGTGTAGTAATCCGGCCACGGGATGAAGTCGACGTCGAGCGTCACTTTGTTGCCGGACTTCGGCTTGTAGGTCTTGTCGAACAGATCCTTCATGATGTGGGTCGGCGGCCAATCCGGGACCGCCATTTTCAGAGTCACGTCCTCCGCGGACGCAGGCCCGCTCGCGAGGCCCGCGGCGAGCATTAGGGACGCCGCCGCGAGGCCGGACGCCATCATTGTTTTCATCTTCATGCTTCTTTCCTCCCTTGACGCCTATATTTTTGCGCCACTATTTTCGGCTTATGGCCGAACCGTCATGACCTCTGAATAGATAGATCTTCGCTGGGTCAATGATAATCGGAAGCTGATCGCCTTCTTTGATGTTCGCAGCCTGAGCCTCCGGCAAGACCATTCGGAACGGATGGCTGTTCGACATCAGCGATACGACGGTGACGTCTCCGAGCGGCTCGAGCTGCTGAACCGTTGGTTCGCTCGAGGCGGGCGCGCCTTGCGCGAGGCGCATGTCAGACGGCCGCACGCCAAGCGCCAATGACTCGCCGGCGGGCATAGGCTCGGCGAGGCGCGAGGGTCTTAGCGGGCCGAACGGCGTCTCGAGACTCGCGCCGTCGCTAGCGACCTTCACGTCGAAAATGTTCATGTGCGGCGAGCCGATCTTGCCAGCGACGTAACGGTCGACTGGCCTTTCGTAGAGATCATCCGGCGAGCCTTGCTGAACCGCACGGCCATCGCGCAAAACAGCGATCTCCTCGCCCATCGAGAGCGCTTCGAGTTCATCCGGAGTTGCGTAGACGACTGTCATCCCGAACTGCCGATGCAGGCGCTTTAGCTCGGCGCGCATATCGTACCTGAGCTTGGCGTCGAGATTGGTGAGCGGTTCGTCGAGAAGCAGGACCTTCGGCCTGCGGATGAGCGAACGGCCGAGCGCGACGCGCTGCTGCTCGCCTCCCGACAGTGTCGCAGGCTTCTGCTCAAGCCGATGCGAAAGCTTCAGCATCTCGGCAGTCTCGCCGACGCGCTGCGCGATCTTCGCGCGCGGAAGACCGTCTTCCACCAATGGATACGCCAGATTCTTGAAGACGTTGAGGTGGGGATAAAGGGCGAAGGACTGAAACACCATCGAAACCCCGCGGCCTCGAATGGGTGCGTTCGTCACCTCCCGGCCGCTGATATGAATAGTTCCGCTGTCGGGCGGGACGAGGCCCGAGATGGCTCGTAGCGTCGTAGTCTTGCCGACCGAACTCGGGCCGAACAATATGAAAAAGCAGCCCTCCGGAACCTCCAGGCTCAAGCGGTCCAGCGCTCGGACCGAGCCGTAGGTCTTCGTCAAGTCCGACAAGGACAACGCGACCGCTCTCGCCATTTACCGCGCTCCGCCTCCCCCGGTTTCAGTCGTTTGAAAGTTCGCGCCTATGCCCGCGGCGCTACTGTGTGACGGCTGCTCCCACTGACCCGAAACGGCCGAGCGCAGTACGGCGCCGGTCACCTGATCTGTGGCAAAGCCGTCCCGGAATGTTGGCGCGGCTGGTGCGCCGGATTCAAGGCTATCGATGAAATCGGCTGCCTGATGAATGAAGCTGTGCTCGTAGCCAATCTGCAGCCCCGGCACCCACCAGTGCTTCATGTACGGATGATCACTGTCCGTGATGTGGAGCGACCGCCAGCCGCGCACGATTGCCTCATCGCGATGGTCGAAATACTGCAGACGGTGAAGGTCGTGGAGGTCCCAAAATATCGAGGCGTGTTCGCCATTGATTTCGAACGTGTAGAGGGCCTTATGACCACGAGCGTAGCGAGTGGCTTCGAAAGATGCGAGCGAACCGTTAGCGAAGCGCGCAAGGAAGAGGCAGGCGTCGTCGATTCTGACAGGCTCGACCTTGCCCGTAAGGTTGTGAGCTCTTTCCTTGACGAAGGTTTCTGTGACCGCTGTGACCTTGTCGATGCTTCCGTTCAGCCACATGGCCGTATCGATGCAGTGCGCCAGCAGATCGCCGGTGACCCCGCTGCCCGCAACGCTTGCATCGAGCCGCCAAAGCGCAGTTCCGCCCTGCGGCAGGTCTTTGGAGATGGTCCAGTCCTGCAGGAATTTCGCCCGGTAGTGATAGATCTTGCCGAGCCTTCCCTCGTCGATGAGGTGTTTGGCCAGCGTCACCGCCGGCACGCGGCGATAGTTGTACCAAACCATGTTCGCGACGTTGGCCTTCTCGACAGCGGCAACCATCTTCGCCGCCTCAGCCTCATTGCGGCCGAGAGGCTTCTCGCACATGACCATTTTGCCCGCCTCGGCGGCAGCCACCGCGATCTCGGCGTGCGTGTCGTTGGGCGAGGCGATGTCAATCAGGTCGATGTCCTTCCTCGAGACGAGCTTTCGCCAATCAGTCTCGGAGGACTCGTAGTTCCAGTTTTTGGCGAAGGCCTGGACTTTCTGCTCGTCCCGGCCGCAGACCGCCTTGAGCACCGGCTCGCGTTTCAGATCAAAAAACTGGTTCACCTTCCCGAATGCATTCGAATGGGTGCGGCCCATGAATCCGTACCCAATAACGCCGACATTAAGCTTCTTTTTTTCCCCAGCCATGCTGCCCATACCCTCGTCGACTACTGCACCCAACCGTGAGCGTCTCGCACCTTCACCATCGCACCCAGAATGTCGTCCCACGTCTTCTGTTTCATCATCTCGGAGTTCGGGAACATGCACCCATCCCAACAGATGTGTTTGCAGACTTTGGTGAGCTCGCCCTTGTCGTCGCGCAGCCAGTAGCCGGCGTGCCGCGTAATATCGAGTTTGCCATTCGGGTCGCCGACCATGCAGTGGCGTCCCGTCTTGTCGTGCGAGCCTTCACCTTTGACGGTTGCATCGTTCTGGGCGACATGGAAATCGATCGTCCAAGGTCGCAGCGCGTGCGCGAGCTTCTTGATCGCTTCGTCGAGCGCTTTCGGGTCGGCCCAGTCGTAGTCCTTTGGAAGAATGCGGTGCTCTGGTGCGTTGTAGCCCATCGTGTAGAGCAGCGTGTGGGCCATGTCGGCCTGGAAGCCTAGGGTCTTCGGCCGCCCAACCGCCTCCAGCAGTTGGACCATGTCCTTCCAGCTGTGCATCCCGCCCCAGCAGATTTCGCCTTCCGCCGCCAGGCGCTCGCCATATCGTTCGGCGACATCGCACGCTTTGCCAAATGTCTTGGCGATCTGTTTCTGGTTCTCGACCGGATTGGATGCCCAATCATGCACCCCGGCAGCGGAATCGATTCGGACGACTCCAGACTTGCGAATGCCAATGTCACTGAGCTGCCGGGCAATGCGGCATGCCTTTTCGACCATAGAGACAAATCTGTCGCGCTCTTCCTGCGAACCCATCGCTGAACCGCCGCCGACCGGCGGCCAGACAGGGGCGACCACTGAGCCGACCGCGAGCCCGTAGCCAGCGATCTCGTCGACCAGGCGCTGGATGTCTTCCTTGGTCGAATCGATCGACGTGTGTGGATCGGCAAGAAAAAGGTCTACGCCTTCGAATTTCCCGCCATCGAACCGCGCGGCCGCGGTCAGCTTGAGCATGGTGTCGAGGTCGATCGGCGGCTCTGAATCCGGCCCCTTGCCGACGAGCCCGGGCCACATCGCATTATGGAGCTTCGGGTAGTTATTCCCGGGCATGCGGTCCTCCCATATAGCCTCGGGTCAAAGCCCGAACGCCGAGGGCTGACTGGTTTTGCGAGCCAGCCCCACTTGTCGCGTTCTATTATACTGGTATGGGCAGTGACCAAAATAAGCAAGGCCGGGGGGAGTTTCGCTCGGCGATGTTTCGCCAAAGCAGGTGCCTTTTGGGACCAACTCCCCTCGCGCAACGGGCAGCGCTGCGCGAAGTCGGCAAACTAGAGTGTCAAGGAGACCAGGCCATTAGCCTTTGGCCTGCTAGATGAGTGACCGCTATTTGCGCTCACCAGACGGTTGGAGTCGACGTAAAGCCGTCACTCCACACCGCGACGGCGGAGGGGGAATGCGGAAGTTCGCGCGCAGCTCTTTCGGTTCGCCCGGGCGCGATAGTCGCGCCATTGGCGGGCGGCCAGCACGGCCAGCGCGCCCGTGAGGCCCGTGGTTGGATCAGGCTTTGACAAAGCTTGCAGCCGTTTGTCCGAAAAGCAGCTTCTTACCCTCCTCAGTGACGGCCGGCTGGGCCGAGAAGGGCTCGCCCTTCGCATAGGCGCGCCGCGTGCCTGGGCGGTCGTGGATGCAGTCGAACCAGCGGCGCAGATTGACGAAGTCGTCGAGGTTCTGCTGCTGCCGCTTCCACGGCACGACCCACGGATAGGGCGCCATATCAGCGATGCTGTATTCATCGCCTGCCAGGAATCGGCGGCCGGCAAGTCGCCGATCCATGACACAATAGAGCCGGTTGGTTTCCTGGACGTAGCGGTCGATCGCATAAGGGATCTTCTCGGGTGCGTAGACCCCGAAATGGTGGTTCTGCCCGGCCATCGGCCCGAGCCCGCCCACCTACCAGAACAGCCATTCGATCACTGTCTTTCGGCCACGCAGGTTGGGTGGGCAGGAAGGCGCGCGCCTTCTCTGCTGTGGCATCGATCCCTGAAATAGACTTCCGAGTTAACAACCAACGCACGGGTCTGCCCGGCTTGTGTGGCCTCCACGTGCGCCTGGACCTTGTCAACGGTGCCAACGGTCGTGGTTTCCGCCACGGCGGCATTGGCGGCGATGGAGCAGACGGCAACAGGTGCCGACAATCGGCAGATCGCAGACAATAGATACATCGCGCTACTCCTGATGAGCGCGGGCCCAGCCGCCTGCGCGCGCGATGCTCAGCATAAGGGCACCCTAAACCCTTCGTTAACCGCGGGGCGCGAACCTTCCCCAACAAATCTTACGCAATGGGTCGTAATGGCCTCTCTGAACCTTCGCGAAGCGGCGGAACAAACCGGCGCTACCCCTGAAACGGTCGCAACGAACGACGTAGCCGTCGCATTCGCGGCCCTCCAGGTCGAGCTGACGAGTCTTCTCGGGCGGAACGCCGAGGCGCGGGCGAACGAGGAACTGCGCGAGGACAATCACGAAAACGGTTCATCAAAGCAACTCGACGTTATTGCGGACAAGGCGGACCACCTAGGCGAAGAGGCGTCCACAGGCACAAAGAGCGCAAACGCCGCGATAGACAAGACAGAGACGCCGATCCCAACGCCGACGAACGAGGAAGTTGTCGAGACGCCGCGTAAGCGGTCCTGGTGGCGGCGCCTCGTGCGCTAGGGCAGGCGTCGGGAGCGATCGCTCGCTTCGCTGTGTTCGGAAAATAGACTCGATCCTGCCAGACGTCGACGTAGTTCTCGCGAGATCCTTTCCGCTTCGATATGTGATCCAGATCACAACGCTGTCACCGAAGGCCCGCTATTTGCGCATTTGAGACGTTTCGGCGACGTCTCGAATCGACGTGAAGCGGCCATTGCAGATTTCAACAACGGGCGTCAGACCTAGGCTTCACAGGCACCGGAGCATCGGGATGAGCCGTCACAATCGATCCGGTTCGCGTCGGGGCCGCGTCCTCGACGAGCGCGGGCGTCGGGGCCGAAACAGCCGCCGGGCTCGCAGGCGTCGGAGCAGCGGGATTGGCCGTCGCAATCGATCCGGTTCGCGTCGGGGCCGCGTCCTCGAAAGACGGCTTGGTCCTGAGGCGGTCGTGGACGAGGACGCCCGCGGCAAGCGTCGCGAGGAGCGTTATGGGCACGATGAGCGTGGATTTCATGGTCATGGGCAGACTGTGTCGTCGATCCTGCCGAAAGAGTCCTAACCATGCGTTTCACGCCGGATCGAATTGGATGATCCGCCAATCCCCAACTCTTCGCCGGCTGGGCAACATCAACATCGCTGCGGCGCACTGTCGGCGCGCGTTGCGGCGGTCGCAATCGACGATGAGGGGGGTGCTTAAGAGTCAACCTCAGCCCCGTCCGCACACAAAATGCGACAACCGAAGATGGTAGACTACCACGACTGTCACCCGTCGATTTCCACAAGCTGGACACATGAGGCGCGATTCTAGCCGTGAGAGGGGAAAGTTTGGGCCCCGCGTGGCAACCAGCGTCTCGAGGTCAAGCTGCTTGCGGTAGACGCACTTCCGCATGGATCGCGTTTCCTGGCGGCAGCCGCCGTTGCAGCGCATATGCACCTTCCAGCCGAGGCTGCGCGCCACGCCCAATGTCTCGACTTCCTTGAGAACAAAAGTGGAACATTCGGAGGGGTCGGTCAAGCGTGCTGCGGCGCTGATCCGATCCGTCCACGACCGGATCTACGAAAGTGGGGCCAAGCGCTCCAGGCCTCACACCCATTCGTCGCCTCGAAGCTTTTGCTAGGTTTAGCTAATACCTACGATCGCCAAGCGAGTCATGAAGACGAAGAGGCTCGGATCCGCCAGAGGCTGCGTTGAGGTCCGATTTGGAGCAACTTCTGCCTAGGGAGGCCGTGGCGGGGGAGGCGGCAGGTCTAGTGCATTGTGGTATAAAGGTGGGAATTGGGGTGGTTCTGGGAATTTTCTCCCGCGGAATATTGATGCTAGGGCCCAAATTTCTCCCTACCACCCTAAATTTTAAAGTTTTTCGGATGTAATCAGACCACTCCTATCAAGCTCACTATCCCTTGTAGCATGACATTCCACTGCGCCTGTGCTATGATAACTCATGCACAAGGCCCGAACATCTCTCTTAGCTTTGGGATTATCGGACTTATTTGCCACTGTAAGTGGACTGGGCAGCGCAGTCCTCTACAACCGCCATGAAACGGGGGGAAACACATTCTCCGTGAGACTATGGGCCTATTTCCCTCGCGTCATGCGGGCCAAGGCCTGTCGCCTGCAAGCATGAGCGTAGTCGAGACACGGGGCCCCGCGTGCTTCGCAAGCACGCTATAAACGCGCGCAGACGCGTCTCAGAGCGCTTTGAAACGCAACGCGAGAGATTGATACATGAACGCAAAGAAACGCTTTCGAGCGCATTTAAAGCACGTTTACAGCGAGGCAGGTATTCAGGCAATGGCATCTTCCGGCTCGTCGGCGAATTGCTCCGGCATCCCGCATTCAGCTTCCGACACGGTGTACAGCCACGAGGGACTGACTCACTACGGGCTGTACGATACCGTGGTGGAGAGGGAGTAGGGGGCAGGCGCCAGCCGATCCAAGGCCTTGCCCGAGAAAGTGGACATGCGCCGGTATTGAGATGCCACGCCAAATCGAAGCGGAGCGGGCTGAGCGAAATGTGGGACCAACTGTGGGTCAGGGAGCGAGTCCTGCTTATTATCTTTTTGAAGTAATTGAATTACTCTTATTCAATTGGAGCGGGTGAAGGGCGTCAAACGACGGCAGGCTAAGTTGGGCGCCGCGAAGCGCTAAGGGAGCGAAGGGGGGCGGAGGCCTTTCGGACCCCGCCTCTTGGGCGTCAGCCCCCGAAGGCTCCCATCTGGGAGGCGGCGGCCTTCTTCTCGACCGCAGCGTCGGCGGGAGCCTCGTAG
>Ga0210408_10003212_pt1 | contig 15237 bp, 13 predicted proteins | sample IncBWH4MmetaG_FD_155471 | JGI IMG/M metagenome (GOLD analysis project Ga0210408, IMG submission 155471) | Forest soil microbial communities from Barre Woods Harvard Forest LTER site, Petersham, Massachusetts, United States - Inc-BW-H-4-M | ecosystem: Environmental > Terrestrial > Soil >...
ACGACATCAGCGTTTCCGGTCACCACGCGCCCTTCTTCCTCAGCTGCCAGTGGAGGATGCTGTCTACATAGTCCTACCCGGGCGAACGGAGCACGCACTGTGGACCCCATCCAGATAGCGGTCGCGCAGCTCGCGATCACCGTGGCCGAGCCAGAGGCCAACCGCCAGGCCGCCGCGGACGCGGTAGCCGAGGCAGCCACCGCGGGCGCCCGGCTCGTGGTGCTGCCCGAGTTGTGCGACTCCGGTTACGTCTTCGACACCGCCGACCCGGCCGCCGAGGCCCGCGGCCTGGCCGCGCCCGCCGCGGATAACGCCCCTCTGCGGCAGTGGCACGAGCTAGCCGCCCGGCACCGGCTGGTGATCGTCGGCGGCTTCTGCGAGCTCGGCGCCGACGGCCACCTGTACAACAGCGCCGCCCTGGTGGACGCGTCCGGCACTCGCGCCGTCTACCGCAAGGCGCACCTGTGGGACTCAGAGAAGCTCGTCTTCACCCCTGGCGCCGCGGCGCTGCCGACGGTGGACACGCAGGTCGGACGCGTAGCCGTGATGGTCTGCTACGACCTGGAGTTCCCCGAGTGGACCAGGCTGGCCGCCCTGGACGGCGCCGATCTCATCGCGGCGCCGGTGAACTGGCCCGGCTACAGCTGGCCCGAGGGCGAGCGGCCCGCCGAGGTGCTCAAGGCGCAGGCCGCGGCGGCCGCCAACGGGGTGTTCGTCGCGGTGGCCGACCGGTGCCGGACCGAGCGAGGCGTGTCCTGGATCAGCGGCTCGCTCATCGCGAGCCCGGAAGGCTACACGCTGGCCGGGCCGGTGCTCGCCGACCGGCCCGCCGTGCTCACCGCCGCCTGCGACCTGCCGCGGGCCAGGGACAAGCGCGTATCCGGGCGGAACGACCTGCTGGCCGACCGCCGTCCCGAGCTGTACGCCTGGGCGCCTGACAAGCGCGTCGCGGCGGCGACCGCGCACTGGGCGGCGCGGTTCGTCGCGAACGGCACGAGCTATCCCGACTTCCAGGCGACCATGGCCCGCATCACGCGCTGGGACGACTGGTGCCGCGAGTGGGGCCGCACCGCACAGCACTACGAGCAACTGGCCGAAGACGCCGAGGCGGCCGGGCGGACGGTCACCGCGGGGGAGGCGTGGCGGCGGGCCGCGCTGTGCTGGCACTGGGGCAAATTCGTCTTCACCGACCACCCGGAGGAACAGCGGGCCGCGCATGAGCGCGCGGTGGCCTGCTTCCGCCGCGGCGCGAGCGCGCTCAGCCCGCCCGCCGAGCCGGTCCGGGTGCCCTACTCAGGCAGCACGCTGGCCGCGTACCTGCGGATCCCTCCGGGCGAGCCCGGCCCCGTGGTGATCATGATTCCCGGGCTCGACTCGGTCAAGGAGGAACTGCAGGCCACCGCGGAACACATGCTGCGCCGCGGCCTCGCGGTGATCGCGATCGACGGGCCCGGCCAGGGCGAGGCCGAGTACGAGTTCCCGATCGAGCCGGCCTACGAGCGGGTCGTGACGGCCGTGGCCGACTACCTGAAGGGCCGCGACGACCTCGACCCGGACCGGATGGGCGTGTTCGGGGTGAGCCTGGGCGGCTATTACGCGGCCCGTTCGGCCGCCTACGAGCCGCGGGTCCGGGCCGCGGTGGAGCTCGCCGGGCCCTACCGCTTCGACCTGGACTGGGACGCGCTGCCCAGCCAGACCAGGACCACCTTCCAGGTCCGGTCGGGCGCAGCCGGCCCGGCGCAGGCTCGCGAACGGGCCGCGGCCCTGACCCTGGAGGACGCTGCCGCGCGGATCACCTGCCCGCTGCTGGTCGTGCACGGCGGCCGGGACCGCCTGATCCCGGCGTACCACGCCGAGCGGCTGGCCCGCGAGGCCCCGGGCGCCGAGCTGATGCTGTACCCGGACGGCAGCCACGGCGTCACCAACCACGCGTTCGAGTCCCGGGCCGCGATGGCCGACTGGCTCGCCGCCCGCCTCGCCTAACTCTGATCTAGAGCTCCGGCAGATCATGGCGGCAGACCGTTGAGGCGCGCCGTCGGGTCGTCATTGGCGGGCCATGTGCAGGCGCAGTTCGGCTTCGGTGTCGTGGATCAGTTCTCCGCTGACGTCCACCGTCACGCTGTGGATGGTGCCGGTGAACTTGAACGGGCTCGCGTAGTCGTCGGTGATCGCGGAACCGGGGTTGGCGCCGCAGGTAAGCGCGCCCGGATTGAACGCGAACGGGGTGGTGACGGGCGCCTCCGCGTTCCCGGTGAGGGTGCCGTCCACGTAGAGCTGGAGCTTGCCGGGCGCGCCCTTGCCGTGCTGCATGTCCGGTTGCCCGGTCGGCTCGAACTCGAACCTGAGCGTGTGCTTGCCGGGCGCCAGGACAATGTCGGATTCCACGCCGTACACGGCCCGGCCGACGTAGTTGTGGACGTAGCGGAGCTTGCCGTCCTTGACGAACAAGGAGTATCCGCCGGCGGCCGTGCCCTGGGAAAGCAGTACCCCCTCGGCCCCGCCCGCCGGGATCTCGACCTCGGCGGTGATGCTGTGCGGGCGGTTCAGGACCCTGGGAGCGGCGAAGAACGGGACCGACTGCCCGCCGGGCCGGTAGGTGCAGCTATCGCGGGGCAGCGCGACGAGTGGCTTTTCCGCGACCAGCCGGGCCAGGCCGCTGCCGTCGACCGGCATCACGCCGTACTTGCCGGCTTCCACATACCACGTCCCGATCATCGCGATCAGCCGGTCACGATGGCTGGTGGCCACGTTGTGGTTCTCGGCGAAGTCCTCCGCCACGTGGTAGAGCTCCCAGCCGGTGGCATCCAGCTCAGATAGCGTCTGGGCCGAGATCGGCTGGCCGAAGGGCATGCCCGCTTCGGTGAATGACGGGCCGGGCCAGGGGCAGACGGCCCGCCAGCCGTCGTGGTAGATCGCCCGGTGACCCAGCATCTCGAAGTACTGCGTGTGATGACTGGTCTCGGCGGCGGCGTCGCCCAGCGTGTGGGCGAAGCTGACTCCGTGCAAGGGGGACTGGGTGACGCCGCGGATCGTCTTGGGCGGCTCGAGGCCCAGCAGGTCCAGGACCGTGGGCACCATGTCGATGATGTGCGCGTACTGGGTGCGGACCTCGCCCCGGGCCGTGATCCCCTGCGGCCAGGAGACGATGAACGGATCGCTGACGCCGCCCCGGTAGGTCTCCCGCTTCCACCGCCGGAACGGCGTGTTCCCGGCCCACGTCCAGCCCCACGGGTAGTGGTTGATGTGCCTGGGGTCGCCGATCTCATCGATCAGCTTGAGGGTCTCCTCCAGCGGCTCCTGGGCGTTGTTGAAGAACTGCGCCTCGTTCGTGGTCCCGGTCGGCCCGCCCTCGGCACTGGCGCCATTGTCGGAGATGACCATGATCAGCGTGTTGTCCAGCTCCCCGAGCATGCGCAGGAACTCGACCAGCCGTCCGACCTGGTGATCGGCGTGGGATAGGAAACCGGCGAACACCTCCATCATCCGGCTGTAGAGGCGCCGCGCCTCCGGCGGCAGCGACCCCCAGTCGGGCACGTCCGGATCGTGCCGCGACAGCTGCGCGTCCGCGGGAACGATGCCGAGTTCCTTCTGCCGCGCGAACACCCGCTCCCGGTAGGCGTCCCAGCCGTCGTCAAACTGGCCCGCGTACCGGTCCGCCCATTCCTTCGGCACGTGATGTGGCGCGTGCGTGGCGCCGAAGCACAGATGCAGGTAGAACGGCTTGGCCGGGTCGACCTGCTTTACGTCGGAAATGAACTCCATCGCCTTGTCAACCAGGTCCTCGCTGAGGTGATAACCCTCCTCCGGCGTACGCGGCGGCTCCACCGGATGGTTGTCATACACCAGATCTGGATACCACTGGCTGGTGTCACCGCCCAGGAACCCGTAGTAACGCTGGAAGCCGCGCCCGAGCGGCCACCGGTCGAACGGACCCGCGCCCGTCTCCTGGTTACTCGGCGTCAGGTGGTACTTCCCGACCAGGAAGGTGCTGTAGCCGTGCTCGAGGAGCATCTCGGACAAGAAGCCGTTCTCGAACGGGATCACCCCGTTGTACCCGGGATACCCGCTGGCCAGCTCGGTGATGGCGGCCATCGCGTTGCTGTGATGGTTGCGGCCGGTGATGATGCACGAACGGCTCGGCGAGCACAGCGCTGTTGTGTGCATGTTGTTGTAGCGCAGGCCGCTCGCGGCGAGTGCGTCGAAGCTAGGCGTCTGGATCGGGCTGCCGTAACAGCCCAGCTGGCCGAACCCGGTGTCATCTAGCACGATGAACAGCACGTTAGGCGCGCCCTCTCGTGCCCGCATCGGGGCCGGCCAGGCCGGCGAGGACTCATCCGCCGTCCGGCCGATCACGCCGGGGAACGCCGCACCCGGCTCATACTCGACGATGGCCATCCGGACCTCTCCCTATGGTCGCCATTAGCCGCCGCTAGGCCCTAGCCTGCGGCGTAATGGCGGAGCTCGCATCACCCGGCATGGATGACGTCCGCTCCGATCGCGCCGCCACGGCCGGGATTGACCTAGCTCATGCCGGGTTGGCTCCGGCCGCGTGATGCCAGATGACCGGGAAGTTGCCGGCCGCGAGTTCCTCGGTGCGGTGCAGCCGCCAGGTGAGCGGCGGCCGGCGCTGCGGTGGCGCGGCGTCCAGCAGGCCCGCGAGCAGGGCCCGGGCCCGCAGCAGCACCATGGGAGACCGGGACGCGGCCTCGATGAAATCGTCCAGAGCGATCCGCAGGTAGTCATCCCAGGACGGCAGCGCCAGCACCACCGTGACGGCCCCCGCGTCGTTGGCGATTTCGGCCACGTCCAGGTCCCGTGACGCCAGCGGCACCAGCAGGCTCTGGATCGTGTCCAGCACCTGCACCGCGGTGGCCGGATCGTTGACCGCCGGCGACAGCGCCCGCAACCCGATGTCGGCCAGCAGCCGGAACGCAAACAGAGGGTCCTGGCCGAAGGTGCGCTCTGGCCCGGTCACCAGCCCGGCCAGGACCGCCGTGTCGCTGGCATCGCCCCCGTGCAGGTCGGCGACCACCGCGCCTTCCTGGAGCGTGTCGCCGATCCGGGCCCGGAGCACCATGACGGCGCCGCCAGCGGCGGCACCCGCCAACCGGGGCACATCGAGTTGCTGCAAGATAGCCTGCCGGTGCGGCCAGGTGACGGCCCGCCGCAGCGGCGGCAGCGGCGCGGCGTGATTCCGGCTGCTCGGGCCGGGCCGGGGGTACAGCTCATCCAGGATGCCGCGGCCGCGGGCCGCGATGGCAGAAAGGGTCGGCGCCAGCTGGATCGAGGCGAAGGCCTTCACCTGCAGGGCCCGGATCAGGGCGAGCGCGGCGAGGACTCCGGTCACTTCCGCGGCGGGCACGATCACCGACACTTCCGGGTCGTTGCCGATGACCAGGGCCGCGGTGACCGAGAACACGAACACGCCGACGGCCAGCCCGAACGTCCGCCACACGATCGGGTCGTCGCGGAACAGGTTCAGCCGGGGCGACAGGCTGGAAAAGGCCCACTGTACGACCAGGAACAGCAGCGAGAAGATGATGCTGACCAGCCCCAGGACGCCGAAGCCGACCCCGATCAGCGCCTCGGTCACCCTAGTGCTGGCCACGGTCGGCGCCACGGTGATCCGCGGTAGCAGCAGGCCAAGTCCCAGCCCGGCCACCGCGAACAGCAACTGCGCCAGGTTTGCCCGGAGCCGGCGCCGGGGGCGGCCGAACCGCCCGGCCCGGTGGGCGGCGGGCCAGGCCGTCACCGCCCGCGAACCGGTCCCCGCGCCAGCCCCGCCAGGCACCATCTTGTCCTCGCTGTTTCGGGTCTGTCATCGGTATGTCGCTGCACCCACACGATCCGTGCGCCGTTGGGGAGGGGACGGCGCTGACGTGCCGGGCCGGGCACAACAGCCGCTCCGTAATGCTCAGGTGGCCGTGGGAGTCTGATGGCGGTCCGGGAGGACGAGATGGTCTTGACCATGCTGCGGACGCTCCTGTTCTCCCGACCTTGCACCGAAGAGACTAAGGACACCCGCGTCGGCCCACCTCACCCCACATGGATGAGGTAGGGAGGGCCGTGGCCCTGATCATTGGTCGACCGGCGCCCGGGGCGGCAGGCCCTGCCGCCTCGGCCGTGAACCATCCTCCGGGGGTGATGGCCTTTCTCGTCGTTCGTCGGAGACTTGTGGTTGTGGCGCTCCGCGGACGCCGGGGCCCGAAGGGAGAGAAGCCATGAACATCGGCCCAGTGGAATACCTGATTCTCGGCTTCCCCGGCAACCAGTTCACCGGTCAGATCGTGCCGGAGCTCGCCAAGCTCATCGACGGCGGACTGGTCAGGATCATCGACCTCACCTTCATCATGAAAGATGCCACCGGCGATGTGACGGTGGTCGAATTCGACGCTGTCGAGGAGTTGGCGGCGTTCGCCGGCCTCGACGCCGAGGTGGGCGGGATTCTCACCGACGAAGACGTCGCTCACGCCGCTCTGAGCCTCGAGCCGAACTCCTCAGCAGCGCTGCTCATCTGGGAGGACACATGGGCGGCCCCGTTCGCAGCAGCAGTGCGTAATGCGAATGGCGTAATCCTCGAGGGCGCACGAATCCCACGCGAGATCATTGAAGAGGCAATGGGCGCTCTGGCCGACACCGTCGGCTGAGATCGACAAGCCCATATCATTCGCGCCGAATGGCCCCGCCGGCGGCGCCAACATAACAGGAGGCGATTGACATGCCGTTGCGACGACGTCGACCCATTGCCCGAATGGCGACGACCGCGGTCGTGGCCGGGACCGCAGCCCACATGGGAGCCAGGTCCGCGCAGAGGAGCGCCGCGGCCGACCAGGACCAGGACCAGGACCTGGCCCCGCCCGCCCCTGCTCCAGCGGATGAACCCGCCGCACCCGAAGCCGCCGAGAGCCCGGAGATCCAACAGCTCAAGCAGTTTGCCGCGCTTAAGGACCAGGGCATCCTCACCGAGGAGGAGTTCTCCGCCAAGAAGGCACAGATCCTGGGGCTCTGACCCCGGTCCGCTTGATCCACGAGCGGATGGCGACGGCCCATCGATACGACCCGCTCAGCACGGCGATGACCAGGACGACCAGAGCCACGCCCAGGAATCGCTCATCTAGCCGCCTGGCCGCTGCGCGGCTAGCAGCGGGATGGCCGCGATCTTCTCCTCGGTCAGGTCGTCCCAGCAGATCCCGGCGGCCGGGCGCGGCCCGTCCCGGCGGCAGTCGATCACGCGCTCGGGCGTGACGATGAAGTCGAGCGGGACGTCATGGCCGGTCAGCGGGATCGTTCCGGCCGCGCAGACCTGGAGTTCGTGCACGGTGGTGACGCAGACGGTATGCGGTCCGATCAGGCCCGCCGCCGTGGCCAGCGCGAACTCCAGATCGGCGAACCCGCCGCCCTTGCCCAGTCGCGCGCCGTCCTCCCCAGCCGCGACGCAGCCCATCACCACCAGGTCGACGGGCGACAGTTCGGCCAGGGTGACCCGCTGGGCCGATCGGGTCGCGCCGCTGATCGAGGCCGCCTTGCGCGGCGGCTCGCTCAGCCGGGCCGGGTCGAGGGCGAAGAACGGCTCGGGTTCGGCTAGCCGGGGGACGGCCATGAACACGGTCTTGCCGTCTTCCAGCGCGCGCTGCCGCACCGGCCACTGCGCGGAGTCCGGGTTGGACTTCACGGTGGCAGCCGCCTGCCAGGCCGGCAGGGCGCGCAGGCGTTCGGCAGCGGCCTCGGCGCCGGTGAAGTTCGGGATGCGCCCGGCGGCGCCGGGGAACCGGGCCACCTTCGCCGCGCGCATCGCGGTCCACACCTCCTGCCGCAGGGCCGCCTTGGCGGCTAGCAGGTCAGCGGGGCCGCCGGCGTCGCGGTCGTGCCGGGGCGCGGAACGGGGCATGGCGCTATCCTGCCGCAAGCCTGTCGCGGGCCCCGTCGGCGCCCCGGGGTCAGGCGGGCTGCTCGTCCAGCCGGAAGCCGACCTTCAGCGTGACCTGGAATCGGCAGCGGCCATCGTCCTCGATCCGGCCGCGCATGTCGGTGACCTCGAACCAGTCGAGGTTGTGCAGGGTCTTCGAGGCACGGCCGACCGCGCCCCTGATGGCGTCGTCGATGCTCTCGGTGGAGGAGCCGACGATCTCGCTGATGGAGTAGATGTTGTCCGACATCGGTGATCCCTTCTCACGTGGGCCTGCCCGGCTGCCTACCCCGCGGCGCGGGTTCCGTCACCTAACGGTCGGCTCATCGGTCGCCTAGGCTCTTAGTCGCGGCAATTCAGGCCTTCGAGGAGTTGAGGTGCCCGGGCAACCCCGCACGCGCTGACGCGAGAACCAGTCCGTCATCGCGTGCTGCTCTCGATTCGCGGCACGGCGATTTCCCTTGACCAGAAAGGCCTTTACCGTGCCTGCCTTCCTTCTCGCCTGCCTGGCGTACCTGAGCGTCGCCCTGCCCGGTTCCACCCTGGGCCTGCTGTGGCCCTCGATGCGCGTCAGTCTCGGCCAGCCGGTCGGGGCGCTGGGAATCCTGCTCGTGCCCGGCATCGCCGCCTCGGTCGTCTCCAGCGCCGTCGCCGGCCGCCTCCGCGTGCCCGCGGGCCCGCTGGTGGCCGGGGCCACCCTGCTGATCGCGCTGGCCCTGGCCGCCGAGGCCCTCGCGCCGTCGATGTGGGTGATGACCGTCGGCACCGTGCTGTTCGGGATCGGTTTCGGGGCGCTCGACACCGCTCTCAACGCGCACGCCTCCCGGCACTTCGGCGCCCGCGACATCAACTGGATGCACGCCAGCTACGGGCTCGGCGCCACCCTCGGTCCGCTGCTGGTCACGGCGCTGCTGAGCGCCGGTCGGAGCTGGCGCCAGACCTATGGCGTCATGGCGCTGCTGCTCGCCGTCCTGGGCGGCGTCCTCGCCCAGGCCCGCCGCCGATGGGAGGTCCCGGCGTCCGCACCGGACCCGCGCCCGGCGAGCCCGACGGCGCCGTGGGCCTCGGCCCTCGGGGCGCTGACCTTTACCGCCGTCGAGACCGGCATCGAGTCCGGCGCCGGCATCTGGGGCTACCTGTTCCTGACCGCGGGACGAGGCCTGCCGCCCGCGGCCGCGGGCGTCGCCGTCGCGGCCTACTGGGCGATGATGTGCGCCGGGCGGGTCGTCCTCGGACCTGTAGCCGAACGTCTTGGCCCGGCTCGCGTCCTGGCCGTGGCGGTCGTCGGCGTGCCGCTGGGCGCCGCGCTCATGACCGTGCCCGGCCCGGGCGCGCTGGCCGTCGCCGGGCTGATGCTCCTCGGCCTGGCGGCGGCCCCGATCTTCCCGCTGTTCACCCTGACCGCCGGGACCACGCGGATGGTGAGCTTGCAGGTGGCGGCCTCGGCTGTCGGCGGCGCCGCGCTCCCGGCCGGGCTGGGCCTGCTCATCGGCGCCGCAGGCCCGCGGCTCCTGGCTCCGTCGCTGCTCGCCCTCGGACTGGCCATGGGCGGCCTGTACGTGTTCATCCGCCCAGCCTGACCACCGTCATCCCCGCTGGCGTGAGGCCGTCCATCGCGGCCAGGGCCCGGCTCACGTCCTCGAGCCCGATCACCTCGCCGACCAGAAGGCCTGGGCGCAGCGTGCCGTCCGCGACCATCGCCAGCATGGCCGGGTAGTCGCGGGCGGCCATGCCGTGCGAGCCGTAGATCTCGAGCTCGCGCGCGATGACCAGGTCCATCGGGAGCGGCACCGGCCCGCGCGGCAGCAGGCCGACCTGGACGTGCCGGCCGCGGCGGCGAAGACAGCGCACCGAGTCCGCGGCCAGGGCCGGCGAGCCGAGCGCGTCGATCGAGACATGCGCTCCGCCGCCGGTGACCTCACCGATCGCGGCGGGCAGGTCAGCCGTCCCGGCGTCCACGGCCACCTCGGCCCCGAGCTCGCGGGCCCGGTCCAGCGCGGCGGCGGAGACGTCGACGGCCAGCACGCGGGCGCCCAGGGCCGCGCCGATCATCACGGCGGACAGCCCCACCCCGCCGCAGCCGTGCACGGCCAGCCAGTGCCCGGGGCGCACCCGGCCGTGCGCGGTGACCGCGCGGAACGCGGTGGCGAACCGGCAGCCCAGGCAGGCCGTGGTGACGAAGTCCAGGTCGGCGGGCAGCGCCACCAGGTTGGCGTCCGCCGCGTGAACGGCCACGAGCTCGGCGAACGCGCCCGGCCCGGTGAACCCCGGCTGGGTCTGCCGCGGGCACACCTGGGCGTCGCCGGCCAGGCAGTGCTCGCACCGGCCGCAGCCGCAGGCGAACGGCACCGTCACCCGGTCCCCGGTGTGCCACGCGGTCACCTCGAGCCCGGCCGTCACGATCACCCCGGCGAACTCGTGCCCGCCGATGTGCGGCAGCACCACGGGATCGTGGCCCTTCCAGGCGTGCCAGTCCGACCGGCACACGCCGGTCGCGCCCACCGCGATGACCACCCCGTCGGCCGGGCAGGCGGGATCGGGGACCTCGGTGAGTGCGGGCGTGGCCCCGTACCCGGCGTAGACCACTGCCTTCACGAGGCACTCGCCCCGGACGAGCCGGAACCGGCGCCGAGCAGGGCGAGCCCGAGCGCCGTGGTCTGGTAGAGCACGGCCCGCCCGCTGCGCCGCTTGTCCACCAGGCCGCCCCGGTGCAGCACGGCCAGGTGCTGGGAGACCGCACTCGGCGTGACGCCGAGACGTCGGGCCAGCGCCGTGGTGGTGGCGGGGGAGCGCAACGCGGCCAGCAGCCGGGCCCGCGCCGCGCCGAGCAGGGCCTCGGCTGCTTCCTCGCGGCCGCCGCCATCCCCGGCCCAGCCGCTGCCCGCCCACGCTCCGCCTTCCCATACCGTGGCCGCCCCGCGCGCCGGGTACAACATGATGGTCTGGGTGCTCGTCGCCCGGCTCGGGGATACCCGCGGCCAGTTGAAAATGCTCGGCATGAGCACGACCCCGTCGGGGCCCAGCGTGATCTTGAATGGTGATGGCCCCTGATCGGTGTCGGTGAGCGTCAGCGTGCCGCCGGACCAGTGCAGGTCGGGGTGGAGGTCACTGAACAGCGAACGGGCGCCGCCGCCGGCCAGGAGTCCGGCCCGGTATGCGATGTCGGCCTCGAGCACCGGGCGCATCCGCTCCCAGTGCGGCGCGATGAGCCGGTGATAGCAGTCGTCGATCTCGGCCGCGATCTCGGCTAGTGATTCCCGCGGCCGGGCGGCGAGTTCCCTCGCGCTTTCCGGCCACGGATGCCCCTCCCACACGCGGTGCAGGCTCGCCCGGACCGCCTCGGCCGGTGTGGCGCGCAGCCGGGCCAGCTCGGCCCCGAGTTCCGGCATCCTCGACTCGGGCGCCGGGACCAGGAATTCCGGGAAAGTGGGCAGGCCGTTGACGATGAGGGGCCACAGCCGGGGGAGCCGCAGCGGCCGCCAGCCGAGCTCGCTGCGCGCCCATCGCACCCAGGGTGCGTTCACCGCGGGCGTCTCGCGGTTACCCAGCAGCTGGACGGCGCGCACCGTCTCGCTCAGCGGCGAGATGGCGAACCTGGTCGCGGCCAGGTCGGCCACGTCCAGCTCGAGCACCAGCAGCATGCTCTTCACCTTGCCCGGCTCTGCTCACATGCGCGAGGATTTAGCACCTGGCTAAAACGTAGCCGCTCCGGTCTCTCCCGGCCAGCCTGGCCGCATGACGCAGACGATGAGCAGCGGCACCCGCCTGCCCCGGCTCGGGAGTCACTACTGGCGGCTGTGGTGGGCCAACGCGATCAGCAGCACCGGGGACGGTGCCTTCGTGGCCGCGCTGCCCCTGCTGGCCGTGACCATCAGCCGGGATCCCCGGCTGGTCGCGGTCGTCACTGCGGCCGGTTACCTGCCGTGGATGGTGCTCTCGCTGCCGGCCGGGGCACTGGTCGATCGCTACGACCGGGCCACGCTCATGTGGCGGGCCCAGGCGGTGCAGGCCGCCGTGGTGGCGGCGGTCGCCGTCCTGGTCGTGATGCGGATCGCGAACATCGCGGTCCTCGGCCTCGCGGGCCTGCTGCTCGGCAGCGCCGAAGTCGTCTTCAGCAATGCCGCTCAGGCGATGCTGCCTGCCCTGGTGCCACCCGAACTCCTGGCCCGGGCTAACGGCAGCCAGCAGGTCAGCCTGACCGTGGGGGAGACGTTCCTCGGGCCGCCGGCCGGCAGCCTGCTGTTCGCTGTGGCCGCGGCGCTGCCCTTCGGCCTGGACGCCGTCTCATTCGCCGGCTCGGCGGCGCTGCTGGCCAGGCTGCCCCGGGCCAGCGATGCCGCCAGCCGGGAGGCGGGCCAGCCGAGGGCTGCCATCCGTACCCAGATCGCCGAAGGGCTGCGCTGGCTCTACCGGCACCGCCTGCTGCGCGTGGTCGCCGTCCTCCTCGGCATCTTTAACTTCGCCAACCAGATGGGCCAGGCCGTCCTGGTGCTGCTGGCCACCCAGACGCTGCACGTCGGGACCCGCGGGTACGGACTGCTGCTGGCGGTGACGGCCGTCGGCAGCGTGATCGGCGGGCTGGTGAGCCCGGTAGTGACCCGCAGGCTGGGTATGCTGCCCTCGCTGATCATCGCGGGAGCGGTCGACGCGGCCGTCTTCGCCGGCCTCGGGCTCGCCCCGGATCCGGCCGTGGCGGCGCTGATGCTGGCGGGCCAGGGGTTCGCCGTGACCATGTGGAACGTCGTCACGGTCAGCCTGCGCCAGCAGATCGTGCCCGCGCACCTGCTCGGCCGGGTCAACAGCGTCTACCGGATGCTCGGCTGGGGTCTCATGCCGGTGGGCGCGCTGGCCGGCGGCTTCGTCGCGCACGCCGCGGGCCTGCGTGCCCCCTACGTCGTGGCCGGCCTGCTCTGCGGCGTGTCCCTGCTCGCCGCCGTCCCGTGCCTGCTCGCCGCCCGTCAGACCGCCGGCCCAGGTTAGGCGGACGGGTTGGCGAAGACGCCGGCCCGGCTGATGGCCTGCCAGCGGTGCCGGGTGCCGACCAGCGCGGTGATCACCGACTGGACGGTGACCAGGTACATCAGCTGACGGTAGACGACCTGCTGCAGCGGCAGTATGCACAGGGGGCGTAGCCGTTCGCCGTCGAGCCACAGCGCGTACCCTCCGGCGAGCGCCTGGAGCAGGACGAACGCGAGCCAGAACAGGGTCACCTTGACCGGGTTGAGAAACACAAGACCGTAGATCGAGAAGACGTCCACCACCGGCGCGATCAGCGGCAGCAGGACATGGAAGAGGGTCAGGTAGGTAAGGCAGTACCGGCCGAACCTGCCGGATGGCCCGCGCTCGATGACCGCGCGCCGGTTCTTCCACATGGCCTGCATGGTGCCGTAGGACCACCGGTAGCGCTGCCGCCAGAGCTGACGCAGGCTGGACGGCGCCTCGGTCCAGGCGATGGCGTCGGGCGCGTAGACAACGCGCCAGGGCGACCGGCACAGGGCCATGGTCAGGTCGGTGTCCTCGGCGAGCGTGTCGGCGCTGACCCCGCCCACTGCGGCGAGCGCGGCCCGCCGGAAGGCGCCGATCGCGCCCGGCACGGTGGGGACCGTGCCAAGCAGGTCGAACATTCGCCGGTCCAGGTTGAATCCCATGACGTACTCGAGGTGCTGCCAGCCGCCGAGGAACCCGCGGCGGTTGCCGACCTTGGTGTTGCCGCTGACCGCGCCGACGTCCGCGTCCGCCAGCGGCGCGATCAGGCGGCCGATGGTGTCGGCCTGGAAGATGGTGTCGCCGTCGACGAGGATCAGGATGTCGCTGTGCGCCTCGGCTATTCCCCGGTTGAGTGCGCCCGGCTTGCCGGAGTTGGGCTGGCTGATCACGCGGACATACGGGATACGCAGGCTGCGGACGATGGCCGCGGTGCCGTCGGAGGATCCGTCGTCGACGACGATGACCTCGATCCGGCCACGGTAACGGCTGGTGACCATGGACCGGATGGTGGCGGCGATGCCCGCCGCCTCGTTGTAGGCCGGGATCACCACCGAGACGTCGGGAAGATAGGCGGGGCCATGCCGGACCCACGGCGGTCGGCGGCGCGCCCGCCGCCGGTGCACCGTGGCGGACCCCACCAGCAGGACCAGCCTGATCACGGTGAGCGCGCTCGCCGCCACCAGCGCGACCGCCAGCACGGCCACGGCGCGGTCGGCGGCCTGCTGGGTGATTACGAGTGCGGTGCCGGCGAACCGCTGGCGCGCGGTGGCGGGCACGTCGCCGGCGGCTAGGTGCAGACCCCCGGTCACGGTGGTGAACCGGTACCCCCTGGCGCGCAGCTGCGTAATAATGGCCGGCAACGCGGCGACCGTCTGCGCCCGGTCGCCGCCGCTGTCGTGGAACATGATGATCGCGCCGCGGCGGCCGCGCGGCGTGGCGGCGGCTACGATGCGCGCGACGCCCGGCCGCGCCCAGTCCGTGGTGTCGAGGCTGGTGAGCACCACGAGGTAGCCGTCCCGGCCGGCCCGCTCGGCCGCCCGCCAGTCCGCCGCGGTCAGCGCGTCCGGCTCGGAGGAATACGGCATTCTCAGCAGGCGCGTGCGGACGCCGACCGCGCCGGCCAGCGCGTTCTGGGTGAGGGTGAGCTCGAAGTCCTCCCGCCATCCGGCGGTGGCGAGGTTGAGATGGGTGTAGGTGTGCGAGCCGATTTCGTCGCCGTCGCGCAGTTCCTCCTGCACCAGCCCCGGGTTGCTGGCCACGTGCGCGCCCACCAGGAAGAACGTCCCGGGTACCCGGTAATGCCGCAGGACCGCGAGTATCTTGGGCGTCCAGGTCGGGTCCGGGCCGTCGTCGAAGGTCAGGGCCACGGTCCTGGCCGGCATCGCGTAGCTGCTGGGGTGGGATCCCGCCATCGTGATGACCGGGCCGCCGCTCACGACCGCGGCCGGAGCGGCGGCCGCATGCCCTCTCGGCACCGGCTCAGTCGCGCTGTTCTCGCCGAGGACGCCCCGGGTATAGCCCTCCACCGTGAGCCCCGCCGCGAAGACCAGCATGACCAGGCTGACCAGGATCCAGTGTCCACGGGGTGCCCGGCTCCTGCGGTGGCTGGGCGGCCGGGCCTGGCTCGCGCGCCGGGACCGGCCAGGAGCGCCCGTCCGATAGGGATCAGCCAGCGCGGGCCCGGGCGGGCTAGAGGCCATGGGAGCTTCCCGGGCGCGGCGACTTGGCGTGCCCGGGGGGAGTGCGGCCGGCCGGGTTGGTGGGGACCGGTGATGAGGTACCGCCCACCGCCGGGTCAGAGGTGGTGGGCCGGGGCGTAGCACTGCCAGACGGAGGGGGCGCGG
>Ga0210408_10003213_pt1 | contig 15236 bp, 23 predicted proteins | sample IncBWH4MmetaG_FD_155471 | JGI IMG/M metagenome (GOLD analysis project Ga0210408, IMG submission 155471) | Forest soil microbial communities from Barre Woods Harvard Forest LTER site, Petersham, Massachusetts, United States - Inc-BW-H-4-M | ecosystem: Environmental > Terrestrial > Soil >...
TCGCCGCGTCGAACATTGAATCCGTAGGCGCCACCGAGATAATTGCCTTTCACTGTGCCGCCTCGTGCGCCAAAATTTGGGCGTTTCGACAAGTTGCCAGCAAGCGGATATGACAGATGCGCGATCTTGACTTGCAATTTGATTCCATTGTCCAGAATCAAATCGTATCCGCGATCAACAGTCGGAAACGATGGCAACATTCCTCTCAATAGAAGTTGACTCGCCACTGCGTGAACACCAGCTTGACCGTCGAAAAAGTAAGACTTAGCCTCTTTATTCATGCCAGTATCCTATCACGCACTAAAACCGTATGCTTGGCTGTTGTGGCGTGGCAAGACAATGTAAAGATTCGTGCCTAACCTCATAAACAACGCATCCATGGACACGTTGTTCGGCATCGGCGCGCGCCGCAGACCGTAATTCCAGCCCTTTTTATTGGTCGGTCGGATTTTGAACGATGTACTCTCAAGGAAGAACAATACCTCGCCAACCGTACAGGTCGTACTCTTTGGTAATCCTGAAGCTGAGGATGGAGCAGCCGGCGAACTGAACGTGCTGGTCACGGTGTTGCTGCCAGCTCCGTCAATAAGGTTATTATTTCCAGCAGTACCGCCGCCTGCACCAAGCGACAAGAACTGCGATGATTGCGATGATGGAGCCAACGGATCAGCGTAGATATCGACGCCGTTGAAGTTCAAGCCTTCCCACGCGATATCGTGCTTGGTGTTCGACACATCGCGTCTCTGCGCATCCAAGGCATTTGCAACCGCCACAAATCCCATGACGTTCGTGATTCCTAGATCCGGCTTACCACCGGTGATCGTACATGCGCCCCACATCTTCATCAGTGCGTTGAAGTCGATCTGACCAGTTCCTCCGGTTGCCGTACCTAACCACAACGGAACAGAGTTCAGCGCGGAGCCAATGACGCCGCCTCGGGTATTGCTGCCGTAGGTCGTGAAGATGTTGCCGTCCCATGACGGATCGACACCGTTATTCAACGCTTCGCTGAGGCCGTTCGAATTCAAAATCCGGTTCTGAGCGATGTTGGTTCCTGATGCTTGGCCGTGCCGGAACGAATCCATCTCGATCATCGTATTGATCATCGAGACCATGTTTTCCATGATGATCTGGTACTGATTCGCGATCATTGATGGACCCGAATTGATCACGCCGCCCGTACCGGAACCATCATCCAACTCCCAATCATCCAACGGCGCCCACGACGCATAGGCTTTTGGCTGAAACGTCATTCCGGTATTCATCTGCTGACGCGTCACCGTCACCGTCGATCCAGCCGCTAACGCTGCGCCTTGCGGCCGACCGTAGATGAATCCTTCGAACATTCCCGAGCCGCCCAGAAACGGGTCCCAGACGCCAGCACGACGCAACTTGGCCTGGAACGGGGTGTCAACAAATAGGTTGTCCCACACCACATTTCGACGCACTGACTCTAAGTTAGTGCTATCTATTTCATTATAAAGGGGATCGGGCAACGCCATGTTATTGCTCCTCTACGGCAACCGTGTCAGATTTCCGTCTCTGTCTCCATGATGTGGTCATTTGTCTGCGTCTTTCCATAAATGTTGGATCGCTGAGTTTCTTTCGTTCGTAATACTCTTTGCGGTGCTGTCTATCTGCGGCTTTAGCCGAGATACGACGGCTAGACATCCATTCAGCGAGACGATCATGGATAAACGGGATTATGTCTTGATGTGGAAGCGATCCGACGAAGGACATAAATCCGGTTAAGCAAGCCAAACTATCAATCTTTGCTTTCCGCCTTGCGGTCAGGTACGGATAAATTGCTGTTAAGAACACTCGGCCTCGGTTACCGTGGACACGCCAAGCGTAAATCGTAATCGCTCGACCCTTAGAAACGTTTGTTCCTCGATCGTTCGGATATTCTTTAACCATTCCTCCGAACAAATCGCGAAGTCTGTACAACAACTCAGGGTCTTTTTGGCTTACCGAAACCGTGAACGATCGTTTTCCGTGACCATTTATAACGCAACAACCGTCGCCTTCGTAAATACCAGCAGCCCTCGCAACCTCAAAATCAGTAGCAAAGCGAATGGCCTCTAGGCCTTCTTTATCTATTCTGCTTCTAACGATTTTCATGCGCGTTAGTTTATCGTACTTGCCGCGTTATCCTGCAGCTCCGTTTGAATCGCTTGCCGTGTTTGCTGACGACGCTGTTCGGCATTCATGGTCAACGGATCCTTGCGAGTGCCGGCCTGCTGTCCCGCCTTCACCTTGTCGAACTGCGAGGTGATGCCCTGACGGACCATCGGATTGTTGCCCGCTTTCTCGGCCCACTCTTTGTCGCGAGCAGCGATGGCTTCTTTGCGAATGTTGTCGTCGTGCTCTTTCTGCTTGGCCGCCGTGATTTCAGCCTTCTTCGCCGTGAACCCGTACTTCTTGTCGGCGTAATCCCGGAACGGCATCCGCTGCGCGATCGACTCGTTCATCAGCGTTTCGAAGTCGTCGGGAAGAGGCTGGCCAAAGAGACGCTGATGTTCCGACATGACCCATGTCACATTGGACACGGCCTTGATGCCATCAGCGGCGGTCAGATACGCTGGCGAACCTGGAACCTCATTGGCACCTGGAACAAACTTACCTTTATCGTCACGGGCAGGAGGCGTGAAGCCTGGAGGAGCTTTAGGAATGAATCCGGCTTTCTTTCCTTCTTCAAACTGAGTCTTGTAGAATGCGTTTTCGGCCTTGAGTTGCGCTGCTTCATTACCCCAAGCATCCAATTTCGGCGCGATTTCGGTATCGAATAATTGCTGTTGCGCCCGCTGCGCCAGTTCCGCAGCTTCCTTATCCTTGCGAGCCTGTTCCTGAGTCTGAGTGGCAGTGCTCAATACCTGAGTGAATCCGCTGAGAACTTTTGCATCCAACGCCTTGATCTGGTCGTCGCTCAATCCGGTCTGTCGTAGAATTTCCTCAACGGTCATCATTCACTCCTATTGTGGCGGACTTTGCATCGGCGACGGCGACGGACCTCCTGTCAACATCGCGGCTTGAGCTTCCTGGATTCCTTGTGCGGCCTTTTGAAGACCTGCGGACATTTGTGGATTTTCCTGGGCGAAACGTTTCAAGACTTGATACATCTGGGCGAGCATGACTTGTGCGGGATTGGCGGGGGCTTGAGAAGGAGCGGGCGCTCCAGCAGGTGAACCCGCTCCCGGTGGTGGCGTCGGACTGCTCAACGTTTCCGTCCTCGAGATTTAAACGGATTCCGTTTGTCTTTTCGGAACGGACCTTTGATGCGTCCACGCTTCACATAGGAATTCACGATTTTGGCTTTGCGGGCCACTGGCTACTTCCGGCCTCTCTTCCGACGACCGCGTTTCTTTCCGCCTTTGTGGCCGCTGACGATCTTCGTGTGCTTACCGCGTCCGCGATCAGCAGATTCGAATTCTCCGATCATGGTCTACTCCTTTTGGGGCAATAAAAAAGCCCCGAACTTTGATCTTGAAAGTTCGAGGCCGACTCAAATCTCCGAAAGGAGGTGAAGCGGAATCTCGCAGTACGTTCTGACAAATACGCCTTAAGCAGTTACATTGTCAACTAAATCTTCAGTATCTTACGGATCACTTCCCGGTCGTCTTCGCGCAATCGGGTGTGCTCTGTCAGCATAATTTGACGTTTTCCGCCTTGATTGATGACCACTCGTAGCTCACCAGTGATCTTTTTGGTCTTCAGTAATTCGCACAACTCGTCGAGAGACACGGTAGGATTGACGGTCGTATGCGTCGTGAAGACATCCACGTTGGCCTTCGCGTAATCGTCTTCACTGATCATTTACGAGGTGTCCTCTTTTTGGTCGGTTGCTTTGTCTCTGGCATGAGTTTAGATGTGGCTCCGTAATAATTGCCAATCGCTTCTTGGCTTTTATGTAACGCTGTTGCGTATTCGTCGGCTGATTTCGGATCAGCAAATATACCGAGATGCTCACCTGTCTTATTGAATCGGTCGATTGCTTCTTGGTCTGTCAAAAACTTTCCGTCAACGACAGTCGGAATCAGCGTCTCTTTTCCGTTAATCGTAAAACTCTTTGAGAATGTCGTTGAGGTTGAACCTGGATAGTCTCCGTATTCCTGTCCAGGAATCTTGTTCATTACTCCAGGAACTGCAGGAACGTCCTCAGTGTACGCAACGCCTTTCTGCAATCCGTTCGGACCTGCAGGCGCTTTGGTCACTGGCCGGTTATAGAGATTGACGATATTACCCGGCTCCAGCAATCCACGAACTGTCTTATTGTCTGGCGGATTGTACGGTCGAGACATTTATGTCGTTTTCATCACCGGCCTCGGATTATCTTTCTTATCCTTCATGACCGGCTTGCCCCCCGCATTCTTAGCTGGTCTTCCTCCGGCGTGTTGCTTACCTGTCGGCTGTCCTGGTCCATCTAACCCGAGTTTGCTCGCGAGTTGAGCCGCTTCCGCTTTCAACCCGAGTTCCAGTTTCATCCAGTTGACCCACCGTTCAAGCAGCGTGGTGCCTGGCAGCGTTCCCCAATTCTCGATCTCCAGTTTCTCCGCAACGTAATCCGGAGGCAACGGGAATCCTCTTCCAAATAGAGCCATGATCATCGTCTGCTTCTGTAGCGCCGTGATTTTAAGAAGCGTGCTTGGTACAGAGATTAGCCGCAAGTTTCGAGTGAAGACCCGAGCGCGAGTGAGTTTGTCGTACGCTGAGCCTTTCGGAATCCTGTTTCCATCCGGTAATTCGTCGTAAGGCTTCAGCATGGCGCCGCCGACATTAACGAGTTCGTCTTCCATGTGCGACGGGATCATCGAGTCGGGATCGAAGTCGAGCATCTCCGGAGTGATCTTATCGGGGCCAATGTATTCGATGATCCGGCGTGTCGTCATCCACTGCGGGATCATAAATTTCAGCATGTTCGCCACTTTGGCGTTACCGGCCTCCATTGTGGCTGCTATGCCTTTCGCTATCGGCCCCACCGCTTCCAGTGCCTTGTCGAAGGAATCCGACGCGACGTTCATCTTCATGTTGACAAGGTTGCCGAGATCGTTGATGCCAAGCTGCCCCTCTTCCATCTGCTTGAGATATTCAACGAACTTGAAATCCACTTCCTCGACACGCACCTCTTCCGGTAACAGAGATTGAAGGATTTTCTTCGGCTCACCATCCACGCCAGCGCGAATGTTCTGCGCAAAGATGTCGAAGTTCTCGATCTTCGGTCCACCTGTCGCCGTGCGGTCGTAGCCCATCGGCGGATTTTTCTTCGTCGTGAGGACCTGATCCATCTGCCGTTCGTGCTTCCGTTTCGTTCGCTCAACGGTACCAACGGAGTCGATCAACGACATGCCTAGACCTTCCCACGGCCAATCATCGACGGTGTATTGCACGGTCGGCATTTTGCCGTGCCAATCCCACGCCGGACCGTCGTACATCGGGCGATCGATTCCAGGAGTCGTGATCATCAGACGGAGATTGGGATAGACGCGACAGTCTTCCGCCTTGGCTGGTCGCATGAACGGCTGACCGTTACGAATACCGCCAAAAATATCTTGTCCGATATACGGAACCTTGTAAAACCAACTGGTGTCTTCATCGCCCATCGGTAGTTCAAGGCCGAGATTGTTTATTCTTAAATCTCGGATGAACGTATACCGGATCTCACAATATAGGTTTCCCCAATTCCTCGTCTCGCCGCCGTAACGAAACTTTTCCGCCCAATCCAACCGCTTCGCCGACAGACGCGACGGATGCACGACGCGATCAATCGGCATCAGGTCCGCTTGAAATAACGGAAATCGGGCGTGAGCCTCCGCAATCGGCATGTACTCGTAGATCGTAACAAGATAGGCGTCTTGAACGTCGTTTGTGGCGGGCACTTGAACAGGAAGCACGTCTAGCAGCCCAAGCGGTTCGAAGATAATCCTACGCTCGCCAAATCCGTAATCTTCCGTTTTGCACTTCGGCCACAAGTAACCGACTCCCATCACGCTTGCGTATTGCAACGTCTTTCGCAGTTGGCGCGGGAATTGCGATTCAATGTAGATCGCTTTCGCAACTTTGTTGGTCACTTCGGCGTAGTCGCGATATTGCGGTGCATCCGATCCAAACGTGCCGATTTCGCGGATATCCGAGATCGTTTCAACAAACTTGCGGATGTTGTAACGGAGAAAATTGCTGACTAGCGTCGATATCGTCTTATCGTTGAAGATCGAATCGAACAATTTCATGTTGTCGGGAAGGTTCTTATAACTTCGCTGTCCGCTAAGATAGCCCTCGCCTTCCTGGATGGCTTCTTGGATATAACCGAAACGATCTTCTGGCGTGGACTCGAACTTCGGGACTTGCCAACTGGATACGGCAGTCGGCTGCTCGTGGAGGACGATACTCAAAGGATGCTTACTTCGCCATTCGTGATGTAACCGTGCCAGTTACATCCGCCGACGATGAGATATGAAGGCGTGGTTGATAGATCATGATATCCACTTCCAGAGACGTTCCACATGTGAGGTGCCGTGTGTCCTCTCTCTGCAAACGGCATTAATACGCTGTGGACTCCGTTTTCTTTATTCGTGAAGCAGATCGGACATAGGAATCGAATTCCTTGCGCTTCGGCCAATGTATCAACATTGACGTGGTATTCTCTTGGTCCTTCGATCTCTCTTGTTCCGATCGTTCCGCGTTCCTCATCGTTAAGGTCTTTCCACCAGCGACCGCAGTTGAGAATGTAGTCGTTCTTATCGGTCACCCATTCGCCATCAACCACACGATACTTTTCAACTCGTATATCGTATCGAAAGAATTGCGGCTCTAACTCCGTGAGTCTCATTTGTTCGACTCGTAAGCCTCTGCGTGCATGTAGGATTCGCGCCGGATCTTCCGTCGCGCTTCATCTTCATCGATCTTCTGTAGTGCGGCACGACAAAACTCCCGATTTATCGGCGTTCTCGCATTAAGCATCTTCGTCACGAGTTCCTGCCGAAGCAATGCTCGCAACGGAGCCTCGAATGCCTCGCGTTGCTCTTCCGTCATCTCTTCATCACGCCGATCCTGATCCCGCATTTTCTGGGACCACAGATCAACATCGTGAGCAGTTCGACAAACAATCTTTTCCCATCCGGCACGCGCTAACAGTTTTGGTATGGGATACTCGTCAGGAGCACCAACGGCGATCCGGTTCGACTGCGTATGAAAATAGAACACGACCGCAACGAACTTACGGGCAGGCTTCCAGAGATGATCAGGAACGAAGATGCCTGAGGACGTCTGCTTCATCAGTGTCCCTTGCGTATCGCTGCTGCCTGCTTCGCTGCCTTAAAGGCTTTACGTGAGCCGACACCAAGCCGACTGACTTTCTTGCCGCTGGATTGTTTCAATTCTGTTGGATTTTTATTATTAGGGTTTGTGGACATACGGACAACGGTCGTTTTGGAAAGACTCGGCCCGTGGTACTTGATCGGCATTAGGATTTCCTTGCTTGCTTCTTCGATCCGAATTGTTTTTTAGGGCTACGATTGCCTTCGTCTTCGGTGTAACGGTGCACTTTTTTCATTTCCTTGCGCTTCGATTCGGCGGCCGACTTACGGATAACCTTGGCCATTCTAATCTCCCACGCTTACGCAATTTAATCCTGCATAGGATAAGTCCACTTCCGCCTGATGTCCACGTTTTGCCGTGTACTGCTTGGTAGAACGCTCCTGAAGAACTTCCAGTGCGTGCCTCGATATGTAGGCCATTGCCGCCGCGCGCAGACGGTCGTCATGCTTGCCGGCCTGATGTTCCAGTTTAGTTTTACCTCCGGCTGCGATCTTTCGTTCGTAATCTCCAAGCTCACGAATAAACCACGGCGAATTGGGTTTATACCAGCCGTTTTTGATTGCATCCACGAACCGATGCGTCATAAAAGGGACGGACCACGCACCAGAAAACCATCCTTCTTTCGAGCCTTCATTCTCGCGAACTTTCTTACCGTCGTATCGGATCATGCGATGCTGCCACGTGAATCCCATCAACTTGAGCTGCAACTGACAATCGTCGCCAGGCTTCATCCGTTGCTCAATGACAAACTTCGCTCCGCGCGGATCCTTCGCGACTTGCCCGTACCAAGCGCCTAACGCTGCGGCAAACCCGACCATCTGGGGAGGATTGATGCGGATGCTGGATAATTCAGCGACTTGAATATCTGGGAAATTGCCTTTTGCTGATCGTGTAACGTTACAGACGCCACGGTCTTCGTCATCTTTATTCAGTCCGTCTGCCGTGTCAATGCCGATTGTGTAATCGCAGCCTTGTTGTGGCGGCTCAAAGACCAACAACTTATCAAAACTTGAAGACTCGTTGAGTTCGTCGAACGGCAAGAGCGGAATCAGCGTCCATGCGTAGTGATCGCCTCGATGGGAATCCCACTCGACAATAATCCGCTCATCATCGTAATCGATAATACTGTCGTCGGGATCGAAGCCGTCGTCAATTTGTCGGCCGGTAATCGCATAGATCTTATACGACCTTTCCCGTTCGCGTTGACGGACCTCAATCACTTCCGGTTCAAACACGAGATCGTTTTTCCCGGTTAATGCTTCGTAGTCGTCGGCTGGCATCTGAGACTTCCAGATACGCTCTGTCCTCGACTTTACCGCTGCCAAGTAGTTAAATTCCCAGAACCATTGCTGATGTCGAGGCATCTGGTAATTCACGCCGCAGATATCGCGCAGGAACGGCATCGACCGGATATACAATTCGCATTTACGGACATGCTTGCGCGTGTCTTCGCAAGGAATCCAGCCTTCAGGAATCGGGAATTTTTTCAGCCAATCGGCAGGAGGATAAAGATCTGTCGCCAACGGCCAAGATAAGAAAAGCGGACAAAACCGAGCGCGACCTCGCGGAAAATCCTCCTTCAGCGTGCGCCAGGTATCCGCTTGCCATCCTGTGTTTCCGTTACCCGTACCCTCGTGCACTTGAAACATATTCCGCGTCGGGTGAGTTGCACGAAGTAGACCCTCCTCAATCGACTTCTTCGGATTAGGAACGTCGCCGATTTCGGAAATATGCACACATGTTGGAGTCCATCCCTGCGCAATTCCTGTAGCCTGCATACCGGACTGGATCGACAGCCACGAACCATTACTGAAACTCGCCGGCAGACCGCCTTTCGTCGTCTCGATCTGAGGTACGAGCCACCACGGACACCGTTCGTAGCAGACCTTGAGAATACGACCAATCAACTCCGATTTATCGGCCTGAACCGATGCCATCACCGCCTGGGTGTGTCCGCGGAATAGCAGGCGATGAAGGAATTTCAGCGCGGTTTTGGTTGAAATCCCGAGCTGTCGGGCCTTGAGGACAAATATTTCAATGGCCACTTCGAGTTCTTCGAAGTGAGCAATAACGGCGTCGAATATTGTTTGGGAGACACGATTTTGGAATTGGTAGATTTCACCTTTTTCATCGCAGATATACGCATAACGGGTTTCGAAATAAGACGAATCGACGGTACATAAAATCTGTTCGTTCTGAATCCAGCGTTTAATTTCCTTGAGCCGCTGTTCGGTCAGCCGCTTGGTTAGCGTGATGTACGTATTCTTGGAGTTCTGATCGGACTTCGTGATGCTGTTGATGTAAGCCGTGAATTCTTTGATCTGATCGATGGAATGGCGGACAGGCTCCCACCCATTGAGCGTTCGGAAGGATGTCAATTTGGCTTCGATTATTCGAGGGGCGTACGTGACGACTCCAATGCTTCCCTTGTAATCTCGTCGAATTTACGTTCCATCATGAACTGCGATTCTAAGTGCGGAGCGATATCTAGAAGTTTTACTTCTTTTCCCGTAGATCGGAGCCAACGAATGCCATCGCGCCAAAAGATGCCATCTTTACCATCATCTGGAATTACGCTAGATGTAGTAACTATCTTCATATCCGGCATATTTTTACTCCGTTAACATCTTCTGCGTCTCGGCAAGGTCTGGAAAGAGATCGTCCGTGTCGACATCTTCAGGATTGACATCCTGCAGCTCCGGCTGAGTCGGAGATCCCATGCCGGGAACGTATGGGACCGGAACAAGGACCGTCGCGCCTTTCGATACCGGCAAGAATCGTAGGCCAGTGTCGATCGCATTTCGATCCCGGTAGCCGCCAGGCTTGACTGCCTGTCGAATGCGAGCTCGCATCACGCGTGGGTGATTTGTGACCGCAATCACCTTGACGATGTTCGCGAACTGGTTTTGGAGCGCGAATATGGCGGCCCCCAAAAGCTGTGGAATATTAACCTCAGCCATAAGGGCAAACGCTTCCAAAGGTAATATCTGGCGATCTGCCGCCGTACACTCGTCATAGGATTTTAAGAATGCCTGGACGTTGTGGTCCGTTGAAAATCGCAACGCCGCAATCACTGCCGGAATTCCGCCTTCCGCCTGTTCCAGTGTTACGGTCAGCGGCGGTGCCTGCGCAAGTGCAATCGGATCAATATCGAGTTTAGCGAGTACCGTTCGGAGAGTCTTTTGTAGCCGTTCGTCTTTGCTTGGCGGCTTCTTTTTCGACGTAGGCACGTTCTCGAGGTCCAAGACTGAGCCAGTCTTCAGTTCGCTGTTCTCCGGTGTCTCCTTGCGCTTCACGAAGCAACTCCTCCTCAGTCTTCAAGAACGTGATGTCTGCGTCTTTAGGCTCTCGTCTGGGAGGATACTTCTGCGCATAGTCCAATTCAAGCGTTCTCGCGATCGATTGCAGGGCGCCACCAATCACTTCGAAGGCAGCGATTAGTCTCTCGTTTTGATCCGATTCCATATATCACGTACGTCAAGATTAAGAAACCGCCACAACCGTTGATGCCATTTGAGCGGAACGACCGTCGGAGTAAACGGAATAGTCAAGATGCCTATCGGCACCACTAAACGATCAGCGTACACCTCTCCAAACTCCATATCGACCGATAACGACGCCCCTCCGATTGAAAAAAATACATCCTGAAGTTGAGCGCATTCGTACTTCGATGTCATGTTAGCGTCGTTTGTTGTGTACCTGAGCGAACGGCGGCTACTCCGACACCCTCGCCAGAGTTGGCCGGCACAATATAGTACTGCGCCACGTTCACGGGATTGTTCGGTCGAGAGGGGTCACCAATCACCCACGCCGGAATCTGTTTCTTTGATGGATCAGGAACCGGCACTTTCCACAAGATTCCAATGCCAGTCGTAAAATTCGGGTTCGGCGTGTCACAAATATACACGATGCCCAGATTGCTTTCGATGGCCTGAAACGATACCGCTTGAACCCACAACGAGGTCGGCGCCAAACCTGGAGGATTGAGGGATGGCAAGTTCGCTGTAGCGACCGTTCCGTTCGTTGTGGACACCGGCTTGATATATCCTAACGAGAACGTGATCATACGAGACCTGTCGGCGTGTTGAACATTGAGCGGTCACCTTGTTCGTTGATGGTTCCTAAGGTTTGCACCCTTGCAATAACCGTACTCGCCACTACTGCTCCTCCGCTGCCTAACCCTGCCCATATGAACACTTGACTGATCAACGGTCCTGATAGAGACGCAGTCCAATAGAGATTTGTCCAATCTAAAATCATGGTTGCGTCAAAATGGTAAAGTCGAGATCATTCGCGTTGGTCGCTGTAAAGCGAAAACCAATCGAGTTTCCGTTCAAATCGGATGCTGCCAAATTAATCACGTACCAACCATTCGCCACTTCAGCTACTGCATTCGCGCAACCGGCAAATCCGACGTTATCAATATTCCTTGTCGCCGTAACCGTCAAACCTGTCTTCGGAGCGTTCGTGGTTGAATCGCGCATCACGAACTGAAAGTTAGCCAATGCTACGTTCTTTTTGACCACCAACTGTCCCGGGATAAGCGTGACTCGACCGCTTGAATCAATCGACAACGATGAGAAGTTCACTGGCAGACCAAACGTCCCCATGCGCGTTGAAGTAGCAACGTCCGTGTTGGCTAAAATGGAGTCGGTTTCGCCTTCAACCTCGGCAATATCGGCACTAATGGAAACGCCTACTGGAGCCCCCAAACGGGCAAACGCATCTCCAGTTTGCGGCGTGTTGCCCGTATAAGTGGTCAAAGTATCGACGAGGCTGACGTGAGCTATAGTGTTATCCACGTTCTTGATCGTCGTTCCGCTCAAGTCCACGGCGGTTGTTGGGGCATTGATATGCCCCCAATCGGGGGCTGTATAACCGGCTGTACCCACCGATGCCGTTCCTTTAAAGTCTTCCGTGTCCACTTTAAGTAAGTTGTTGGCGTCCAGCGCGGCGGCTTGCCCTGCGATATTCTTGGCATTCACGCTGAACGTGGAACTGAGATCCTGAGCGTCTGCCGATACCATCGCTTTTCCATCGGTCCCAGGCAATAGATTAGTAATTCCAGTCACGATGAAGGTCGGTGTCGCATCCGCGGCCGAAGGCAAGGCTCTAGCGAATGTGGCCACTTTAGTTGCGCCCACATACGCCGTGATGATTCGTACGACACCAATGTTTGCACCAGAAGTCCAGATTAATCCAAGGCCGTTGTAATAACTGTCCACCGCAGAGGCAGCGGCATCCAAGGTCAGCGTGGTTGAGGTTCCAGCGGTTGCCGTATTCGCCCGCGTTACATTGACTGCATCGACCTTTCCACTATTTAGTGCGTTGACCACTCCGGCCTTCCAATCTTCAACATCAACCTTCAGGAGATTATTAGCGTCCACCGCGGCAGCGGTATTCACGATGTTCTTCACATTGACGTCCGGAATACCTGCCGTTGCGGGCGTCGCGACATTCGTGCTATTCCATTGAATGACATTCACTGCTTGGTTCGCCGTGAAGTCTTCCATATTCACAACGGCAAAAGGAAAAGCCCGAGTCGTTCCAAAAAGCTGCTTAATGCCGAACTGGACAGCATTCGCGTCGGTCAAGGTGTTGTAATAAATATCGGACTTCCAGATCTGCGCATCAGCCGCTTGCGCTCCAGCCAACATCGTGTAGTCCATCACACGCGATGTACCACTAGTCTTGACCATCTTGTAGACGCGAAGCTCGATCACATCGCCGGCAGCCATCAGGTTAAGGTCGATGTGGATCTGAAATCCGCCAGCCACGGCAGGTGCCGACATAATCGACTCGGCCCCACCTGCCGTTTGTCCGCTTGTGCCGCTAGTGAGAAGAGTAACTGGCACTTAGAGAAAACTCCTTGTCGTCAACCCGAACACCGGGATATAGGCATTCGCAACAGATGCAAAGGTTGCCGTGGCAGGCAGAGCAAACGCTGTCGCCTGATTGAAGCAACCCATGGCCCGAAGTGCCCGCGCAGTAGGAAGCGAACTATACAGGGTTCCAGTCGTTCCGTTCATTGCGATTGCCATGTAGTAGAGACCTGGACCCAGTTCCGTATCCGTTATATTAAAAGCCTGAATGGTAGCCGTTCCGGACTGAGCGGTCGATCCAATGGATACGAGACGCGTGCCATCTGCCGTATAAATACCAACATCAATATTGTTACCGGCAGTCGCTCCATTCACTGTAAACATCTGCGTAGCGATGATCCGCGATGAGATCACGAACGGGACGTAGATGGCTAGATTCGCAGAAATATAAGCGTTGCTGGTCGCGTTGTGAAGTAAGTTCACATTTAATGCCAGAAAACCGCTTGCGATACTCTCATAGGACCACGGCGAGATGATCAGGTGACTGGCGTTGAAGTCGAAGTTCATAGAATTGCGTTTGTGGTCAGACCGCAGATTGGAGCAAGGTTCGCTGTCAGTGTTGCCAGTGTGGCGGTCGCTGGAAGCACAAATGCCGTTGTCTGTTCCGCATAACCGATAGCGCGAAGCATCGCTGTACCAATAGTTGCCGCTGTGATGCCCTCTACGGTTCCGGTGGTATTATCTAAAGCCACAGCCAGATAATAGACGCCTGGGCCGATTCGGATATCAGTGATATTGAAGACTTGTAGCGTGCTTGTACCGGCCTGGGCTGTCGTTCCTGCACTCGCCAAACGAGTTCCATCCACAGCGTATAAACCGACATCAATGTTTCCGCTTACTACCGTCCCGTTGGTTACGAACAGTTGCGCGACCGTGATTGGAGCACTCAAGTAAAACGGGCTGAAGATCGCCTTGTTGGCTGTTGGCCATGCCGTGCTAGTAGGATTTCCACGAAAGCAACCCAACGCGGCAGTAGCATGAACAGTTGTTCGCGGGTAAGCTATTGCCTGTTCTGGGATAACCGGCCACATTTAAATCGTGATCGCCGTGTTAACAAAAGGATCAATCTTACTCGCAATCCCGCTTGACCTGAATTTACGCTGGAGTTTTGTCGTCACGAGTGTAAGTAACTGTGCCTGCAACGTGACGGTTGCGAGCTCGACGTCAGTAATCAGTATCGTGTACTGACTCGCCTCACCTGGACCTGGGTTCGCACAGAGGAATTGCATTTCCGTTCCATCATCTCGGACGGTATAGCCGGTACAGGTTAGTTGTGAGTTCGTTTGAAGGGCCACCGCGAATCACTCAAATTTCTGTGTGTGTCGTTTTCTTTTGATACTTCACGTCTTTGATGGTCCGCTTCCCGTCCGCGCCTTCAACGAGCGTGGGTATAGGTAAGCCTGCTTCTTGACGAACTTGATTTGGAGGCCTTGACTCCAGATGCAGATCCATCTCGTCGAGCGCGAAGTTCTCGCTTCGCTCATTAACAGGATGTTCGGACGACTCTTGAACGTGGGTCTCCACTTCAGCGATTCGGCCGCAATCAACCGATTTGATCTTGACGGTGATATCCGCCTCGTAACTCTCGTAGGCTAACATTGGAGATAGATAACAGTCCTGCCGGAGTTTCTGCCGGATCTTATCTAAGACCGAGTCAATGATCTCTTCGCCGCTCAGCGGCTGTGCGATGGTGATTTCGCTCACGACGGGTAGATCTCGTTGATGGTGTCTCGGACTTGAAGCAGCACTGTTTTCAACTCAGCCGCCTTCGACGGATTTTTGATCACAACGCTCAACACGCCGAGCAACATATGCACTACCATCGTTTCCCACATGTTTTCATCTCCTTGAATAGTCCAGACCGTTTCAGAGTTTCTCCTCGAAAATATCCACTGCACCGTCGGGTCGCGGGACCATGATAAACCGACTTTTACCAACATACGAAGAATAATCAATACGGTTCATCTTCGGAACGGGTGTCGGTGTCGGTGGTGTCGGTACGGACGAATGCGTTAGGTTTACCATAAACACGTCACAGTAGTT
>Ga0210408_10003218_pt1 | contig 15228 bp, 20 predicted proteins | sample IncBWH4MmetaG_FD_155471 | JGI IMG/M metagenome (GOLD analysis project Ga0210408, IMG submission 155471) | Forest soil microbial communities from Barre Woods Harvard Forest LTER site, Petersham, Massachusetts, United States - Inc-BW-H-4-M | ecosystem: Environmental > Terrestrial > Soil >...
AAACCTTACCAAACTGATCGGGATGTGTTCGCTCATGAAATAGCGCAAATGTCCACTCGGGGCCAAGTCGAGCGGTGTTAGCCGGTCAGAAGCGCTCGGGATTCAACAGCGCGAAAAGTGGCTAGTAGGCCGAGGGCAACGAGCGAATAGTCAAAGACCATGACTCATCCTCCCTTGCAATCGTCAGAGCGTCCATCATGGGAGCCTCCCTTGCGCTTGATCGCAATTACGATGTTATTGGCGTGCGGCGGTGGGCGGAGGCATTTGCAGTAAATCAGCAGCGCCACGATCACCGCGCCACACGCATTCTCCCTATCGTATAGGTGCCACTCCGCACATAGGTTTTCCAGACGGCCGCGCAGGCAAAGTTATAGAGTTCTCGTAAGGAGCCGTCCCTCAAAAGGATGCAGCGAAGAGTCGGCTCAGGGTCATTTGCGCCGTTTCCGGTCTCCGCTTAGCCATGTTGACGGTTGCCTCGTCGGCGGAAAGGTAGCCGCGAGCGCTGGGAGCTGAAATCTCGCATGTCTCGATGGTCAGAAGGCTTGACGCCCTCACGGGGTGTCGCCGACGGCGGCTACAGGTCGCCCGCGTCGACGCACCCCGCGTCCGCCTACGATACAGCCGCTGCCGGGGCGGAGCCCGTCGCCCACGGAAGCGAACTTGATGGTGCTTCAGGTAAAACTTGTGCGCTTCTAAGAACTCGACAGTGATCTCTCCCGCCAGCCCCAAGTCGTCCAATTCTTCCTCGCTCAAGTCGTCGGAGACCATCAGTTTGCCGTCCTCGACGAACGAGATCAGTATTTGTCCAATCGCTGCGTGTCCGGCCACGGCATGATGTGTGACGTCCGCAAAAGCTCTCGTCGTTTGTGGCGAGAGATCGGGCAACATTGTGCAGGATGCCGACATCAGCAAGCTCAGAAAACGCGCGCTTGCGCTCGGGAGCTTCTGCGGTCAGCAAAAGTACCCCGTCTGCGGCATCGGCATGCAGCATTAAGGCGACCAATTTGGCGAATTGCGGCACTTCTGCCAGTCCAGCGTCAATGTTGATTGAGGCTGCAAGCGCTTGCCAGCCACCTTTGATATGATCTACATCATATAAATAGCAATTATCTGACCGTCGATGGAGGACGGGCCGCCCATGCAGACCGAAGACGACCGAGTGGTTTTTGACCAGTCCCGAACGGTGAGCTGGACCTCGACGGTCCCGTTTCATCCGCGGATGGCCAAAATGTCGGGACGCGAGGTGCTCGAGGCCATACGGGCGGGTTTGTTGGCGCCGCCGCCTCTGGCGCGGGTGATCGGCTTTCACATCGTGGCGGTCGGTGATGGGCAGGCCGAGTTCGCATTGGAGCCGCGCGGGGATCTTGAGAATCTGGCCGGTGCCCTTCACGGGGGCGTGGCCGCCTCGCTGCTCGACAATGCGTTGGGCGCGGCGGTGCAATCCCTGCTGCCGGCCGGGGCGCGCTCGGCGACGCTGAACCTCAACGTCAGCTACCTCCGGGGGCTGACCGTCCGTTCAGGCACGATTACTGCGCAGGGCCGCGTGGTGCGGCTCACGCGCTCCGCCGCCTTTGTCGAGGGCGCGGTGACCAATAGTCAGGGCGAGGTTTGCGCCCAGGCGGTGGCGACTTTCGCCGTCAGCTATCCGGAAGAGACATCATCCCGACTTCCTTGACCCCGGGCGCGACCGTCAGCTCCCAAGACCGCAGCGACGTGATCGATCTGGTCAATCGTTTCAACATGGCGTTCGACCGCCGAGTTGACCACGACGTCGCCGGTGAGGAGCATTTCTTCGCTGCCGGAACCGATATGCTCCGAGATGTGTCCCGGCGTGTGACCGGCGGTGTCGAAGGTCGTCACGCCTGGCGCCACCTCGGCAGCAGCCTTGGTCAGGCGCAGCCGGGGGGACCTTACGGCACTCGAACGGACGCGGTGCCGCCTCCACAAAGGTCAGATGACCTCTATCAGTTAACTGCTAAGTATTCCTGTAGCCGAGCCGCTGCCTTAGTCGCGGAATTGAAAAGTCCAGGAAGGCGCGCAACTTCAGCGGCACTTGGCGCTGGCTCGGATAGATCAAGCTGACCGGAATGGGAGGAGGCTCGTACGCTTCCAACAGCTTCACCAGTGATCGCGATTTCACCAAATCATCGATGAGGTACGACAAGACGCGCGCAATTCCGGCCCCGGCGGCCGCAGCGGCAACTGCCGCCTCGCCCAGGCTCACCGCGAGGTGCGACGGGATCTGGACCGTTTGCGCGCTCTCTTCGGTAAAGAACCCCCAATTGTACGAAGTTGCATGACCCTCGTGTATCACACAGTCGTGGGCCGCCAGATCAGCAGGCTGTTTCGGCGTGCCTCGCTTTTTCAGGTAGGCGGGGCTGGCGCACAGGACCAGGCCAACGGCGCCAACCCGCATTGCGATCGTGCTGCTGTCCGGCAGTTCCCCTATGCGCACGGCAAGGTCGACGTGCTCTTCTACCAGGTTCACGTGTCGATCGGTGAGCTGCAGCCGCATCCGGACATCCGGAAAGGCGCGCAGAAATTCCACGACGATCGGCAGAAGATGGCTGCGGCCCAATACCGCGGGCGCGGTGATGATCAGCTCGCCCTGAGGCGCCCGATATTCGCCCGACGCCGCACGCTCGACTTCCGCGATCTCCTCCATGATCCGACGGCATGAGGCGACATAGCTCTGCCCGATGTCGGTCAAAACAAGTTTGCGATTGCCCCGATGGAGCAGGCGGACATTCAAATGCTCCTCCAACTCCGAAACCCTTCGGCTGACCGTCGCGAGAGGGATGCGGAGGTGACGACTGGCAGCGGAGAGGCTCCCGGTGTCCACCGCAGCTACCAGGATAGTCATTGCCTCAAGGCGATCCATAGCCTTCCACCAGTGAAAGGGCTGTTTCCAAATTTAGCCGTTACTGTCCGAATTTGGAAGGTATAAATCGTCCGTCAACGCGACACCGCAGCCGCTCAGCAGCAAGCAATATGATGAAAGCCATCCAGTATCAGTCCTATGGCGATTACAGCGAAAACCGCCTCGTTGAGCTGCCGCGGCCAGAACTTCGCGACGGCGAGGTTCTCGTCGAGATGCATACGGTCGGCATCAACCCGTTGGACAATACGTTTCGTTCAGGTCACCACTACGCGGCGACGCCTCAAAACCTGCCCCGCATTGGTGGTCAGACGGGCGCGGGCGCGGTCGTCGAGACAAAGAGCGAAGCTTTCAGTGTCGGCGATCGCGTTTTCGTAAGAGGACCGGGCTTCGGCCTTTCGGCCGATGGCACTTGGCGCGAGTTCGTTACTGCATCGGCGGCCGGCCTTTCACATATCCCTGACGGGATCGATGACGATCACGCCGCAGCCTACCTCGCGGGCGCAGGATATTTGACGGGCTATCTGGCTCTGACGGAGTTCGCGAAGTTCAGGCCCGGACAATCCGTGCTCGCGCCCGCCGTTGGCGGCGCTGTCGGGATGGAAACCGTGCAGGTCGCGCGCCGCCTTGGCGCCTCATTGGCGATCTCCACCGCGGGCAATGCTGAGAAAGCCGAACGCGCTCGCGCGGCTGGATATGAGCATGTCATCGATCTCTCCAAGGAGAGCCTCAAGGACGGCGTTCTGCGCATCACTGAAGGTAAGGGCGTAGATGTCATCGTGGATGGCGTCAGCGGAAGGCTGACCGGTCAGGCGCTGTCTTCACTCGCCTTCGGCGGCACATTTGTGATCGCCGGCTATGCCGGAGGACGCGAAGCGGACATCAACGTTACCGACATCATCTGGAAGGCTGCGACAATCCGTGGGTTCACCTTCAGACTCTTCACCCCGCAAACTGTGGCGGCAGCCAATGCAGCGCTCCTGGCGTACCTCAAAGAAGGGACGCTGCAGCCCACGATCGGCAAGATCTTCCCCTTATCCGAGACTGACGAGGCCGTTCGCTATCTGATCGAGGATCGTCCCTTCGGACGAGTGCTCATGCATGCTCAGCACTAGTCGCCGGCCGTCAGAGGGGCGATGCAGGTTCCATTGCTCCCAGACACCGATGCAGAGCCGGTCACCAGTTTCTCGTCCAGCTAGTCGCTTCCGCGTGCCGTTCGCGAACTCTATCGATCATTACGACCCAATCAAGGTTCTAGGCGCGGATCGCGCGGTCTGGTCGGAGGCACGGCGTCGGTCAAATGGAGGAAAGCGATGGTAAAGAAGTCGGAAGCGCCAACACAATCCTGGCGCTTCATTGTCAGCAAATCGAAGCTCGATGACTGCAAGGTCGTCGATGGACCGAGCGCTGACCCGGTCGATCTCGCCGACGGCGCGATCCTGATCAAAGTCGATCGCGTTTCGCTGACCGCCAACAATATTCTCTACGCGGTTCTCGGCGAGGAATTCCACTACTGGGATCTGTTTCCGGCTCCCGACGGTTTTGGCGTAATCCCGGCTTGGGGATTCGGGGATGTTGTCGCCTCTCGGCATCCAGGGATCGCCGTCGGCGAACGGCTCTTTGGCTACTTCCCCATGGCCTCTCACGCCACGCTCGAGCCCGCTGACGTAGCTCAAGGCCGATTTCGGGATGGCGCGCCGCATCGCGGCCTCGCGGCGGCTCCCTACAACGAATACCAGCGGATAAGCGGCGACCCTGCATTCGAAGGCCGCCAAGGCGACTATCTCATCCTGCTTCGCCCACTGTTCCTGGTATCGTGGCTGGCCTCAATTTACCTCTCCGAGAACGCCTTCTTCGGTGCCCAGGACGTCATCATCACGAGCGCCTCAAGCAAGACGGCCATTGCTTTGGCGTACCTGCTGCACAAGTCTGGTGCCTCGATCGAGATAATCGGGCTTACATCAAGCCGAAATGTGCCATTCGTAAAACAACTCGGTTATTATGATCGGGTCGTGAGCTACGACAACTTGGACGAACTGGAACCAGCTCGGACTAGCGTCTTGTTCGACATCGCAGGTGACGGAGGGTTGAGGGCAAAGATTCACGCGCTCTACGGCAACAACCTGCGGCACAGCGCGCAAGTCGGGCTCGCCCATTGGGACGCGCCTGCGCAGACCGAACCCCTTTCTGGTCCTGCGCCGACCCGCTTCTTCGGTCCTGACCACATGGCTCCCCTCAGGGAAAAGTGGGGGGTAGTTGAGTTCGAGCAACGTCGCAGGGCCGCCGCATTGGACTTCATCAATTCATTCGGCTCGCTACTGTCCCTTCGGGAGAGGCTGGCGCCGGACAACATTACAGACACGTACCTCGAGGTTCTAAACGGGCGCGCGCCTCCCGAGGTCGGCTACATCCTCGTCATGTCTTAGGCCCTCGGTCTGAGGGGCCGGAAAACGGAGAAGTTACAGCCAAAATCCTACTGAACGTTGTAGCCCACAGCATCGAACCGTCGCGCAGGTTACAACGCACACAGCAATTTTGAACGGTCTGCGTGGGAAAATTATGGCCCCCCAAACTGGGGAAACAGGCGCTTGACATTCTCTCTGGCGATCGCCCGATGATCGTCTTCACTAAGACCGCTTAACTGACGGAAATGCTCGACATTCGCTGCGACGTTCTTCTCTGGCTGAAATGGAAAATCTGTCCCAAACAGAATTTGCGAGATCGGCGCAAGCGTGCGCAGGCCATCGAATGTCGGCTGATTGGCCGACATCGCAAGATCGTAGAAGAGATTCTTGAATTCCGACAGCACTTCTTCCGAACGCTTCGGCACGGGCTTCATGACGGGCATCGGCGCGAGCAAGGCGATGCGATGGGCAATCGATGGCAGCACGCCGCCCGCGTGCGGAAGAATGAATTTCAGGTTAGGGCAACGTTGCAGCGTGTTCGAAAAAACGAGATCGATGACCGTGCGGGCCGTGTCACACGGAAATTCGAACAACGGCGCCGGACGTCCCAGTCCAACTGCCTCGAAGCATCCCGGCGTGGTCGGGTGCAGAAAGATTGTCGCGTGACGCGCATTGAGCGTATCGAAGATCGGCGAAAGCGCGGGATTCCCAAGATATTTGCCGTCAGTGTTCGTCTCGATGACGACGCCATCCAGCTTCAATTCGTCGAACGCATGTTCGATCGCGCGCAGCGAAGCTTCGACATGTGGCAAAGGGAGGGTCGCGAAGCCCCCGAAGCGGCCCGGATGCGCCTTGATCGTCTGCGCGACGTCTTCGTTGATCCGGTGCGCCAGCTTCACGCGGACCGCCTGATCGGGCAAAAATCCGACGCTCGGCGACGATACTGACAACATCATCATGTCGATACCGTTCGCGTTCATCACCTCTAGCGCCTTCTCCGCGGACCATGATGGAATAGGATATCCGCCGTCGAGCGAGGTGAATCCTGCATCGCTCAACGCCCGCCGATACGCCGGGGGCAGGCAATGCGCGTGGACGTCGATAAGACCGCAAGTGCAGCGATAGGGTGAAGTCATGACCATTTCTTCGTTTGAGATAGGGGTTCGAGGTGTGTGGAACGGAAAATCGGGATCGGGACACTAGACGTTCACACCAGCACGGTTCCGCCGTCCACGACGATGATCTGACCGGTGCCGAAGCCTTCGCGCATCAAATAGACATAGGTTTGCGCGATGTCGGGCGCTTCGCCGACGCGGCCGACCGGAAGCGCGGCGCCGATGTCGCGATACATCGTGTCGCGATCGGCCTCGGACATATTGCTCCATAGTGCGGTCCTGACCACGCCGGGCGAGACTGCATTGACACGAATCGGCGCAAGCTCGATCGCGAGTGCGCGTGTGAGCGCATCCATCGCGCCGCAGATGCTCGCCGCCACCGTCCATCCCTTGCGCGGGCGCAGGCTGGCGATTCCCGTGGTGAGAACGATCGAGCCTCCCGGCCGGATCAGTTTGCCGGCATATTTTGCCGCTGCGAACGCACCCCAGAAGCGCAGATTGAACGCCTGCCGCGCCTGATCGAGCGAGGTGTCCGCAAGTTCGCCGAGTTGCAGCGTTTCGCCGGCGGTGAAGACCAGATGATCGAAAGCGCCGATCCGGTCGAACAGGCCGCGCACCGCTTCCTCGTTCGAAAGATCGAGCGCATGGCCCTCGGTGCCGGCGGGCAGGGTTGCGAGCGCGTTGTCGACACTGCGCTGCCGGCTCGAGGCCACCACGATCGCGGCGCCATCCTGCGCGGCGGCCTGTGCGGTCGCCAAGCCGATGCCGGACGTGCCGCCCAGAATCACGATGCGCTTGTCCTTCAAGGTCATATCCATCTCCTTTGGTCTCTGAAAACCTTTCGCGTGAGCCCAAGATGGGGCTGGACTTTCGTTGCGGCGAGCGCATCTTTGTCATCTTGAGAATGACGAGGAGTCATCGTTGGATACGCCATTCGATAGCCGCCTGCTGAGCGGGCTCGGCGTGCTGGCCGCCGTGGTCGAAGCCGGCAATTTCGTGCGCGCAGCTGGCGTGCTCGGACTCACGCAGTCCGGCGTCAGCCGCGCCGTGGCGCGACTAGAACAGCGTGTCGGAGTTCGCCTGCTTGATCGCACCTCGCGTGCCGTGACTCTCACCGATGAGGGCCGTCGCTTCTACGGGCGCGTCGGTCCGCTGCTTACCGAACTGGAGGAGGCTGCGAGCGATGCTGCGCGTGCGTCTGCCACGGTGCACGGGCGGCTGCGCATCATGGTCGATCCGATGTTTGCGCGGCTCGATCTTGCCGCCAGCCTTGTCGCGTTCCTTGACGCCCACACGGAACTGTCGGTGGACCTCACTGTGCGCGACCGGCTCGGCGACCTGGTCGCCGAGGGGTTCGACGTCGCGGTCCGTTTCGGCGAGCCCGAGCCGTCCGCACTTGTGGCGCGGCGGCTGACCGACACCCGCGTCGTGACATGCGCGGCGCCGAACTATCTCGCGCGCCACGGCCGGCCGACGCGCCCGCAGGATCTGATGAAGCACGAATGCATCATGTTTCGCGATCCGGCGACCGACCGGCCGTTTGCATGGGAATTCTGGCGCAAAGGAAAGATTCTGACGGTGCAGGCCGCCGGCCGCCTGACGCTCAACGATGCCGGCACGTTGTTGGCAGCGTGCCATGCCGGTCAAGGCATTGCACAGATGCTCGAACTCGGTGCCGAAGGGTTGCGCGACGGTAGACTGGTGGAGCTATTTCCCGACTGGAGCGGTGAGCGCTTTCCGCTTTACGTTTTCTATCCATCGCGGCGACTGCCGCCGGCGAAAGTGCGAGCCTTTGTGGATTTCGTCGTCGCGTTGACTAAGGGAGTTGTCCTTGCACGACATTCATAGCTCGGGCCAAGGCGGGTGCTCCGCAGTGCAGTGCGAATCTGCCGAACCCCACCGCTTTCAAAACTGCCTCGCCAGCTCAGCTGCTTGCTTCTTCCTCTCGTCGATCATGTCTAATGCTCGCCCACTCGTGAGAAAGTGCCAAGATAGTGTTAGCGCGAGAATAAGTTTACCGCATATGTCGCGGATATGAATCGCGCCGGCGATCTGTCTCGATTTCTTATGCCCTCCGACACATCCTTCGATCATTGAGCGGCGCTCGAGTCGTGCAGGTGTGAGAAAAGAAGATGGCCCATTTCATTTCCCGCAGCGAGAAGAGCTTCGAAACCGATCTAGATGATGATCGTCTTCTGATCTCGTCGATCGGAAAACGACCCGAAGATACCGCTTCGCATGAACCAATCGCGTTAGCGCGAGCGGTTCGGAACCGCTTCGACGCAATCCAGAGACTTGGCAGAGGTTAACGTAGATGATCGACCAGGATTCGATCCCCTCCCGGAAGTGGACCTCAAATTGGCTCCACTCAAATGGAGATGGTTATTCTGTCTCGGTGGGAGCAGCAGATGACGTCGCCACCATCTACAACCAGGCCGGTGACGAATATGTCTCCTATGCCGATGGCGACCCTTCGCAGCCATTTGTGTTTGACGGATTGCACGCGTATGCGGATCGGTGCGTGTGGGCCGCACTGGAGGAAAAATTAGCGGATCTGCGGGCTGAAGGAGCAAGCTCGGTCAGGTTGCTCGATGCGGGCTGCGGACCCGGCACATGGCTACGCCGGCTGGTGCTACGTGCTCGCGCGCTCGGGTTCGACAACATCACGGCGCGCGGATTTGACATAGCACAGGGACAAATAGAACGGGCGTGGTTGGCCGCTCGAGATCTTTCAGCCCTTCCTGGGGTAAATCTGACATTCGACGTCGGGGACCTTACAGACCGGCTACCCGAGTCCGATGCATCGGTAGATCTGACACTCTGTCTCTACAGCGCTCTTAGCCATCTACCGGTTGCAAGTCTGAAGGGCGTTTCGACGGAGATCGCACGCGTTACGTCGGGGTATTTCATAACGACCGTGCGTCCGGTCGGAAGCACTCCGACAGCCTTTGTCGATTCGGTCGAGAATGTACGTCGACTGAAATTAGACCACGTCAGGGACCATTGCGAAATCGACCTTAGCGACGGTCGACGCCTAGCGTTCGGCTTTCACCTATTTACCGCGGTTGAACTGCGAAACCATTTCGCCGGCTGTTTCGACATTGAGGATTTGCGAGGTCTAGACCTGTTTCACTGTCGATTTATGCCGGACTCCCGGTGGAATCCCGTGCGTTCGCTAGGTGGCCCCCTGGCCGATGAGCTCGAGCGGCTTGAGAAGGCGTTTGCCACGCGCCCCGAGTTCATGGATCGCGCGGCTCATTTGATGCTCGTTGGTCGCAGCCGGCGTCGTGATAACGACCTAACGACGGCTACATTCTGAACCATGGCGTGACCGCCGTCCGACCGCTCAGGAAACGGCGAGATTTCTTCGCAGCCGCGCGATCGCGCCGGGAAGGCCCCGCACCATTAGGATCCGTCCCGTCGTGTCGTAGTTCTCGGAGAGCACGCGCGCATTCTCATAGATATCGCTGAGCAGCCCCTGCTTCGCGTACGGCAGCACCAATTGGTCCTCTACCATGACTGTTTCGAAAAACGCGATGATTTCTTCGCGCAACGCAGCCACGTCCGCGGGTGATATTGCGGAGAGGAGAATCGCGTCGGGGTGCTTGGCGCGAAGAATGGCGCGTTCGGCCTCGCTCATGCGATCGATCTTGTTTAGGAGCAAGCGTGAAGGCACGGCATCCGCGCCGATGTCGCGGAGCACGTTGCGGCTCACCTCAAGCTGCGATTCGTAGGTCGGATCGGACGCGTCGACGACGAAGAGCAGGAGCGACGCCTCGAGCGCTTCGGCGAGGGTGGATCGGAATGACGCGACGAGATCATGCGGCAGCTTCTTGATGAACCCAACCGTATCCGAGATGAGCACACGCGGCTTCGCCTCGGGGTGGAGCGCGCGCACCGTTGTTTCGAGGGTCGCGAAGAGTTTGTCCGCGACCAGCACCTCGCTTCCGGTAAGCGCCCGCATCAGCGAAGACTTCCCTGCGTTGGTGTAGCCGACCAGCGCAACTCGCAGCTGATCACGGCGTGCGGACCGGCGCTCGTCATTGTCTCGCTGGATATCGTCTAGTTGCTCTTTCAGCTCAGCGAGGCGATCCCGTATCTTGCGGCGATTGAGTTCGAGATCGGACTCACCCGCGCCGTAGCCCTGCCGCCTCTCTCCGGCAGCCGACGATTCCCGAAGGCGTGGCGCGATGTATTGCATCCGCGCCATCTCGACCTGCAACTTTGCCTCGCGGCTATGCGCGTGGCGGTGGAAGATCTCCACGATCACTCCGGTCCGATCAAGAACTTGCGTACCGGTTGCGCGCTCAAGGTTGCGTGCCTGGCTTGGCGAAATCTCATGATCGACGATCACGAATTCCGCATTCATCGGCTGCGGATCGCGCTCTACCTTACTGGCGTTGACCTTATCGTCGGGATTGTCAAAGCGGTCGCGGGCCTTCGATTTCCGCGGTATCGCCATCGATCCCACGACACCCGTCCCGCCGGTCATTGCGGCGAGATCCTCAAGCCGACCTTTGCCGAGCACCGTTGCGCCGTCCATCTCGTCGCGCTTCTGCGATAGCGTGCCGACGATTTCGTAACCGAGGGTCTTCACCAGACGGCCAAGCTCTTCGATGTTCGCGGCATGCGCCACGTCGTCGACACCAGGGAACTGGATGCCGACGAGGATCGCGCGCGGAATGGGCGGTCTGGTTTCCATGGCACATCGCTCGGCTGCCGCGGGGCTGTTACGCGGCTTTGCGGATGGGTTTCACCTGGCGTCGCCGGGCCCGGACAGCGCAACCGCATTCATGGACCGTTCCGTCCTCAACGACAAATCCGCGCCCTTCCAGCGAAAGGCGAAGGGTTTCGTTGGCGGAAGCCTTTTGGGGGTCAACCCAGACGACCAGCACCCCCGCCGGACTCACGAACTTTACCAACCAATCAAGCGCGACCTCCAGGGTTTTGAACGTGCGCCGCCGCCAATCGACCAACGCCACGTCGTATTGGCCGGCCGGTTGTCCGCAGTTTGCTGTGGCGGCAGCCCGCGTGTAGCCGCGACGATGCAAATCCAACATCAACTCGATGGCCCTGGACCCGGCCACGACGATACGGTGCTGCTTGGAACAGCCTGCAAGCCCAATCATTGGTTCAAGGATGCGGTCGCCTGCGGAGGTGCCACGAGAGGGAGCCATGACGTCACCATTCTGATCTGAGTATTGGAGCTGTGCGGGGACAGGGCGGCTGACCGTCGACCAGGCATCTCGCGCGAGCAAAGCCTATAGTTGAACATGGAGTGAACGCTGTCGCGTGGTCTGCTAATTTTTGAGAAGCAGACATGGATGACAGCGTTTGCAAGATAAAAAAGACGCCATAAAGAATCGAGATGGACGGAAAGACCGCGATATAGTGATCGCATGACTGACCGCCGGATTGCGACGAGCTATCCCGATCCACCGCGGTGAGCGTGTGTCACTCTGAATTTGCTCGATCCTCGAAAACCTATTCGCAGGCTAGCATCTCACCACCCACCAAAGGCAAGGAGAGGCGCAGTTGTAGCTAATTTCAGGTGCTTATTGGGGCGAGCAAAACGGACATCTGCGCGATCAGAGTGGTCACCATTGTTAATCGGCGCAGGGGCCCGATGCCGATCGGTACGCTAAGCTATTGATCTACCTAGCGGTGAAGGGGTCACTCTTGGGCGCTTATTCACAACCTTGCTTGAGCGCTCCGGACTGACGGTCGACGAGCTGACCTCGCTCAACGAGCGCAGCCAGGCGCTTCGCAAGACATTGGCCGAATGCGGGGCGGTTTGACGGACGAAAACTGTTGCTCGCATTGGCGGAACAGGCTTTTGCCGAAGGCGAGCGGACGTTCTGCAAGCTGGCGATGTCGGCTAGTGCCAAACTCGGAAGTCGTCGTTTCATTCGATCGCCTCGTTCAGGCGGCCGGTTGCTACGCACGCGCCGCGATCGGACCGCCCGTCCGGTATCCATCAAGAGGACTTCGCGGGATTCCGAAAGACAATCTCTTTGGCCAGATCGACGAAGGCGCGCAAGCTCGCGGCCATGTGGCGGCGTCCTGGATAATAGAGGCAATATCCGGGATACGAGGGCGTCCACTCGCTTAGAACTTCAACCAGACTGCGTGAGGCGATGTCATCAGCAACCATCCACTCGCCTATATAGGCAAGGCCGATGCCGGCCCTGCTTGCCTGCGCAATCATCTCGGGCTCATCGAGTGTGAGGGACCCCGGAACATCGATCCTCATCGCTTCGCCGTGACGTTCAAACTCCCAGCGGTAAAGAGCGCCGCTTGAATAGCGAGCGCGGATGCATTCATGATCCATCAGGTCGGCTCAAGACGTGGCGAGACAAGCGTCCACATTGGAAGATCGAACATCACTTCCTGACGCTGAACTTCGATCGCTTCATTGCGGACACGTTGGCCGAACATGACAAGCTGACGCGTGCTCGTGCCGCCGTAACGGAAGATCCGGAAATCCTCGGCGGTACACCCGTGATCAAGGGAACGCGCGTGCCTGTCTACGATGTTGCGGCATCTGCTGCCGCAGGCATTCCGATGCGCCGGCTTCAGGAGGCCTATCCAAGCCTGACACGAGAGCTTATCGAATTGGCAATTCTCTATGCCAAGGCGACGCCGCCCCGGGGCCGTCCGCGGCAACCGCGGCGCCCTACGGCAACGTCGCCGTCGCGGAAGGTCCTTCGACGGCGAAATGAAGCTTCTCGTTGATGAATGTCTGAGTCCTGAGTTGGTGCACATGGCGCGCGAGCGCGGCCATGGCGAAAGCTCTCATGTCGTCTGGATCGGTCGCCAGGGCATCAAGGATTGGGACTTGCTCAAGATAGTCCTCGAAGGAGATTGGACTCTTGTAACCCGCAACGCCTACGACTTTCGTGGGCCAGAAGCCGCACCGGGAACGCGCGGCCAGTATCAGCGGGCTGACATACATGCAGCCTCATTTGCCTCAACGGCCCAGAGGGAATGGATCTCGACATGCAGCGCGATCTGTTTGACGCAGCGCTTGATGAAATCGACAGAGACGGTGACCTCGTCAACGTGGTTCTAGAGCTGACCTTAGAGACAGCTCTCTCCGATGAGATCGTCGTCGACCGCTACGCGCTTCCGACGGATTCAGAAGGCTGAATAACAGTATTTCTAAAACAGACCTCCTGTTTCGGTCACTCAACCTAATCCGTTTGTCCGCACGATGTAAGCAATTGTCTAGTCGAAAGGCCGGGCGGCCGCCTTCTCGGTGCTCGAGTCTTTGCCTTCCTTGAGCAGGTCTTTGGCCTTGTCGCGCTCGCGCCGCGCGTCGGCGAGCGAGAACGTGCCATCCTTGCCGTTCCCGTACGCGCTTACGTCCTCAAGCAGGATACGCCGACGAAACTTGTTTTTCGCTCGCGGGCCGCTCGGGAAGCGTAGATCATGCGCCGGAAAATTCGCATGCAAGATCTGCAACAGCCAGATCAGGCTCTTAGCCCCATCACAGGAGCTCTGGCAGTCGACGTGTTCGGGTTGGCGCCCGCGACATCGTTCGCGCGGGCAATCTGCTTAATTCCCTCGTTCGGAATAGCGGAATTCGCCGTGAACGTTTGCTCCTCCGATACCAACAAAAATGCCAACAAAACGGACGGCTGGAGTGAACTTTTACGTGTATTTTCAATGCGTCCCGAAAAATTTTCCTAAAAACTAGAAATCGAACTTGCGCTGTAAGTGATTGATATTATTTATATTTTCAGCTTGGTGCCCCTGGCCGGAATCGAACCACGAAGCGGTCCGGTTAAGCCCGCCCTCTCAATGAAAGATGCGTCCAGCGTCGATGACGACCGTCTGGCCGGTCATGGTCTCGGTGCGGCACATGGCGACCACCATGTCGGCGCAGTCGTCCTTGTCGGCGGGCTTCTTCAGGAGCGAGCTCGACGCGGAGCGCTCGACCTGCTCGGGCTTGAGATTGGCCGTCGCGCGCGTGCCGTCCAGCAGACCCGGGGCTACGCAGTTGACGAGCGTTTCGGGCGCCAGGGCCACTGCCATGCAGCGCGTCAGATGAATGAGCCCCGCCTTCGACACGGCGTATGCGATGGAAGAGCCGGTCGGGCTGAGCCCTGCGACCGAAGCGATGTTGACGATGCGGCCTTGTCCCTGGGCCTTCATGACAGGGGCTACCGCCTTGGTCAGGCGCATCGGCCCCGTCAGGTTGGTGGCCATGATCCTGTCCCACACTTCCATCGAGAGACTGTCGAGATCTCCGAACGGGATCGAGAGGTTGTAGGCGGCGTCGTTGATCAGGATATCGAGGCGACCGAAGGCCTGGGTGACCTCGCCGACCAGCCGGCCTACAGCCTTGTCGTCAGTGATGTCACAGGCGAATGCTTGAGCGTTCACTTGATACTGCGACCTCAGTTCGCCGGCGACGCCTTCCGCCTGCTCGCGGCTGCGCGCGTACATCACGGCGATATGCGCGCCTTCTTTCGCGAGCGCATGGCAGATGCGCTGCCCCAGCCCGCCATTGCCGCCCGTCACCAGTGCAACCGTGCCCTTCAAGTCCATCGCTTCCATCCTGTCATGCGCATACGCTGTCCTTATGGAGGACAAGTCGAGGCACAATGGAGCACGGAAATCGCAAAAGCGATAGCGCGGAGGAAGACGTCTTGCATGCCGTTGCTTGATGCTGGTTCAATCGTCGGATGACGACGGGAGGAAGCAATGACCGCCATTGGCAAACATGTCGCTCCGATAAAGCGCCCCGGCGAACTTGGCGTCCATTCCGTCGATCGGTTCATCTTGAGCGGCCTGGGACATAGGTGACATTTTGTACCGGACACAT
>Ga0210408_10003219_pt1 | contig 15228 bp, 8 predicted proteins | sample IncBWH4MmetaG_FD_155471 | JGI IMG/M metagenome (GOLD analysis project Ga0210408, IMG submission 155471) | Forest soil microbial communities from Barre Woods Harvard Forest LTER site, Petersham, Massachusetts, United States - Inc-BW-H-4-M | ecosystem: Environmental > Terrestrial > Soil >...
CATGCCCGTCGAAACGGCTCTGGCACGAAGATTGCGACATTGCCCTGGGCTCCGCCGGTCCGGCGAAGCGGCGAAATTAGCGGCGGTCGATCCGCCACAGGGAGCAGGCACATGGATTCTCGCAGGATTTCACGACGGCATCTCTTGCAAGGTAGCGCGGCGTTGACACTCGGCACGGCGCTCAGAGCACCTTCCGCACACGCTGCCGATACCACGATCGGCTTCATCTATGTCGGATCGCGCGACGATTACGGCTACAACCAGGCCCACGCGCAAGGAGCGGCGGCATTGAAGAAAATGCCCGGCCTCAAGGTCGTGGAGGAAGAGAAGGTGCCGGAAACCGACGCCGTCGAAAAAACCATGGAGTCGATGATCAATCTCGACGGTGCGACGCTGCTGTTTCCGACATCGTTCGGCTACTACAATCCGCACGTGATCAAGATGGCGAGCAAGTTTCCAAAACTCCGCTTCGAGCATTGCGGCGGCCTGTGGACCGACAAGGATCCGAAGAACGCCGGCAGCTATTTCGGCTATATCGACGAGGCGCAGTATATTTCCGGCATTGTCGCCGGCTACTCGACCAAGAGCGGCAAGCTCGGCTTCGTCGCCGCCAAGCCGATCCCGCAAGTCTTGCGCAACATCAACGCCTTCACCATGGGCGCCAAGCTCGCCAATCCGAAGGCGACCACGCAGGTGATCTTCACTGGCGACTGGTCGATGCCGGTCAAGGAAGCTGAAGCGACCAACAGCCTGATCGATCAGGGCGTCGACGTCCTGACCTGCCACGTCGACGGACCGAAAACCATGGTCGAGAACGCGGCGCGCCGCGGCGCGATGGTCTGCGGCTATCACGTCAATCAGTCGCCATTGGCGCCGAAGGCCTATCTGACCGGTGCCGAGTGGAACTGGGAAGCGCTCTATCCAAAATTCGTGAAGATGATTGCGGCTGGTGAATCGATCCCGAATTTCTACCGCGGTGGCCTCAAGGAAGAGATCGTCAAGGTCTCTCCCTATGGTGAGGCGGTCTCGGCGGAGGCGCGCAAACATGCCGACGACGTCAAAGCCAAGCTCATCGCCGGCGACTACACCATCTTCAAGGGGCCGATCAGCGACAACAAGGGCAAGACCGTGATCGCCGCCGGCACCGATCGGGACCAGAAGGACCCCGAACTCGAAAAGATGGACTATCTGGTCGAGGGCGTGATCGGGGCGACTTCGTGACGACAGACGTGGCGGATCCCGTGGAGGCGGTCGCAGTAGCTCCGGCCGCCGATCCGGGATTCCTCCAGCGTCACGGCGGAACGATCGAATACGTGCTCATCCCGGGCGCGGCGCTGGTCGGCGCGCTCGGGGTGTTCGGGATCTTCGTCGCTCTGTTCGGCAAAGCTCCGCTCGATCTCTACTTTTACATGTACCAGGGTGCGTTCGGGACCTGGTTTTCCTGGCAAAATACGCTAACCCGCGCGGCGCCGCTGATCCTGACCGCGCTGTGCACGGCGCTACCTGCGCAACTCGGCATGGTCATCATCGGCGGCGAAGGCGCACTCCTGATCGGCGCGCTCGCGGCCACCGGCGCAGCGTTGGCTTTGCCATCAATGCCACCGCTCCTGGTGCAACTGGCCATGATTTGCGCGGGCATGGCAGGCGGGGGCCTATGGATCATGCTCGCGGGCGGCCTGCGGCAATATCGCGGCGTCAACGAGACGATCTCGAGCCTGCTGCTCGTCTACATCGCGCTCGCCATCCTCAACCATCTGGTCGAGGGCCTGATGCGGGATCCTGCGAGCCTCAACAAACCTTCAACCCGCGAGATCGGCGCGGCCAACATGATCGGCGCCATCCCCGGCACCGACGTGCACTGGGGCCTGGTGTTCGGCCTGATTGCCGCCATCGCCTCCTACATCCTGATCTATCATACCGTGTTCGGCTTCGCCGCGCGTGTGGCCGGCGGAAACATTCGCGCCGCCAAAATCGTTGGCCTCGGCGTCGGCAAACTGATCATGACGATCTGTTTTCTGGCGGGTGCATCGGCCGGCCTTGCGGGAATGGTCGAAGTCGCGGCCGTGCAGGGCCGAACCAACGCCAATCTTGCGGCCGGCTACGGCTTTACCGGCATTCTTGTCGCCTTCCTCGCGCGGCAGAATCCGCTCGCAATTATTCCCGTTGCCATACTTCTGGGCGGAATCAGCGCAAGCGGCGGCCTGCTGCAGCGCCGGCTCGGTCTGCCTGATGCCTCCGTGCAGGTGCTGCAAGGGATTATCTTCGTCTTCGTTCTCGCAAGCGACGCGTTGTACGGACGAATTGGCCTTCTGAAGGGCAAATCCTGACATGGCGGACGGCACGATCGGGCTCTGGACGGTCCCTCTCGCGGTATTCGGCGGTGCGATCCGCGTCTCCACGCCGTTTCTGTTCGTCAGCCTCGGCGAATGCATCACCGAGCGCTCGGGACGGATCAACCTCGGGCTCGAGGGCACGCTCGTGATGGGCGCGATGAGCGCCTACGGCATCTCCTATCTCTCCGGCTCGCCCTGGCTCGGCGTATTCGCCGCCGGCGTCACCGGTTCGCTGCTCGGCGCGCTTCATGCCGGCATCTGCTCGCTGCCGCGCGTCAATGATATTGCGGTCGGCATTGCGCTGATGCTGTTCGGGACGGGACTGGCGTTCTATCTCGGCAAACCCCTGATCGAACCGACGGCGCCGCGGCTGCCCGCGATCGATTTCGGATGGTGGAGCGATGTCGCGCAGGTGCGCGCGGCGCTGCGCATCAACGTGCTGTTCCTGATCGGCGTCGTGCTGGCGCCGGTTCTATACTGGGCATTCCGTACCACGCGCTGGGGCCTGTTGATCCGCACCGCCGGCGAAAGCTCGGACGCCGCGCGAGCGATGGGATATTCGGTGCTTGTCATTCGCCTCAAGGCCACCATGGTCGGCGGCTTCCTTGCCGGGATCGGTGGTTCTTTCCTGTCGCTGTTTTATCCCGGCAGCTGGAATGAGGGCCTCTCCTCGGGGCAGGGCATTACCGCGGTGGCGCTGGTGATTTTCGCGCGGTGGGACCCGATGCTGTGCCTGTGGGCTTCGCTGGCGTTCGGCGGCGCCGCCGCACTCGGGCCGGCGCTGCAATCGGTCGGCGTGACTTCCGGCTATCATCTCTTCAACGCCGCGCCCTATATCCTGACGCTTGGGATCATGATCATCACCTGCTCGCCGAAGCGCACGCTGACCGGAGCGCCGGCCGAACTCTCGATCACCCGATGACACCGCGCACCAGACGAGACAAGAACATGCCTGAGCGTTATCTGAAATCCGAACCCTATGCCTGGCCCTATAATGGAGATCTGCGCCCGCAAAATACCGCGCTGATCATCATCGACATGCAGACCGACTTCTGCGGGGTCGGCGGCTATGTCGACAAGATGGGATACGATCTGTCGCTGACGCGCGCGCCGATCGAGCCGATCAAGCGGCTGCTCTCGGTCATGCGGGCTCAAGGTTTTCATATCATTCACACCCGCGAGGGTCACCGCCCCGATCTTTCCGATCTGCCCGCCAACAAACGGTGGCGCTCGCGCCAGATCGGCGCCGGGATCGGCGACCCCGGCCCATGCGGCCGCGTGCTGGTGCGCGGCGAGGCCGGCTGGGAGATCATTCCGGATCTTAGCCCCCTGCCCGGCGAGCCGATCATCGACAAGCCCGGCAAGGGCTCGTTCTGCGCCACCGATCTCGAATTGATGCTGCGGTTGCGCGGCATCGAGAACATCGTGCTTACCGGCATCACTACCGATGTCTGCGTTCACACCACGATGCGGGAAGCCAACGACCGCGGCTTCGAATGCGTGCTGATCGAGGACTGCTGTGCCGCCACAGACAAGGGCAACCACGACCACGCGTTGAAGATGATCAAGATGCAGGGCGGCGTGTTCGGTGCGGTCGCAAGGTCAGCCGACCTGATCGGAGCGTTGTCGTGATCGACGCGGCGCTGGTTCAGGAAAAAGGGCTCGGCGTCGAAGCCGTCGCCATGACCATGCGGTTCGGCGATTTCTCAGCCCTAGACAATGTCGCGCTCAAGGTGCGCCCGGGCACATTTCACGCCTTGCTCGGCGAGAACGGCGCCGGTAAGAGCACGCTGGTCAAGTGCATCATGGGTTACTACCGCCCGACCGAAGGCGACGTGCTGGTCGGCGGCCGGGAACAGGCGATCGCGAACCCCAAGGACGCGCATGCGCTGGGCCTCGGCATGGTCTATCAACATTTTACGCTGGTGCCGGCGATGACGGTCGCCGAAAATTTGGTGCTGGCGCGCAACCACGTGCCGGCCGTCGTCGACTGGGCCAAGGAGAAGAAAGAGCTGGAAGCCTTTCTGGCGCGGATGCCGTTCAAGGTGCCGCTCGGTTCCAGGGTGTCGGATATTTCCGCCGGCGAGCGGCAGAAGTGCGAAATCCTCAAGCAGCTCTACCTGAAACGGCGCTTCCTGATCCTCGACGAACCGACCTCGGTGTTGACGCCGGGCGAAGCCGACGAAGTGCTGGGCATGCTGCGCGACATGGTGGTTGGCGGCGATCTGACGATTTTGATGATCACGCACAAGTTCCGCGAGGTGATGGCGTTTGCCGACGAGGTGACGATCCTGCGGCGCGGCAAGCTTGCCGGCCATGGCCGGGTCGCCGACCTCACGCCCGACGACATGGCACGCACCATGATCGGCGCGGAGGAACTCACTATTCAGCCGGCGCGGGTCGGCGAGACCCGTGAGGCACGGCTAGAGCTGGACAAGCTCAGCGCGCTCGACGATGCCGGCGCGATAGCGGTGCACCACGTTTCGCTCGCAGTGCGCGGCGGTGAAATCGTCGGCATCGCCGGCGTCTCGGGCAACGGCCAGCGCCAGCTGGTCGAGGTGCTCGCCGGGCAACGCGAGGCCGAAAGCGGCGAGATCCGGGTCGCCGGCGATGTTTATCACGCGAGCCGCGAGGAAATGCGTCGGCACAAGATGTCGCTGTTGCCGGAAGAGCCGCTGAAGAACGCCTGCGTCGGCGGCATGAGCGTCGCCGACAACATCGCCTTCCGCGAGTTCGACCGCGCGCCATTCGCAAGCGGCGGTTGGTGGCTCAACCGATCGGCGTTTCGCGACGACGCCGAGAAGAAGATCGCGCGATACAAGATCAAGACCCGCAACCCCGATACACCGATCTCGGCGCTGTCGGGCGGCAACGTCCAGCGCACCGTGCTGGCGCGCGAGCTCGGCGGCGATGTCGAGGTGCTGATCGCCGCCAATCCCTGCTTCGGTCTCGATTTTGCCGCGGTGGCGCAAATCCATGCCGAGATCATGGCCGTACGAAACCGCGGCGCTGCCGTGCTGCTGGTGAGCGAAGACCTTGACGAGCTATTGGAACTGTCCGACCGTCTGGTCGTGATGTTTCACGGCCAGTTCGTCTACGAAGCGCGCGCCAGCGAGGCTAACCTCACGGAAATCGGGCGGCACATGGCGGGGCACTGATCCGCATCCTTGCGTGTCGTGTCTGCCGTCTGCATGATGGCCGCCATGAAAAAACTTTTTCGAATATGGGTTCGTCAGGCATTCGGCTGGCGCTACATCACCCTGCAGATCGTCGATATCGACACCATTCATTATGATCTGCGAAACAAGGGCGTGCGCGAAGGTCTTGCGCCGGTAACACTTGGAAACGTGGCCCGGATATCAATGATCCTCGATCCGGACGGCAATTGGATCGAGCTATCCCGACGAGCCTCGATCGCCGGCAGTCTGACTTGAATAGCGCACCCAGCGACTAAGTGTTAGCTGCTACGGCCACACCTACATTCGTAGGTAGACGTACGAAATCGTGGGAAAGCGCAACGGGGAAGGACTCGGACCCCCGACCTTTCTGTTGTTCTTTAGCGATCAGTCGCCGGACGACCGGTAGACTCAACGTTTTCCATAGCCGTTCCTACACTAACCCGCGGTTGCAGGCTCCAGTTCTGCCGGCGCGCTCCGAAATGATGACCGGTCTGATCGCGCAGACGTCCGATCTGCTCGCCCCAATATCCAAATCTACGACGCGCACGTCGTCGACCTGTGCCAATGGGCTTGTACGCGGTATCTCGTTGGTATGAAGGGTGCAGAAACAAATGCAGGCAAAGCGCAGTCAAGCTCGGCTCTCGACCGAATTTCAGAACGGATCACGCTGGTGCCGCAGGCTGCTGTTTGCTGTTGACGCGCAAGGATCTGCAGGTGATCGGGGCAAGGGCGTTCCCAGAACCGCAGAAAAAACAGAGAGTTGGTGGTGGGCACGACAGGGATCGAACCTGTGACCCCTACCATGTCAAGGTAGTCCGAGACACCAATTCTCGTGTGAAATCAAAACGAAAAGCCCGGTAGAAGTGCAAATCGGAGCATGAACGGAGCTAGAACGAAGCGGATTTGCTGTTGACTTGCTGTTGACGGTCGGCCGTCAGCACTGGCCGTTCTGATTGTGCTTTTGAGGTAATCACCACGGGGGCTTGCGGGCTTGGTCTCCCCACGGGAAGAGTGAAAAGGCTCGTAAATCAACGCGTTTGCCAGCTTCCCATCTCCCAAGAGCGCCGTTGAGCTGCACGGACTATTTTCTTGAATAACAAACGACAATGTCGTGCGCGTACCGGTTGCCGCAACGGCACAAGCTCATGTCAGGATAGTATTGCCGTTGCCCTCCAAAGGCAAAGGTCACACGTTCGAATCGTGTCGGGTGCGCCAGTAAATCACGGGTCCGTTCCGGACACATGGGTTACGGTTCATACTGAGGACATAGGTAACACTTTTGGTCCGAAGGGATTTGCAAGGGGTTCGAGCCTGCAAGTCTGCAATGGCAGCTTTTTGGGAGACGCCCTTCACAAACCCAGCTGCTGGCTCAACCACTTTCCCTACTCCCACTCAATCGTCTCCGGCACTTGCAACTCATTGAAACGACGATCTATCCGCACTCGAATTACCAACACTTACCGTCAGATTCGCCGTCAGAAATATGCGCTTGATGACGATAGCAGCCGATAGATCGCGAAGGCTGAATTCCTGGCGTCGCGCGACATGGGACGCTTGTAGGTCCCGATGGCCCGTTTATCAACGTTAGATGCATCCACTTGGAATTCGCTGAATTGAATAACAGTCTAACAGTCTACGAGCCGGCCAATTGTTCAAGCTCACGCCGAATGTGATTGGCCTCTGCGATGGAAATTGGCGCAATCAATCGCGCACCGAAAAGCATTCCGGGCATCCTCGATTCGATTCAACTGGTTTAGCAGTGCCCCACGCAGTCCGTGAAAAAAGAAGTAACCATCGAACACTGTCGTTAGGGGCTTAAACATCTCGAGCGCCATTTCCGTTCCCTACCATTTCCATAGGGCAACAGCGCGATTGAGCGTAGCCACCGGCAACGGCTGCAGCAGCTCGAGCGACTGGTACAGCAAATCAATATTCTTCCACGACGTATCCTGCGGCCGTGATGCTGAGGCGTGCAGAGCGACGATTGCAGCCTGGAGCGGATAAGGACCAACGTCCTGACTGACAATGCCCTGCCCTTTTCCAGGAGTAGCCGCCCTTCGTCGATCAGCGTGCGATTCCTGAGGGGATATGGATTTTGTATCCAACCGAAGGCTAGTTCCCGGTCATTGCCTTGAGCGAAGGCTAGTTCCCGGTCATTGCCTTGAGCGACGCCTATTTTGCCCCGAGCGGCCAGGAAGTCACTCCCACCCATCGGCATCGCAAGACGGGTGACATCAGTCAAGGACGCTCGGGTCCACCGAGGGTCTGGGCCAATCAGTGATCAAGCCGTGACATCTCCGCATCTAGACCTGGCGTCGAGGAATTGCGTGTAGATAATTGATACTGTTTGGGATTGGTTTGCCGTGGCAACGCGCGGGCCATCGGGCCCAGTCAACTTCAGCGAAGTTTCTCCGCGGCGCGATTGTCTGCGTCGCCGGCTGCGCATACGCTTGAGCTCGCGACATGGAGGGAAGCACTTGCGGGGCGGCAAGAACTAAGAAACATTCCGTTAGGAGGCGTGGTAGTGTTACCGAAATGCGTAAAGCTGCTCGACCACTATATGGGGGATGAGCACGATAACCCGTACCTGGTGGACGCTACGCACAAGCCACCCGATCCGGGTTTCAACACCGGCGCCGACCCGGTCAATTTCGAGCTCGCGCTCCAGACGGCCATCCAGAAGTCCCCGCGGCCGGAGCTGGCCACACTGCTGCATCGGACGGTCAAGCCGGGCAAGCCTGCCATCCCCGACGTCCAGTCGTTCTCGGACCTGGACAACTCCCCTACAAGTTGGAGTATCGGGATCGCCGACATGACAGGCGATCCCACCGACCCCAACAGCAAATTCAACAAGCCGATGTACGCGGCGCACTTCGACAGGGAGTCGATCTACCCGGCAAGTCTCGCAAAACTCACGGTGATCTACGCCCTGCATCAGCTCAAATACGACGCCGCGCAGAAGGCGACTACTGCGCCGGCGAGCATGCAGGGCAATAAGGCCAAGCTCACCCAATGGGTGTTTGATTCGCTACACGCGGACTGGACCGCCAAGGGACTCAAACGCAGCCGGCAACCTGTCATGCAGGACCTGTTGGTAGCGGATGCCGCGGGGAAGACCATGGTATTTACTCCCCTATGCATCGCGAACATGCGCCACATCACTCATCCAGACAACTTCGACGTGGCGGGCATCAACGAGATGAACAACGCGATGACCGCTCTCATCACGAGCGTGCATGCTTCGTATATGGGGTCTGTCTTCCTGCAATCGGGCCATTGCAAGGAGGATCAAGGGGGAATGTGGGTCTATAGCGCCTGGGGCGAGAAGTGGAATTGCGATGGCGGCGTGCCACAACTGTACCCGAAGCAACCCGGCACTGAGGTGATGGCCTGGTCCGCGGCTCGATGCGTCGCATTGCTGGGGCAGGAGCGGCTGGTGAGCCCGTCGATCTCCAAAGAGCTCAAAACAGTGTTGGCGGATGGTGACACGGGTTGGGGCAAAGGAGGCCTGAAGAAGGTGCTGCCCGCCAGTGAGCTCGCGACACTCAATACCTGGGGCAAGGAAGGCGCTTGGGGAGGCTTCGCGAGTGACGCCTTGTACATCGAGCGAACCAACTCGGCCGGCAAGACCTATCGTTACGCGGTGGCGTGCCTCCTGTCCTCGACGGCACCGGCCTCGAGCTACCCCGTTGCCCAGGCGGAAACCGATCCAGTCTCCAGAGCCACCTGGGATGTGCTTCTGAAAGCCATCGTGGAATCGATCATTCCGGCCCTCGATGGCGTGATCGTGGGCAATAACCCCTAAAGGAAATACCGCACATGGGCATCACAAGCGATGACGCCGACGTATATGTCGATCAGATCGTCGACTTTTTCCATCCGTTGATTTCTGCCGCCGCCGATCCCGGCGCCGCCTCCAGGCTCCTGGTCGATCTCGGCTACGTCGCGCCCTCCGATGTAACCGCGTTCGCGACGCTATCCCCCATACTCGACAGTCTCCAGGATCTTATCGCCGCCTTGGAGGACGCAGCGCAGACAGGCGATGAAGACAAGCTGGCGGAGGCACTGTTGGATGTCCTGCGGATCGCCGTGCAGGTGTTTCAGGCGGTCAATACATTCTCGAACGCGCTGCGGGATAACTTCAGCGGCTCCGATCTGCTCCAGGATACGGATATCCTGACGGCCATCGCGCGCAAGCTCGCCGACTACCTGGTGAGCCGGTTTCTCGAGGACGGCTATCCCGTGGTGCATGCTTCGTTGCTGGCGATGGGGATCATCGAGCTCGAAGAAATCTCGGACACGCCCACTGACTCGCATGCCCGCTATCTCAAACGAACCGTCAACTGGGAGCGCATTCCCGAGATCTTCTCCGACTTTGTCGGGTCTCTGAAGACGAGCCTCACCGATGCCCAGGGGCTGCGGTATCGCCCACTGGTGTACTTTCTCTATCGCCTGTGTCTGGGTCTCGGATTCGACAGCACGTTCGTACGCCCCGATCTGGGTGCCCTGACGACTTTCAATGATGGCCAGGACTTGAGTGGCCTGATCCCGGCTCCCGCCACGGGACCGATGGCCGACGCCGAGGCGATCACACCCTTCACGGACATCAGCCCCCTCGCCTCGCTTTACTTTCCACTGACAACGGATCCAGCGGTTCAACTCGGCATATTGGTCTATCCGGTCCTGGACCCAGCGACCCATAACTGCACGGGCGTGGGTGCCGGTCTGCGCTTCGGCTCGCAACTGCAGATTCCGCTAGGCGACACCTGGCAGATCACCGTCAAGTTCAACTCGACCCTGACGGACAGCCTGGGAGTGCGGCTGGACCAGAACGGCCTGTTTCACTTCATCACCAACCTGTTCACCGGCTCGCCACAAGCGCTCGCGGACGCGGCGCAGTTCAGCGCGCGTGTGGGAATCGCCCCAGTCGGGGATCCTGCGGCGACGCCGCTACTGTCCATCGGCACTCCCGACGGCTGCACTCTGCAGATCGGCTCCGGCAACCTGGTGTTTGGTGTCGACAAGAGCGACACGCTGAATCTACTCGTGGAGGCGGATCTCAAGGACGGCGTCCTCGTGCTCAAGGCCGGCGACGCGGATGGCTTCCTGGCGAGCCTTCTGCCGGCCGACGGGATCAAGGCGTCGTTCGACTTCGGGCTCGGGTTCTCCAACCGCGCGGGGTTTTATTTCAAGGGGTCTTCGGGGCTGCAGATTCAGCTGCCACTGCACGAAGAGCTCGGCCCGGTGAGCCTCGACAATCTGACATTGGGCCTGGCGTTCGACCAGGGGAAGTTCCCGCTTACCATCGCCAGCAGCATCTCCGCCAACCTCGGACCCCTCGAGGCCGCCGTTGACCAGGTCGGTGTCCAGGCGATATTCGAGCTCAAGTCAGACCGCTCGGGCAACTTCGGACCGCTCGAGATTTCATTTGCGTTCAAGCCGCCCAACGGCGTGGGCCTTGCCATCGATGCCGGTGTCGTTCAGGGCGGAGGTTACCTTTACATCGACACCGCCCGGGGCGAGTACGCCGGTGCGCTCGAGCTCGTCGTCGCCGACTGGCTGACGCTGACGGCCATAGGCCTGATCTCGACGCAGATGCCCGACGGATCCAAGGGATTTTCGCTGCTGGTGATCATCACGGCGGATTTCGGGACCGGTATTCAACTCGGCTTCGGCTTCACGCTCGTGGGCGTCGGCGGCCTGCTCGGTCTGAATCGCACGATGTTGTTTCAGCCCTTGATGGACGGTGTGCGCACCGGTGCCATCAACGGCATCCTCTTTCCGACGGACATCATTGCCAACGCGCCCAAGATCATCAGCGACCTGAAGGCGATTTTCCCACCCAAGGAGGGCACGTTTCTCATCGGCCCGATGGCCAAGGCGGGTTGGGGCTCGCCGCCGCTCATTACGCTGTCCCTGGGCGTCATCATCGAAATCCCGCCGGGGGACATCGCGATTCTCGGTGTGCTGAGTCTGGCGATTCCGCAGGACGACCCGGTCCTCATTCTGCAGGTCAACTTCGCCGGCGCGCTCGAATTCAGCAAGCAACGGCTGTATTTCTTCGCGTCGCTTTTCGACTCGCACATTCTGACGATCACGATCGACGGCGAGATCGCCGCGCTGTTCGCCTATGGAGCCGACTCCAACCTCGTGCTTTCCGTGGGTGGATTCCATCCCCAATTCAACCCGCCGCCGTTGCCGACGCCCATTCCCAAGCGGATCGAGCTCGACATCATCAACGAACAGTATGCCCGTATCCGCTGTGGCGGCTACTTCGCGGCGACCACGAACACGCTGCAATTCGGGGCCTTTGCGGATCTGTACTTCGGATTTTCCGCAGTCTCCGTTACCGGGAACATGACTTTCGATCTGCTGATGCAGTGGTCGCCTCTGCATCTCATCACCGAAGTCACGACGACTTTCTCCGCGCAGGTGTTCGGAGTGGGAGTTTTCAGCCTCGACATCGATGTCAGCCTCGAGGGCCCCACACCCTGGCACATTCATGGGCACGGCAGCATCTCCCTGCTGTTCTTCAGCGTGTCCGTTCCCATCGACAAGACCTTCGGGAACGCACAGCCAACAGCCCTTCCGCCCATCGCCGTGCTGCCGCTCATCGGTTCCGAGTTGGGCAAACAGGCCAACTGGAGGGCAGCCCTGCCGGATGGCTCCCGTCTGCTCGTCACCCTGCGCCAGCTCGACCCGGCCGAAGCAGCCCTGGTGCTGCACCCGGTCGGTGCCTTGCAGGTCAGCCAACGCGCCGTGCCGCTCGATCTCACGATCGACAAGGTAGGGGCGCAGAAGCCATCGGATGCCAACTACTTCAAGGTTGACGTGACGTCCACGGGTCTCGTCAAGACGAACGATCTCTTCGAGCCGTTCGCCCCGGCCCAGTTCAAGGACTACGACGACGCGACGAAGCTGTCACAACCGGCATACTCGCCGCAACACAGTGGCGTGGAGGCTTCCGTAGCCCAAGGAGCGCTCGCCTCGGGCACCGCCATCGGCCGGCAAATGCGCTACGCGTTGACTATCGTGGACACCAACTACCGGCGCTTCGCTGAGCGCTTCTACCAGTTGATCAGTCCGTTGTTCGTCCACTTCCTCGGCGGTGGGAGCGTCACGCTAAATGCCCTGTCGGCGGCCTCGAGCCAGCTACTGCGGCCGTCCGTCGAGAAAATCACCGCGGGTGAGGAGTCCTACGCGATAGCGAGTCAATCGGACAATCGCGCATATGGGGCGAGTCCGATGACCTTCAACAGTCGTGTGGCGGCCCAGGACTATCTGGATCGCACAGTGCGCGGTAACGCGACGCTGGCGGGTAAGCTGCATGTGCTGCCGCAGTTCGAGGTGACACCGTGACGCAGCTGGGCACATACGGATTCCTCCCGTGGATCCGCAACGGGGTCGCCAACACGATCACCAGTCCGGATTTGGATCCCTCGGTCAAGACGCGGGCGTCGGTCAATGTGGCATTGCGGGTTTCCGGTGAGCCTGTTGCCGGCGGCAACGCGCTCACACAGGATATCCAACAGCCGGTGGCGCTCTACGGCCCGGGTGACGTCGTGGGAATCGAATCCCGTGCGATCGTGCGCACGGAACCGCGCAATTGGAACACCAATTTCGAGTCCAATTATCTTGCGGCAATCGAGTTCTACGACCACGACTTCCTCTGGCGGTACACACCTGCGGCGGCCGATACGGCCGATCCGGGTAGGGGAAGCAACCTCCGCCTGCGCCCCTGGATTGCCCTCGTGGTGCTCACCGAAGATGAGTTCAAGGAGAGTCAGGACCTGGGGAAGCGGCCCGCGCAGTGCATCACCGTCGCCGACCCGTCCGTGTTTCCCCCCGCGACCGAGTTGGGTTCCTGGGCTCACGTGCACTTCAACGAGTCTCTCGGCGCCACGCCGACGGAGCTCGTCTCACCCGACATGACTGCGGTACTTCCAAGAGTGCTTGCCGCGGTAACCTCCAACCCGGATATCGCGTACTCCCGGCTCCTGTGCCCCAGGCGGTTGGCGGAGAACACCGTCTACCATGCCTTCGTCATGCCGGTGTTTGAATCCGGGCGACTTGCGGGCCTTGGCGAAGATCCAGGACAAGCGCCGCACGCTACCTTTTCCGCGTGGGATGCCTATAGCGGTAGAACGGACCCAACGTACTTTCCTTTCTACTATCGGTGGTATTTCCGTACCGGCTCGCTCGGCGATTTCGAGTACCTGGTCGGACTGCTCAAGCCGCAACCCATGGATCCCAAATTCGGAACACGGGACATGGACGTTCTGTATCCCGGCTCCGGCATTCCCGGCATCACCGATGCCGCCCTGGGCGGGGTGCTACGGCTTGGCGGCGCGTTGCGCGTGCCGGATGCCGACCTGACCACGACACAGCGCCAGGAGCGCCAACGCTACGAGCGCTGGGATCAGAATCCGTATCCGCACCCTTTTGAAAAGGGCCTCGCCGCATTCGTCAATCTCGCGGACGACTACTCCACTGCCACCCCGGGTGCCGCCAATGCCGCCAGTGGCCTCGGATCCGGCGTTGCGACGAATCCGGACCCGCTGATCACGGCTCCTCTGTATGGGCGTTGGCATGCGTTGACCCAGCGACTCCTCACCAACGCGGATGGCACCGACGCCCCGAACCGAAGCAACTGGGTGCACCGCCTCAACCTTGACCCCGGGTATCGCGTGCTGGCGGGTTTCGGGGCCAATGTCGTCGAGCAGAATGCCGAAACTTACATGAACGCCGCGTGGGAGCAGATAGGGGATGTCCTGGCAGCCAACCAGAGAATCCGCAGGCTGCACTTCGCGGTCGCCATCAGTGCGCGTTGGTACGACAACCACCTCCAGCCGTTGGCTCGCGTCAACCCCGAACGTGCATACCAGGTGGCGGCGCCGGCTGCCGCTCGCGTCGTCTCCGGGAACCAGACTCTCGCCTACGCACAAAGAAGCTCACCACTGGGCTCGACTCTGACCTCCGCCGCGTTTCGCCGGGTCCTGAGGCCTAACGCACGATTTGTGCGTTCGCTGCCATTCACCACGACCAACACCCCTGCCACGCTTCTGCAGCGAGTGAATGCAGGGAGCGTGAGCGCGGCACCACCCGTTGTGGTTCCTCCGGGGGTCGCCACGGTAGACCAGGCCGGGAACACGATTGAAACGAATTCCGGCGCGCCCCCGTGGGTAGCGGGAATCCTGGCGAGACTGCCGAGCTTGCCCGGGTTGATCTTGATCTGCGCGCTCATCCTCGCCGTGTTGCTGTGGCTGTTGATTCCCGGAATCGGCTGGGCGTTGGGGATCGCAATCGCTGCCGGTGGCTTTGCACTGTATCGGAGGGTGCGCCGTTGGGCGGCGATAGGCGCGGTTGCCTCCGCGGTCACGCCAGCGCAGCAGACGCCGGCGAAGGTGAATCGTCTGCCCTATAGCCCCAACTTCACCCTCTCGATCGCAGGGTCGGCCGACAGTCCCACAATTGGCCTGACTGACAGCCCGACAGCGGCGAATTTCAAGACCGGACTGCGGGATTCATTTGCCTTGCTGCAGGCGGGACTCGCGGTGGACGCGACACCCAAACTCACGCCCTTGCAACTAAACACCGTCACGACGGCGGCGGTCTTTGCCGTCAATCCCCGGGCGACGATTCTGAAGCGCGGATTCTCATCGTTGCAGATCCCGGGCTGGATCCAAGTCACGCTCGAAGACCCCGCGAACGAGGTG
>Ga0210408_10003222_pt1 | contig 15220 bp, 9 predicted proteins | sample IncBWH4MmetaG_FD_155471 | JGI IMG/M metagenome (GOLD analysis project Ga0210408, IMG submission 155471) | Forest soil microbial communities from Barre Woods Harvard Forest LTER site, Petersham, Massachusetts, United States - Inc-BW-H-4-M | ecosystem: Environmental > Terrestrial > Soil >...
ACACCTGAAGGTTCAACATGGCTTCGAGCGAATGCGCCTACGCGGTCTCACCGGCGCACGCGACGAGTTCCACCTCGCCGCTATTGTGCAGAACCTCAAGACGATGGCGCTGCGTCTACTCGGCCCGCCAACAGATGGAGTGTGTGCGTCGATTGCGTAAGAGGCTTGGCAGGTCGGTTCTGGTGTTCGCCGATCAGGCGGCAATGCCCGGCCTGGAATAGGCCGAAATCGCCCCCCAATAGCAAAGCCAATTATGGCGAGGCTTTTTTCGACAGCATCGACCCATCTGAGACATCGGCTTAATGACGAGCAGACCGACAACGGACAAAATCTGTCTCAGGCCAAGAGGTCGTTCGGTTAAACCCGTGGAAGAAAAGCGGACTTGCGCAGTGGCATCGTGTGTTGGTGGGTTGCGCCGCCGCATCAATGCGTTACCACGATGAAATCCGTGTCTTTTCCCGTCTCATGGCTAAATCCGTTGTCGGAAATAATCAATGAAGAGGCCGGCGTCAGAAGTTCAGAGATCCTCTCAACCGTATCCTGGGGTATTTCGATGCGGTTGAGGACAGCGTTGGCTTTATCGGACAACGGTACCGATAGGGCGGTTTGCTTCGCGGGCGCTTTGCGCTCTTTCGTGGCACCCTCGGACACGCGAGGAAATTCCTCCGGAATCGACACGACGGTCCAGCGAATAGCCGCTCCCTCGTTCTGGAATTCCATTGCGGTAAACACGTGCGTTCCTAGCGGCTCCTGCGGATTTTCGATCTTGACCGGGACGTCAAACAATGGCGAGAAGCCCTGACGCACGAAGAGCTTGCTCAACTTACGACTCACGAAGACGGAGATCGGGACGATCTTTTTGGGTGCGACTCCAGCGGGAGCCGAGCCTGGAACCTGGAGACCAGTGGCTTCTGGAGTCTCGGCGTTGGACAATAGTGATCCATGCGTTGCCGCGGCTGTACTAATGCTCTTGCCCGCGACTGTGGCAGCCTGAAACTCTCGCGAACCGGACACGGCTTTCGGCTGAAAGAGGTGCGGATTGGTTATCTCGACCGGCTGGACATCGTCGTGCGCAATGATCACGCGCGTGCCGCGCTTCGTGAGATGCCAGAGTCGAATGGCAAAGTCATTTTTCAAACGGATGCAGCCGTGTGACGCCGGATGCCCAGGCACGACACCGGCATGCAACGCTATCCCTGACCAGGTGATGCGCTGCATGTAGGGCATGGGGGCAGCGCTATAAATATTTGAACGGTGCCATCGTTGTTTGCTGATCACGCTGAACACGCCGGGGGGCGTAGGATGCCCCTGAGTTCCCGTGGACACCGAAGAGCGTGCGATCAGGGCCCCGTTGTCAAAAAGCGAGACCCGTTGGTCAGCGATCGAGATGATGATCTGGAGCGGGCCCTTCGGAGGGTCCTCGGGCCGAGCGTTCTTCGCAGATTCAGAGTTTGTCTGCCGGTGGTGGTGCTTGTGTTTGAACGGAGCGTAATGGCCTGGCCAGAACCTGTACTGGGGCCAAAACGGAAACTGAGCGTGTGCGACCCCTGCAGAGAGCATGAAAGCGGTGAAAGCGATTAATGGCGTCTGCTTCCTCATCCAGTACCTCATGCACTGAAGTTGCATGCGAGGTCCAACCAAAAACTGCGGCGTTGCCGACTGTAGCCTCTCCTTCAAATCTGGTCGCAGTGGGTCGAAAACTGGACCGTATTCACAATACGAGGCCAATTTGCTGGAATAAGACAATCGGCAATAGCCGTCGCGCCGATCGCTGGGGCGGTCAATGTGCGGTGTAAGTTGCCATTGCGACGGGCGCTTTGATCTGGGGCAATGGGTTCGGTTCGCTCAGAAGATCCTAAAAATCTAAATCGCCAACAACAGACCGCTCGAGGGCCGGCATCGCCCTTAACGGCCGCTCAAGCGCGCCTGTTGGTCCGACATAACCATTGGCGGGCTCGCCCCGAACCGGCCGCGTGCGTCGCATGGGTCCAAAACTTCCCCACACGCTTACGTCGGAGAACAATTGCTTGCCGGCGGCGCGTTGCATTCAGGCAACACCTTTTGGAAAAATTGATGAGCCTCCAGTTTGCGCCATTGCGCGGTCATGTCTTGATCCGAAAAATCAGCCCGTCGCGTGCTTGGCTGTGCAGCATGGCTCAGGCGGGGCCTTTGGAGGCGACGGGATCATGAACCCGCGGCGATTTACGACCGTGGCGCCGGCGTTTTGCGGATCGCTCGTTCTCGCGGGGGTGATCGTCGGCTGGCTGGCTGGCTTCGGTTCAGCCGGCACCGAGAACACCGGCGCAGTGCCAATCGAGAACGGCGCAGCCTCTCTCGCCGCCAACGCCAGGCTCGCAGATGAACCGCAGGCAATCGCAATGGCCAACGCCGCTGTCGCTAACGCCGCTGTCGCTGACGCCGCTGTCGCTGGCGCCGCTGCCGCTGGCGCCGAAGTGGCGACGGCCGCCGAACCCGTGACGGGGACGGCCACCGACACGACGGCAGCCTCCGATAAGCCGGAATCGATCGTCGTGGCCGCGTTGCCCGATCCGTCGCAGATGCTGCCCGAAACACCGGCGCCGGTGACGCAGGATTTTCGGTATCTCATCTATTACGTCTGGTCCGAACTGCCGCCTGCCGAGAAACCGGCGGATATCGTCTTAAGGTCACTCAAGGACACCCCGGTCGGAACGCCGGTCGAGGAGATCAAGCGCGCTTCCGACGCTTTCGGTCTGGATTTCAATTTCATGAAAGCGGTTGCCAGGATCGAGTCCGGTTTCGACCCCAAGCAACACACCGGGTCGTATATCGGCCTGTTCCAACTGAGCAAATACGAGTTCAACAAATTCGGCTCCGGGCAGATTCTTGATTCCCGCGACAATGCCATTGCGGCAGCCTACAAGGTCATTACCGAAGGCATTCTGTTCGAGTGGGTGACGCAGAAGAAGCCGACCTTGAGTGATCTTTACTTGATCCATCAACAAGGCTGGGAAGGCGCCGCCGAGCACATCAGCCAACCTGATCGCATCGCTTGGAAATCCATGTGTGCCACCAGCGAAGGCAGGGAGAAAGGCGAAAAATGGTGCAAACGCGCGATCTGGCGGAATACCCTTCCGGCCGTCAAAGACGCGTGGAAATCGGTGGATAAGCTGACATCGGGGGCGTTCGTCGGAATGTGGCGCGAGCGGGTTGCGCATTTCTATTCGAAATACATGGCCACCGCCGCCGCCGCCGAACGGGCGAACCAGTAAATTTCCATTGAGTGGTTGGCAGGAGTTGCCGCACCCGCGGGCCGAGCGGGGGCCTCACCGCCGCTGCGGCACGTGGTGCGGCTCATCGCACAGTGGTCGCGCGGATGCACTTTACGTCGTCAACGACGCGCTCGGATCGCTCCTACTGCGCGCTAACGAGGTGATCGATCAGGTGCCGATGTCTGCTTGTGGCGGATACTGTTGAAAAACTCAAAACCTAAGCAGGCGTAAAATAATGCGAAGTGCCGGCTGCATCGGGCAATGTCCGAGTTCGCGGGCAAAGCGGAAGACATGTACTCATAGTGAGTTCTTCTCAGATTGACCCGAAGCGGTCATCGACTAACGCGACTGGCGCAAGCGCGGCCGGGCATCCATCTCCTTTGCGACGTCCTCGGCGCGCCGGATGAAGCGGTGCACGATCGGACTCAATGAACGGTTCTTCAGGGTGATGATTGACACAGGCCACGGTCGGGCGGGGAGGTCGACCGGCAGCGCTTTTAGCGAATAGCGTTCGGCGTACAGGTGCAATACCGAGCGCGGCAATCTGGTGATGAAATCCCCCGTCGCGATCAGTTGGGTCCGCATATGCACCGAGAGCGTTCGCATGCTGATGTTGGGCACCTCAAGTCCTTGTGCCGCGAAGGCCTCCGTGACCACCGAGTGATTCCATATCCCTGGCTCGGTCAGGATCCAGCGTTCGTGAACGATGTCGGCAAGTTCAATTTTGCGACGATTGAACCAGCGGTTGTTCGGCCCTGCGGCGACAACAAGCTCGTCCTCGAACAGTGTTCTGACATCGACTTCATCTGGAATCTCCGGCGCGCCAAAACTCGGTCGTGATGCTGTTTTTCGGCGGCTATGGTGTGCAGTCCGGCCACGAGAGCTACATGATCCCGACCGATGCGACGATCTGGAAGGAAAGCGATGTCCGCCACGAGGGCATGTCGGTTGAGACCGTGCTCGCACGTTTGCGACATGCCGACTGCATCGAGCGATGTCCGCTTTCAAGGGTAACCCGGAAGACATGTGCTCATGCTGAGTTCTTCTGACTTTGACCCAACTGCGACATCGAACCTGATAAATGCTGAGGCCGGTTGAGCACCATTTCCCGCTCGCCGCCCCGGGTCGCAAAGTGGCCAATAGCCGTCCTAACTCTTTGCCCAGGCCTCTATGCTGAATGCGCCAAGCGCTAACTACTTTTCCCGCCGGGAACGCTATGCCATGATGGCACAAACTAGAGCCGGAAAGGCCCAGCCAGCGGGAGGTTTCAAAATGGATGAGCGTACTTCGCTATCTCGTCGCAAGCTGTTGCACACACTGGCCGGTACGGGCGTCATCGCCGCAGCTGATCTGGCTTGGTGGGATGCTCCGTACATTGGCCCGCGCAGGGCCTGGGGCGCCGAGCCAGTGCGTTTCCAGTGGAGCGTTCCCGAGCCGACGCGCATCGCACTGATGAACTCGATGGCCGAGCGTTTCAATCAGTCGCAAAACGATTTCGCGGTGCAGATCGAATACGTGCCGCAGGCGCAGGCGCGTCAAAAACTCATCAGCTCGATCGCCGGCGGAAGTCCGCCCGATCTCTGCCAGGTCTGGGACAACTGGGTCGGCCAGTTCAACGGCATGGGCGCGGTCGAAGACATCACCGCGCGCGCGAAGTCCTGGAAACACTACGCGGATGTCGCGCCGACGGCCTGGCAAACCGTGACCATCAACAACCAGATTGTCTCGCTTCCGCTCGCCGTGACGCTCGACGGGATTTACTACCGCACCGACCGTCTGAAAGAGCTCGGCCTCAAGGAGCCGACACCGGACTGGACCTGGGACGAGTTCCTCGGCCTCGCCAAAGCCTTCACCAAGGCGGACAAGAACCAGTACGGTTACGGGATGCGCGGCAGCGGCACCTGGGCGCTGCTCTATCCGAGCGAATTCGCCTACGCCAACGGCGCCGAAGTGCTCAAGGACGGCAAGGTGGTGATCAATTCGAAGGAAGCCGTCGACGCGCTTTCTTGGTATCTCGACCTCGCGCTCAAGCACAAGGTCACGCCGCCGAGCGCCGCCACCGACGGCTTCGTCGAAATCGTCGAAACCTTCGGGCGCGGCGTCACCAGCATGTACCAGCACAATTCCGGCTCGAGCGGCCAGCAGAAGAAGAACGTCGGCGCCGACAATTTCGCCACGCTGCCGTTGCCGATCGGTCCGGCGAAGAAGCGCGCCTCGTTCTGGTTCTCCGAGACGCTCACCATGTTCAAAGGCGCCAAGAACAAGGAAGGCGCCTGGCAATTCATGGGTTTCATGCTCGAGGACGAGCCGAGCCTCAAATACAACTCGACGCTCGGCCTCTTACCGGCGCGCAAGTCGATCCTTGAGCAGCCCGAATTTGCCAAAGACCCGGCGCTTGCCGGCTTCGTGAACTCGTTCCCGGTCGGAATCGTCAGTCCGTATCTCGCCTACCCCGGCTGGGGCGGCAAGATCGACTCCGATGGCGTGCCGCTGATCCAGCAGGCGATCCTTGGAAAGATCTCCTCGAAAGAGTGCCTCGACCGCTTCGCCGAAATCCTGAAGAAGGAAATGTCGTAAGCGTCAGGAACGATCATGACCACGGTCTCCCTCGCAAGGCCCCGCACCCGCCCGCTGATCAGCTGGCGGGTGCGCAAGCTCTTGATCGGTTATTCATACCTCGTCCCGGCCGCGCTGTGCATGCTCGCGACCGTGGTCGTGCCGATCATACTCGCGATCAAGATGAGCCTGTACGCCGACGTGTTATACAAGCCTCAGGACTACCGCTTCATCGGGCTCGGCAACTACGTCCGCCTTGTTCAGGACCCTGTGTTCTGGCTGACGCTGTGGAATTCCGTTGTCTGGGTGTTCGGTTCGGTCATGCTGCAATTCGTGTTCGGATTTGCCGCCGCACTGCTGCTACAGCAGGCCTTCAGGGGGCGCACCCTGGTGCGCACTCTAACTCTGCTGCCCTGGATCATCCCGGGAGTCGTGGTGGGACTAATCTGGGAGTGGCTCTATCAACCGAACTACGGCGTCATCAATGACCTGTTGATCCGGGCCGGCTGGATGCACGAGCGCCTCGCCTGGCTCTCGTCGCCGGACACAGCGATGGCGGCGGTCGTCTTCACCAATGTCTGGCGCGGAATCCCGTTCTTCGCCATCATGCTGCTGGCGGGGCTCCAGTCCGTGCCGGACGAGCTTTACGAAGCGGCCCACGTCGATGGCGCAGGCGTGCTGGCCCGTTTCTGGCACATTACCCTGCCGTTACTACGGCCGATCATCGTCGTCGCGACGGCCACGCGGATCATTTGGACATTTAACTATGCCGACCTAATTTTTGTAATGACCGGCGGCGGCCCGGCCAACGCCACCCAGATCACGTCGACCTACACTTTGCTGCAAGCTTATTCGAGCCTTGACTTCGGTTACGCTGGCGCGCTCTCGGTCGTCCTCCTCCTCGTGATGCTGGCATTCACCGCCCTCTACCTCCGCGTCACCAAAGGTGTCGAGGAAACCGGATGACACGTCACCGCACCTCGACAGACTTTGCCGAGCGGTTGTTGGGCGGCCCGGTTGTCTGGATCGGCCTCGCGATGTTGACCGCTTTTGCGCTGGCGCCGTTCATCTGGATGTTGCTCACATCGCTGAAGGATCGCCGGGAACTCTACGCGACGCCTCTGCAGTACTTGCCCCTGCGCCCCACCTTCGAGAATTATATCGATGCGTGGACCTCGCCGGTCACGCCGTTCAGCCGCTTCTTCTTCAATAGCCTGTGGGTGTGTTCCGTCACGATGGTCGCTACCACGGTGGTGTCGGTGCTTGCCGGCTATGCCATCGCCCGCTTTCGTTTCGCCGGGCGAGATGCGCTACTGCTCATCTTTCTTGCCACCCAGATGTTTCCGAGCGTTCTGCTGATCGCCCCGCTACTGACGCAATGGCGCGCGCTCGGCCTTATCAATACCTACCAGGCGCTGATTTACTCGAATTTCTCATTCACGGTGCCGTTCACCGTCTGGATGATGGTCGGCTATTTCAGTTCGATACCGCGCGATCTCGAAGAAAGCGCGATGATCGACGGTTGCAATCATTTCGGCGCGCTTTGCCGTATCGTGTTGCCACTCGCGGCCCCTGGCATCGCGGCGACCGCCATTTTCGCATTTGTCGTATCCTGGAGTGAGTTGCTGTTCGCGATCTCGTTCACGACAGAGACCAGCATGCGCACGCTGTCAGCTGGGCTGCTCTACATGGTTGGGCAGTATGAGGTACAATGGGGGCCGCTATCGGCCGGGGTCATTTTGAGCACAGTCCCTGTTGCGGTGCTGTTCAGCTTTCTGCAGCGACATTTGATCCACGGGCTCACAGCGGGAGCGGTCAAGGGTTAAGCCTGGTTAAAACTAAATCGCTGCTGGCATTGTCACCGCGGAGTAGCTCGCCGTCCAAGGATTATTTGCTGCGCTGCATGAGTCTGCTCATGGCACGAAACCGACCTGACGCGATGTCTGCTATTTGGTCGCTATCGGGGGATAAGCGGAAGTAACGCGGACATCGTCAAACTGTCGCGAATGACCCAGGCCGTGTGAAAACGTTTTTCCTCCCCCAAAAACTGCACGCAGCCGGACGTCGACGCGACCGTCTGAGCCTATTTTTGCTGTATCGAGTCAGGAGTCAATCCGGGCGCAACCTCGGGCCGCGCTGAGCGACCTGAACGGTCACACGGCGCGCACAACGGTACACGCTCCTCACGCCCGGATCGCCGCGAGGAGCGGTTTGATACCGACGATGTTCATCACGCGCGTGAGGTTGTAGGCGAGCACGTGTAGCGCCATCTCGGTCGCCACCTTCGGCAGCGTCTTCATCAGAAAGTGCGTCGCCCCCATCCGCATCTTCAGCGTGCCAAACGGATGCTCGACGGTTTCGCGGCGCACACGCATGGCTTGCGGGTTCTGATCGAGCCGCGTCTGCGCGGCCTCGACAACGTGTTCGTGTTCCCAGCGTTTGATGCGGCGCTCGTTGGACGTTGTGCACTGATCCTTGAGCGGGCATGTGCGGCACGCCTTCGTCAAGTAAATCCGCATTTTCTGGCCATCTTCATCAGCGGTGAAGTGGTGCGCCAGCTTCTCGCCGGCTGGGCAGCGATAGACATCGTCCTTGGCCAAATAAACAAAATCAGGTTTCCCAAAGCGGCCTGCCGTTTTGGCGCCCGAGGTTTGCGGCTTGGGCAGCGTGACCGCGACGCCGGCCTGTTCGCATGCCAGGATTTCCTCACCTTTAAAGTAGCCCCGATCCGCAACGACGTCCAAGTTATCGCTGCGCAGCGCAGCTTTCGCTGCCTGCGCCATCGTCGCCAGTTGCGATCTATCGGTGCCGACGTTGGTGACCTCGTGCGCGACAATCAGATGGTTCGTGGTGTCGACTGCACTTTGCACATTGTAGGCGACCATGCCTGAGCCGCGCCCGCTCGTTGCCATCGAGCGGCAATCGGGATCGGTCAGCGATATCTGCTTGTCGGGCGAGGCGAGCAATGCCTTTTCAATCGCGGCCAGCCGTTTCACTTCTTCTTCGAGCTTCGCCAGCTTTTCCTTAAGCCGCTTCTTGGTCAGCAGCACCGTTTCCGACGGCTCTTCTCCTGCGGCAGTCTGGCGGTCGGCGGTGTCGAGTCGGCTCATGTAGCGCGCCACGCTCTCTTCGATCTGCTTCTGGCGGCGCTGGATTTTGCCCTGTGTGAAGTTGTTGTCGCGACTGTTCACGGCCTTGAACTTGCTCCCGTCGACGGCAACGCTGGCCTTCGCCAGCAGGCCCATCTTGCGGCACAACTCGACGAATCGCGCACAAACCTTCTTGATGGCGGGGCCGTTGTCTTTGCGGAAATCGGCGATGGTTTTGTGATCCGGAACGAGCCGTCCCGTCAACCACATCACTTCCAGATTGCGGCCAGCCTCACGCTCCAGCCGCCGGCTCGATTGGACTCGGTTGAGATAGCCGTAGATGTAAAGCTTGAGCATCGGCGAAGGATGATACGCGGGCCGGCCGGTCGCTGCCGGATCGACGCCATCGAACCCGAGGTCGCGGAGTTCCAGCGCATCGACGAACACATCGACCGCGCGAACAGGATTGCTCTCATCGACCCAATCATCAAGGCATTCCGGCAACAGCGTCGTCTGCTGGCGATCCGCCCCTTGAACGAAACCCTTCATCAACCCCCCGCGATTCAGCAAGGGAATCATAGCATCGTTGGGGTTTTCACACAGCCTGGACCCAAAGCTGACATCTTTGGTCGTAGCAGATAGTCGTCGAACGGTGTTGACTCTGCACTGACTCTGAACTGGAGTCCCTCCGGCCATCTGCAGCTCGCGTCTGGCTCCCAAGGAATACAGAAAAACGCTATTGTTCAGGTCAGTTCGGGAGTTACCTGGCGAATGTCGGCTAATATGTGCATGACGGCATAGAGGCAAGTCCAACAACAACGTCGGTTGAGGGCCTCTTGGACGATGCGATTGTTGTCTCGCGCTGGATCGCAACCTCTATTGAAGGCTGCCCAAACGGAACGGCGAAGGCCTCTGAATGCAGACGCATTTGCGTCGCACGCGATGAGGAGGACAGGCTGTGCAGCAGGGAGTCCGTAGCGCTCAAGCTGCAGTTCGGCTGCGCCTCGGCGATTGGCTGGTCGAGCCTGCGATGAACCAGATCTCTCGCGGGGCCGAGGTGGTACGCCTGGAGCCGAAAGTCGTGGAGGTGCTCGCCCACCTCGCTCGGCATGCGGATCAGGTCGTCAGCCGCGAGGAGCTTTTGTCCGAGGTCTGGAAGGGCGTGATCGTCGGCGACGATGCCCTGACGCAAGGCGTCATCAAGCTCCGGAAGGCGCTCGGCGATACGTCCAATGCCCCGTCATACATCCTGACAATACCCAAGCGCGGCTACCGTCTGATCGCGCCCGTGGCTTGGCTCGAAGCCGAGGCTGGCCCGCGCTCCGAGGTTGTGCAAGCAACGGGTGAGAAGCCTCGCGTCTGGTGGAGCAGAAACTGGCTCGTGGGAACAGGCGCAGTTGCCCTTGCAGTGGGATTGATGATCATTTGGCTTCTAGTGCAAAGCAAGTCGCATCAAGTTCCGACGCTCACGGATATTGCCGCCACGACCGCCTTTGCCAAGGCTATCGATGAGTTACCCACTGTTGTTGTGCGCTCGTTCAAGGAGATTGAGGGTGAACCGTCGCAATCCTTGTTGGCGCGCGGCCTCACGGCACATTTGATCATGGACCTCGGCAGGCTTCCTGACATCCGCGTGATCAGCGCACCGACACCCGACACATATGCGGAAGAAACGCGGACAACCAATGCTTCGGCTGGTCGCTACGTCGTCACAGGTGAAGTTCAGCGCAGCGCCGAAATGATGAGGATTTACATCAATGTCGCTGAGGCAGCCTCGGGGCGTTCCTTGTGGTCTGAGAGCTACGACCGCCCGTATGCCGATATCCTCGTCTTGCAGGACGAGCTGATCCGCCAAGTCCTTGGTGTGCTCCCAGTTAAGGTCGGCGAGGCGGAACTGCGCCGCCGCGCCCGACCCTACACACGTAATCTTGAGGCGTACGAATATTTTATGCGGGCTCAGTCTGCCCTGATCCTTCGGCGACTGTCAGACAACAGCGTGGCCCGCGATTTGTACACGAAGGCGATCCAGCTCGACCCGACATTTGCTAGGGCCTTTGCGGGCCTTGCTCTGACCCACGCTGCAGACCATCGTTACAATTGGACGAAAGATGGTGCTGCAGCCCTCGCTAAGGCGGTGGAGATTGCCACGATGGCGCAGCAAATGGACCCCGACATCCCCGAGGTGTACTTTGCCCTTGCGTATGTCGACGTGGAGCAGCGCAAGCTCTCGGACGCTGCGGATTACGTGCGCACGGCCCTTCGGCTTAATCCCTCATACGCCGATGCGTACGCTCTGCTTGGCGCGATCCAAACCTATATAGGTCGGCCGAGCGAGACTATCCCTCTTTTGCGGGTTGCCATGCGCCTCAGTCCCCACAATGGCCATTTGTATTTTATGATCATCGGGCGCGCCTATTTCCACCTTGGCGACACGGCAGCCGCTTTGTTGAACCTGCGAGAGGCAATCACGCGCAATCCTGCAAGCCTTGAAACGCGGATCTATCTGGCGGCGACACTCGCGCGTGATGGCCAGCGAAGCGCTGCGACCTGGGAGGCCGAGGAAATACGAACTCTTGAGTCGGCATTCAGAATTCGTGAGTGGCTCAAGAATCATCCGATGTCGGACGTCAGACAGGCCGAACAGCTCATCACCGCGCTCGGTACCGTCGGCTTTTAGCCAGCCAATCGGCCTGCAGCGCCGTTGCTGCATATGGCTCAACCGACTGCGCTCCCTCAACGATTCCGCCCATTCGACATCCTTCGGAAAACCTTCGTCGCTTCGTCAGGACGCTCGTTGCCATTTCCGCCTAGCGTGATGACCGCGAGGCAGTCCGCAGGGTCCTTCGGTTGCGGTTCGGTTTCCCTGTGCCACGCGCGGCCGAGCAATACGGGACGCACTATGGAGAACGTGAACAGAATGTCCGCGCTCGAGAGCCCAATCGCCCTGCGGCTCCCAGAGCGGACTCATGACCGGAGAGACGTGTCCATCCACAAAGCCACAAATCAATCACCGCCAAGGCTGACGTTATGAACATGAATCGAAATTCTCGCGAATTCAGCAAACCACTCGAGCGCAGCCGACCGAAGCTGTTGAGCCGGCTCCTACACTTCCCCATCCCCGTAGACGTTGCATCCTATTGAAGCGCCCCCGAAGCGCAGGCAAATATCCTCTTTTGCACTCAAGTGATGTTTGAGTAGCCTGTAGAAAGCTGCACTAGGAAATGGGACGTGCCGAAGTCTCCGGGGTGCGGGGTGTTGACGCATCCAAAAATCCAAGGGGAAAGATCATGAGGCGACTTGCTGCACTGGGCTTGGCTCTGTTTGCATACCCTATAGCCGCGATCGCGCAGGCGCCGCTCCCGCATAACATCGTCCTATTTGTGCCGGACGGGCTGCGGGCCTTGAGCGTCACGCTGGACAGCGCGCCGACCATGGCCGCTGTACGGGACAAGGGGGTCAATTTCAAGAATTCGCATTCGCTGTTCCCGACTTTCACCACCGCCAATGCGTCGGCGATGGCGACCGGCCACCATCTCGGCGACACCGGCAACTACAGCAACACCTTCTATGTGGGGCGTCCAATCGAAAGCGCCGACGGAAGCGTGACGCCCACCGTCAACAATAGTCGGGTTCGGGGCGAACTCGATCAGCATTTCGGTGGCGACTATCTTAACGAAGAGACTGTGCTCCAGGCTGCTCGCACACGCGGGTTCAGCACTGCTGCCATCGGTAAAGGCGAGGCAGCCTCCCTCTTCGATCACAGTGAGCAGACCGGTGAACGAACAATCCTTTTCGATGACGCCACTGGCAGCCCGACCAGCATTCCGCTGTCCGAAGAAATCAAGGCGGCATTGCGAGCCGCAGGCCTGCCGCTCACAACACCACCCCGCGGCGAGAATGAGAGGGTCGGCGATTTCAAGACCCCCGGGACCACGGTCGCGAACGTCGAGCAGCAAAAATATTTCGCTGACGTCGCGACTAAGGTCGTATTGCCGATGTTCAAAACTCGCAACAAGCCCTTCGTGCTGGTCTACTGGTCGCGCGATCCGGATGGGACGCAGCATGGCCATGGCGATAGCCTCAACACCTTGAGCCCCGGGATCAATGGCCCAACCTCGCGCGCCGCCATCAAGAACGCTGACGACAATCTCAAGCAGCTGCGCCAGGCGCTCGACGAGCTTGACCTTGCCGCTACCACCGACATTATCATCGCGGCCGACCACGGCTTTGCGACCGTCTCGAAGGAAAGTGCGACCAGCCTCGCAGCCAAAACCAGCTATGCTGACGTTCCGCCGGGGTTCTTGCCGCGCGGCTTCCTGGCCATCGACCTTGCCAAGGCGCTCGGTCTTCCGCTGTTCGATCCGGACAACAAGAACGCTCGCGTGGCCGAGAATGCTGCTCCGCGCGCCGGCAACGGATTGATCGGCCAGAATCCCACCAAGCCCGACGTGGTCATTGCCGCCAATGGCGGCTCCGATCTGATCTACCTGCCGAGCTTGAACCGCAACTTGGCGGCACGCGTCATCGAGGCGCTGTTGGCGCAGGACTATGTGAGTGGCCTCTTCGTCGACGACGCGCTCGGCCGATTTCCGGGAGCGCTGCCGCTCTCCGCGATCAACTTCAAAGGCAAGGCGGTCACCCCACAGCCCACGATCGTCGTCAATTTCCGCTCGTTCACCACCGGCTGCGATGCGCCGACCTTGTGTACCGTCATTGTCGCCGACACCCGCTATCAACAGGGTCAGGGCATGCATGGCAGCTTTAGCCGGGCCGATACCATGAATTTCATGGCCGCGATCGGGCCGCACTTCAAGTCGGGGTTCGTCAATGAGGCACCCGTCAGCAATGCCGATGTCGGCAAGACCCTCGCGTTCATTCTCGGTCTCAAGATTCCAAACAAGGGCAAACTGGTTGGGCGGGTGATCGCTGAAGCGATGCCGCAAGGCAAGACACCAGCGGTCATTACGCGCACGCTGCGTTCCGCACCGAGCGTCAATGGGCTGCGCACGATTCTTGTCTATCAGCAGGTGGGACTGACGCGTTATTCCGATGTGGCCGGGTTTCCGGGCCGGACCGTCGGCTTGGCGCCAACGCCCGCGCCGACGAGGTGATCGAATGAAGATGCCGTTTGCTGCGGTGCATGAGTCAGCTTCTGTGAAGGTTTTCGGATGCCGGCCCCATGAAGGTGGTGCCGCGCACAGCGGGGCCGGCGTCCGCAAACCTCCAAGGGAGATGCTATGGGGCGGCGGCGAGGATATTGCATCCATCGTTGCTGACGTGAACCGATGGAGCGCCCCATGCAGAATTTGAACGATCTGAGCCGATCCCCGAGCCCCCTCGATCCGGACGGCACGCTGATCGCCGTTATCGAACTGAGCCTGTCGAGCTGGCTCGTCGCCGGCATCGTGCCTGGCGTCGAGCGCCAGCCGTTGAAGAAGCTCGCGGTCGACGAGAGCGCATTGCTGAAGTTGCTGCATCGATGGCGAGAAGAAGCGGCGAAGGCAGGGCATCGGATCAAACGCATCGCTGTCGCTTTCGAGGCCGGCCGAGACGGCTTCTGGCTGGCGCGCTGGCTCAGTGCACGCGACATTGAGGTCCACGTCATTCACGCATCGAGTGTGGCGGTGTCGCGCGAGCACCGGCGCGCCAAGACCGATCGGCTCGACACCGAGCTGCTCAAACGCTCTTTTCTCGGCTGGCTGCGCGGCGAGCGTCATCACTGCAAGATGGTGGCGATCCCGACAACCCAGGACGAAGATGCCAAGCGGCCCAACCGCGAGCACGAGAGCCTCGTCGGAGAGCAAAGTCGGATCGTCAACCGAATGAAAGCAGCGTTGATCCGGCTCGGCATCCGCGGCTTCAATCCTAAGCTGAAGAAGGCCGCCGAACGCCTTGACGGCTTGCGCACCCCCGAGGGCGAGCCGATCCCGCCCAACACCCTGGCTGAGCTGCGTCGCGACATGGTGCGCCGGCGGCTCGTCAGTGATCAGATAAGGCAGATCGAGGACGCTCGCCTGGAGCGTCTCAAGCAAGCGCCCAGTGATGGACCACACGCAATGGTGCGCCTGTTGGCGCGGGTGATCGGGGTTGGTGTCGAGACGGCCGACATGCTGGTGCAGGAGGTACTGTCGCGAAGCATGCGCGACCGACGGGCCGTAGCGCGTTATGCCGGCCTCACGGGCTCGCCCGACGAGAGCGGCAGAAAACGCCGGGAGAAAGGGCTGACCCGTTCCGGCAACGCTCGGGTTCGACGAGGCATGATCCAATTGGCGTGGCGATTTCTCATGTTCCAGAAGGACAGCACCTTGGCGCAGTGGTTTCGAG
>Ga0210408_10003224_pt1 | contig 15220 bp, 16 predicted proteins | sample IncBWH4MmetaG_FD_155471 | JGI IMG/M metagenome (GOLD analysis project Ga0210408, IMG submission 155471) | Forest soil microbial communities from Barre Woods Harvard Forest LTER site, Petersham, Massachusetts, United States - Inc-BW-H-4-M | ecosystem: Environmental > Terrestrial > Soil >...
CCCATGAACTCGGTGTCGAGCGCGAGCTTCCCCGAAGAGCGGGCGCCGTCGGCGAGCGCCTGCAGCCGAGTGTTGCTCGAGACCGCGCTCACGCGGGCGCACCCGGCAGCAGCCACAGGACCCTGCTCTGGCTGAGCCCCGCCTGGCTCGAGACGTCGGTTCCGTGCGCACGGACCCACTTGGCGGGCGCCGAGCATGCTGGATTCAGGGCGGTCCCGTGGCGTCCGCAGCTGCTGTTCAGAAAGGCATAGCGAACCTGTCCTTCGGCGATCAGCTGCTGCAGCCTCGCGATGCTCGTGAACACCCTCGAGCCGTAGCTCGTGAGCACGAGCACCGGCCGTGCGTCCTGGACGATCAGCGAGCCGATGCCGGTCGCCGACACGGCCGCAACCTCGTAGCGGGCGGTGCCCTGGTGCGCACGCAGATATGCGCTCACGAGGCGCTGCTCTTCGGTCGGGAGCGCGCCGACGTAGCCGGCATCAGTTACGTGGTTGTCGATCGCCGTGACGTCCGCGCTCAACGGGATCGCGAGCACGGCGATCAGCGTCAGCACGAGCGCTCCGGTGGGAGCGAGCACCGCGCGCAGATCCGCCTCGAGCGAGCGCAGGCGGGCGAGCAGGGCGAACGTGGCGGCGCCGAGCGCGCCGAGGAGCGCTATCCACCACGCTCCGGTCGTGCCGTAGAGCAGGCGCTCGCCGTAATAGACCGTGATCGCGAGCGTGCCGAGAAGTGCGACGAGGCGCGCCCGCCCGCGCGGTATCACGGCCCACGCCACGCCGATCCCCAGCATCGCAGCGACCGCCGGCGTGAACGCCTCGACGTAGCGCGGATGAAGGCGTGACATCGTGCTGAAAAGGGCGATGCCGGCGAGCATCCAGACCGCCAGACCCGCCGCTCCCGCGCGGCGCAGGCGCATGCGCTTGGCGAGCACCGCCTCAGCCTCCCATGCCTCGGGATCCTCCGGCTCGGGCCGCCGCAGGCCCCAGATGAGGGCAGGCGTGCCGAGCAGCAGCGCGACGAGCAGCTCGAGCCCAAGCCGCTCACCGGACAGCGGCCCGATCGTCGCGAGCAGGCGCGTGGGCGAGGGCGGGACGATCGGGATGTGATCGCGCTCGGACTGCGTCCGAGTGGGGTAGTGATGCCCCGGCCGGTACACGGTGAACTGCGGTTCCTGCGATTTTCCACCGAGGCGGTCGGTGCCGTTGAAGACGAAGGCCGCGTTCCACGCGCTGCCGTTCGTGGACCCGATCGCGAACGGCCGGTCATGCGCGGGAGCGAGCTGGGTCGCGGTGAGCCAGGAGAGCGCGACGACGACGTACACCGCGCCTGCTGCCGCCAGGCGAGCGACGCGCCGTGAGGGCGGACCGGGCAGTGCCATGTATGCGAAAACCGCAAGCCCGGGCAGGGCGACGAGCGACTCGAGCAGCTTCACGTCGAAGGAGACGCCGAGTGCGGCCGCGGCGCCGAGCAGCCAGCCGTTACGCCCCGTCTCGGCCGCGCGCACGAGGAACAGCAGCGCCAGCACGATCAGCACCATCATCACCCCGTCCATCGTGTCGCTGCGCGAGGTGATCACGTCCACCGGGAGCAGCGTCAGCGCGAGCGCCGCCGCCAGGCCCGCCGACGCGCTCCAGATCCGGCGCACGACATCGAACAGCAACGGCACGGAAGCGATGCCGGCCAACACCTCCGGCAGCTTGAGCGTCGTCGAGGTGAAGCCGAACAGCTTCACGCTGGCGACCTGCAGCCACAGATCGACCGGAGGCTTGTCGATCGACACGCTGCCCCCGGGCTCGAACGCGCCGAAGAAGAAGTTGTGCCAGGACAGTGTCATGCTGCGCACCGCCGCGTCGTAGAACGGGTCCGGCGAGACCTTGCCGATGTAGAGCAGCCTGAGAACGGCGGCCAGGATCGTGATCAGCCCGAGCGCCGCCCACTGGTAGCGACTCACGCGAGCGCGCGGCGGTTGCGCCTGCGGGGCAGCTGCAGCCATCGGCGGTGCTCTCAGCTTGCTTGTCATGCCCGGAACGCTAGTCTCATCGCTTCGTGGCGAGCGAGAACAACGACAGCGAGGATCGGGCCGAGTCGTCCCATGAGCCGCGGGAGTGTATGGCCTGCCGCGGCACCGGGCGCGTGATCTCCAACCTCGGCGGCAGCCCCAGCACCGTCACGTGCCCCTGGTGCGGGGGCGGCGGGGTGCGCGTGCCCGGGATCGACGCTCAGGCGCGCTGGCTCGGCGAGGGCGCCGAGCGCGACACGCCAGCCGACTCGTCCGACGCACCTGCCTAAAAAGGTCGCACCAGCGGGGGCTTCACCGCCGGCGTGTACATTTCCACCGAATGCGCTTTGCTCTTCACCTGGGCTCGCCTGGGAGCACATAATCATGTGTCCAAACCTTCACCAGCAGAGCTAAAGATCAGCTGAATGGCTGTCGATGCACGGGCTAGCAAAAACAGCCAGCATGAAAGTGCCAGGGCAGAGCGCCTGTATTGGCGTGTAGCAAAGCCGGCGGCTCTTCTGGGGGCGATCTTCAGGTCGAATTCAGGAGAGACGTATCGCCATTTGCGGGCGGTGGAACCGAGGGCTGGCGTCCTAATAACCGGATCCTAGGAGGATTCAAATGCTATATCGACTGCGCCAGCGCTCAAAGGATGAGGGTGGTTTTACCCTGATCGAGCTTCTGGTTGTGATCCTGATCATCGGCATTCTCGCCGCGATCGCAATTCCGTCGTTCCTGAATCAGAAGGGCAAGGCAAACGACGCGTCGGCGAAGGAGCTGGCACGTACCGCGCAGACCACGGCGGAGACGATTGCCACTGACAACGCCGGCAGCTACGTATCCATCGCGGGTCCTGCAAACCTGAGCGCAGTTGAGCCTTCGATCCCGATCGTTGCAGGAGGAAACAACGCCTACATCAGCGCCGCAGTGGGCACCGCTACGGGATACACCGTGACGGCGACCGCCGCGACGACCGAAGATACCTTCACGATCAAAAACGAAGGTGGCGTCGTAACGCGTACGTGCACGGCGCATGTCGCAACCAACAAAGCCGGGTGCCCAAACCCCGCATCCTGGTAAGCATCCATCGCAAGCAGCATGCTTCGCGATTTGAACTCTGAGTGTGACACGAGGGGGCGGTCAATGGACCGCCCCCTCTGTCGTAGGGGCACAACCCGTCCACACCGGCGAGAGTGTTGTCATGCCTCTCGTCGTAGACGCCGATACGCCCGTTGATAGCCAGTACTGAGGTTTGAGGCAAGCGCCCAGCGGGTGCGTAGCAATGCCAGCGACTCTCGCAAGGGGGACGCATCGCCGTCTTGAGGCGACTTACCGGGGGCTGGCGCCCTAATAACCGGATCCTAGGAGGATTCAAGATGATTTATCGAATGCGCCAGCGCTCAAAGGATGAGGGTGGTTTTACCCTGATCGAGCTTCTGGTTGTGATCCTGATCATCGGCATTCTCGCCGCGATCGCGATTCCGTCGTTCCTGAACCAAAAGGGCAAGGCCACCGACGCGCAGGCGAAGGAGCTGGTGCGGACCGCGCAGACAACCGCGGAGACGATTGCCACCGACAACGCTGGCAGCTACGCATCTATCGCCGGTCCTGCAAACCTGAGCGCAGTTGAGCCTTCGATCCCGACCGCCGAAGGCAACAGCGCCTGGATCAGTGCCGCGAAAGGCACCGCAACGGGATTTGAAGTGACCGCCACAGCCCCCACCACGAAAGACGAATTCACGGTCAAAAACGCAGGTGGCGTTGTGACACGTACTTGTAAAGCCGCCAGTGAAACAAACACCGGTGGTTGTCCCGCCGGAACCTGGTAGCTCAAGCGAACGCGTGCGGACCGTCCAGCATCGGATCGGACGCGAGCATGTCAAGGGGGGCGGCCAGGCCGGCTGCCCCCCGTTTCGCGCGCTCCGCTCAAGCAGGCGCGTTCGGGAACCCGCCGCTAAAGCGGGCTGGTTAGGGCGCCGATCAGATCCTATGGAGACCCTCACCTTCGCGGGCCTGCTCGGGGCGATGTTCGGCTCATTCCTAAACGTCGTCGCCTATCGCCTCCCGCGCCATGAGTCCTTGGTTGCGCCGGCCTCCCGCTGCCCCAAGTGCGCGGCTCCCATCAAGCCCTACGACAACGTCCCGATCGTGTCATGGCTGCTGCTGCGCGGGCGCTGCCGCAACTGCGCGGCGGCGATCTCGCCGCGCTATCCGCTCGTCGAGGCACTCACCGCCGCGTTGTGCGTCGGGGCCGTCCTCACACACGAATCTGCCATCGGTATCGCGATGAGCGTCGTCCTCATCCTGCTCGTCATACCAGCCGCGCTGATCGATCTGGAGCACCGCATCATCCCTAACCGGCTCACCGCGCTCGGCGCGGCGCTCGCGCTGGTGATCGGGCTCGCGCTCGACCCGGGCGGCGAGCCCGAGCGGCTGATCGCCGCCGCCGCCGCCGGGGGCTTCCTGCTGGTGGCCGCGCTCGCATATCCAGGCGGGATGGGAATGGGCGATGTGAAGCTGGCCGGCGTCCTGGGACTGCTGCTCGGACGCGCGGTCGCGCCGGCGATCCTCGTCGCGCTGCTCTCGGGTGTTCTCCTCGGCGTCTTCTTGATCGCCCGCAAGGGCGCGCGCCAAGGCCGCAAGACCGCAGTTCCGTTCGGACCCTTCCTTGCGCTCGGCGGCCTGGTGGCAGTGTTCGCGGGCCCCGCAATAGTCGACCTGTACGTCAACCACTTCCTTCACTAAAGCGTCTGAGCAATCGCGCCGATACCCCCTCAGCGGACGATCCAACCCGCTCGCCAAGCGCTCTTCCACCCGATGCAGATGCCCTCTCTACACCTCAATCTCGGTCGCCGGTCGGCCGCCGACCTCGTGGGCCTGGACATCCAGCCGGGATTCGTCGCCGCCGTCCAGGCGCGACTCAACGGCTCCGTCGTGGTCGAGCGTGCCGTCGCCGTACCGCTTGCGGCTGACACGGTTCGCGACGGCGAGGTAACCGACCAGAGCGCGCTCACTGACGCGCTGCGCGAGCTGTTCGCCGGCAGCGGCCTGAACAAGCGCGTCCGCGTTGGCGTCGCCAACCAGCGCACGGTGCTGCGCACGCTCGAGCTGCCGCCCGTCACCGATCGCAAGGAACTGGCCGCAGCCGTTGGCTTCCAGGCCCAGGACCAGGTGCCCATGCCCCTCAGCAACGCGGTTCTCGACTTTCATGCGCTCGGGGTCATCGACACGCCGGCCGGCCCACGTCAGCGGGTCGTGCTCGTGGCTGCTCAGCGCGACATGATCGAACGCCTTCTGGCCGCGGTTCGCGAGGCCGGGCTTCGTCCCGAAGGCGTCGACCTGTCGGCCTTCGCGCTTATCCGATCGCTGTACCGCGCGGCGGAGAGCGAAGATGCAGACGCGAACCAGGCGGCCGAGCGCGTGCTCTACCTGAACGTCGACGGCCTCACGAACCTGGCCATCGCGGAGGGTCACGTTTGCCGCTTCACCCGCGTCGTGGGAGCTGGCATGGAGGGCATCGCGGGTGAGGTCGCCGAGCGCCGGGGCATCGCGATCGCGGAGGCGCGCGAACTGCTCGCCGCGGTTGACCTGAAAGCGCCGGCTCAGCCCGAGCTCGCCGCGCCGATGCCTGAGGGCACTGGACACGACGCTGAACCATCGGCTGGGCCCGCTGAGGATGCGGCCGAGGATGCGGGCGGCGCCGAAGACGAACCAGACGAGCAGGTCGAGCAGCACGCGCCTGAGGACGGATCGGACGCAGACGTTCGCATGGTGCTCGAGCGCGGCATCCACGACATTGCCGGCGAGGTGCGCAACTCGCTCGACTTCCACCGCTCGCAGGACGGCGGGGGAGAGGTGACCAGGGTCGTTCTCAGCGGATCGGCGCTCGATCTGCAGGGCTTCGCCGACGCGCTGCAGTCTCAGCTGCGGGTGGACGTCCAGCCGCAGACCGTCAGCGTTGCCGATCAGAGCCTCGTGGGCAAGCTCAGCACTCATCGCCTCGCGATCGCGGCCGGCCTGGCCACGACGGAGATCCACCAATGAGGGCCGTCAACCTCATCCCGGCCGACCAGCGGGGCGGCGCAAAGCGCGGCGCCGGACGCTCGCAGGGCGGCGCCTACGCCGTGGTCGGTGTCCTGGGCGGACTCGCTCTGCTGGCGCTCGTCTACGGCATCGCCGCCCACCAGGTCTCGAGCCGCAAGGCGAAGCTGGTCAGCGTGGAAGCTCAGGCGCAGCAGGCGCAGGCGAGCGCTCAGCAGCTCGCTCCCTACACGGCCTTTCAGTCGCTGCACGAACAGCGTGTGAACGCGGTCAACCAGCTGGTCAACGCGCGCTTCGACTGGGCCCACGCCTTCCACGAGTTCGGCCGCGTGCTGCCTCCTGAGGTCTCCGTGACCTCGATCTCGGGCACGATCGCAGCCACCGTCGCGCCGGCAGCCGCTGCGAGCACCGCGAACAGCACCACCGGCCCGAGCAGCTCGGGCGGCGCTGCCCCTGCCACCGCTCCCTCGAGCGCCACTGGCACGGTCGCATCGGCGACGCCGCCGGGCAGCGTCCCCACCTTCACCCTCACCGGCTGTGCGATCAACCAGTCCTCCGTCGCGCTCACGCTCGAGCGCCTGCGGCTGATGGACGGGGTAGGCAGCGTGTCGCTGCAGAGCTCGACCAAGTCCGCCACAGCTGCCGCGTCGGCCAGCGCCAGCGGAGCGTGTCCCGGGAGCTACCCGGTGTTCACCGCGCAGGTCACATTCGACGCGCTTCCCGTCTCCTCGATCCCGACCGGATCCGGGACGGCAAAAGCGGCCAAGCTGAGTGGAGGCGCGTGATGAGCAGTCGTGATCGCGGGATTCTCATCGGCTTCGTCTCACTGGCGCTGCTCGGGGCCGCCTGGTTCCTGCTGGTCGCGCCAGAGCGCGAAAAAGCCTCGAAGCTCGAAGCGAGCGTCAGCGCCGCGAGCGCGCAGCTCGCCACCGCACAGGGAGAACTGACGAGCGCACGCGGAGCTCAGGCACGCTACGCGGCGGCCTACAACTCGATCGTGAACCTCGGCAAAGCCGTGCCGCCCGCCCAGGAAGTTCCCTCGCTCGTCTATCAGCTCGACCAGGCGTCCAACCACAAGCAGGTCGACTTCAACTCGATCGTCGCGGGTGGCTCGACAGGCGCCGGCGCCGCCGGCGCCGCGGCCCCCGCAGCCGGCTCCGCGGCATCCACGGCGGCGAGCAGCGCCTTCAGCCAGATGCCGTTCACGTTCGTGTTCAACGGGAACTTCTTCAACCTCGAACATCTCTTCCAGCAGCTCAACCGCTTCACGCAGCGCACGACCACGGGCTCGCTTCAGATCAGCGGGCGCCTGCTCACCGTTCAGAGCGTCAAGCTCGCCCCGCTCACCTCAAGCGGCGCGGAAGCGTCCAAGGGCGTGCTGTCGGGCACGATCACCGCCACGGCGTACGTGCTTCCTGCAAGCCAGGGACTGACGGCGGGTGCGAGCCCGGCGGGCCCCGCCGGCGCCGGTCCGGCCGCGCCCTCGTCCGGCGCGGCAACCACTCCCGCGATCGCCAGGGTGACCCCATGACCGACTTTCTGAACGCCGTCAAGGCAGACCTGCTCGACAGGCGCATGCTGCCCTTGCTCATCCTCGTGGGCGTTGCGCTCGCGGGCGCACTCGGCTATGCCGTGCTCGGAGGCGGATCGAGCGCCTCCACGCCGATCACGTCCACCTCGAAACCGGTGCATGTCACAGGAATCACAGTCAGCCAGGCGCCCGCGAACCCGAACGCGGCGGTCGCCGAGACGACCAATGGCGCTCCCGTCCAGCGTCGCGGCCTCGCCCATAACCCGTTCAGCCTGCTCCCCGCGCAGAGGGCAGCGCTCGCCACGGCGACGACGACGAGCAAAACCTCGTCCTCTTCCACGACAACGACGACGACCACCACCAAAACGAGCGCCAAACCAGAAGCGCGCGCCTCGACGCCGAGCACGAGCTCTCCGACGCCCACGACCCCCTCCAAGCCCTCGGCGCCCAGCAAGCCGAAGACGATCTACAACGTGGCCGTGCTGTTCGGCGTGCTTCCCGTCGGCACCGCGCCCCAGAATGCGCAACTCACGCGATACGCCAACGTGAAGCTCTTGACCCCGTTGCCCTCGGCCACGCAGCCGCTCGTGATCTTCCGCGGTGTCACCGCTGGTGCGAAGAGCGCCGCCTTCACACTCGTCGGCGAAGTGATCATCCATGGCAACGCGACATGTCTGCCCAGCACCAGCCAGTGCGCCCTGATCCTCTTGAAGCCCGGCCAGACAGAGCAGCTTGAATACCTGACCCAGGCAGGCCAGCCGGTCACATATGAACTTCGCGTCACGAGCATCGCCCAAGCGAAGGCCTCCATCGCGTCGCTGAAGCGGGCGAAGGCGAGCGAGTCCAAGGCGGGGCGCGCACTTCTGGGCCAGGCCGGCCTGGCGGCGCTCGGTGGCCTGCGTTACTCGCAGAGCGCCGGTGTGCTCGTCTTCCCGCAGCACCGGGCCGCGGCGGCCCGCGCGCACGCCGCCGTGCACGGCGTTCACGGTTAGCGCTGACTGCTCAGCAATAAGCTAGGAGCCATGGCGCTCCGTCTCATCACCGCCGGCGAGTCGCACGGCCCCGGTCTCACATGCATCGTCGAGGGCTTGCCCGCCGGCCTGCAGCTGCGCGCAGAGGACCTCAACGAGGACATGGCGCGCCGCCAGCTCGGCCATGGCCGCGGCGGGCGAATGAAGATCGAGCGCGATGCCGCGGAGGTCACGGGGGGCGTGCGTCACGGCCGCACGCTGGGAGGGGCGGTCGCGATCCAGGTCGCGAATCGCGACTATGCGAACTGGCAGGACCGCATGAGCCCGTGGCCGGCGGACGAGGGCGTCGCCGAGGTCCACCTTCCGCGGCCCGGTCACGCCGACCTCGTCGGCACGCAGAAGTACAAGCAGCGTGACGTTCGCAACATCCTCGAGCGCGCGTCCGCGCGCGAGACGGCTGCGCGCGTCGCCGGCGGGGGGCTTTGCAAGGCGTTTCTGCGCGAGCTCGGAGTGACGGTCCACTCGCACGTCATCCAGATCGGCTCCGTCCACGCTCCTGCGCTCGAGCGCCAGCTCACGCGGGAGGACTTCGCCGAGGTGGACGGCTCGCCCGTGCGCTGCCTGGACGCGGACGCCTCGAAGGCGATGGTGCGCGAGATCGACCAACTGCGCAGGGCCAACGAGTCCGTCGGCGGCGTCTTCGAGGTTCAGGCCTTGGGGCTGCTCCCCGGCCTCGGCTCCCACGTCTCGTGGGAGGAGCGCCTCGACGGGCGCCTGGCGATGGCGATCTGCTCCATCCAAGCCGTCAAGGGCGTCTCGATCGGCGACGCCTTCTCCATCGCCGGCGTGCCGGGCTCGCAGGCTCACGACGAGATCTTCTTCTCGGCCGAGCGCGGCTATTACCGCGAGACCAACCGCGCAGGGGGCCTCGAGGGCGGCATGACGATCGGGACCCCGCTCGTGGTTCGCGGCGCGATGAAGCCGCTGCCGACGCTGACCAAGCCGCTGCAATCCGTCGACATCGAGACGCACGAGCCGGCTCAGGCGCTGCGGGAGCGGACCGACTCCTGCACGGTTCCGGCGGCGGGCGTCGTCGCCGAGGCGATGGTCGCGTTCGTACTCGCGGACGCCTACCGGCAGAAGTTCGGTGGCGATCACATCGATGACGTGCTTCAGGCTGTCGGCGCCTACGAAGAAAGGATCGGGTGGCCTTCGTCCTGATCGGGTTCATGGGCGCCGGCAAGTCGACCGCGGCGAGCGAGCTGGCCGGGGCGCTCGGCACGACCGCGCTCGACAGCGACCGCCTGCTGCAGGAGCGCCTCGGCCATACCGTCGCCCGCGAGTTCGAGCTGCGCGGCGAGGCCGCGTTCCGGGCGGGCGAGGAGGAGCTCGTCTGCGAGCTCCTGAAGGGGGCCAGCGAGGAGAGCGTGATCGCGCTCGGCGGCGGCAGCGTCCTCTCCGAGCGCGTCCGCCGCGAGCTCTCGCCGCACGTTACGGTGCTGCTCGACGTCGAGCCCGAGCTCGCGTGGGAGCGCGTGCGCTCGGCCGGCATGGAGCGCCCGCTGGCGCGCGACCGTGACGCGTTCGGGGCGCTCGCCGCAGAGCGCAGGGCGCTGTATGAGGAGCTGGCCGACGCCGTGCTGCCGGCGAACACGGGCGGCACGATCACGCGAGCCCTGAGAGCGCTGCGCTCGCTCGCCGCGGCGCCACCCGGGACGCGCCTGCTGTGGGCGACGTCGGCGTCGGGCGATTATCCCGTGCTCGTGGGCCGCGGCCTGCTGGAGGACGGCGATACGATCGGCCGGATCTGGCCGCTCGAGCGGTCGGCCTCGCGCTCTTTCTGCGTCACCGACGAGACCGTCGGGCCGCTGTTCGCCGAGCGTCTGGGGCAGTTGGCGGCGACGGTCACGATCGCGCCCGGGGAGCCGCACAAGACGCTCGCCAGCGCCGAGCGGGTGTGGCGGGAGCTGCTCGGGGCGGGCATGAGGAGAGCGGACCACGTCGTCGCGCTGGGCGGAGGCGTGGTCGGCGATCTGGCGGGGTTCTGCGCCGCCACCTACCAGCGGGGCGTCCCGGTGGTGCACGTTCCGACGACGCTCGTCGCTCAGGTCGACTCGGCCTACGGCGGCAAGACGGGGGTCGATCTGCCGGAGGCGAAGAACTACGTCGGCGCCTACCACCAGCCGGCGGGAGTGCTCGTCGACCCCGATACGCTCGCGACGCTGCCGGCAGACGAGCTCGCGGGTGGCTGGGTCGAGGTGCTGAAGACGGCCCTGATCGCCGGCGGCGGACTGTGGGAGAGCGTGGCCGCGGGCGAGCGTGTGGACGAGCGCACGATCCTCGCCTGCGTGCGCACGAAGCTCGCCGTGGTGGCGGCGGACGAGCGCGACGCCGGGCGCCGCCAGGTGCTGAACCTCGGCCACACCGTCGGCCACGCGATCGAGAGCGCGACTGGATACGGCCGATACCGTCATGGCGAGGCTGTCGGCATGGGGCTGCTCGCCGCGCTGCGCCTCTCGGGGCGTGACGATCTGCGCGCACAGGTGCGCGAGCTGCTCCTCGCGGGCGGCCTCCCGGTCACGCTGTCGGCGTCGGAGGCGACGGTCGATCGCCTGATCGAGGCGATCGGGCGCGACAAGAAGCGTCTCGGCGCGAACGTCCCGTTCGTGCTGCTCGCCGCGCCCGGCGAGGTGCGGGTGGGCTGTGAGGTGGCACCTGCCGAGCTTCGCGGCGCCGTGGAGGAGCTCGTGCGGTGAGCGCCACGCGCTTTCAGATCGAGGTGATGCACGGGGTCAACCTGGACCAGCTGGGTAGGCGCGATCCACTGCTCTACGGCACGCTCACGCTCCCCGAGCTCGAGCGGCAGATCGAAGCGCACGCGGTGGAGCTGGCGCTCGGCACGCGCTTCTTCCACACCAACCACGAGGGCTCGTTCGTCGAGCACCTGCATTCGATCGGCGGTGAGGCCGACGCGATCCTCCTGAACCCGGGGTCGTGGACGCACTACGCATGGTCGATCCGCGACGCGCTGGAGATCGCCGCGCTGCCGGCGATCGAGATACACCTCTCGGATGTCGAGCACCGCGAGCCCTGGCGGCGAATCTCGGTGATCCGCGACCTCTGCTTCGCCACAGTCTCGGGACGAGGCCCGGATGGCTATCGCGACGCGCTCGTGCGCTTGCGCGAGGAGCTCGATCGGCGTCGCGCGTGACGCCCGCGGCCGCGGTGGCGCTGCTGAGCCGCTCCGCGAAGGTGGCGCAGGAGGTGAAGGAGCGGGGCCTCGACGCGCTCCTGGTCGATACGCCGATCAACCTGCGCTACCTGACGGGGTTCACGGGTACTCACGGGCTCGCGCTGCTGGCGGCCGAGCAGGCCGAGGGCGCGAGGCCCGCCGAGCACCGCTTCCTGACCGATTTCCGCTACGCCACGCAGTCGCGCGAACAGGTCCCCGATGCCTTCGCGCGCGAGGTCGTCGCGGGCGAGCTGCTGGACGCGGCAGCGCGATCGCTGCCCGGCCCCGGCGGGAGGCTCGGGTTCGACGACGCGACGCTCAGCGTCGCCCGGCACCGCAAGCTTCTCGAGCTGCTGCCGGAGGCCTGGGAGCTCGTCCCCTGCCCGGGCGTCGTCGAGCGGCTGCGGGCCGTCAAGGAAGCCGGCGAGATCGCGCGCATCCGCGCGGCGTGCGAACTCGGCGACGAGGCGCTTCGCGGAGTCCTCGAGACGGGCGTCGTCGGACGCACGGAGCGCGACGTCGCGATCGAGCTGGAGTTGCGCATGCGCCGCCTGGGAGCCGAAGCCGCGAGCTTCCCGCCGATAGTCGCGGCAGGGGCCCACGGCGCGCTGCCGCACGCCGAGCCACGGGACGAGGAGATCCCGCGGGATGTCCTGCTGACGTTCGACTGGGGCGCGCGGAACGACGGATATTGCTCGGACTGCACGCGGACGTTCGCGACCGGCGAGGCGGTTGGCGATGAGGCGCGTGAGGTCTATGCACTCGTGCTCCGCGCCCAGGAGCGAGGCCTCGCTGCCCTCATGGCCGGCCCGAACGGACGTGAGGTGGACGCGGTCGCGCGGGAGGTGATCGAGGCAGCCGGCCGGGGCGAGTATTTCGGCCACGGTCTCGGTCATGGCGTCGGCCTGGAGGTGCATGAGGGTCCTCGCCTGTCGCGCACGGCGGGCGACCAGCCGCTGGTCGCCGGAAACGTCGTGACGGTCGAGCCCGGGGTGTATCTGCCCGGCCGCGTCGGCGTCCGCATCGAGGATCTCGTGGTGGTCGCGGAGGGCGGCAACGACGTGCTCACGAGCCTGGGGAAGTCGTTGACCGTGATCTCCTGAACCGGCTTCACAGGGCGAGGCGTGCTGGCGGAAGGGGAGTATCGTCCCTCGCGTCCGGCGTCGTCCGGACGCGAGCTGCTCACGCTGACCGTACGGGGGAGAACGACATGCCATCGCTGCTGGATCTCACGAGTCAAGGAGACGTCGGGACGATCTCCGACGAGTCGAAGCTCTCGTCGGTGACGCTCATGAACCCGCAGCAGCTGTATGAGCTGTGGGAGCGCCAGAGCTGGCAGTCGCAGGCGATCGACTTCACGCAGGACAAGCGCGACTGGGCGTCGATGGACCCGGACCTGCGCGGGCGGCTGTCGTGGAACCTGTCGTCGTTCTTCATCGGCGAGGAGCGTGTGACCACGCAGTTCTCCGGCCTCGTGATGGCCTACGAGAGCCAGAGCGAAGCGGCCTTCCTCACGACACAGCAGGTCGACGAGGCGCGTCATGCGCAGCATTTCAACCGCTTCTACGAGCAGGTGCTCGAGATCGACGGCGCGTTCGAGGACCGCCTCCGACAGGCGCGCGAGGACATAACCCCGGCGTTCATCGAGATGTTCGACGGCGTGCTCGTCGACTGGGGCCAGCGCCTGATCGATGACCCGCGGGACATCGAGGCGAAGGTCGACTTCGTGACGCTCTACCACATGATCATCGAGGGCACGCTCGCTCTCACGGGACAGTGGCTGCTGACCGACTACATGGAGCGCAAGGAGATCCTGCCCGGCTGGGTGCAGGGCTTCAAGCTGATCTCGCAGGACGAGCACAGGCACGTGGCGTACGGGACCTGGTTCCTGCGCGAGAAGGCCGTCGACCCGGCGCTGAGGCGGCGCATCGCCGAGCGCGTGAGGCAGCTCATTCCCCTCGCCCAGGCGGTCCTGGTGCCAACCGGCGCGGACCCGAATGATTACGCCATCCTCGACTTCACGATGGAGGAAACGAACACGTTCGCCTTCAACGCGCTGAATCGCCGCCTGAAGGTGATCGGGATAGATGCCGCCGCTCTCGCGGCGGCCGCGTGACGGCGTGCGGCTGGATCAACTCGGCATTCGCCGCACGCGAGATTGGGCTCCTCAAGTGGTCCGGTCGGCCGCTTGGTGTCTACCGATCGATGACCGCGTCGGTTAGAGCGTTGATACCGGCGAGGCGCCCGGCAAGCTCATCGCTGAGGCCGTAGCGCGCGGCGAGCGCGCCGGGTGCCGTGTAGCTGACCTTGGTCTGGTCTCCGTCCGCCCACACTGCGACCTTCAGCGGGAGATCGAGCGCAGCGAGGGGAGCGGCGGCCATCACGGGCGTTCCGGCTTGCGGACTGCCGAACATGACGAGCTTGGTATCGCGCAGCTCGAGCCCAACGTCTTTGGCCTCCCTGCTCTGGTCGATCACGGCAAACAGCTTCATGCCCCTCGCCGCGACGGCCGACGAGAGGCGCGAGACCGTGTCTGCTACCGACCAGGGACTTGTCTTTGAAACGACTTCATCGCCTGCAGTGGCTTCCGTGGTGCCCCGGACGCGGGTCTGCTCGGGGGTTTGGTCCTGCTGGGCCATCGCCGCTCCTTTCAATGCGCTCGCCCACCCGCGTGGCGCCGCGCGCACGGGCGCGCTCGAAATACTACGCGCCGAGCGGCTCACGGGCCCGAGCGGCGGGCGTACCGCTGCCGGATACTCTGTCGGGACCGACTGAGGAAGCACGCATGGCGATCTCGACGAACCAATTCAAGAACGGAAATCACATCGAGGTGGACGGCACCGTCTTCAAGATCGTCGAGTTCCAGCACGTCAAGCCCGGCAAGGGCGGGGCATTCGTGCGAACCAAGCTCCGCCGGGCGAGCGACGGAAACGTGATCGACCGCACGTTCCGCGCCGGCGAGAAGTTCCGGCTGATCCGCACGGAAGCCCGCAGAATGCAGTTTCTCTACGCGGACGGGAGCAACGCACACTTCATGGACACGGAGTCATTCGAACAGATCGAAGTGCCGCAGAGCGCCCTCGAGGATGCCCTGCGCTGGACGAAGCCGAGCAGCGAGGTGGATCTGCTGTTCATCGACGGAAGGCCGGCGGACGTGCAGCTGCCGAGTGCAGTGGATCTCGAGATCAGCCAGACCGATCCCGGCGTGCGCGGCGACTCGGTCTCGGGCAGCGGCACCAAGCCGGCGACGCTTGAGACGGGCGCGGTGATCCAGGTGCCGCTGTTCGTCGAACAAGGTGAGCGCATTCGGGTCGATACGCGCTCGGGCGACTACGTGGCGCGAGCGTAGGATGCGACGTTCCGATCAGCGCCGCGCCGCCGTCGTCGCCGTCTACCAGCATGATCTCACCGGCCGGGCGCTGGCCGAGACGCTTGGGCTGGGCGCC